>Ga0116229_10005329_pt1 | contig 21026 bp, 16 predicted proteins | sample S1TSphgellanicum_3_FD_87313 | JGI IMG/M metagenome (GOLD analysis project Ga0116229, IMG submission 87313) | Host-associated microbial communities from peat moss isolated from Minnesota, USA - S1T2_Fc - Sphagnum magellanicum MG | ecosystem: Host-associated > Plants > Peat moss > Unclassified...
GCCTCGCCAGGCGCAAACCAGAGCGGAACAAATACCGCGGCAGTCTTGCCATGGTCGCGGCGCCGGTCCCGAGCAGGGCGCTGGATGCTGTCGTAGGCCCCCGTATAGCATTCGCCCTGCAGCAATCCATACAGCCGACGCGCCGTCAGACGCTCTCGCTCAGGCCGCTTCGCGTTCTCCTCAAGCAACTCATCCAGCCGCTCAACAAAAGAACCCAGACGGGGCTGTACCTGCTTCTGTCGAGCATACGAAAACTCGGTCTCGGGCGCCCGGATGGCCTTGCGGATCACCTTCCGAGAAACCTTCAGCGACCGTGAAATCTCCCGGATCGGCTGCTTGCCAACAAAATACGCCCGTCTGATCCGGCCAATCGTGTCCACCGTCACCATCCCAGATACCACCCCTCCAGCACAACCTGGAGGAGTGTGGGTCATGAAACGGGGTGGGTCCCTTTTCGGCGCTGTTCACCCCAAAGCCGGGTCACTTTTCCACGCTGTTTTCCCTCGCCGCTATGGTGGGCGCAAAAGAACGCTGGCGGGTATCCATCAAGGCGCAAATCAGACGGCTTGCCGATCTGGATATCATCCCGGACGATTATGCGATTCATCTCTACAAGCTTTACTCAGCCAAAGGCTGGTCGCGCGAGGAACCGTTTGATCGGCTGTGGGAGCCCGCTTCGCCACGACTGTTGCGTGATTCACTGCAAGTGATTGTGGCCGGCGGCGTGCGCTCCAAGACGGACTTGTTGGCGCTTGAGTTCGCCATCTCGGCTGGAGACGTCGAAAACCTCGCGTCGCTTCCGCCGGGGTGGTTTGCTCGCGATCCGGCCCCTGTCGTGACGCTGAAGCCGCGAAATGGAGAAACCCGTGTGCAAGCTGGAGGGGTTGTCCAATTCCCGTCAAGCAAATTCCGCTGAACATTGTCGAGTAGCGGAATGCCTATCGAGCCACAAAGTCGAGCGCAGCAATGCGCGAGCCAGGTCGCGTATTATGCCCATCGCTATTATCCCGGTTAGCTCTTGGTCCTCTTCATTTCAGGCCAATGACTTGCTTGCTAGTTCCGACCAAAATTGATTCGAGTGTCGGAGATCCTGCCAGTGTATGCGCCAACGGATCGCTAATCCTGAAAGGAAAAATGACGGGTGTGGCTTCAATTGAAGCAAGAGGAATTGGACGGCCTAAATACCGGACACAAGCTTCAACTAGCCAAGCGGCAGTTCGCTCGCCAGGGGCCTCGATAGCAGGCTTTCTAATTATCCGCTTGCCATTCTTAACGCGCTCGATGACACCCCAGCTTGCCTAAATGACGGGGATCGGACGGCCTGTATTCAAGTCCACGGCGTTCACGCCAGGGAGCCGCACCGGGGGATGACATCGACTTAGGTTTCAGCCGCTGCCGTCGTCGTCGCGCTTGCCGCCGCAATATTTGCGCGCGATATTGGCGGCGTTTGAGATCCGGCATGATCCGGCGGAAAGTTTGGTAACGGCGTCACTTGTGGAGTTACTCATGCGGCCTGGCGCCTTGTTTGCCATTATCTGGATCGGCTGGGCAATCTCCTGGGTGGCTGCCGCCTTCTGGGCAGGCCGCACCGAAAAGCGTGTGGCCACCTGGGAGGTGTGGACGTACCGCCTGGCCAGCACTGCGGGCATCGTACTACTCTGGCATCGTACCGCCGAGCGACTGGGCGAAACGAGGTTATGGCATGTCGGCTATAATGGCGCCTATCTGCTGGCCGCGCTGACCCTGGCGGGTGTTCTGTTTGCGTGGTGGGCGCGCATTCACCTGGGCCGCCTGTGGTCTGGGTCCATTACGCTCAAGGAGGGTCACAGGGTGATTGACACCGGTCCCTACAAGCTGGTTCGTCACCCGATTTACACAGGCCTGATCGCGGCCACTTATGCGACAGCCGCGGCCGAAGCGACCTACACCGGTATTGCCGCTGCTGTGCTGATAACAGCCGCCCTGTGGCTCAAGGCGCGTGTCGAGGAGCGTTTCCTGGCCGCCGAATTGGGCCAAGACGCCTACGCCGCCTACAGCCGTCGCGTCCCCATGCTGGTCCCAGGCGTCGGCCCCTAGAAAGAGTTTTTTGGTTCTTTTTTTCAAAGAAGAACTGCTTCTTCGTTCTCCTGTCAGGATCACGTATGTCGCTCATGTCAAGAACGCCGGCAGCCGCCCTGCTGGCGCTTGCGCTCATCACCACAACCACCCGCGCCGCCGAGGCGCCCACGCCGCAAGCCGCCGAGCTGCGCCTGGCGATGCTGCCCGCCGACAGCATCACGCACCACAAAATGACCACGCACGGGCAAACCCTGTCCTACACCGCCACCGCCGGCACGCTGAAACTGCGCGATGAAAACGGCGCGCCGACGGCCGCCTTGTTCTATGTCGCCTACACGCTGGACGGCGCGTCCGCCGCCGGCCGCCCGGTGAGTTTCTTCTTCAACGGCGGTCCCGGCGCCGGCAGCGCCTATCTGCATCTTGGCGCGGCCGGGCCAAAAGTGCTGGATTTCCCCGCCGACGAGGCCGATGGCGGGCACGCCAAACTGGTGGACAACGACAGCACCTGGCTGCCGTTCACCGACATCGTGTTTCTCGACCCCGTCGGCACCGGCTATTCGCTGGCGGCCAAGCCGGAGGAGGCGCCGAAACGCTTCTGGGGCGTGCACCAGGATGCCTCTTCGCTGGCCAAGGCGGTCGCTCTGTGGCTGACCCGGAACGGCCGTACCGCCAGCGAAAAGTTCGTCGTCGGCGAATCCTACGGCGGCATACGCTCGGTGAAGGTCGCGCGGGCGCTGCAGGAGGATCAAGGGGTCATTCTGAACGGTATCGTGATGGTTTCGCCGTTGCTGGAGGAGCAATATTTTTTTAGCGACGACCCGCTCACCTACGCGTTCTCGCTGCCGACCTTGGCCGCCGCTGCGCTGGAGCGCGCCCATAAATTTTCACCGGCGGCGGTGGACGACGCCTACACCTACGCGCTCGGCCCGTACCTCTCCACCATTGCGGGTGTGCCGCCAGAAGGCGATGCGGCCGAGGCGTTCTACAGCCGCGTGGCGGACGTTGCCGGATTGCCGGTCTGGGTCGCGCGCAAGCAGCGCGGCCTGATCCAGCCTGACTCGCACGACGTGCGCAGCCGGAACGGACGGCTCTACAGCCTGTATGAAATGTCCCTCTCCATTGCCGACCCGGCCCCGGAAGGCGTGGACAATGACGACAGCCCCGATCCGCTGCTGGAAGGCTATGGCCGCGCCTATGGCCTGGCGTTTGCCGGTTACGCGGCCGACACGCTGGGTTTCAAAACCGATCTGACCTACCGGCTGCTGGACAGCGAGGTGAACGAAAAGTGGGATTGGCGCGAGGGGGCGCATCACGTGCTCAGCACCAGCACAGATTTGAAGAAGCTGCTGGCACTCAACCCCTCGTTGCACATGTTAATAGCGCATGGCTATTTCGACGCTGTCTGCCCTTTTTCCGCAACTCGTTGGCTCGTGACTCATTTGCCGATTGGGCAAAATCGTGTCCAATTAAAGGTATATCCTGGGGGACATATGCTATATACTAGGACAACGTCGCGTTTCGCGCTCGCCGCGGATGCGGCTGCGCTGGTCGGTACCGCGTCGGTCGGCGGTGGATCGGCCGGCGGGGAATCGGGGGCCGCGACGCCGTAATGGTTCGGCGATGGGTCGGCGTGCCCGTTGTACGCTCGCGGCTCGCTTGCCTTGGGGGGAGTAGTCTGTGTTCGCACCAGAGAGGGGCGTGGAAAATCCGATTGTCCGGCGCGCGGTAGAACTGTGCGACAGGGCCGGCATGAAGATCATCTATCACGAGGATGTTGTTGAAGTGTGGTTCTCGCCCGACAAAAAACGATTTTACACGACCTGGAGCCAATTCCTGACCGACGCGGAAAAGGTGTTCGGCCCGCGTCTGCATGAAGCGCCCGAAACACCCGCGCCCGTCCGCGCGGGTTTCGGCAACCGCACGGCCGCGCCGGAACTGGCCATGGCCGAGGCGCACAGCCAAAGTGCACCCGCCCACATCAACGGCCATGCGGCCGGCGACGCCGCCCTGGCCGAAGCGCCACGGCCGATCACAGTCAAGCAAAGCGACCCCGCGCAAGCGGAAATTTCCCGCCTCCGCGCGGAAGTAAAACTGCTCGAGCGCGCCATCCGCGTGGTGGGCATGCAAAGCGAGGAATGGAAGCGCGAAACCGAGGCAGCGCGCCAGGAACTCGAAAAGACGCGCGCCGAAATGGCCAACATGGTCGAAGCGCGCCTCGCCCTCTCCGGTGCGGGACCAGATCGTTACAAACAGGTGCGGCAGATTATTGTCAAGCGTCTGCACCCGGATATTGCAGGCACCGATGAGGAGAAGGCTTACCGGGAGAAGCTGTTCAAGTCGATCTGGCAGGATATCGAGGCGCTGGATAAGAGGGGATAGAAAGGTAAAAAAAGCAGTTCTATTTTTTGAAGAAAAGGACCAAAAGACTTTTGCTATTTTTGCGTAGCTGAGGAAGGTGCTTTGACGTGAGGGTCCGTCACCCTCTGCCTTGACCGCCATTGAGATCGCAGGATTGATATATTTATCTCTTGCGGGGTCGATCTCCTTGTCTGACGTGCCCTCCCTCGGCGAACCGCCCGCCGCATCGGCCGCGCGGCGATGGCGGCCGATGCTGATGTTCGTCGTTTGCGTCGCGATGGTCATTGCCGTCGCGGTATCAGTGCTGTCCCTGGACAAGGCGTTCACATATCGGCACGATCCGCGAACCGACAACGCCTATGTCGGCGGCGATGTTACCCAAGTGGCGGCGCGGGTGCCGGGCTATCTGACCAGCCTGCCGATCGCCGACAACGAGCCGATCCGGGCCGGCGATCTGATCGCCACGATCGAGGATGACGATTATCGCGCCGAACGCGATCAGGCGCAGGCGGCATTGCTGGCTGCGCGGGCGCGGCTGAACGCAATCGATGCGCAACAAGCAGTGTTGCTGGCGCAGATCGCGCAGACCCGCACCGGCGAGGAAGGCTCGATCGCCGCGATTTCCGGTGCACAGCCGGAACTCGCACGCCAGGAGGTGCTCATCCACACCGATGCCGGCGTGCGCCGCGCACTCGATACGGCGATCGCGGACGAGAAACGCGACTTTGCCGGTGTGCAGGCGGCACACGCGCAGCGCCTGGTGCGCGAGCGCCAGGCTGCGACCTTGGACGCGCAACGGCGTGCGGCGGAAGCCACGGTCGCCGCGCGCCAGGCCGACCTCGACCTGGCGCAACTGAACATGGGATGGACCCGGATCGTGTCGCCCGTGGACGGCACGCTCGGCGCGCGCCGGGTGCGCGTGGGCGACCTGATGGCGGCAGGAACCCCGGTGGTCAGCCTCACGCCGCTCGATACGGTATGGGTCGATGCCAACTTCACCGAACGGCAGATTACCAATATCCGTATCGGTCAGCTCGCCCAGGTGCGGCTCGATACCTTTCCCGGCGATGTGCTCGCGGGCCGCGTGGTTGGCATTTCGCCGGTAACGGGCGGCCGGCTGAGCGCTATCGTGCCCGACAACACGACGGGCAACTTCACCAAGGTGCCGGCGCGCGTGCCGGTGCAAATCGCCATTCTGTGGAACGACAGAAGCAACGCGGCACGGCTGCGCGGCCTGGTGCGGCCGGGCATGTCGGCGGTCGCCACCGTCCTGACCGGGACCCTGGAGGTGGCAAGCGGGCTCGGACGCAGAAAATGATACGGAATGCGATCATCCGGTCGGTGGTTGCCGCCTTCCTGTTACTCGGCGTGCTCGCCTTCGTCGTGGATTGGAACGCTCTGGTCGTGTTCGGCAGCGTCAGGCAGACCAACGATGCCGCACTCGATGGCGATGTCACGCAGTTGAAGGCACGGGTCACCGGATACCTCGCGAATGTGCCGGTGCGGGACTACCAGGTGGTGCGGCGCGGCACACTGCTCTTCGCCATCGACGATCGCGATTACCGCGCCCGGGTCGAGCGCGCCCGCGCCGAAGTGACACAGGGCGAGGCGATGGTTGCAACGGCGCAAGCCGCGCTCGCGCAGCAGACGGCGCAACTCGGCGTGGCACAGGCCAACGTCGCCGCCGCCGATGCGGAAGGCGAGCGCGCCCGCCTGGAATGGACGCGCCAGGCCGCGCTGCTGCATACGGAATCGTATCTTGCGCGCGACTGGCAGAATGCGGCGGCGATCAACGGCCAGCGAAAGGCCGCCGCCGCCGGTGCGCGCCGCGCACTGGCCGCGGAGCAGGCCAGGATCGGCGAGTTGCAGGCCGACCTGGCCGGGCAGCGCGCGTCGCTGGAAGGCGCGCGTGCGGCCCTTGCCCGCGCCGCGGTGGAACTGGGATATACGCGCATCGTGGCACCTTTTGACGGAACCACCACTTCGCGGCGTGTGCGCCTGGGCGACTATGTGGCGCCCGGCACGGCGCTGATCAGTCTGGTGCCGTTGCGGGGAGCCTGGGCGGTGGCGAACTACCGGGAGGTGCAGGTAACACGAATGCGGCCGGGGCAGCCGGCCCGGGTGTTCGTGGATGCCATTCCGGGCGTGGTGTTTAGCGGCCATGTGGATAGTCTTGAACCATACACCCAGGCCGAGGAGGCCCTGCTGCCGCCGGATCGCGCCACCGGCAGCTTTACCAAAATCGAACAGCGGGTGCCGGTGAAGGTGGTGCTCGATCCGCGGCCGGCGTTCGATGCGCGCCTGCTGCCGGGTCTTTCCGCCGAGGTGGAAATCGACACCGCTTCGGCGGCACAATGAACTGGCTGGCGCCACAGCATATCGATCCGCCGCGCGGCCCGGACGGCCGCGTGCAAGGGCCGCCGCCGGTGACCTGGCGCCTGGCGCTGGGCCTGGTCGGCGCAGTGCTCGGCAGCTTTGTGTCTAACCTGGACACCAGGTTGACAACCTTCTCGCTCGCCGACTTGCGTGGCGGCGTCGGCTATGGCGTGGACGAGGCAGCCTGGGTCTCGTCGGCCTACAACATCGCGGAAATCGCGGTTGTGCCGATGACGCCCTGGCTGGCCGGTATCATTTCACAGCGGCGCGCGGTCGCGCTGTCGATCATTTTGCTGACTGTGGCCGGCGCGCTGTGCCCATGGGCGGCCGACCGTGGCTATGTGTGGCTGGTATCGATGCGTTTCCTGCAAGGACTGGGCGGCGGCGCGCTGATACCGTTGCTGCTTGGCATATTACTGCGTCACACGCCGTTGCACCAGCGCATCTACGGCTTTACACTCTATGCGCTGGTGACCGCGAGCACCCCACTGATTTCCGAGTCATTGGCCGGCGTGCTGACCGACATCGTGCACTGGCAAGCGATCTTCTATATCGGCGGCGTGATCGGCCCCATCGTCCTGGGACTTGTGCTGTTCGGACTGCCGGCGGAGCCTGTCAAGCCGGAGGTTTTTCGAAACGCCGATTATGCCGGCATGTTCCTGATGGTGATGTTCGCGTCGCTGCTGACGGCCGCGCTGGACGAGGGGCAGCGGCTCGACTGGTTCTCCTCGGCATTCATCGTGTCGCTGTTCGCCGCGGCGGCAATGACGATGGTGGCCTTCGTCGCCGTGGAACTCTGCCAGAAATCGCCGCTGATCAATCTGCGCCTGTTGCTGCGGCTCAATTTTACCGGCGGATTGGCGACCATTTTTGCGTTCGCGGTGTCGACCTTGGGGACCAGCCTGCTGCTGCCGCAATATGGCATTCAGGTGCGCGGCTTTCGCGAATTGCAGGTGGGCAACATTCTGATCTGGGCGGCGCTGGCGCAACTGGTTGTGTGTGCCGCCACGCCCTTTCTGCTCCGCGTGCTGGAGGCGCGGATCGTGCTCGCGCTCGGCCTGTTGATCGTTGCGATGGGTGTGCGGCTCGCCACATTCGCCGACAGCGACTGGGTGCGGCCGGATATTCTCCCGTCGCACATATTGCAGGCATGCGGCCAGCCGCTGATCATGGTGCCGCTGATCGTCATATCTACCTCCACCTTGCAGATGACGGACGCGCTCTCCGGCGCCACCCTGTTCAACGTGGTGCGCACGCTGGCGGGCAGTGTCGGGGGCGCCATTATCGGCGGCATTCTGGCGGTGCGCGAACGCGTGCATTCCAATACGATCGCGGATCACCTTGCCGCCGGAAACGTGCAATCCGCGGCCAAGCTTGCCGGCGCGGTTCGCCGGCAGGCGACAACGATGGCGGTCGCCGACGCTTTCGGCTGGATTGGCGTCATCATGCTGGGCACCATGCTGATCGTGTTGGTGCTGCACGAAACCAAACTGTTCCGCCCCCCCAGGGCGCTCCAGCAATGAGCCAAAAAGTAAAAGTTTTTTGGTTCTTTCTTGCAAAAAAGAGCGACTTCCTTCCTCTGATTTTTTGTTTGTTTTGTTGTTTTCGGTTTTCACCTGGCTACGCCGAGGACGGCCCCTTCGAGGCCGCGTTGTCGCAAGCGTATCTCTACAACCCGCAATTGCTGGTAGCGCGGCAGCAACTGCGTGAAGCCGACGAGGGCGTACCCAGGGCACTGTCCGGTTGGCGCCCGCACGTAACGATAGACGGAAGCATCGGCGTTTCGGCGTTTTGGGACAGCATGGACCCGACGCACGAGCCGGAGCGCCGCGTGCCACAGGATTCCATGCTTTCGGTTACGCAGCCGATCTACACCGGCGGCCGGGTGCAGGCGCAGGTCAACCAGGCGGAGGCGCTGGTGGCGGCCGAACGGGCCGGCCTGCAGGCGACCGAGGCCGCGGTGCTGCTGGCAGCCGCCACCGCGTATCTGGACGTGGCGCGTGACCAGAGCATCGTGGAGCTGAACCATCATCAGGAGACGGTGCTGGAGCGAACATTCCATGCCAGCGAGCAGGAACTGGCAGCCGGCGCGGTCACCGAAACGGATGTCGCGCAGGCGAGGGCGCGCCTGGCCGACCAGCGGGCCCGCAGCGCGCAGGCAGTGGCGGCACTCGGGGCCTCTCGCGCGGCATACGAGCAACAGATCGGCCAGCCCGCCGGCCAGGCACCGCTGCCGACGCGTCCGGTTGCCGTGCCGCCGGGACTCGACGCCGCAATGACCCTGGTGTCCGCCAACTTCGATGTCGTGCAGTCCCGCGCCGCGCAGGAAGCGATGCGCCAGGGTATCGATATCGCCCGCGCCGGTCTGCGGCCACGCCTGTCTGCGGAATTTCATGGCGGCCGCGTGAAGGAAACCGACGTACAGTTTCCGCATCAGCGTGACGACCTCGTAGAGGCGACACTCCAGTTGACTGTTCCGCTGTATCAGGGAGGTGAGCAGGCGGCCGAAATCCGGCAGGCCAAGGAAGCGGCGGCGCGCAGCCTGCTGCAGGTTGATGTGGTGCTGCGCAAGGCCCGTGCCGAAATACAAACTGCGTGGACGGCGTTGGATGGGGCGCGCACCCGGGTGGCGGAATATCGCATATCCCTAGCCGCCAATAGCGTGGCCGCTCGGGGCGTTGCACGCCAGCAAGCGGTCGGCGAGCGCACTTTGCTAGAGGTTCTCAACGCGCAGCAGGAGCAACTGGCCGCGGACGTGAATCAGGTGACCGCGGAACGTGACAGTTACGTTGCGAGCTTGCAATTGCAAGCGGCCACCGGCCGGCTCAGTGCTCAGCAACTGGGCTTGGATGTGCGGCTGTACGATCCGCTGGAGCATTACAATGCCACGCGCGACCGCTGGTATGGGACGACGCCGCCGCCTCAATAACAGCGTAAAAGTTTTCTGTTTCTTTTTTTGAAAAAAGAATACGTCCTGCCGAACCTAAACCACCCCCTCGGCCAACAAACTCTCCGCCGTATCCACCACGGTCTCCTCGTTCGGCCGCGGCTCCCATCCCAATATCTGCGTCGCCTTGTCGTGCGATACCGGCCGCACCTTGCCCAACTCCCAGAGCCGATCGCGGATCACGGGATCGAACTTTCCCATCAGGCGAACGGCAAAATCCGGCACCTTCAGCCGCGGCACGTGCTTGGCGCGCGCGCCGAGCCGGCGCCGTAATACTTCCGCGATTTGCCCCATCCACCAGAAATCATTTGCGCCGATGAAACGTTCGCCCGCGACGCCCTCCGCCAGCATCGCCCGGATATGCAGATCGGCAATGTCGCGCACATCGGCCAACGGCCAGCCGAATTGCGGTATCGCTTGTACCGAACCGTCCATCAGCTTCTTCACCGCCTCGACCGACGCGGAAAAATCCGCGCTCGAAACCGGCCCCAGCACCAGCCCGGGATGAATCGTGACCAACTCCAGTGCGCCGCCCTCCCGTTTGATGAAATCGCGCGCGGCGCGCTCGGCGATCGTTTTGCTGCGCTCGTAGGCCGACGTGTCCGATTTGTTCTTGATATCGGTCCAGTCCGCCTCGGTATAGGGCGGCGCCGCGCGACCCCCCCCGCCATAGGCGATGCTCGCAACACTCGCCGTCATCACCACACGGCGCACGCCGGCGCCGCGGGCGAAACGCAAGACCCGCAAAGCGCCATCACGCGCGGGACGGATCAGCTGCTCCTCGTCCTTTGGGTTGACGGTCGGCAGCGGGCTGGCGACGTGCTGCACATAGGTGCAGCCCTCCATCGCCTCCGCCCACCCGGTTTCGCCATTGAGGTCGGCGAAAAACACGCGAAGCCGCTCGGTCGGCGCGTTCAGCTTCTTCATGGTGGCGTGAATTTCAGGTTCGCGCAGCAGCGTGCGCACAGTGGTATGCACCTGGTATCCGTCACACAGCAGATAGGCGATGATGAAGCCGGCAATGTAGCCGGTGCCGCCGGTAACCAGCACCGTTGGCGCGGCAGTTTCGGACATAACAGACTCCCGAGTATCGAAAACTATTAAAGACGATCCGCGTCGTACATGTCAATTCCTAGACGGACCAATTCGCTGCGGTGCACAAGCGGCAACACCCGGTGAAGCTTTGTAACGCGGCGTCGCTTTCCGACCTCCTATGTAACTGGCATCATCGGCGTGGAGGGCAGATCCATGCAGTACGTCCGGGTGTTCGGATTACTGGCCGGTTGCAGTGTAGCCGGTGTCGCGGGGTTGCCGACGCCTTCGTGGGCGTCCCCCGGTGTTTGTATCGACAGCTACAGGATCGATCACACCGAGGTGCCGGACGACAGCCAGATCCTGTTTTATATGCGGGACCGCTCCGTCTATCAGGCCAGGATGCAGGGCAGTTGCCCCGGCCTGAGCCTCGATTCGCGGGGCTTTACCTATGAACCGATCCCCGGCAACGATGAAATTTGCGGCAATCTGCTGACGATCCGGCTGAACACGTCGCATGCGGTGTGCGTGGTGGGTGCCATCACCCAGATCAAGGCCAAGCCTCACAAGTAAGCCGCACACGTGCTGCGTTCAAAAGTTGGGCCGGCTGTCGTTCACGTTCCCTCTCACTTCGCAACACTCCCGCCGAGGGCGGCTGGTTGATTTCGGAATCACCGTGACCGATATCGCGGTGATACGACCCGAGGACATACAACCGTGCGAAATTTCCGTTTTGTTCCTTCCACTGCGCCCGCGCTCGCGGCTGCATTGCTTGCCGCGCCGATGATCGCCACGCCGATGCACACTGCGTCCGCGCAGTTCAGCGTCGGGCTGTCCATCACCATCGCCCCTCCGGAGCTCCCGGTCTATGAGCAGCCGCCGCTGCCCGCACCCGGCTATCTCTGGACCCCCGGCTACTGGGCCTACGGCGACGCCGGCTACTATTGGGTGCCCGGCACCTGGGTGGAGCCGCCCGCGGTAGGGCTGCTCTGGACACCAGGCTACTGGGGCTGGAACAACGGCGTTTATCTCTTCAATAACGGCTATTGGGGACCGCATGTCGGCTTTTACGGCGGCATCAATTATGGCTTCGGCTATGGCGGCTTCGGCTACGAAGGCGGCGAATGGCGCAACGGCGCATTCGCCTACAACGCCGCGGTCAATCGCTTCGGTGGCGTGCACGTAACGAACGTCTATACCCGCAACGTGACCGTGCACAACGTCACCCGTGCCAGCTTCAACGGTCCGAATGGCGGCGTCGCAGCCCGCCCGACGCCGCAGGAAGCGGCGTTCGCACGGGAGTCGCATACGCCGCCAACGCCGCTGCAGACGCAGCACGTTCAGCTTGCCGCGCAGAACAAGGCGCTGCTCGCCAGCGCGAACCACGGCAACCCGCCGATCGCCGCCACGGCGCGTCCCGCCGCGTTCAACGGCCCCGGCGTGGTGCCGGCGGGCGGCCATCCAGGCGCGGCCCCTTCCGTGGTGCCCCGTCCTGGAACCGCCATGGCGCCACGCCCCGGCACAGCAATGACTGCGCACCCTGGCATGGCCATGGCGCCGCACCCTGGCTACACCGATGCGCCGCACACCGCCCACCCGGCTGCGCTGCACACAACAAACATCGCCCCCCGGCCGGCGTACCATCCCGCGCCGCACGTCGCCTACGCGCCGCATGCGGCCGTGGCGCCACGCCCGGTCGTGTCCCACCCCGCAGCGCCGCCCCGCCCGGCGCCCGCGCCGCATCCCGCGGCGCCTGAAAAGCCGCGCTAGAGCTAGGCCGGACTTGAATGGCCCGGGGGCGCGCAAGCGCTCTCGGGCGTTCCCGTGGAGGCAGGAAGGACGCAGTTCTTTTTTGAAAAGAACAACCAAGAAACTTTGTTCTTGTTATTTTACCGAAAGAGTGTCGAATACATCGCCGTCTGCGCGCACTGCTTCGATATGCGCGCGGTGCCACAATGCGTAGAACAGCAATGTCCAACTCGGCAAACCGTTTCGGCCCGACGCGAACAGCGCACGCACGCGGTCGGGGTGGGCAATTTCGGCAATGCACGGTTGCGCCGCCACAAGCGAGCCCAACCGTGCCGCATCGGCATCGATCCATCCGCCGACCGGCACGGTAAACCCCTGCTTCGGCGCCTGCGCGTTTGCCGCGGGTAGCGCCTCGGCAAGCCAGGCGCGGAGCACATGCTTGCCGCGTCCGCCGTGGATCTTCAATGCATCCGGCAACCGGTATGATGCCGCGGCGACCGCCGGGTCCAGCAACGGCGTGCGTCCTTCAACCCCGTGCGCCATCAGGCAACGATCCAGTTTAGCCAAAAGATCGTTGGGCAACCATTCGGCGATGTCGGCGGCCTGTGCTGCTTGTAACCACGTCCGATACGGCCGTTCCGCGTCGCGTTCCGCCGCCGCCCAATCGGCCCGCCAGGCGTCGGTGGTATCACGCAGAACACCGAGCCCGGCGAAAATTCCCCGGGCGTGCATCCGGCGCCCACCCCGCCACCAGGGAAGCCGCGCGCGCCGGTAGCGGCCATAGCCGGCAAACAATTCGTCGCCGCCTTCGCCGGACAGCAGTATCTTCTTCTCGCGCGCCGCATGGCGGGCGAGAAACCATAACGGCACGATGGCGTAGTCCGCGGCGGGATCGTCCATGCACGCAACAATCGCCGGCAGATGGCGGACAAAATCCGCGTGCGTCACCGCGATCGTTTCATGCCGGGCGCCTGTCGCGCGGGCGACGGAGGCGGCCCGCGTCCGCTCGTCGGCGGCGCCGGGCACATCGAAACCGGCGGTGAACGCATCGACTTTCCCATGCCGCGACATCACCGCCAGCAGGCTCGCGCTATCGATGCCGCCCGACAACAGCAAGCCCGCCGGCACGTCGGCGCGCAAATGCAAGGCAACCGATTCGTTCAGCGCCCGATTGAGATTTTCCACCGCCAGCGACAGGCGGATAGGCGCCGGCCGCCCCGGCGGCAGCGGGTGCAGATAGGTGCGGGCGGTGATGGCGCCGCGTTCGATGTGCAACGTCTCGCCCGGCAATACGCGCTGGATATCGGGAAAAATCGTCGCCGGACCAGGAGAAAACTGCATTTGCAACAAGGCCGCGCGGGCCCGCGGCCGGACCGCGCGCGCCGCATGGCCGCCCGCAAGCAAGGCTCGCGGTGTGGAGGCGAAGGCCAGGCCCCACGAAGTGGCGGCGATATAGAGCGGTTTGATGCCGAAAGGATCACGCGACAGCAGGAGCAGCCCGGTGGCGCTGTCGTGCGCGGCGATGGCGTACATGCCACGCAGGCGCTTGATGAAGGTCGGCCCGTCGCGGTGGAACAGGTGCAATGCGGGTTCGCAATCGCTGCCGGTGACGCATTGCGTTTCAGGCATGAAGGCGCGGAGTTCGGGATAATTGTAGATCTCGGCGTTGGCGGCGAGCGCGGCGGTTCCTGCGCGCAGCGGTTGCGCGCCCCCGTCGGGGTCGATGACGGCCAGCCGGCGTTGTCCAAATGCAACGTTAACGCTATGATACGTTCCTTCTCCGTCCGGCCCACGATTTGCCATTGCCGCCAGCATCAGTGGCAGCGTCTCTGCCGGCGGCTCGTCCCGCCAAGCCAACCCCGCTAAGGCGCACACGCGGCTTGCACCAAAGCGTCTTCGGAGCGGGGGTCTGGGGCCTCAGGCCCCAGCGGGGTCCAGGGGCAGAGCCCCTGACCTTCCTTCTTGACGTCTCCGCAAAACCCGCGCCAAGCCGCCACCACGGGCCCGCGCGCAAATGACGCCTCGAAGCAGGCTCGCCCCGCCGCACTGAATGCCGACGCCATCGCCCGATTTTGCAACATGCCCTCGATGCCCGCTGCCAGCGCCACACCGCTATCCACTGGCACCAATATGCCGCGCCTACCCTGATCCAGCAGCCAGGCCGGGCCGTCCGCCATGGCCGCCACCACCGGCTTTCCGGCCGAGAACGCCTCCAGGATTTGATTACCCAGCGGCTCCCGACGCGACGGGCACACCAGCATGTCGGCCGCCGCCAGCAACGACGCCGTGTCCGCGCGCCAGCCCAGAAAATGCACCCGCGGCAGAATGCCGGCCCGCCGCGCCAGGGCCTGCAGGGCAGCGCGTTCCGGCCCATCTCCCGCGATCAGCGCATGCACGTCCGGCAGGCGCGCAATCGCCGCGAGCAGTACGTCGAACCCCTTGTCGCGGTGCAGCCGCCCCATCGCCAGCACGGTGGTCGCTCCCGCCGGCACCGGCAGCACGGCGCGTAGCGCGCCCGCGTGGTCCGGTACGAAATTGGGCAGATAATGCACCCGTCCGGCCGGCCATCCCTGTGCGGCGATCCAGGCCGCCAACCCCGGCGTATTGGCCACGAGGTGATCGCAATGCCGGAACCGTGACAATTTGTATGCGCCCCCCAGCCGGCCCACCAGCACCCACGGCCCGGATGGTGCGTGATGTGCCGCCCGGCCCATCCACGCCACTGCCACGCGCGGCGCGAACTTACGCAGACGGTGAGAAAGCAGCATCCTGGTTACCGGATCCATCGTGCCGGCGAACGGTGCCCGCCGCGCCAGGGCGCCTGCCGCCCGAAGCCGCTCCACCCGTGCGCGGCCCCGCACGATGGGCAGAACATCATCGCCCGCCGCGATCAGTGTCGGCATCAGCCGCTCGAAAAACAGCTCGGCGCCGCCCTCCGCCGCGCCGGCAAGCAAGTGGGCGACTCTCATCTTGCGTCAGCCGGGGCGGCCCGTCTCATGCTGCCTGAGCCCGCGCCAGCAGATCCTCCGCCGCCCGCACAACGCTGGCGACGGGCAGCGCGTCCATCGGCGCGCGCCCCGGCCTGCCCTCCGCCAAGACCGCCGCAGTCACCAGCCCGGAGGGCGCATATTCGCTCGCATCGGTGGGCCCAAACAGCCCGAGCGTGGGTGTGCCCGTGCTCGCGGCCAGGTGCATCAGCCCGGAATCATTGCCGACAAACAACGCGCACCGTGCCAGCGCCGCGGCAACCTGGGGCAGCGGCAAGCGACCCACCAGATCGATCGCGCCCGGCAGCCCGGCCAGTACCGGCGCTGCCGCGGCGCGCTCGGCGGCACCGGGTCCGCCGAAAACCACCGCCCGCGCGCGCGGCATCGTGCGGGCCACCGCCTGGAACAGCGCCACAAACCGCGCCGCCGGCCAGATTTTCGCGTCCCAGTTGGCGGTCGGCCCCAGTCCAATAAAGGTCTCAGCGTCACCCTCCGGCAGCACCGAGTCCGACGCCGCCCGATCCTCTGCGCTGATCCAAGCCACTGGCAGCGGTGGTGCGGACAGCCCCAACGTGGCCGCGAGATGCGTGCTGCGATGCCCTTGCCGGCGCCCGCCGCGCATGATGGCACGGCGCGCGGCCGGGATCAGCAATGTCAGCCCCGACCCCCGCAGATCCACCGCCAGGTCCCACCGCACCCAAACGCACGCTCGCCAAAGGCTCAGCCAATGCATATCCAGCCGCCGCTTTTCCACTACAATCAGCCGCTCGAGCCGCGGCATGCGGCTGAACACGCCGGCCGCCACCGGGCCGCAAGCCACCGTAAAGCGCGCCTCCGGATAGGTCCGCAGCAAGTGGTCCAGCAACCCGGTCGTGAGGACCGCGTCGCCCAACCGGGTCGCGGTGATGAAAAGAATACGCATTTGTCCGCTGACTTAGGGTCTGCTCGACATTAAGTGCTTCGATCAGCGGTGTCGAACAGGCCCTAAGTATTTGTTTTGACAGGCAGCTTTATCGGCCAGCCGACGCACTCATTGCCGATGCTGCCCTTAGCCGGGTTGCGGGCGCGGTGCGAATGGACCACCTGCTCGGGGTTATGACCCACCTCGCGCACCTCCCCAATCGCGCCGTCCTGTCCATCACCGGCGCCGATCGGGTCAGTTTCCTCAACGGCTTGGTGTCGAACGACGTCAGCCACGCCGCGCCCGGCCGCGCCGTTTGGGCCGCCCTGCTCACCCCGCAAGGCAAATACCTCGCCGACTTCTTCATCCTCGCAGATGCCGATCGCCTCCTGCTCGACGTGGAAGCCGCCCAGCGCGATCTGCTCGCCCTGAAATTATCCCGCTTCCGCCTGCGCGCCGATGTCGCCATCGCCAAACTGGACCTCGCTGTCCACGCAGCTTGGAACGGCCCCCCGCCCGATATCTTGAACGGGCCGCCGCGCGATGTCTTGAACGGGCCGCCGCCCGAAGTCTTGAACGGGCAGCCGCCCGATGTCTTGAACGGGCCGCCGCCCGAAGCCGTCATTGCCGCCCCCGATCCGCGCCTGCCCGACGCCGGCTGGCGCATCCTGTCCGACGCCCCACTCCCCACCACGGCCGACCTGACAGAATGGAACCTGCATCGCCTGCGCCTCGGCCTACCGGACGGCACGAGCGACCTCGAACCCGACAAGACCGTTCTCCTGGAAGCGGGTTTCGACGAGCTTGGCGGCATTTCCTGGACCAAAGGCTGCTATATGGGCCAGGAACTCACCGCCCGCACCCGCTATCGCGGCCTGCTCAAGCGCCGGCTGCTCCCGGTATCCGGCACCGCCCCGCTGCCGCCACCCGGCACCGCGGTGCTGGCCGGCGACCGCGAGGCCGGCACATTGCGCTCCGTTATTGGCGCCGACGCCCTCGCCGTGCTGCGTCTCGACCGGCTCGGCGACGCGCTCACCGCCGCCGGCGTCGCGCTGAATGTGTGCATCCCGGGGTGGGTGAAACTGCCGCAGGACAGTGCGGCTTGAGGTGGGAAAGGTAAGGAAGCAGTTCTTTTTTGAAAAAACGCACCAAAAAACTTTTAACTCTTGTGCTTAGTTCTTTTTTTCTAACGAGAGCTACTTCCTCCTTCGTATGACAGCGTTCCGCCATGCGCATATTCATTGGCGGCCCGAATCGCCTATATTGAGCACATGACTTCAATTGGTCCACTCATGCGCCGCCTGATGCCATTCCTGCTCGCCCTTATGCTCGCGCTCGCACCGGGTTTTGCCCAGGCACGCCCCGGCCTCGGCGGCTCCATGGGCAGCCGCGGCAGCGCCACCTGGTCCACACCGTCCGGCGCCGCGCCCCTTCAGCGCAGCGTGACCCCGAATTATGGCACGCCGGGCTATGGCGGCTACAGCAACTACGGTGGCTATGGTGGCTATCGCTCGTCCTTCGGCCATGGTCTTCTGGGCGGCTTTCTCGGCGCTGGACTGCTCGGCATGATGCTCGGCCGCGGCTTCTTCGGTTTCCACAGCGGCTTCGGTTTTCTCGGCCTGCTCATCCAGTTGACCGTCCTGTTCTTCGTCGGCCGCTGGCTGCTGACGCGCTTTCTCGGCGTCCCCGCCTTCGCCGGCGCCGGCGGCATGTTCGCCCGCGGCGGCTTCATGCAGCCCGGCCCAGCGGCCGGCCGCCCCAGCGGCGGAATCGGCGGCAGCATCGGCGGCGGCGGCGCACGCCGGCCGCTGACTGTCACGCAAGCCGACTATCAGCAATTCACCCAGTTGCTCATGGCCGTGCAAGGCGCCTGGAGCCGGCAAGACCTCACCGGCCTGCAAGCCATGGCCACCCCGGAAATGGTCGGCTATTTCAACGAACAACTGAGCGACCTGGCCAGCCGGGGTGCGCGTAACGAAGTGCGCGACGTGCGCCTGTTGCAAGGCGACCTCTCGGAAGCCTGGTCCGAAGCCGGCCGCGACTACGCGACCGTCAGCCTGAAATTCTCCATCATCGACGTGACATTCGACCGGGCCGGCCATGTGGTCGACGGCAGTCCGACCGAGCGCGTCACGGTCACCGAGTTCTGGACGTTCGTGCGACGGCTGCCGGGGCATTGGATTTTGTCGGCGATACAGCAGGCAAGGTGAGAAAGAACTTCTTTCTTGAAAAAAATTATGTTGAGCGTAGCAGCGCTTAAGAAGAAAGGAAGATGCGCGGTTAGCCGAAACAAAATAAAAGTTTTTTGGTTCTTTTTTCAAAAAAGAACTGCTGCCTTTCGCATCTTTTTTTAATGTCCCGCGTGCTCGCCTGAAAAATCCGGCGCGTCAATCCCGCTTGCCGCGAGTTCTCGTACCAGCTCTTCTTTAAGTCGCTCCAGCCCCGCGACGTCCGCCGCCTCCGCGCGGGCCACCAAAACGGCTTGCGTATTGGACGCGCGCAGCAGCCACCACCCATCCGGCGTGGATACGCGCACGCCATCGATTTCCGACACGGTCGCGCCGCTTTGCCTGAGGCGTTCGGCGACCTCGGCGATCACCGTGAATTTGCGCACATCGTCGCAGTCAAAACGTAATTCCGGTGTATTGACCACCTGCGGCAGCGCCGCCCGGATCGCCGACAGACGCTCGCCCGATCGCGCCACAACGCCAAGCAGCCGCACCGCGGCGTAGAGCGCATCGTCGAACCCATACCATTTGTCGGCAAAGAAAATATGTCCGGACATTTCACCGGCCAGCGGCGCGCCGGTTTCCGCCATTTTCGCTTTGATCAGGCTATGTCCCGTGCGCCACATCAGCGGCTTGCCGCCGGCGGCGGCGATTTCATCGAACAGCACCTGGCTTGCTTTCACATCAGCAATGATGACGCTACCTGGGTGTGCGCGCAATACATCGCGGCCCAGAATGACCAGAAGCTGGTCGCCCGCCAGAATATTGCCCTCGTTGTCCACGGCGCCAATCCGATCCGCATCGCCATCGAACGCAATGCCGATATCCGCGCCGTGCGCGCGAACTTCGGCGATGAGTTCCTGAAGATTTTTTGCGACCGTCGGGTCTGGGTGATGCGCCGGAAAATTGCCGTCGATCGCGCCGTTCAGAACGGTATGGGTGCCAGGCAGTGTTGCCACCAGACGCTGCAGCACCTCGCCCGCCGCGCCGTTTCCGTTGTCCCACACGACATTCAGGGCGCGCGTCCCGCCATCCCAATCCTGCAACAGACGCGCGACGTAGTCCGCTGACACATCCACATCCCGCGTGCTGCCGGCCGTACGCGCCACGACGTTGCCCGCAGCTGCCCTGGCGCCGATTTCCTGGATACGCTCGCCAAAGAACGGCTTGCGGCCGAGCATCATTTTGAAGCCATTATAGTCGGGCGGGTTGTGGCTGCCGGTGACCATGATGCCGCCATCGGTCCCGAGGGTCGTTGCGGCGAAATACAGCATCGGCGTCGGACCGCGGCCGATGCGCAGAACCTCCATGCCGCTTTCGGTCAGGCCACGCACCAACTCGGGCTCCAGCGCCGGCGACGACAGGCGGCCGTCAAATCCCACCGCCACCGAGCCGCCGCCGGCCTCGGCGACGATGCTGCCGAAAACCCGGCCGATGGCAAAAGCATCGGTGCCATGCAACGTCTTTCCCACGATGCCGCGAATGTCATACTCGCGCAACGTTGTCTGATTGAAGATGTGAGGCGTGAAGGTGGGGCTGAAATCGGCCATTACGCGGTCTCCTGATAGGTCTTCAAGAAAGTCCGGACCGCCTGCGCCATTTCCGGCCGGCGCAGCGCGAAGGCAATCTGCGCCTCGAGAAAGCCGATCTTGTCGCCGCAGTCGAATCGTCGCCCTTCGTAGCGCAGACCATGGAACGGCGTGTTGCCGATCATCCGCGCCATGCCGTCGGTCAATTGCACCTCGTTGCCTGTCCCGCGCTCCAGCTTCGCCAGGTGGGCGATCACATCCGGCAACAATATATACCGGCCGATGACCGACAGATCGGACGGCGCCTCGTCGGGATGGGGCTTTTCCACCAGCCCGCGCACCTCCACCAACCGTCCGTCATCGGCGCCCACTTCCAGGATTCCGTAACGGTTTTTGTGCTCATGCGGTACCGGCGCCACGGCGACTACATTGCCGCCGGTCTCGTAGTAAGCGTCGGCAAGTTGCTTCATGCACGGAACGTCCGACAAGATAAGATCGTCCGGCAACAGGATCGCAAACGGATCGTCGCCGATGAAGGCGCGCGCGCACCAGATCGCGTGGCCCAGACCCAACGGCACCTGCTGGCGCACCGCGACCATGGCGCCCGGCGGCATTTGCGCGTCATGCAACATCTTCAGCTCGGCAAGTTTGTTGCGCTCGCGTAGCGTCGCCTCGAGCTCGTAAGCCACATCGAAATGTTCCACCAGCGCGGTCTTGCCGCGGCCGGTGACCATGCAGAATTGTTCGATCCCTGCCGCGCGCGCCTCGTCGATGGCATACTGAATGAGCGGCTTGTCGACCACCGGCAGCATTTCCTTCGCCATCGCTTTGGTGGCGGGCAGGAACCGCGTACCCAACCCC
>Ga0116229_10005330_pt1 | contig 21023 bp, 14 predicted proteins | sample S1TSphgellanicum_3_FD_87313 | JGI IMG/M metagenome (GOLD analysis project Ga0116229, IMG submission 87313) | Host-associated microbial communities from peat moss isolated from Minnesota, USA - S1T2_Fc - Sphagnum magellanicum MG | ecosystem: Host-associated > Plants > Peat moss > Unclassified...
AAAAAAAGAAAAGAAAAAAAGAAAAGAAAAAAAGAAAAAAGAAAAAGATGAGAAGAAGGGAGAAAAAGAAGAAAAAAGATGAGAAAAAGATAAGAGGAGAGTGGAAGTTCCAGTACGTAGCCAAGAATTATAGAAGGATTCTATTTTTCTTTTTCTACTTTCATATCTAGAATATAGCCAAATTTGGCTAAATTTATTTTTTGAAAGATCGCCCTTTCACAAAATCCTTAAAAAATCCCTGCGGGTCTGGTGACTTCCAGAATGGACAGAGTTTCAGGATGAATGAGAAACTCTTCATGGATGGATGCTAAGTTCTTTTAAAAAACCCTGCGGGCCTGATGGCTTCCAGAATGGACAGAGTTTCAGAATAGATGAGAAATGCTTCACGGATGGATGATACATGCTTCCTGCTTTTGCAGATTGTGCAGGAGGAAGGGAGGAAGGGAGAGAAGAAGAAGAAGAAGAAGAAGAAGATGAGAAAGGAGCAGAGAGATCGCAAGAAAAATAGCATTCTTCGCAGCTTGAACAGTCTGGAGCAGCTTTCTGGATACTCGGAGATTGTTTCCGTGAGGAAGAGCTTTCGAAAGAACCACTCGGCTTCAAAATTCGTGAAGGTATATGAAAATGAACTCATTGTGTTTTTTGTCTCTTCTAGGCTTCTTCTTCTTCTTCTTCATTTCACGCAGGGTTCAATCTCCCTGTTGCAATGTATTTCTATGCTGTTCTTGTGAAGCTTTTTCTCATACAGGTGGTAATAGAGAAAAATAGTAAGCTCTTGGAGATTCTCTCTTTTTTCTTTTTTCTTTTTGGGTCTGGAATTGAGTTGATTGCAAAAATTTCTGAATCTTCTCTCAGGTTGTCTTTCGGGAAAGTTTTGTTTTCCTCTGGTTTTGTTTTTTTTTGTTGTTTTTGTGGTGTGTTGGAAGGGAATGAAGCTTGCGTCCGTGGTGAGAATGGCTTTTGCAGAAAACGTTCATGATTTGTCTCTGTGCAGAAAAGCTCCGGCTTCGGTTTGCCTTGTTCTGAAAGCGGCATTTGTTGCAGTGCATGAAATTTTGGAATCCGATCATGCGAGCATGTGTGCAATTTCTGTGTCTTGTAATGCATTCGATGTCTGCGAGCGAAGCGTCGTTAGAGCGATCTACCGGATGAGGCAAGAAGATCGCATCGCGAACATATCTTGTGTCGGGGTTTCCTGACGCGATTCCTGTAAGCGTTTTTGTATATCTCTGCCAGAGCGCACGCGATATGTGAGCTTTCTGCTGATAAAAAGCTTCTTGCCGACATGGGAGACGCGGTTCCATCAGTGCAGTCTTCTTCGGCGGAGAAACAGCCAGCAGCACCGCCACCACGACGGCCGACGATATCGGAAGAAGCTTCAGAGGTTCTTCCAATGGAGACTTGTTCTTCGTCAATTGTCCGCCTCAACGTGGGAGGGATGCTGTTTGCAACCACGATCGACACCTTGACGCAGCGGGACACGGAATCCATGCTTGCCGTCATGTTTAGCGGCCGCCATCGCCTCCACATGGATGCCAACATGGGAGCAGTGTTTATAGACAGGGACGGTACACACTTCAGACACATTCTGAACTGGCTCAGAGACGAAGTCGTGCCTACCATGGACATTGCAGCATACCAAGAGCTTCTCAGGGAAGCAGAGTATTACCAGCTCACAGGCTTGATTGAGGCCCTTACTCCACTCCTGTGCAAGAAAGATGAAGATGACAACACAAAACCTGAGATGACACGACGTGACGTGATCAAGTGCCTTCAATTCACAAAAGTGCGGCTTCGAGGTGTTAATCTTTCAGGCCAAAACCTCTCGAAGCTTGACTTGAGTGGTGTCGATTTAAGCTACTCATGCCTCATCAACACATTCTTCTCGAGAGCAAATCTGAAGCAAGCAGACTTCAGTGGAGCTGAAGCAGATGGAGCCAATTTCCACTCTGCAAACCTGTATTCCTGTCAATTCATAGCAGCACGGATGCGGGGTGCAGTTCTTTCTGGGGCATATCTACAGAGTGCAAATTTGCAAGATGCCTGTCTCATAGACTCCAGTTTCTGCAATGCCGATCTTCATTCTGCGCATCTACAGAATGCAGATCTTTCCAATGCTAATCTGTCTGAGGCTAACTTGGAGCAAGCAAATCTGAAGGGTGCTAAGCTTAATGGGGCCAATCTGCGAGGTGCCAACCTCCAAAGAGCTTACCTCCGGGATGTTGATCTTCGGGATACCATATTGGAGGGTGCTTCTTTGAATGGTGCCAATCTGCAAGGAGCTAGCCGGTGATAGAGAAGTTACTTCCTCTTCTGCTCCTCCTCCTCTAAAGTTCTTGTTTGAAATTAAACTTTTGTTCATCCTCAATTCTTTCTTCCAGAGAAATTCTTGGGTCTCCCTTACTGTACATCTCAAGAAACAGGGGGGTCTTCTCACATTTTGCATTGTGGAATAGGTAATGAACAGCCACAACTCATGCGACAATAAACCCTAGATGCATTTGGCAGCAAAACAATAAGTAGATGATTGAGGTTGAGTACTTCGCAGGTCTTAGGGTTTGTGATCAGCAACCTTCATGAACTTGGGAAACATTTGAATGCAATGGCTTGATATCACCACTTATTGTGAGGATTGCCAGTATGGTGTGGATTCTTGGTTATACTTGGAAGGCATCTTTTCTTGTGCTGCCTGCTATAGCAATTGTTGCTTGGGTCATGAGCTTATCTACTGCAATTTAACTATGATGATCATTGTTTTGTTGCAGTCTATGTTTGTTTAGAGACATAAAATATGTGCAATGACAGATATGATTTCTTACCTGCTGCATCAAATTACATACAACTCACAAAAGCTAGCTGTCTGGCTTGTTTGGATTGTTCTGACACAGGAACCCTAAAAGCCATTTAGACCCAGTTTAGAAAGCGCATCAGCGCTCCATTTGTTTCTTTACAAAACTATTCATTGTCCTGCTTTGATATCATCGGTTTAATGTAGAGGGTGATTGTTTACTCTGACCGTCCAGATGAATTGCTGAGATGCTGCACCTTTCACGTTTGACAATACCTTGGGCCTCAAGTCAGTACTATTTGTAAAGTTCACAATGTGAATTGCCTTCGCTCTCTTGCTTCTAGGTTAACAGCTGCTTTTGTTCTGCGCCATGACTCATAATCAGTCTTTCTCAATCCTTGTCATCTGGCATGCACACCCCTTATTGCCTCTCATACTACTTTGTTTCATCACACTCAATCTGGTACCATGCAAATTCACTGTATCCTCCTTTCTATTTGTTTTCTCCTTCGTTTCTTTCGGACCATTGTTCTCTCATACAAACTACAAGCTTCAAGTTTTCAAAATTCAGGTTCAGTATTTTGCTGCAGCATGATAAGATTGCTTAGGTTACTATCCATATGTACTGCTGTGTTGTGAACCTGAATGTCCCTGTTCATCGTCAATGCTGTAACATGAGTTCAAGTTGTTGCCAAGCCTTAGGAACCCTTCATGATTGTATTACACAAAAAGCAGTGAGAGGGAGGACCTTTGTGAATGCATATATTCATGGCACAAGGGGCATACAAATCACTAACAAGTAGCCAGGTTCTTGAGTAGCAAGTCATTAGCTTTGACTTCATGTCACTGCAAAGCAAGTGGAAATCAAAGGCCACAACAAGTTTCAGATCATGATTAGGCCCCTTGAAGGAAGGGTTTTGGGGCTGCACAGTGGTGGCACTGACAATGTTCTTTTGGTAAGAAGCAGAATCACTACTGTTAGGGTTTCATCAGCCCAGACACTCAGAAAATCATCAGCAAACATGTAGTGGTAAATCAACAGGGGAATCTCTGTGCAATTTTCTCAATAGAAGCCACTTTCTCATTTCATCAGGGTAAGTTTTTCCAGTCGTCAGACCAACCAAGACTCCTTTCCCCTCCCTGGATCCAATTCTCAAAATTCAATTCAAACTAGACACCTTTAAGATGCCCTTGTCTAAGAACTTTCTGGAAGCTTTAACAGTGTGAAGGTTTTGTTGCACATTATTGTAACCAATTGCTACTTAATCATATACCTAGCAGGTCACTCACATGATGGTCTGCTGCTCCAACACAGAATGGGCAAATTTTTTCAAAGAACAAAGCCCACATCTCAGCATGGTCTGTTGTTGAATAGGTTCTATAGCACTGAATAGACAGTACCTTCCTGCATCCAAACTACCCTCTACCTTTGCAGCTGCTTGTTTGGCCATTGCTGATGAAGAAGACAACAGTAAATGTCACCATATTGAAACACATGCTGGAGGAAGATATCCATATGAAGATATGCACATTCAACAACACACACAATCCCACATAGATCATGTTTTTAGTTTACCTCAATTCTGTCAGAAGCTGATTATTTTTTTCCTTGAATGAACAGGATCAATTTGTTACTCGTGTCCAATCTGCCAGCAGCTAAATTTTCTTTTCTCAACTGAACAAGATCAATTTGCTAATTGTGTCTGCGCTCCAGTTCTTCATTAGATTCCCTGAAGGTATATAATTTCAGCACTGAAGAGTAACTCTCATTTCTCAGGAGCATCGAGAATATTTCTCAATACTGACATTAAGAACCACAGAAGAAACCCAAAAAAGAAGGTAAAGAAGAGGTTCTGGTATGAGCAGATAGAAACCAAGACAAATGTACTTTCTATAGAGCTTCTGTGACATTCTTTCAGCATTTTGTCAGTGCGGAGGTTTTCACGTTGGTTGCGTCAAAAGGGAAAACTGAAATGCAGAAATGACAAGGAAAAAAATTGGGTCCAGTATGTGGCGTACCATCCATCATGTATTGAGTTTGATCCTGAAAATCTTGATTCCATTTGTTGCTGATGCCGAGGACCCATTTGGGGATCTGCTATCTCTTTTCATTTCCGCACTCTCTCTCTCTCTCTTTTGGGTCCTCTTCATCCTTCCTCTACTACTGCTGCCAAAGGAAACCCTAAAACTAAGGGAGCTGAATATAAGAAAGCAGGCTCTGCGTGAGAACCAATATGGCTCGCAGACGAATCACCAGCACACTGAGTTGTCCAAAGAAACCCCCTAAAAACCAAAACACTGTCACGATCTCCATTGACTAAGTACCTATCTCCTTCTTCTTCCTTTTTTAGCAATTCCGAGCCTACTACTACTACTACAACATACGTCTCTTTAACAAAAAAACTCAACACAAACACACCCACTCTCTCTCTCTCTCTCTCTCTCGCTCGAAATCCTTTCACAAAAACACTTACCACACTCAACAAATACAACAGTTTTTCTGCCGTGGCTAACATCAACAACCCTTTGGTTTTTTTTGGGGCGAAATTTCGCGAAATTTCGACTTGATTTCGAGCTGCACAAAAGGATTTTTCATGGAAAAAACAAGACCCCAAAAAATTCGCCAGATTTCGAAGAAATTTTTCCCAAATTGCCAGATTTTTATGATAAGTTCTAGTAGGTAGCCAAGAATATAGAAGGATTCTGGTTTTTTTCTACTTAGTATTTAGAAAAATCTGGCTAAATCATCTTTATGGATGATCGCCACTTCAGCTACCACAAAATTGAAAAAAAAAGAAAAAGAAAATCCACCCTGAGATTCAGCATCACCTGTACCTGCTAGGTATGACTTTTTTACCACTTAGGCGGCATGGCTTTGCTGCCTGAGAAGTAACAGAACTTCTCAGTGGGACCTATCTCCACCAGTACGCACTCACATTGATGCAGATGGTTTGTGCAAGTTTTTGAGATTTTCTTTACACTAGAGATATTGTTGTCCAAGCATCAAGTTCTTGTGCATAATGATCCTGAGTACATATACCCCAGTAAAGCTAGGGTTGAGCATTTTAGACACGCAGAAGTTGCATAGAAAAGGTGCAGGGAGCAGGTCTCCTTGATGCTTCTTCTCAAATTGACCAACTTTTGCATTCAATAGAACCCTTGATATTGCATCAAAAGGGTGAACCACTGTCCTCTCTCTCTCACACACCCGGGCATTGTGTGCATATCCAAAGCAAATTATGTGCTGCTGTGTCATCTAGCAGAGTTAGGGTTCACTGTTACAAAACTTGAGCTTGATGCTCAAACACATAGAAATCAGTTCATTATATGTAAAGTGCATTCATAGTATCTTCAAGCCATGCCGTGCTAGCTTGAATATGGGGTTCTGTATTACAAATGCATGTAAAATTTTCTTCAACATGAATTGAAATGGTTTTCAGATCAAGGTTTTGGTGTATTAAAAAAATTGAAGGAAAACAAACCTTGCCAGCACAAATAAACCTTGTTTGACAAAATAATAATTTTCCGCTAGTCCAACCCAAAATGAAGCATTCTTCTTACATGCTTAAAATTTGGCCCATTGGCCTTACGCTAGGGCCCAACCCAAGAACCCATGAATGATGTGATCGCCTCATACATGGCATTATCTAGACGTCGCCTCTTTGCCTCGTCCATTGGCTTTACTCTCCTTGCCCTTGGGCCAACAACAAAATACATTTAATTACGAGCTTGAGTTGGCCCAAGAATTCATCATCATCAGTGGGTTAAGTTGAGCCAGAGATAATTTTTTGGGCTCAGGCCATGGTGTACAATGGGTTCAGTGCATTACAGTGGCCAGCTCTGTCTACCTGACATTTTCCGGTGTGAACAGGGTCTTCATAGGGTATCCTGGATTGGGATCTCATTTTAGGTTAGGCGAACGGAAGGACACTCCAGGTCCTCTCTTCCAGGTCTTCCTCACATATAGTATCCTCGTTTTAAGATCTCAAATTAGGGTTTGAGGACGAACAAGGAGAGAGTCGATTCTTCAGAAAGGCTCCTTTTTTGTTGCAGCTGCGCTTGTGTGCTGAGTTGCGGATCATCCTCATCGCCGCCTGCGCTTCGCATTTTCTCTCTCTCTCTCGACTCGCGGTTTTCAGCATGGTAATCTCTACTTTTCCTTTTCCTTCTTATTTCCTTATTGATTTTATTTCTTTTTTTGTTTGTAGTCGGGATTCGTGTTTTAGGAAGAAGTTGAACTTACTCGATTCTGTGGAAGTTTTTAGAAAAATTTCGGATATCGTCGTCCGCGGCCGCGGTTTTCTGCTTCGTTTTTATCATCGTCTACATTTTGTTCTTTTTCATGGCCAGCTTGACGTCTCTCTGTTTTTGGGGGTTCATGTTGCGTTATCTCTCGCTATATTTGCGGTGCACAGTATTAGGGTTTTTCATGTTCTCTTTATTAGATAGATCGTTACGCCTCATTACTGCATGCCTGTTGTTACCTATCTCGATCCCTTTTCTGTTCGTTGCTTGTTTTCTTTCAGCAATGAAGGATGTTTGAGTTTTTTCTCAAGAAAACTGCATCTCAGACTGTGGTAAACCCTACTAAGTGCTATGATGCATAATAGTATGTGTTGCACAACTGTGCGAAGATGTGTGAAGCTTGATCCTATGTTAACAGTGTCTTTGTTCTAAGGAGATAGGATGGTGGCGCCATGGTTGGTTGATTGCAGGATACAGCTGTGAAATTGGCGATTGTGATGAAGGTGATTGGCCGAACAGGGTCACGGGGACAAGTGACACAAGTGCGTGTGAAATTCTTGGATGACCAAAATCGACTAATCATGCGCAATGTCAAAGGACCTGTGCGTGAAGGTACATTCTCTTGACACTGTTATACAGTATCCATGCTCCTCATCTGTGTTCTCTTTCTTGCCTTTGATGGTTCTTGCTTTGGGGGCTTCAGTTAGTGCAATCAGACTACTTTTGAGTTTTTCCCTCTGCTTCTCAAGCCCTGTGTATGCCATCTCACGCTGCAACCTTGAATTTAGTACACTGGGTTGATCAGGGTGCTGAAGGATCACACACTGCTTGCCTTTTAACGGGAATGAGATGATCTGAAGATGATCATTGTATCTGGTCCACATTGTTGAGAAACTTTGAATTGCACAATGAGAACACATGTAATCCCTTTTGCCTGCCGTGCAATGTTGAGAAGTCTGGGTAACTCCCATCCACAACATGGGTTTTCAAAGTCATGTTTCTAGTTGTATGTTGATCTTAGGCTTTTGTCCCTTTTTTCATTAGGGAAGGTTGCACCATGACTATTGGATTGCTGAATAAGACGTGGAAACCTCACAGTGATTTGGGATATGCATAACTGGGGTGAAATTTTTGTCACTCTTGATGCAGGTGACATTCTGACTCTTCTTGAGTCAGAGAGGGAAGCAAGAAGGCTCCGGTGATGTGCTTGCAATGCAGGTTGCTGCTGGGATGCAGTTGGCCTGGTAGTCTATAGAGCCTATCTTACAATGTGAAACTGGCTCTGTTGTACTGTTGGTGAGATGTAATCTGACGGTGGGTCCTCATATTCAGTTTTTCAATGACTTCTGCTGAGTTTCTACTGTCACAATTCATGGTGTTGATGATTGAGCTACCAGTTTACTGGATATTGTGCTGTGCCTGAAGTAGTTGCCAACTATTCAATGAGATCAGCCCATTGATTATGCCGGCCCTGGATATTTGAATGACCAGGGTTTGGTATCCACTGGAGCTTCAGTAAATGATTTATGAAATAACAATGTCCAGGTCTAATCTATTTCAAATTATTTGATCTGTGCTAATTGTCAACAGAGAAAGTTGGGGCTTTTCAAATTCATTGCCCAAGTAAGGGAATGGGTTCTGAGGATGAAACAAGAAGATAAATTCTGGTGGTTGGTTGTTGTTGTCACAGATTTGTGCTCACCCACATTGTGCAACACTAATATTATTGATGGTGATTTGTTCCACAAAACATAACCCTGACTCTTTGAAATTCTCATGGCTGCAGAGCCTTCACTATGGCTGGGAAAGAAAGCTCAACTGATGAAGTTAGGGTATGTTTGTGAATGTTCTCATCATGTTTACTTCCATGTTTTTGGTCATCTTTTATTTTGTAAGATAATTCCTTAAACATGGTTGGAATCTGTGCTGTCTAATTTCAATGCTATAAGGAGGTGCACAAGAATTCTTAATGCAGGTGGGTGGCAGAAAGCCAAAACCCTGTCATAATAAAGGAATTGCCAATTTTTCATGCTTCTGGACCATTTATTGCCAATACCGTTAAAATACATTATGTGATTCTTGTTGTGTCTGTTTAAGGGCAAAGGGATGCATTGTTATCATTGGTAATTTGACTATATGCATTTTGTAAGCAAACAATGGGTCTCCAGGTATAACAGTTTGTTTGTAATGAGGAAAGCCTGATATTCAAGTGGGAAGGTGGTGTTGAGGATATGAATCATGATTTCAACCTAATATCCGCCACACTATCTTCTCTAATTTCCAACTACTTGGGAGATGTTCTTTCTCTTTTATGCATAAATGCACATGCTTGAAATGGAAGTACACAGTGGTGCCAATTAACTCTTCACTGGATGCAATTGGTTTGGTGGGTCTGGAATCAGAACACATCATGCTTGAATGGATATGGGGTCTATACATTATACTTGTAAGTTGTAAACTATGACGGAAAAACTAAAACAATCTTCACAATACCAAAAAATAGTCAAATTGCCTCGGTCTTTGACAAAAAGACTTATTATATTGAATATTCCATGACACATTGGGAATCGAGTTCAATCAACTTCTCAATATCATTCAAAGTTTAAAATGAAGCCTTACATCTTGACCTTTTTTACACATTATTCAAACATTTTAATGGCATCACATTCTTAAAAGCTAATGCCTTCAAACAACAATATTAATATCAAAATCTCTTACGCTTTTAAGCTTGAATAGTTCCACAAAACAACAACAATCTTGAACCTACACTCACGGCACATGTATGGTTTATCTTTCCCGCAGTATCTTGATTGGTATGTGACAGACAGTCACACTAAAATGTGCTTTGGGGACCAGTTCTTCTCTGTGATTTCTTGTCTATCTCTACTTCTGTTTTGTTTCTGGTATGAATGTCTTCTACTTATAAAAAAGATATGGGTATGTGAGATCTATTGTCTGATACTGGTGGGGTATGCCAAGCATTGCCCCTGCGGAAGAAGCTTTTAAAATCAGTGAGCAGATTGGTAAGATCACCTTTGAAATCCAATTCTAAAAGCAATCTGGCAACCTGGGAGGCCTGGAGTTATGTGTGGGCACCAGTCTCCATTGTCCTAACAAGTAGAATTGGGTGAGGGGATTACGATGGAAAGCACATTTTGTTGACCACACAGGACCATTACTGTTCTACGTGAAGCTTTCACCAACATATTTGATAAATGTGTGGCATGGTGTGATGATGGCATGCTATGGCCAGCAAATTTCACAACAAAGCTGTACAGTGTTCTTTCTGCCTAAGAGAGCAGGAACAGGATTTTCAGGCAGAGTGGCAATCCACTGATGTCTCCATATAGATGGCATTGCTTGATGGCTTTAGAATGCATGTAAACATGCAGAGCACAACTTGCTTTTTGAGCATGTGTTTAGCACTTCACCCAAGTCACATCTCCCCACATCATGCCTTGATCACTGCAAATGCATGTCCTCATATGTGAAGCAGCTTAACCCAGATTTATCAACCAGAGATTCATGTAGTCCAATTCTTTTTGTAGCAAAACAGATGCACTCGGTTGGAAATATCCAGCAGTGAAGATATTTCACTTTCAAAACAAGCACAACAGCCTGGTGAGATTGTAGTGGTTTTTAGAATTGCTCTGTTCCAATTTCCAAAGACTGAATAAGCCAACACTTTGTTCAACAAAATCTTCTTTCCTTTCTCTACAGGGAACCTATTATCATAATATACATTGAACCAATGACTGCCACCACACTCCCCAAGCTTTCCTTGGGTAGCAATGCCAGCATTTTCCAGAGCCAATTGGGCATGCTTTTCTCCTCCAAATTGCACTCTAATGCACAGGACATTTGTGGACACTTGCAAACACTTTGGTATAAAACGAAAAACTCTTTGATAAGTCTCAGACTTGTATACAACCCGCCTCATTGCCTCACTCCTAAGTTTGGTTTTCAGTCAAGGTTAGAGCCATGACACTTGTACTTTTCTTTCTTTGTTCTTAATGGGTTCTTGTTCCATTCATTCAGATTCATGATTTGTTTCTTCCTTTCTCTTAGCCTTCTCTTTCAATGCACCAACATCTTCCTTGTTTGTCATCATTAAAGACTTGGTGCCATCAATAATCTAAGTGTGGATTTGTGACACATGTTGGAACATCTTCATGAGCTTCCTCCACAAAGTAGTGGCAAAAACAGTCTTATGTTTCCAGTATCAAATCACATTCCACCACTTCAACTCCAAGTGATGTGTCATTGAAAGTCTCTAAGTCACTGAAGTCCAAATCAAATGTGTCATTGTTGAAATCTGGATTACATACATGCTAAAGAAAAATGCATTGCTTGAGCCTTGGTCCCATTCCGCCCTTGCATTGCCTTAGAGTTGTAAGGCCAAGTTCTTGTGGTAATAATAAATGCCTTCTTCATGTTGGTTAGAATTAAAAGTGTTTTTCAAAACCAAAGATCAGGACAAGTAGAAAAATAGGAAGAATTAACTCCTGTTTGAATATCTTTGGGTCCCCAGAAGAGAGGGATATGCCAACCTAGGAAGCAGTGCAAAATCAAGGTGACATGCACAACACCAGGTAGCAAGCTACCAGACAACCCCATCCCCGAGGAAAAATTAGATTAATATCATGCGGCTCAACAAGACTAGTATCAGATATTAAACTAATAAGAACAGATACTACACTTGATCTTAGCCTACAAGGCCAAGAAAGGTATGAAGCTAATGGAGTCAAACTGAGGTATATATATACTGCGGTAATGAAAAGCTTTTGGCAACCAATAAGTTACAGGATTAAGACTCGGGCTTGCTCTTCAAGCCCTTCTTTGCTTTTCGTTTTTTGTGTGCGTTTGTGTGCTCTGTAGTATTACAGTGCTTCTGCAATTAATTGTTGCACAAGTTCACCACTACAACTTGATGATGAATTATAGGGTTCAAGGGAAACAACGTGAAGCACACTGGAATAAGGAAAGTCATACATGTGCATATTTTACAAGATGATAACCATTCAAATTGGAAATCTAATAGTGATAGCATTTGAAGATGCTATGGTGTTTTGCTTGTACACATTTGAGTGGTGAATATCAAGGGATGTAATGGGTTCTAAATTATGTTGGGTGTGAACTTATCCAAAATTATTGCAACAAAAATTTACTATTAGAAATGTGTCGCAATATATAATTGTACTAAAGTTCTAAAGGGATGATGTTTAGAGCAATCTCCATTGCATTACTCAAAAAAGGATTTGTATGTCAAATTTTAGATGACTATTACACCAAGTTGTTGGAAATATCAATTTGCATACACAATTGGAGCAGATTTGCTTCTTGGGTGAACACTTGTTTTGGGAAAAGAAAATGATTGTTGCTATTTGACTAATCATGTTTATTGGTCACACATTGATTGTTATTGATTGGTTAGGTATAACAATTGGTCCACATGTGGGCATGTAGATGCTTCCTCAATGTATCATGTTCAGCATTTATAGCTTCATGAGTAAGGGAAAGGTAAAAATTTAACACTAAATTTGGATGTAATAGATATTGATATCACCCAAATATAGTGCACATATGCTTTTAGTTAGTAAACAAGGGGTGTTTCACTCTCTGTGGCCTTGCCATTTACATTAAAAAGTATCTTAAGGCAAAAGAAGAATTATGGAAACTAAAATATTTTGCCATGCAAAAATACAATCTTCAAAAAAATCCTCTGAAAGAACCCAAAATCCTTCAAAGATATTATAACTCTATAACTAATCTCAAGTTTCAACACAAGCCCAAAATATCATCTTTCAGAAATCCTCATATAAAAATAGACCAATTGCCTAGGGGCCACAATCCCTTAAGCTACTATACTCTATATTGAATCTAAACACAATATCCTTGCCTTGGTAGGCAAGGCCAATAAATCATGAAGTTCATTCTCTAAGGGGGCTTGTGCTTGTGTTTCGTGTGTGTCATATATAAGAATAGAAAAAAGTATGTTGCATTATCTCCATTCAAGAATGATGTATGGAATTAAATCTTGCTTGTTAGTATTTGGTTTGTTTTTTTTTTTTTTTGGACAAATTTTGTTTTTTTTCCAACAATAAAATGTGGAAAATTGTGGAAGATTTTGTTCTTCGAGTGTAAATTCAACTAATTATGCTTGTTTTGGAACAAAATCACCAAATTTCCAATATCACAAAATTGAAAAGAAAAGAACCCTTTTAGTGTTATGCCAATGGAAAGACATGATCTTGGAATAAACAAGATTGAACACATGAGTGATGAAGTCACCATAACTTGTAGACAAACTGATGGAAATTGAGAATTACCAAAGTGGATGAGGATAGCAGTTCATCATTGACAAATATGACAAGTATGGATGATTTAAGAGTGGTGGTATTAGGTTGCATCCAATCCACAAATAGTGATGTAATGTTTCTGGATTAGGTCTGGACACACAAATTTCAATAAGAGCTGAATTGAATGAAACTCAGATGAGTTCTTGTAGTTGTGTTTGGATGTATAGAAAAAGGGTTTAGGGTTTAAGGGTTTAGGGGGTTTAAAAACACTTTCCCCCAACCTGCCCACGAATTGGAAGAGTGCAGTTTTTATATTTTATAAGGTTTTTTTTTGGGCAAAATTGTCCAAGAAACTCAAAGCTGTGAAAACTTCCTGAATTTTTTTGGGTTGCCCACAAATTGATCTTTGGAATCTTTTCCACTCTGCCCAGGACTAACCTCAATACTTGACCTCAGGTATAAAAATTACTATGTCTGGCCCAATGTTTCTTTTTGAGCAATTTTTTGCATCACTCGGCAACATACAAATGAAATGAGAACATTTTTTCATTCTCTTGATTATTTTTTAATAAAAAAAATTATTTAAAAAAAAATTTAAACTTTGAAAAAAAATGGCCATATTTAGACACATTTTCTGATCTTACAACAATTAGTCACACCACATTCCAATTGTTTGTTATTTTTAGCATTGATTTTTGAAAACTAGTTGTCATGCATTCTTATGTTGGCACTTACATTTCTCACTATCAACACACATACAACACATAACACAAAAATATTTTAAAAACATAACATGTCAAAAAAAAATTAAAAAAATAAAAAATTATATATATATATATATATAATTTACAAAAAATAAATAAAATCTAAACCTAAAAAGCACACAAAAAAAATCACATAACCCGAGTCAAAAACAATTGCATAAAAAAACTCATACAAACTTTCAAAAACATAACCTTGTGTTCCAGAATTTCAAATCACCAAAACAAAAGATGTTGAACTCACTTTGGACATAGGCTCTTCTTATTAACCCCCACACCAAAATTTACATTAAATTTTTTAAAAAAAAAATCTGACCATCTGTATAAAGCAACTCCACAAACAATTCATCTGCCCTATTTCTATTGGGCAAGACGGAAAAAATACAATCAAACACCCAATATCTGCCCGAAATACAGGATAACAAAATGATGTATAAATAACTATGGATGATAGCCAGTTATCAGACGTCCGGGAGAATGGATGGTGGCCAGGACAGCAGACGTTCGGCAGAATGGATGATAGCCCGATAGCAGATGTTCGGTAGAATGGATGATAGCCAGATAGCAGACGCTCGGAGAGAATGGATGATAGTCAGTTACCAGACGTTCGGGGAGAATGGATTGATAATCAGTTATCAGACGTTCAGCAGAATGGATGATTAACCAGTTATCAGACACTCGGCAGAATGGATGATATCCTCCAAGTTATGAGACCGATCGGGGAGAATGGATGGTGGCCAATTATCAGACGTTCCGGAGAATGGATGACATCCAGTTGGCAGACGTTTGGTGCGAACGGATGAAATATAGATGAGGGTAAGAACGGATGGACGAGAAGCTCACGAGAATCGCGAGGCGAGGGTGCAAGCGCGACGCTCGCTCGCTCACTCGGTCGCTTGCAGCGGCAAAAGACGAGAGACAAAAGAGAAGATGAGAGGAAGAAGAAGAGAGAGAGAGAGAGAGAGAGAGAGAGCTCGCAATCTCTTCTTCTCTTCTCTTCTCTTCTCTTCTGTCGCACATTCCTTTGCACAATTAGCAGTATTCCTTTCACTTCTTCGTTCACAAATTATTATACTGAAATTCATTCTCTTTTGCCGTTTTCATTTTTTTGGATTTTCATTTCCTCTCGGATTTGCAGCCATTGCGACTGAACATGCTTTCCGAGAAGAGGAGGCTGTACCCTCCTTGCAGGAAGAGTATGAAGGTGATCGGTTCTGCGGAGTTTTGTAGCCTAAGCCATGAGGAAACAAGGTGCTCGCCGAGATGGCATAAAGAAGAAGGAAGAGGATAATCCGATGAGATCGGGAAATTGAGGTACGTGAGGGAAAGGAAGAGAATCAGGTGGAGAGAGAGAGAGTTACAAACAGACGGAGAGACAGATACAGAGGAACGAGGAGGGACCAAATGGACATGTTGAGAAGCGTACTGGATAGCGAATCTTCGGCGTCATCCAGTCACACCAAATCGTCGAGCACGAGCAGCGTGCAGGACGAGATTCGGAGGCTGGAAGAGACGATCAGGACGTACTCGTATGAGCCGGAGGTTAATGCGAAGCATTACAATATGCGGACCTTGGTGGAGCTGACGCACGAGCAGCTCATCCGCATGACACAGGAGGAGATCAAAGGCATCTTCCAGATGCTGTGTCGGGAGTTGACGGCCGCGGATTTCTTCTCCGTCAAGGTTGGCGTCCGAAAGGAGAACATGCCTGCTCATCATCATACTGGTGCGTCAACCTTGAGGTTGTTGTCTTGTACTAGGGCTTGTAACTTTTGGTTTTAGTTTCTGGCTCTCTGTATGTCTGTTCTGTGTGTTGTGTCGCCTCCTCTCGTGTTCTGGAAATTGTGCACCCCTAAGGTCTCTTTTCCCTAGGGTCGGAGAAACAAGATTTCACAAAACATCTGTGAAGAGAAAACCCTAGCTTCCATGTGCAGTTCAACTTTCCACGTTGTGGATCAATGCTCACAGTCTCTTTTGCTTCTGAATTATACCCCTTCCTCTTTATTATCGCCACCCCTGTCTGCATTTGAAATGAGTTGCTGCTTCAGAACACATCCAGCTCTCATCAACAGTATTTTCTACAGCACCACTTTAGGGTTTGGCACTGGCTAATCAATCTGCAAGAACGCACATTCACTGGCATGTGGCTCAAGCCATTTACTGCAGCAACAATTGGAAGATATAAGATGCCAAACCCTATTTGTTAAGGAACCCTCATGTGTGAATCTGTCATGATTTACCCGAAAGAGTCTGAAGACAGACAGACAGACAGAGACACAGAGACTCTGAGAGAGAGAGAGAGAGAGAGAGAGAGAGAGAGAGTTTTCAAACTATCAGTAGCAAAGAGATTCATTCTGCTGAGATTTTCGACATTTCCCTGAGTTTGCTTGATTCTTGCTTTCAGGCTCCAATGTGAACATGGTGGTGACGCAGACCGACAGTGCATGTACAGACCTAGATGGCAGGCTTTGGGGACTGCTCCCTGAGCCCCTGGTGGATCTGATACTGGCACACTTGCCGATTCCAGCACTCTTCAGCATGCGCATGGTATGCAGGCGGTGGAATGGTCTTGTTCACTCGGCTGGCTTTGTCAAAGCTCGTGCAGAAGTGACCTCTGAGCTTCCCTACTATGTTCTTTATGGGATGGAGGATCACCGAGTGCAAATTGGGCCTGCACTCTTCACATTTGCCTATTTTGCTCGAGATGCCTCTATTTTTTGCTCAACTGCACGAAAATGGCATGATTTCTCACTCAATTTCCTTCCATTTCCAGATTTCTACCTCATTCTTACAGGTGGAGGCTTACTCTGTTTTGCTGTCTACAACTCAGAAGATGAGGTCACCTTGGGTGTGTGTAACCCCATCACAAAGACTTGGAGAGAACTCCCACCATGGCTCCCTCTACGTGGCAAAGGTTTACCGGATTTTGTGGCAATGGTGGTTGACAAATCAGAGAATTCCTACAGGGTTATTGTGATAGAAGAGTCAGATCTGGTTACACGAGTCTATGAATCTGCCACAAGGGTCTGGAAAGAAACTGGTTCTATTCCTGCATCTGATGGTTTACCTTACCTCATGAACCGGCCATGTCAGGCTGTGGTATCAGATGGCTTCATGTATTGTCTATCTCAAAATGTTTGCCAAATTGCTACTTACAATCTGGAGAGAGGTGTTTGGAGCCGAATACAGCTGCAGATTCCTTCCACACATGGCTTTTTGAACTCCCGGACACTGGGCCTGGTTGAAAGTAGTGGCCGCATTCTAGTGCTTACAAGAACAGTTACTGGTGCCAACAATTACATACTAGATCCCTTGTCTTCTGACCAGGGTTGTTTCCAAGTGTGGGTAGTCAATCAGCATTTGGGTCTTGATATTATCACTGTAGGTGAAGTTCCATACAAACCTTTTGACAGTGAGTACGACTTTGATTCATTCAACATCTACAGCTTTTGCACCGAGGAGCACAAGGATGCTCTCATCTTCTCTTCCCCAGAGTGGGAGTATACATGGTTGTTTGACTTGTCAGACGGTTCCTGGCATGTGGTGCCTGAATGTCCTCGAGAAATGTTTGGACCTGATGGAGTTGAAGGGTTTCCTATGGAGCTCAGACTCGATGCCATGCCATAGCCTTTGAAATTGCTGAGGGTTGGATACCTCTCACATTTTTCTCTGCATATAGTTTTGCTGTATCAACTAATCGCATTGAGGAGTTTATTTTCAATCCCCGAGGTTGTCACTCCTTCACGTGTTCTGTATAGAGTCTGACATTCTAGTCACTTTAGAATCATGAAAGCGTTCTATTGAACATTGGCCTCACACGTGTTACAGGTTCTTCTCATGTGGTTCTCATTTGAGCTTTATTTTGTGTAGTGCCCAAAGTGACTGATTTGTAAAACTGGGTGGGACATAAAAGCCAAATGAAATGTCTTGAAGCTGCTGCAGCTATTCTTACCTTTGCAGCATGGAAGCCAAAATTTGGAACAGAAGTTTCCCTCAGTGGCTGCTAAGCACACAAGGATATGTTAAAACATTGTATAGTGCGTAAATTGCAACCTTACTTCTCTCCTAGTGCAATGAGTGCTTCGCCTCTGCTGGGTCTTGCATAAGTTTAAGCAATGAGGGGGTCTTCTGTTCTCTGATCCCTCATCAGTGTGGAAATCTAGACATGCCAGTTGAGATGTATATGGGTGAAAGCATGTGACATGCTGCTTGAACTGTTCACCAGTAGAAATTCCTGGTGGTGTACAGATAGATCCTCATGAGAGATACTTGCTTGCTAAATCTTCAAAATCAACAAACTGATGCATATGTGAATTTCGAGAAACAAAAAGATGAAGGCGAGAGCGAGGCTCTGACTTGGTGAATCTCCAGTTGTTTTGTTTGTGATCAGCACTTTAGAAATGCTCTTGAACCACAATTTACTCATTGGTAGATCATCCTAAAATAGGAGATCCAGATATATATCTCAAGTTTTCAACAACCTCAATATTTTCAGATTGTTAAATTCTGTGTTTTTTGGTTATAATAGTTGTAACTAGAATGAATGATAGAAGTGAAGCAAACTGTTGATTAATTGCTAGCAAAAAAAAAATTTAACCCTTTCAATTTTGGGACCACTTAAGTGGGCTGTGAAAGTGCACAAACATGGCTAATGGCTGATCATATGTCTCTCACATGTGACTAATAACTATGGAAATAAGTGCCCAAACATGCCTGATTAATGTCGCACAAGTGACTCTGATCAACCTTTACCCCTGTTCTCAGGTGATGCTCACCATTCTTGTTATTGCCCCCAAGCTATGTGGACTGTATGTATAGATTTTGGGTGCATCCATCCAATTGATGGGTTGTTTTGAAGTTTACCCATCTACTTGTTAGGTTTCTTTTCAAAGTATGAATGTTGGGTAACTGGTTTAATCATCCCTCTATATCATTTAATTTTTTTGGGTTGTCATTTGCCTTTTTGTATCACAAGGTTTCATATCGCTATGAAATGTTTAAAACAATTCATATGATTAATTTTATTTATTTATTGATAAACATACAAATAATTAGCTTCAATTCCTTTAAGTCTTATTAAAATGAGATTTTTTAAAAAGTTGATTTGAAAAATTATGCAAGAATTGATTAAAGTAAAACACGTCAATTTTTGAGTAAATTGAAATTATAATATAAAATTCTTTTTTTGAGATATAAATATTTTAAATTAATTTGATGTTATTTAAAAAGCTTCAATAAGGCTTTGATGAAGATTCAATAATGAAAATTATTTTTAATTGATTTTTAAAAATATTATTGTTGCTTTTTATGTTATAAATTTTTATTATTGATTTTATTTTAAAAGCTTCAATAAGACTTTGATGAAGATTTAATAGAAAAAATCATAATGAAATTGATTAATTTTTTTGTATTATTTTTTCTTTTTTATGATATAAATATTTATTATTGCCTTAAGATAATAGACATGCATGTATGATTTTAGGTTTTACCAAGCATGTATGGGGCAAACAAACACAAGTGGTTCATATTAAGGGCCCCTTTTCATTACCTTGCTGTGTCCATCACAACTGAGATGGCAGCAAGGTAACAGAAAGGGATTGAAATCCCTGCTATGCTCTGGGTAACAGTCAAGTTCTATTAGAAAGTGCAACTGTTTTGGAAAGCTGTATGTTCCTACTTCACTATATGTTTGTAGTTAGGGGCTTGTGGTACCTGGGAACTTTTTTAAAGAACTTTTTAAAAATACATGTTTTTTTCATATTGAAAGATAGATGCTAACAACTGTCAATGTAACCAATTTGATTCACAGCTCTCATAACTTTGCATTTGGTCAATGTTTGACTTGTAGAGTTGTGTGAAGTGATTGTGGTCGGCCCCCACATGGCAAATTCCAATGGAAAAAGTTAGTTGTTATGGCAACTTTTTTGTCATGAGTGATGCTTAAATGAATCAAAGTGATGCAAACAAAGATAGATCCAGTAGTGAGTAACTGTGGCATTTAAATGTACTATGGACCGACCCCCTGACTGGCAATAAAACCACTCTTGAGTCTTGACCTACAACCACAGTTGTCTCAAAATAAATCAAAGAACTGGTCAAAGAACTTACCCTGAACTGCTGGTTCTTTGTTGCTCCTTTCAGGAAACCCCCCCATATGGGGTTGTTTAAATTTTTTCAAACACCTGGATTTGGGAATTAAATTATTTTGATTTTTTTTTAAAAATGGAACTGGGTGGGGGGTTCAAATTCAAGTAACCAATGTTGGGTGGTTCTTCGATTTTTTTAATTCAAATTCAAAGAACAGCCCAAAATTAAAGAACCGCCCAAAATTGGTCATTTCCCGGGTGACGGAAACTGGGAACTTAACCCCAGTTTGAGTGATGGGAGGAAATGTGACTCAAGGTATGGCTGTACTACTAGTCTTGCCCCCTGTAAATTCTAGAATTTAAAGCTGAATGCAACCTAAGTTACTCAAGTGCGTCGGTCGGTGCAAGTAATTTAGGGCATATCGCCATGATTGACCCACCGACCCAATATTATTTCGGTGGTGACCATCCAAATATTTGGGGTTTCATTACATTATTTTTGTAGTGGGTCCCCGACCCTTTATTTCAATATGTTTGCCTACGATTGTGTGAGGGGGGAGACAAGACAAACACCTAACTTACTCGAACAACAACATTTTGTGGGGGTGACCCACTATACGGACAAATGAGCCCTTTGAAAGAAGGCTTTTAAGTTGCAATTGACGACGCTCGCTCCAGGGGAATTGACTCGGAACAAACCCATTGTCATGCCTGCCACTTTAATTAATTGTCATCGGGCAATGTACTCTTGTCTAAAGTTGACAAATGTTGCAAACACATGGAAACACTCTACCACTATTTGATCACAACACAACAGGTTCAAATAATGGATGGGTGAGTGGGT
>Ga0116229_10005332_pt1 | contig 21016 bp, 9 predicted proteins | sample S1TSphgellanicum_3_FD_87313 | JGI IMG/M metagenome (GOLD analysis project Ga0116229, IMG submission 87313) | Host-associated microbial communities from peat moss isolated from Minnesota, USA - S1T2_Fc - Sphagnum magellanicum MG | ecosystem: Host-associated > Plants > Peat moss > Unclassified...
ATATATTTTTTTTAAATATTTAAAAAAATTTTTTTAACTTGGAAAATTTTATTTTGGGAAATTTTGGGTTTAAAAAATTGGGTTTCCCCCCCCCCCCCCTTCCCCCCTAACCAACATGTTTTTTTGGTTTCAAAATTTTTTAACTTGGCAATTCTTGTTGGAAAAAAAATGAAAAAAATAATGCAAATTCAATGAAAAATTTAAACAATGTGACAAAAAATTGGGATCAAAAATTTGAAAAATATATATATGTTATTAAAAATGAGTAAAAAATTTAAAATAATTTTAATAATTCCAACCTAAAACATATAAATATATCCAACATCAAATTTATTTGAAAAAATTTCAGTTCAATTTTTGAGATCATCATAAACCTTATCCAATTTTTTTAAAAATTTAGAATAAATATTAATGACGTAACAAAAGATTTTTTTGTGGTGAATTTCCACCATTTGGCCAACATAAAAAGGGCCATCAATAGCAACAAAGGATTTTTTTAATATATATTTTTGATTAAAAATTTTTAATTTTAATTTTTTTCAGTGGTATAATTTTACAATGGATTCTAAGATTTGTAATCAAATACAAAAATATTTTAATGAATAATGTATTCAAGAATTTTTTTTTAAAAGGTTAAAAAAAATTCAAAATGCATTTCATGAATAAAAATCTACAAAAATAATATGTCTAAATTGGCTTTTAAATCTTTTTTAAATCAATGTCAATTCAAAATTGTTATAATTGAATCAATTACTATTTTATTTTCAATATATAAAATATGTTCAAGTTTTATAAAATTGCAAATTTTATTCTCCCCAACATGATTAGGTACAATTTATGTATTTATTTTTTCAATGTTGTTAAAATGGTAATCATCCAAAAGAAAATTACCACATTTAGTTATAAACAACTTGTGTAGTTACAACTTGTTTACATCTTTTAATATTATAGTTAGTTACTATTTTTAATAAAAATTTGAAATATATATATTTTTTAATTTGATAAAAAAAAATTCAAAAAAAACTTTCTTGATATTGTTTCCTGCTTAAATTGGCAAAAATTGGCCATCAGACAAATATTAATTAACTAATCAATATAGTGATTTAATTATCAAGATCATATTTGTTTAACAAGATTAATCATACACTAATACAAATTACTAATTACAAAACTTTGAAAACAAATTGCATTATATATATATATGTAAGAATATAAATATTATTTTTCTTTTTAAAAATAAAATCGATTTGGTGAAATTTTGGGTTTAAATAGTTTGATTACCCCTCCCCCTCCCCCAACCAACATTTTTTTTTGTTTCAAATTTTCCAAACTTGGCAATTCTTGTTGGGGAAAAAATGGGGAAAAAAATATAAATTCAAAAAAGAATGTAAACAACAAAAACATTGTCAAAACTTTGAGATTAAAAATTGAAAGAAAAAAGGTTGTTCTTAATTAAATAAAAGTTTAAAAGTAATTCTAATAATTCCAACATTAAACACATAAATAATTCCAACATCAAATTTATTTGAAAACTCTTAAATTCAATATTTGAGATCACTATATATTTAATCCATTTTTTAAAAAAATTTAAAGTAAATATTAATGATGTAATTGAAGGTGTTTTTCATGTATAATTTCCACCATTTTACAAACATAAGAAAAACCATCAACATCAACAAAAGATTTTTTTAAATTACATTTTCACCTTTTTTTACCTTTTTATTTTTTCAAATCATATAATTCTATGATGGGTTGTAAGACTTGTAACCAAAATATTAAATATTTTAACAAGTTTGTACCTCCATGTATGGCTTATAGCCAAAACATGACTATTTTGGTTGCATGAAAATTATAATTTAAAACTCTACATGCATCCTAGACTTTACATGCATTAACATTTTGACTTAATTAGTAACCCATTCAAATATAAATGTGAGGCTTGCCCCAAGTTTTTATACATTCATTTTAAATAATTATGATGGGCACAAAATGCAATTCATCAGTAATGGATTTAACACATTCAAAGTGAATGATTCAACTTATGTGCAAATGTTAATAGTTCAAGAGATATGAAAAAATTCACTACTTCATTCAAGTATAAATGTGAAACATTAAGTTGTTATGTGTGTTTCAATATATACTAATAAGTGCAATATGTAACATTTGAATAGTGATTTCAATAAATTCAATGTGAATGATTCGATTCATGTAAAGATATTGATAGTTCACTAAATGTGAAAAAAATCATTAAACCATTCAAATATAATAAAAAAAATTGAGTTACATGTGTTTTATTATATTATAATAAGTGCAATTTGTGAATAATATTTTTAACATATTAAAAGTGAATGGTTCAACTCATGTTCACATGTTGATAACTGAAAAGATGTGAAAAAATTCATTAATTCATTATAATATGAATGTGGGGTTTTAAATTGTTACATGTGTTTTAATAAATTATGGTAAGTGTAAAATGCAACTTTTAAGTAATGGTTTTGATGAATTAAAAGTTGATGGTTCAACTCATGTACCATGTTGATAATTGAAAAAATATAAAAAAAAACATTAACCCATAATAATCCATTGTGTAAATAAACTTAAAGGTTACTTCAATCTCCATGTCAACAATTTGAAAGTATTAAAAAATTAAATAGGGTCCAAATAATACTCATAAGTGCAACATGATGAATATAACAACTATGAACAATATTGAACATTAATTAATGCAATAAGCCACTTGTAAACTAAAAATGGCCAAATGGAATTAAAATGTAGTCAAATTGGATAATAGTTATAATGTATGGGGTGGAAAAGAACAAAAACATTTCTTGTGGTAGGTAAGTAAATAGGATTTATTTTATGACATGCATCTATTTTGAATGCTAATTATGTGGTGCCATGTGGCATTTTAACACATATTGGTTTTTTATTTTTTATTTTTAAAATTAAATCAAAATCATCAAATTTAAGGTTTATATGATGGTGACATGTGACATGTAGGTAAATAGGTTCATCTAAGTAAGGTAGGTAGGTAGTTAGATAAGTAAGCCTAAATAGGTAGGTAAAAGATAACTTTTTTTTGTTTCGGGTGTAAGTTTTAAGGTTGAATTTCATTTATTGGTTCATCCCAAATGGCACTTGCTTTTCAACTATTTAAAATGCATTTGTATAGTTTTAAAAAGTGAAAGGTATGACAAAGGATATGGAATAAACATTTAAGTTGCAAGCATAACTAATTTAGTTGTAATTAAATTATAATTGTTACCTAATATATAAGTTATACTAACCTACAATATAAGTTTACCTACAAGCTATACTAACTATTATAAGTAATGATATTAATATAAAGATGTAATAATAATAAATTTAACTAAAATAATAATTATTTTTTAGCAAATTTATATCATTTAAGTTATAATTATATGATTAATATATATTAAAATAATTAATATTATATTATCCATATATATAATATATTATCATATTACTTTTATTTTCACACAATAATTTACTATTATAATAATTTATAATTGATCATTAATTATTATAAATAATATTTTATATTATTATTATTATTATATTTAATTACATAGCTTAAGTTAATGGCCAACTAACTAAATACTTAACCTACTTTAACATGTGTGAAATAATTACCTTGGTTAGGTACCTTAAGGTAAGCTAGGCTAGTTAGTGCAGGCTTAAGTATCATAGATAATATATTATGTTAAGTACATTAATTTAAGTATGTATTACCTTAGGCCATTCTCTTTGTGATATGTGTTCATTTTGTACACTAGTAGTTGCATCTACTTACAAAATGATGGGTTGCATATGACAAGATTTCTTCTAATGATGGATCAAATATTAATGAATCTTGGTTTTACCAATTGTTACATTGATGACATTATTATTTTTAATTTGACCCCATGCATCATTTGGAAAACTTAAAGAACAATTGACTTTAAGCTTCATCCACACTTATGTCGATTTTTTCATATTCAAGTGGAACACTTGGGTCACATGATTTATCCAAATGGATTGGGAGTTCAAAAGGCCAAGGTTGATGCCATTTCATAAGTCCCCCAACCAATAGATGTTAGTTGGTTATGAGCTTTTTTGGCTTGTGTACTTACTATTGGAGGTTTGTGAAAGGCTTTAGTAGCATAGCCAAACCTTTAACCTAGTTGACACAAATTGCTTAAGAATTCATATGGGGTGAGGCACACGAACAAGCCTTTCAAGAGTTGAAAGGTAGACTTTGATCAACTTCCATTTTGAAATGACCCATCCAAGGATGACCATTCCAATTCCACATTGATTGGAACATTATAAGATAATTTGGGAACTATGTTTACCCAATTTGATGATGGTGATTGAAAGTTTGTAATGGCATATGCTAGTTGGTCCAACAATAAGATGGAGGCCAAATATAGTTCATATGAGGGGGAATGACTTGTAGTTGTTTAGGTTGTTTCATAATTTCATTGTTATTTTTATGGTAGCCCATTCACCTTGGGTACTAATCACCAGCCCTTAGAATTCCTTATGGAATCAAATCAATTCTTAGGAAAGTTGGCCAAATGGGCACTTATCCTATAGGAATATGACTTTGATATAATCGACATGGCTAGTAGGGTTAATTGAAATGTTGATGGGTTAAATCAAAACCCAAATTCAAATGAGGAGGATACCACTGGGGCTCATTGGCATGGTGATGTGGATTTGGAAGCCATACCAAGATGGCATGCCTATGCATACCTTTGTACTGTATTGGGGTGTTCTAAGGATGTGCCTCAAATTAGTGTAAATGATGGGGATCCCCATGATGTGGACATGGAGCCAAAGGGAATGGTGCCCTAAACAATTTATGATGATGCATTTGTCATTGCATATTTGCAAGCAAGTGAAATTCCGATTGGATTAACACCCAAGGAACAAGATCATGTTATGCATAGGGCCTAAAAGTTCAAATGGAAAGGTAATTCCCTCCTATGAATGTGGGTAGATGGACAAATACATGTTGTGCTTCACCCATAATAGCATGAGAACCTTGTGATGCATACTCATGAGGAGTTGGGACATTTTGGGTCCAATGGACATATAACTTGCTCCAAACACAATACTGGTGGAAAAGGATGCAACTACAACTTCAAAAATTTGTTTTTAGTTGTATGGTGTGTGACCAAATTTGAGTGTCTTTCAATGCACCTACACCTCACTTACAACCCTTACCAATTATGGGGTTTGGGTACCAATGGAGTTTACATTTTGCTAATCCATTAAATTTGACACTTTGACATAACCGATATGTTTTGGTCATGATCAAACATTTTTCCAAGTGGTTGGAGTTGATGTTGATGTTAGATCACAATAGTGAAGGGGCAACCTACGCATTTTGGGAAAGGGTACTTAGTAAGTTTAGGGTTTTAAAAGAAGTTCTATTCATCAAGGTACAAAATTCCATGGGAAATTCTAAGAGTTGTGTGAGAAGCATTGATTGATCATTGCACAACTTCATAAAACCATCCTAAGGCATACAAGTTAGTTAAATGAACAATGCAAACAGTGAAAGGGTTTGCAAAAATATGGGCTCCACAAGTCATACTTGAAATTGAAACTTATAATTACCATGGTTAATTATAGGGTATAGGTTTAATTGGTAAGCTTCTTTTTCATCTTTTTCACCATACTTCCTATTGTTTGGCTATTAGCCTAAATTACCAATTTCAATCCAATAAGATGCAATGGTAGTAATCAACATGAATGATCCTCATGTGTGGATTTAGGCATGTGATCAGCCAACCACCTTGTTCCAACATGTTATGCTCATGGTTATGGAGAATTTGGCAATTGCCCAACACTAGGATACATTACGTTATGTCATATCCATGGAGGTGGTTATTGACCTTGGGTTCGAAGGTTTGAACCAAGAAATTTATGTTTATTTACAATAGATAACATTTTTACTTTGTATATGACAGTAGGATGTGTTATTTTACATGTGCGAAACTTGGTTCTACCTTTAAGAATGTTTTTGTTGGAAGGCCAAAATGTTGGATGTTGTTGGAAGGACCATGTAAGCAATTGTGCACCATATCATCTTCCCAATGTGGATGGCTAATTGACCCATTTTTAACCTTGGTTTTCACTAACCTACAATATATGTTGTGTGGGCAATCTTTAAGAACTGCCACCATGTTGATTTGTGATGAATGTTCTCGAGGTTGGCACATGGGATGTCTCATGCCACTAAGTTGAAGAAGTGCTAATTAGCAAATGGTTTTACCCTCAATGCATCTAATAAACCTAGGTTCTTAAGGTCAAATAATAGAAAGTTAGTTTAAGGTTTTCTTCCATGGTGATTCACATTTGGCTAGGGATTTGAAGGATTACAAATAGCAAATAACAATGGGGCTCACATTTGCACCTATCCTATTGGTCATTTTTCCTTGGAACCAAAATGTTCATCTATGGTGAGTTTCTATCAAGTAATTAAATTATAATGTTATTTGGCTTACAAGGACCTCAACCTTAAATAGGGGGGCAATTTGGATTGGTGTACCATTTAGGGTATTTCTATGTTATGTGTTATATGTGTGATAACAATGATAAATGTAAGCATCAACATAGGAACGCATGATAACTATCAAGGGTGTTGGTTTAGTTATTCAATTAAATCCCACTTAATTAAAGATAAATTAGGTTAACTAAATTGATTAATTTTTTTTTGAATAAATTCATGTGTGAATAGGGTTTGAAATATTTTTCCATGGAATATAAACCCAAGAAGTGTGATTTCAAATCACTTTTGGTGATTTGAGATTTCAAAACATAGTTTTCGACATTGCAATTTTCTTATGTTTATGCAAATGTTGTTGTTTTTCTTTTATGATTTGGGCTTAGATTCTTACATTGTTACAAATGAGATTCATTTTGGTTTGGATGTGGTGTACCATTTAGGGTATTTCTATGTTAAAGTGTTGTATGTGTGATGGCAGTAATAATTATAGGCTTCGACATAGGAACACATGACATCTTCAACTACAATTTGTTGAACTATTTTAGCTATATGAAAAAGTTAATTTGCAAAAAAAAAATCCACCCCCCAATTTTGATTGTGATATGCTTTTTCATTTGTTTTGTAATCATTTTCATTTCCCTAGTCATTGATGTTTGCTATAGTGTTTATCACTAAGTATAAAGTTTCAATGTCCATTGTTTTGGGGTTGAAAGGCCATATATATGTAGCTTTGAATCCAAACTTGATGTTTTTCTTTGTGATTGATTACTTAAAAACCTAATGTACCCATCTAACAAAGGTAATTTTATTTGATTCCATGTGATTACTTCTAAGCATATTTACATCTTTGACCTTTGTGAATGTTGCTTTAAATGGCTTGAAACAAGATACATTTAATGGTTGTAAACCATGTGATATGTGGGATGGTTAGGTGATCATGTCTAACTTAAACTCTTGTGCATATTCATTGTTTTTAGGGTAACATGGTTGCTTTTTAAAGTTAAGGTTTACTTATGAACAATTGCATGTCCTTTAATGTTAAACCCCATAACCAACACCCTCTTTGGATCTATTGGTGTTGTTTTGTGAAAATGAATCCAACTCCCCTTTAAACCAAACATTGTCTTTGGAAAATTTGCTTGCATTTTTTCTTAAATTGTTTCAAAACACACCCATAATGAAACATTCAAAACTTGGGTAAAATATTTTCCAGGAAAATATTTTCCACCTTTTTTTCAACTATATGCATGAAAATTTGTTGTTCCTCTCCCATCACCAAAAATATTTAGATATAATGGCAACTATTATTTTTTAGTATTAACATTTTCTCGAGCTCATAACCACACACAAAAGTAACATTCCATTTTTACACCTTTAAAAAATCAAACATAATTTTTCAAGCCCAAACATAGAGTCATAAGCCCTTTTCAAATATCCACATGCATGTGACCATTCATTGATGTTAGTCTACAATAAATTGACATTCAATTACTAGGTGATGTTTGATGATAGGCATGTTTACCCTATATGGTTGAAGTAACAAGGGCTTCGTAATAAGGTTCAACCATCCTAAAACATGGTTGAACCTAAGAACATATCAATGTTGGGCAAGTATCACAACTAGCCATGTGAAAACCCTATTGGTTATCAAAAAGGTTCTTTGATCTCATAATGGTTACTTTCACAAACCAAACAACCAATTTTTTATATATAACCACCATTCTCACAATTTATTTTAAAAACTAGAAAAATTGCCCAAAAATTTGCAATGCTTGCTATTCTTGCATCAAAACTCATTCCACTAGGCACCACATGAACATAAAAATAAATTTATTTTAATATGTTACAAATAATGCAACACTTGAAGAGCAAAGTAAAGTAAAGCATTCATAAAATTCATGTCCCATGTGTGAAATTATTTTAGGAATGCCTTGCTCTAAGAGCATTACCCTATACAAAATTTTCAAAATATTTTTAGGGTAAGCACACCATAAGCAAATGCCTCCCTATAACTAAACCCCATAAATTATACAAACAAACAACCTTTGAAAGTGCACCCATGTCTTGCCCACCATTAAAAAATGACTTATCACCAAACACACAATCTAACAATATAGTGTTCAAAATAATGGGAAGATTCAACTCAAAATAAAAGTTTTGGGTTTGGTTATGGGTGTGGGAGGGCCAAAAGAAAAGAATGGTTGTATTACCATTACATGTGTTATGTTTGGTCAAGGGGTGTAAACTATCACATTCTATTACAAAAAATTGAAAGGTAATGTGGGGGGCCAAAGTTTCAAATGTTAGATTATAAGGTGTTTTGTGCCCATTTTTCAAAATGATCCAAGGTGAAGGTGAAGACAATGTTTGGTCATAGGGAATTTGGTGACCATTTAAAAAAATATTCTTAAACAAACAAAATGGTAATCATGTTTGGTTATAATGTGTTTTAGGCCTAATTTTGAAAACTTTTGGACCATTGGGCCAAATGAACATTTAGGTATAAAATATTTGTTCCCAATTTAAGAATAAAATACTTAACTAAAAGGAATGGCAAGTGTTTAGTTATAAAAGATTTTATGTACATTTATAAAAAACACTGGAAGAAATTTGGAAATAAATGATTACAATTTAATCTCAAAAAACAAAATTTTAGTTGTGATGGGCACATGTGATTACAAACCTTGTAGTCACCTTGGACAAGTGGCAAAAAATAACTAGTCGCAAAAAAAACTCCACGTGGCATGTCTAGTCACCCTTTTAATTGCATATCACTTACAATTACAAGGATTTTTCATCCATTGACTAGTCATAGGACTACGTGACTATAGATACAACTACATAAAATATTGGGTAGCATTTTTAAAATAATTAGAATTAGAATTTTAATTATTTTTAAATCACATTTATTAAGTATATTATTTATATTTATTTAAATAATGCAATATAATAATTCATATTATTGGTAATTTCATAAATTTTCAGCCTATGAATTATTGACACATGTCATTATTTAGGCTAAGCTAAACACCTAATATAGATAGCTAGGTAAACCACCTAGTCTAAGCACCTAGGTGGGCCTAGGTAGGCATCTAAATTAAGTACAGTACAACTATGTCACTTGTGAGGTTTGATATTTAAACCCCAAGTATGGAAATCAATTCTTTTGCCATCAAACCCCTAAACCCCACTTGATGTGCAAATATAATGGAATGCATTATATTTGGCCTATATTTGACTTTAAACATTGCACACACATCAATTTCAATATTTCATATTTATTGATATTTGTCAAAATGGAAAGTTTAAAGTTTAAAAAACTTTCAATGACATGCATGATTATAATTTTTTTTTCCAAAAATGTACATTAATTTAAATTTTTCTTTTGCTGAATTTTGTTAAATTGAATTACATTTTGATGATGATTTTTGGAAAAAAATTTCAAGCACATGATTTATAAGTAAAAAATATTATACAACCAATATTTAATAATATATAAGTAAATAATTTATCTCCCACATATTAATCCTTCATTTCAATAAGTATATTATCCATTTATAAAAATTAGATGTGAATTAATTAAAATTATGACATATTATAATCACATTATATATATATATATATATATGAAAAAGTAAAAAAAATTCTAAATATCAATTATAACATTTATGACGTATAATATTTTTTATATTTAAAATTTTAATCAAATAAAATTTGGTAATGTTACATAATTAATGAATTTGATGGAATTTTAATTTTTATATGTTTACAAATATAATATATATTATCTAAAATTATGGTAAAAGTATTATGATCAAATAAATGATATATTCCTTAGACATCTTAAACTTCTATTTGATTAAAAACAATCATAGTTGATTATGATTATAATAAGTTGTAATTTTTCCAATAAAATTTAGTTTACATGTACAATAAATAATTAAATAATCATCAAATATAATATTTATAAATAGATCATAATTCAAATATATTTATTTAAAATATAATAATTTGTATTGTCAATGTCAATAAATAATACAAAATACCAATAAACAGTTAAATACAAGTTGATTATCAAACAAATATTGTAATTCCAAAGATGCCACATGTGTTTTAATCATCAAAATATTGGCCCTAATTACCAAAAGAACTATGACCAGTTGCAAAAACAACTAAATTTTCATCCATCCAAGGATTCATTCACAATACTGAATGAAAAATGTGCATTTTCATTTTACTTTTCCATCCAAACATGTAAAAGTCACAAATTATAATTGCATTTACAACTTCATTTGATTATATCAACATTGTAATCACATATGTGATTATAATAATCACATCTAGGACTACACACCTTTATGATTAAAATGACACATAGGATTAACCTAACTATAGTTGTAAAATAATTGATTTGAACATTAGTCGCATCTATAATTGTAACCATATGGTTGGAATGGACAAGAATTCTTTTAGTGAAATTAGTGGGGGCAAAGGCAAAGGAAGCATTCAGTAATGGGGTTTAACTTTGACCAATTTTATGAGGAAAAGATCTTACACACATAAAATTGCACATTTAGGCAAACCTTTGGAAAAATCTTGAGACAACACATAATTAAAAAGGCATACAATAGTGAGTTAATGTGCAAAAATTTGATTAGTTCCAATGCAAATATATGCGTATAAATTATTAAGCCTTTAAATAATTAACCTTAAACACAATATGATCTTTGGATCCCATAGATCAATAGTAAATGAGGGATCTAAAAAGGCACACTTTGATTATGCCTTGTACTTTTGTGAACTTTACATTTCCTCCTAAAAACAAGAACCCATAACAAGCATCAATGGAACACCACCTCTCACTTCCACCTTTTTTCCTTTGAGCATTTCCATTATCTAAATATGTATTCTTTACTAAGGAATTTAAAGGATGAATTACAATCTTTAATAAAACTCTTCATTCCTACTATAGTATGTTTGAGAAATTAAAAAAAATCAAGTTCCAAATGTCAAAGTAGAACAAGGAAAAATATTTGTGGAAGAAGAGGCAAAATCCAATTCAAATCGAATTTTGAAAATAAAACAAGAACAAGGAAAGGGATTTAGGATAATGGGAACAAACCTTTAGATTTATGATGGGCTTCTAATTGTGAAAATAAAACAAATATCACAAGGAGAACCATCTATGAAAGCAAAGGTAGATTTGAAGCATAAATGGAAAAAGGCCATCAAGTAGCCTTTGGTATATTGAATTTAAAAATATTATTAATTTAATTTTTAATTATATGAAGTTCTTTGAATTTTCTACAACTATCTTTTAAAACCACATGTTTAAAATAGATTCAAATATATATTCATCAAAATCAAACATATGTCACAACTTGTAAAGTAGATTAAAATTCAAGCACAAATAGATTAAATACTGGGTTTCTTTTATTTTTAATTCAATAACATTTTAAATATACTAATAGACTTCGAAATTTTTCATAGTAGAATCAAAATATATTTAACATCTAATGTAGGATTAAGAATGAACATAATATTAACATATTAGTTTCATTCCTACTTGTTACCTAATTTTATTATATTTAAGCTATTCAAATTTTGTATTCAAGTCATTAAAATTCATTGATGGAAACATGGGTGACGCACCCCCAAACTCCTTTGGTAAATTCAACTGCGAATCCAAAGGTGAAAACAACAAAAGGATAAATAGTTGGGATACGATCCCTAGCTCGTAACACTTCAAGGGTAGAAGGGTGTGTTGAAGTTCTAGGATGAGGACTAAGACAAGTGACAAGTGGGTCAATTATTCACACGGACCTATACAAACCAAATAACAAGTTGGTTAGTGCTTAGTTGTAACATTTTTGGTGCACAAATGAGCCACGAGTAAACATGGACTCACAAAATTCACCATGACCTGGACTTGGGGGAAGCCACCATTTTCCCCCTTATAGTATTTTATGTGCCTAGCCATGGGGCTTGCGCCCAAATGTCATTTTGTCTCAAGACTCCCAAGTTGAATGACGCATTCCTAAATTCTTTGATAGACTCAAATGTGAATCTAAAATGAAAACAGCAGAAGAAGAAGGAGTTGGGGCGCATTCCCTAGTTCGCAGCACTTTGGGGTAGAGGGGTGTGTTAGAGCTCCGGGATGGGACTAGGAAGAATGACAAGTAATCAATCACTCACATGGCCCTGCACAAACCAAACAACAAGTTGGTTAGTGCATAGCTGGACCATTTTTGGTGTTAAGACGAACCATGGGCAAACTCAGACTCACAAGACTCACCACAGCCTAGACTTGGGGGAAGCCATCACCTTCCCCCTTATAGTATATTTTGTGCCTACCCACGAGACCAGCATCCAAATGGCATTTTGTCCCGGGACTCCCAAGTGGGAGTCCCAAAATTCCCAAAGTTGGGACTCCCGCGAGTTTGGGGGCCCATAACTTTGTCTACAAACCTTTGATTGAAATGAGGTCTGAAAAAACGTTGTAGCCTTGGTTGAGAACTTTCCAACGGTATGTCACACACCACCTACATGCAAGGAAATCGAGGCGATTCCTGACTTTTAGTGGTCAGGAATCAAATTGTCAATTTGACTCCCAGCCCTTCTTTTGACCATAACTTGTGTTTCAGTCTCCAAATGGGTCATACAAGCCCATTTCAGACATCTATGTTCCAAAATCTTTCCAATGATATAAGTAATGTCTTAATTCAATCATTTTTGACCCTTGTAATCGCCTTCTAAAGGTTCAGAAGTCCATTGGAACTCCAAATCCCAAAATGGGAATTCACTTGGGAGTGTGAGGGTTCATTCCCTCACACTCTTTTGCACTCCCAGGAGCATGAAATGTGACTCCCGAGCTTAGTCTTGGCCCGCACCTTTGCAAACCCAAGCTAGGGTTGCAACATTGAAAGTCCTAAAATTTTCAAAATTGAGATTCTTATAACTTTGGAGGCCTATAACTTCTTGTGTAGACCTCCAATTGAGGTGAGATTTCAAACAAAGATGTATCCCTTGTTGAGTGTTTTCCAACGATATGTGGCATGTTACCTGAACATAAGTAGATCAAGGTGATTCTTGACTTTTAGTGGCCAATAATTAAATTGGCAATTTGATTCCCAACCCTTCTTTTGACCATAACTTATGTTTTAAGTACCCAAATGGGTCATGCAAGCCCATTTCAAATATCTATGTCTCAAAATCTTTCCAATGGTATAAGTAACTTTTCAATCCAATGAGTTTTGACCCTAAAATCGCCTTTTGAAAATTTGGGAGTCCATCGGAATTCCAACTCCCAAAATGGGAACTCATTTGTGAGTGTGGGGGTTCATTCCTTCACACTCTACTACACTCCTAGGAGTATGAAATGTCAATCATGGGCTTCATTCTTGGCCTACATCTTTATAGCCCTTGTTTTGGTCCTAAGCCCAAACCTAGGGTTGAGACAATAGGGGTTTACATAATGAAATTTCTTTTAAAAATTGAACCTACTTTCTTATGTTTATGTTGAAAAACAACCATATTTAAAATTTGGATTTGGGCAAACATATATTTTGGTCCACTTTAGGATGCTTAGACCCCATGTTATGAAGCAATTACACCAAAAAAGGGCAAATCTCAATTTATTCATAATAACTATATTTTGCAATTCATTCCAACAACTTACATAGATGAAATTGATATCAACTTAAAATGGGGGGATTTATCATATTTCCATGTTCTTATCATTTCAATGACAAAATTGAAGTTTTATGTTTTTTAGGCCTAAACCATCATGAATGTAAATGTGCTTTGTAGGTGGTTAAATAATAATGTGCTAGACCAAACATCATTCAATTGAACCCCACAAACAACCAAAAGATGTAAATGGAAAGATTTAGTAATAATGGAACTTGTGGAGGTTATTGAAAGAGGGACACATTCATTGAAAAAGGCAAGTTGGTCCTAAAACATCTCACTCACTTCTCTTTCTAATCATCTAAATGGGAAAACAAGGTCCAAAAAAATAGGGCATGTTGGTGTGTTAACATATGAAAAAGATGCAACAATAATTGCATGGATTCTAGTAATGCAAGAATGTGAGCTTTCATAACATTATAATAGTTGAAAATGAAAGTACTAAAACTTGCCCAAACAAAACCAACACCATTCAAGCATGGAATATTAAGAAACTTTTGGTGGTATTAGTTCAAACACATACATCCAAAATGAAACATTAAGGTTGTTGAAGGATTGGAGGCCTCAGAGCATAAGGGCTAATTGTAACTTCCTATATCTCCTTTTATAACAACCTACAAACCTTATAAACCTACACAACTATGAACCAAATCACATTTGGAATTCAAATGAAACTTGAATTCAAGCAAGCAAAGCTAGAGCTAGAATCATATCCAAAAGAAATTTACACATGGTTTAAAGCACCATCCACAAATCTCAGGAATGGTTAATTGTAAATTGTGTAATAAATGTTATAAGGTCAAAAAAAATATTGAAAGACAATAACATCAAGTTTTGCAAGTTGAACACATGTATTTCAATGCAAACTAAAGCATGGATGACAAGATTCCTAAATTAAAAATGATTATATTGTTCTTCAATAGGTCTATTTTAGGTGGCATTTCACAATCTAACTTTCATTTAAAGATTTTGGATTTGGTCATGGTTCACAAGTAACATTAAAAGCCATAAAATAAGCACAAGAATTTGGGTTAAACTTGGCTACCATACCTTCTCATACTTCACACACATTCCACCCCCTAGATGTCTCTTATTTCAAACCATTCAAAATTACATTTAGGAAAGAAAGATATTCAGCAAACTTGACAAAATTACTTTTAATAGATGGGTGGATAAAGCTTTAAATCAATCATTAACCAAACAAAACATCAAAGGGGTGAAAGAACATTATGGGGGGGCCACTTTAAACAAGAAAATGTATTCTTTTCTTAGTACATTTTGTATTATTTCCAAGAATTTTTCTTTTGATTTCATTTAATTTTTTATGAACATGTAAAATGGATTCTAATACAAAGGCCTCCAACATAATTCTTGTTATCTTTCAAATAAAATTAAATTTTCAAAAAACAATTTCCAGCATTTATATTTATTTGAATGAAAAACCTTATCCAAATGTTTTATTTGAATTCACATCAATGGAACTTTTCACATGGAATTGAAATGGTACAATCAACTCATATTCAATATATGATTGAATACTTCATCAAATGTTGTAATTATTTGAATAATTTTTAAATGATTTGCACTTTGTAGTATATTGGTACATGTATTAATTTTTCACAAATATACTCTCTAATCATTTAATATCAATAAAAATTGTAGTTTCTTTTAACAATTGCATTATTTGGTAATCAAACCAGTTTATTTTTAATATAATTTATGAAAAACTCTTTTAATATTGGCTTGGTGGAAGTTGAAATTCACATTTTTTTAAAAATAATATTTGTGACAACATTTTTTTGCCACCATAATGTGTTTTCACCCAAGTTGGGGTTTAAGTTTATGACTTTTCAACTTTCAAGTTTGGATGAAAAGACAAACTAATAAGCATTTACATAACAATGAATTCAAATCATGAGGAAGGTCATGAAGGTCATTACATATCAAATTAAGACCAAGTTGGTCACAATCAATAAGAAAAAGGAGGAATCTATAATTATAAAGTTACTTAACATAGCAGGCAAAGTTGTAGAATCAACCAATAATTATTGCCAAGACAAGCTTAAACATTGATACTATGTGGAAATGTCGTGTAGCTCTATTGTGACAAATGATGTTGAAGAAGAACATGTAATCAATCTAAATGAATCTCCAAATTATAATTTACAACAAATTGAAGTTTTGTCAAACCTCACCCACCCAAGAAGCAATGAACTTTTGCAACTTTCTTTCACTACCCCATTTGCTTACAAAATAAATAGCAAGTAGAGAACCATTAGTAGATTATTCACAATCACATGTTGTGACATTTGTTGAATATTTAATTATCCTACAAAAAAATTTAACTATGGAATAACAAAGAAAATCAGAGAATGAAAACAAGCTAGGAAATCAACAAACGCTGCGATTAAAGGAGGGCAAACAACAAAAAAAAATAGTATAGAGTTTAAGTAAAGCATAGTTTGCATCAACTTGGTCTATAATAAATGTAAGGGAAATGGGTAAACTTTTTCATTAGAATGTTCATGCAAGCTTATGAGCAAACCCATATTTTGGATACATTATTACAAAAATCAATAACAAATTACTAGCAACTTGACGTGAAGCTAATAAAATTTCAAAATGGGCAATGGATAGAATGCAAATGTTCATGCACATTACATCAAAGCTACACCTTTTAAATGTACATGGGGGGGAGAAAGGGTAAGAAAAGATCAAATTCAAATGAACCAAATGTGCCAATAACACCAAGAGAGGAACTTTCAATCATCACAATCACCATTAGTTGTGAAAAGGAGGATCAACACAAAAAGTGTATCAATAGCACCAAGACAAAAGGTCATGAACATCATGATCATGATCAACTAGGAGAAAGATGATCAACATGGGAAATGAATTAACAACACCAAGAGATAAGTTCATGAACATCATAATCATGATTGACGAAGAAAAAGACCATCAACATAGGAAGTGCATTAGCAACACCAAGAAATGAGCTCGTGAACATCGTGATCATGATCGACTAAGAAGAAGACCATCAACACAAGAAGCGCATTAACAACAAGAAGAAATGAACTCATGAACATCATGATCATGATTGACCAGGAGGAAGACCATCAACACAAGAAAAGAATTTTCAAGAATCACAACCTTCCATGACCATCACAATCACTATTGACAAGAAAAAGGAGAATGCCTAAAAAATTTCCTATGAATGAGACTAAGGGGAGCAAAAAGATTGGATCATAACATAATGGGGTTTGCACATACAAACTTCCAACCGACTTATGCACATGTGAGGGGTTAAGGTTCATGGAATGTTCAAATGCCTGTAACCATCGATCTTATAACATTATTTTCAGAGAAATCTTGGCCACACAGACACAAATGATTGTAAATTAATCCATGAAATCTATTCAACGTTTATTCAATCATGGGATAGGTGGAGACTAGCCAATAGTGTTTCATTACAATGATGTGTTTTGAGAGTTTCTTTTTTGGTTTTTTGACCCCTTCAACTTTGGGGGCCATAACTGCATAATTTAAAGACCATTTTTTTGCAATCTAAAGTGCATTTGATGCACTGAGAGGAAAGCTTCAATTTCTTTTTGGACACCATAAACAAATAAGCCTTCTAAGCAAATTCAACAACCTTTGAGCATTTAAAGTGTACATACACCAACTTATTGACCCTATATGAATATGGCTTGTACAAAATATGATACTCGTTAAGGCTAGGTTAGACAAACCTTCAAACTTGCAAATCTCAAGAAAATTACCTATGTTGTCCAATTCTTTGGATTTTCAAAAAGCTCTAATTCTATTATTTTCACAAAGAATTTTGATTTGGTCTAATTTAAGCCCAAGTTTGGTTCCATTTCCCTTACACACAACTTAACCAAAAACATTTGTGTTTTATATTATTTTGTTCAACTAATACACACAATTCAAAATAAAGATTATGTAACATTAATTATGTACAACCAATCAAATGCAATAACTTGTCCAAAACAAAAGGTGAAGTTTGTATATTTAAAATGAAATTGTACTTATTTACTTATAGAATCTAAACCTTTTTAAAATGGGGGCAGCATCCCTAATTCTAATTCATATTCTAATTCAATTTTGAAAAGAGGCTATTTATTCAAGTAGATTCCAATAGTTCCAACAAAACTTGCCTTCAATCTTGAGACATATAACCTGAACCTGCCTATATCCCATGCCTAAATCTGAAAACTTGTGAACACTGAAGGCTGCTTATAATCACATTAAGGTAGAATTATTTGAAATGAATTCTACCAGAAATCACCACAAACTAAGCCTCCCCTCCCCCCAAAAGTCCCATTTCAAATGTAGGCATTGGATTTTTATTTTTGATACCAAAACATTTGTGAATTTATAAAACAGAATAGCAAAATTATTTGAACATACCCTAGAAAAATCAGAATTTCAAAAATCAATTCCCAATTTTCTGGTCAGAAAAAAAGTTACTAATAAGCAACATTTTTTTGGTGAAATTTCACCAAAATGTGAAAAGTACAAATTTTAGAAAGAATGCTCTATCACAATATTCTCATTTTTTGTGGGAAAAATAGCCAAAGTTTTAGGAAGAATTTTTTTGGGCCACATTTGGACTCTGATTTTAGTTTGGTAACATTTTAAAAATATTTTAAAAACTATCTAGACAAGTTCTAAAAACATGTCACCATTTAATGCTAAATCCTTCTTGGGATGCTAACTAACCAATGATGCAACGGCTACAGTGAACCAGCACCCAGCAGCGCACCATGAAGGATGGATGGTAAGTGATTAGGAAACAGTTTTCTGTCGGATTCCAGTTCCCTAGCTAACTATGGTGACTAGCTCAGTTGATTTATTTTTCCTCTACCTACCTTACTAACAACCCACAAGCAGGTTGTTAGTAAGTAGGTAGTAAAAAAAGCCATTATCTACTTATAAACCAGATACTCACCTAGTAGCTACCTATTTTCCTACCTATCTACCTATATATGAGACCTATTTCCTACAGAATTGGTTACCAAGGTGAAACCAAATACTAACTCAGTTGAGGTTCATCTTGATGGGAAGTTGAACTTGATGGGAGCACATTGAGAACAAGAGGAAAAAACAAAAAATATCCCTCTCCCCTCTCCCCACTCCCCAAAGAAAAAAAACTGGACCTTTCAAAAGAAACCTAAGCCCTAAACCTTCTTCCCATTGGCTGCATGAAATTTTCTCTTTCCAAAAGTGTTCATCACCATTTTTTGCATGGGCTAGTACCCCTAAGAGAACTGGGATACATATTATTTGGCACTAGTGGAATTTGTAGACTTTTGTGTAAGGCAAAGCCCCCATGGTGGGGCATTTCCAAAATAAGAGGTTTAGCATGAGGCAATAGCTAAGTCCAGCCCTCCATTTTTTGCAATGACTCCCACCCCTAGGTTTTATGCATGGTGAAACAAAACACAAAGGCTTCAATGAACCTAAACCTAGGACAATTGTGAGGCACTAGGAGTGGGAGGGTCCTTACACCAATTCATTAAGAGCAAGAAGTATCTTATGCCTACAAGTAGGCATATTGTAGGCATAACATCCATCCCACTCTCGATCCATTCCCTTTTTGAGGAAGTTCATTGGGTGATGTAAGGTGCCCGCCATAAACATTAAAATTTTCTCCAAGTCCTTTCCGGTTTGCCGGAAGTTGTTTGTTTAAGGGGGACACTTGGTGCGGTTCAAGCAACCTGTTGAAATGAAGGTTCTCTCACATATACTTCACCAAGGCCTACAGATACCAGGGCATACATCCCTAGATTACTGGGCTCATGTATAAAAAAGAACATTCTTCAGACCCTATAAATTAAATTGATAACATACAATGTCTCCGCAATTTATGCCCCTCTCATTATGCTAGGCCACAAGTAGTGGCGAACACAATTGGGAATATAAATCCTACCCAGCCAATCAGGTGAGGCAACATGTGCCCAAGAGAACCACATTTTATTTTATTTTTTCCGTAGGCGGCGAGGGTGGGGGAGGGGATGGGTTGGGATTCTTTTGGTGTTCCCAATGTGTTTCATACCGTTCCTATCAAGTTCTCAATAGACTATAGACCTAAGATGCAAGAGATATTGAATTTTCAGTATTCTTGTCATTCAAATTTTCATTAAATTATAAAAAATGATTTTGAAAAGAAAAATTAGATGGGTAACTAGTTCACACTCAGGTCAACAGGCTACACTAGTATAAGTTTAAATTGCGATAACCCCCACATATCTACACTATAGTTTTGTGATCATGTCTTGTGCACCCCAATTCTAGTCCTTGAATTGTGTTGGAACTTGGAACAGTTGTTGTTCAATTCTTTTTTTTTTAGGGGAAAGACACAAATGAATTCAATTCTTATTTTCATGTTCATCTCCAGTCCTGGTTCCAAATTTTTGATAATTAAAAAAACCCTCTATTCTGTTTCAAAGAATGTTTTTTTAATTTGATAGGACATTTAGTATGATTTTGGACCCAACTCTTTACATTTCAATACTCATAGTTCATTGTTCTTCTAACAAAATTTCTAAGTGGCTCTGGTTCTCATTGCACCTACCTACAAATAATCCAAAACTGATTTTTTTCTCGTTACTATCTATACAACCAACAAAAAATTATCACCTATATAACCTACATTCCTAAACCCCTTTAAACACCCCCCCCCCCCCCCCCCCCCCCCCCCCCAACAAAAAAAAAACAATTATCTAAGAAAACCACCAACAAACAAAAAAAATCACCAACACCACAAACCCCCCCCCCCCCCCC
>Ga0116229_10005334_pt1 | contig 21014 bp, 15 predicted proteins | sample S1TSphgellanicum_3_FD_87313 | JGI IMG/M metagenome (GOLD analysis project Ga0116229, IMG submission 87313) | Host-associated microbial communities from peat moss isolated from Minnesota, USA - S1T2_Fc - Sphagnum magellanicum MG | ecosystem: Host-associated > Plants > Peat moss > Unclassified...
AATAAAATTAAAAATAAAAAAAAAAAAAAAATTGAATTTATTATGTTTAATAGTAATAGAGATGTAGTAGAGGAGATGAGGAATGGAGGGGGGGAGGGGGGGAGGGGGGGGGGGGGGGGGGGGGGGGGGGGGGGGTTGACTAAAATTCCCAATCAAAAAAGCCAGGATGTCTTGTAGTGATTTATAACAAAATTTAAATTGACCATAGATTAATTATAATGATTCATTGATAACAACACCAAGGTTTTTTAAATTACTCTAGATTTCAAACATTTTTTTATCATTGTAAAAAACATTTTACTAACATAATTTATTTAGTATGTATAATCTAGGTCCATGGACTAGCTAAACATGTGACTAAAATGTACTTAAAACAAGTTAATTTAATAACTTTACAACTAAATTATAAGGTGAGAGATATTCCTACCAAATTTGGGGTGGAATCAAATGTCCTCTATGGCTAGAATTGCCAAGATTTGTCACCTTGCAACCTGTTTGATTTTTAGTCACCAATTCAATGTTAAGTTCCACAAAATGTTGGGCTCCTTATCATAGTCATATATTAATCATCCATATCAAAGTCTAACATTGTACATTTCCCACATTTGTTCTGATCTGGATATGTAAGCATTTCTTATCACACACTTATTTATAAAACATCAATAAGGTGACCAAGCAACATTCTTGAAGAAAGTCACATTTAATTTCATTAGTACACCTACAACTAACTTGGAGAAATGCAACCTATTATGTAAGTTGCTTGGTCAACCTAGCTTGTACCACTAAAGCCACATTTATAGGACCTTACAAAAACTAGAATATGTTACAATATATATTTTGCATATTTAAACACATGAGAAACCATAGAATCCTTGAATCTAAAGGAAAGCTAGACTACAACAAATTAAAATTTAGGATGATCAAAGTACATTTATGTAGAACTAACATTCACTTAGAACAAAATTTGGCTAAAGATCTCAAACTTCCAACCTTTCCATCTTCATCAACATTCATGTCAGTATGGAACTAATTTTGCAACTCACATAATTGCACGTTTACATAAAAGAAACAACATGAGAGTATCCAAGCATTGCATTTAATCAAACCACATGTCATTTGTAAGCATTTCATTGACAAATTTGGATGCATCATCTATGCTCCCACATCTTTAGCATTTACACATCCTAAACTATCACTTATAAAGATGGCACATTCACAACAACTTTGAAAGTTCAATTTCTTAACATACTTGCCTTCTTTCAAGTGTTGCTATGTTTTCATGCATGTGCAATTGACCCAGTGCGCAGTTGGTTCCACATTGATTTCTTCAAATGCCATACACACTCCTACCCACAATGTAAGTGTCAAAACAAAAGGATTACACTCCAAGAAACAAAATTGATCATAAAAAAATCAATAGCAACATAAGAGTCACTAGAAAAAAGATCAACATATAATATATGAAAAAATGCACAATGATACCCAAAAAAACATTTGTAGATGTTGTATAGAGACCACTAGTAAATGTTTCACCAACATTCTTCACACCCATTAGAACTCATCTATGAAAAAATATTATTCTATGGGGTAAATGCACAGTATGGTGGTTCATTTTTTAAGATAATCATATTCCACAAAAGTCCACATTCTAAATAAGAGCCCAAGTAGAGATTCCAAATGTATGCACCTTTGACAAAAAAAACTGAAAATGAATGAGAAATAACAATGTTATGGGCTTATGAAAATACAAGTTAATTTAGAGCATTCAAAAGTTCATAGGTAGAATTTGGCTATAATTCTTAAGGAAAATTTTCACATAAAAGTGTATTATTTCATTCTAACTCATATGTTAGGTCACTATAGATAATTTTGAATAAAATTTAAGATGAACCTTTCAATTTTTTGTCATTCCAATCAACCAGCTAGTTCATAATTTGAATTCCAAAAGTCCATTAGTATTAGCATATGAACTTTTTATATGTCAATAAACAACTACACATATGTTTTCATAATAAAGTTGTTAGTTTACATTCAACTTCCAATTAATAGATTTAAAAATATACTACTCACCATAAGCCTTAAAACAAGGGGTACCCAATAAAAAACACCATTTTGACACCAAAAATGAGCCACCATACCTTACATTCACCAAGTATGAAAAGAAGCTTACTTTGAACTTGTTTCCAATAATTAACCTTAATTTGTTAATCTCCACATTTCAAGGAAATTAAATGGAGTATCAAAACAAATATGAACACATTTTGTCAATTACGTATTCCATTTTCATCAAAGCAAAATATGTAATTGCTTGATTCTCATCTTCAAGTAAATCTTCTTCATTTTTTCAAATCATTTCATTTTGGCAGTGGAGCCATGACAACAAACACACCCTATGAACAAAAATGATCACCATTGAACTTGATCTTTCTCCATGTTAAACCATAAACACATGATACAATTGCAAACCATTGGTGATAGAAAAATGTGTTATTATTTAGGGTAAGTTTCAAGCAATGGTCGGCTAAGCTTACCTAATGCTTACCCAACCATTATTTCAATGAAAATTGAACAATGTACTCATTAGAACACTTTGTCCATGGAACTACTAGAAATCCTATCATTTACAACCAGTCACTATGCAACTGGCATGCAATTGGCATGCAACTGGTTGTCATTTATAACTATTTTGGTCATGTTTACAATATAAATTTGATATTGTATAATTTTTCAGCTATAAGGTTGTGTGTGCAACTAACATGTAACTAAATGTGTACAACATGGACACATGTCATAAAAATGATGGCCTAAACTAATACATATTTAAATTATTATACTTAATATATTTACATAGGTTATATATAATAATACTTTGTGCTTCTAGTACTTAGGTTAACACCATGCTAACTTAGGCTAACCTAAACTAACCATAGTTAAATTAAGTTAGGCTAAATTAATTATGGCTAAAATAAATTAAACTAATTAATTATGGATAAAATAAATTAAGCTCAAATAAATATGGCTAAATTAAGTTTGGCCTAACTAATTATGGCTAAACTAAATTAAATTAAATTAAATTAAGCTAAACTAAACCATGGTTTTACAAGTTTTTAAATTTTATTTGTCAAACATATTTAAATATTTTTTTTGGCAAGTAAAATTATTATTATTATTATTATTATTGGAATCTTTTTCAGAAAATGTAAATTTGATTAAACAAAAAAAATTCAAAATCAATTAATATGATAATATTAAAATTTACAATAAATATTCATAATTATTAGTTAAATTTTTATTATAATTATAATGATAATCAATTATATATTCAAATATGCGAACAAATAGATATGATGCTTAAATAGTGTCACACTTGCAAACAATTTAATTTACTATTTATGTTAAAATATTAATGTAAATAGGCTACATGAATTAACCTACAAGTACACAAACATCTTAAGCTAAATACTAGTTTAAACTATATAATAATGTTAAAATCATATTTTCATTAAGTAATCATAATTATTTAAAATATTCTACAATCATTTTTGAAGTGCAAAAGAAAAGGAGGAATGAAAAATTAACAAAAAGAAAAATAAGAAAAATAAGTTTCCAATTTACAAAACGTTTTTTTTTCTTTCCTTTGGACCCCTCCTAGCTATATTCAAGCCTCATAACTTTCTTATTTCTTATTCATTTTAAATGATTTAAAATGCTATAAGAGTGCCATCTTAAGTTCTACATCATGTTTGAACTTTAACAACATAAAAGGAACTTTTTGGGTGTTTAAGAATCGGCCTTTGTATTGTTCAATGGTTTTTAAAAAAAAAATTGGCCCCCTTTACTTTGGGGAGCCACAATTTTTTCATTTCCTATTTATTTTGGATGATTCTTAATGTGTTAGATGCGCCAAAAGGAGGGCTTCAAGTTTTGTTTAAACACCAGAAGCAACAAAGCCTTGCCTTGGATGCTCCACTTTAATACATTAGTTGCATCTAATGTGTAATTAAGTTGGTTCATGAAGTTTGCAATGGAATTTTTTATCCCATATCCTTTGGCTTCCAATTCTATTTGGCTCAATATATAAGTAGGAGCAATAACTTTATAATAACCAAACACCAAGTGCCATTGGGGATGAGTAAATAAATAAAATTTGACCTTTATGAAATGGTTAATTTTAAAAATAAAATCGGATTATTTTAATTTTACCTATATAGCCTAAACCTAGCTATGTTAACCTACTTACATACCTAAATAAACCTATGTACCTAATAACGTTTAATAATTACCTACTTACCTAGGCAACACGTGTCAACATCTTATTAGCCATAAATTGGATGAATTAAATTTCATTAATTAATATTCTAAAATTAAAAAATATATGGGCCTTAATTGCCACGTGTCATCATATAATTGGTGTTTAAAAAGACACTTGTCAAATGGTCAATGAAGGTTCCATGGTGTGCAACGTGTCATCGTCTTAGTGGCAAAAATTTTAATGATTGAAATTAATCCAAAGAATTTTTAATTTTGAAAAAAAAAAAAAATATAGTGACACATGTCCAAAGCTAGTTGTTCAATTTTTAAAAAGATGTCATATTTTTATTAGTTACATTATAATTGCAAGGTTAGTTGCAAATAAGGTGCAACTACATTTGGATTAGTATGTATGGATGAACATGTATATTAGCACCATATATACATGTTACATATGTAGTGTCACATGCAACTGAATATCATGTGTAACTTGTCTTAGGTAATTACACAAATTTGCAATTGCATGTGTCGCATGTAACTAAATTTTAGTTGTAAATGACAATTGCAAAATCCAAAATTTCTAGTAATGTGGGTAGGTTATTTCATTTGAGTTCACTTAAAAGACATTACTAAAATTCCAGGTTTTTTCAAATTTGAATTTTGGTCAAAAAAACTAGATTGGGCAGGGGGGGCAAAAAAACCCCCTGTCATTTTGGACAAGTCGATTTTAACATGTTTAGTGTGACTAGGGTGGTTTTTTTGATTGGTAGAATACAGACGATTTGATTGGTCAAATGATTTAAATAATTTATTTCAATATTATTATAAAAATAATTTGTAGGTAGGCAGGCAAGTAGGTAGGTAGGTAGGTAGGTGGTAGCCTATGTTAAGGGGGTAAATTGAGTATGTGATTCAAGATGAACAAATCAGTTAAGATAGGGATTAATTAGGGAACCTTGTTATTTTGAATTTTGAATTTTTGTTGCTTTGGATCATAATGATGTGACTTGGGATGGTATTAAATGGGGGAGTTTTGGAAAACAAGAAAAAGATGAGATAGGGGGGAGTGGCAGTTTTTTTTGGAGTTAGGTTTTTTGGGAGGAGGAAAATAGGAAGAGTTTGAGGTACTTGTGGTAGAAAACCACAAACTCTATTTTGATATAGCATAGATTTTGAGTGTTGTTTTGGGATTTTCTTTAACAACACATGGGATAACATTATAATTTCAATTCATGTTTTCAATAATATAAAGAAGCACAGACTTTTACAGTGAATTATATGTTCATCTTCTGTGTGGATTTCCTCTAGTGTTAGATTATGATGAAATGAATTGTAATCTTATTTTTAGAATTTTTTATAATGTATTTTGAAATGAAAATTTTGGTTATATGCAATAACCATGAATCTGATGTTGGAATGAATGGCAGTGTTAAGTTTGTTGAAACTTAAGACAGAAATAGTGAGCATAGACATGTGAAATGGAAATATGTTATAATAATGTGAAATGTTTTGCAAGAATTTAAATTTCACTTCTACCACTTGGCAACCATCTTGTGGGGAAATTTTATTTGTTTTTTCTTTTAGTAATGGGAAGGCTTTCTACAAATTTTGTTGTATTTTGTTAATGAAATTGTTTAAACAAATAATGTTATTTTTTTAATTCAAAATTTTAAGGGGTATGTTAAAAAGTATCAGAGGTTTACATAACTGATGTCATAAAGATTGCAAAGGGATCTCAAGACTCTGAAAAAAAAAATTGTGAAATAAGATGAATCAAATGACCCAAAGTTTATAGAAACAATTGGACTTGGAGACAAATCGACAAGTTATTGAAAGATAGAAGATAATTTCAAAAATGGAGAAGAGTATGTAGGGCTTATAGAAACCCATATTGGAATTTAATATTGGACAAACAAGTTTTCATAATAGAGGAAAGGCTAGCGAGACAAGGTCGTTTCTACCACAAGAAGTGGTATAACAAGATGTATGGACTGGGGGTTTTCAAAGAAGGCACAATTCTAGACGATGATCTCCACGAAGAGATATGTAGTTGACTATTCATCCAAATAAGCAAATGCAATATACTTTTCAGCTACAATCTATGGTTCAGAGTCATAGAAATCAAGACAAAGGAAGGATTTCTGTGATACTTGATCAACTGCATGAAATCTCAACTCCAGAGTTAGTGACTAACTAAAGGAGTGATGTTATAAAAAGTATACAACCCAGGTTTATGTATAAGTCTGCATCTTTAAATTACTATTAATTAGTGGAACACTAGGAGGTGGATGAAAACACCAATGTTGATGTGTTTAAGGAGACTAAGGGAAATTATCCAAAATCATCTAAATATGCAGAGGCACAAGTGAATGCATTGGATGAAATACTGCAATCATATTCACATCAAAGGAATCTAGAGTTGGATCAATCAAGGTGTATTGCCAAAACATGGGATCATGAATCTGTGGATTCGGAGATGATCATGTTATTTTCAAGGGTCTGTGCATTTTGTGAGGAAGAAGGACATGTAATCATGGATTGTCCTTTTGTGCTTTTTCACATCAAAGTAGGTATTACTAGGCATGTGGAGTTATAGAATGTGGTAGGAGCATTAATAGATCAACCATAGGAATAAGAATCAGGAATTCCTATAGTCCAAAATAGATTTAGAGGCATGGAGTTGGGTGTCACAACTCTAGCCTTGGGCTTGCGACCAAGGCAAGGGCTTGCAAGAGCACGGGACAAGATGGAGGCTCAGGAGAGACATCTTATTCCCGGGAGTGCAGGAAAGTTTGAGAGAATGAACCCTTACACTCCCAAGGCAACTCCCAATTGGGGAATTAGAGTCCTAGTGGACTCCCAAATTTTTAGGGAGAGATTGCAAGGGTCAAAACCCATTATGTTGAAGTGTTCTTTATATCAATGGAAAGCTATTGAAACGTAGATGTCTAAAATGGGCTTGCATTACCCATTTAGACATCTAAAACACAAGTTATGGTAAATGAAAGGCCGAAAATCAAATTGGCAATTTGACTCCCAACCATTAAAAGTTAGGAATTGACCCGATTTCCTTACGTGTAAGTAGCGTGCGACATACCATTAGAAAGTTCTTAATGAGGGTTCCAACTTTGCTTTAGACCTCATTTCAATCAAAGGTTTGCACACAAGGTTATGGGGCCCCAAAATCACGAGAATCCCAATTTTAGGAATTTCAGGACTCTCATTTGGGAGTCCCGAGACAAAAAGCCATTTGAATGTGGGCCTCGTGGACAGGCACAAAGTATAATATAAGGGGGAAGATGGTGGCTTCCCCCAAGTTCGGGCCATGGTGAGTCTTATGAGTCCGAGTTGCCCATGGTATGTCTTAGCACCAAAAGTGCTCCAACTACGCATTAACCACCTTGTGTTGGTTTTGTGCAGGTCTGTGTGAGTAGTTTATGCTTGTCATTCTTCCTAGTCCCATCCTGAAGCTCCAGCACGCCCCTCTACCCCTCTTAAAGTGATGTGAACCAAGGAGTGTGCCCCGATTCCTAGCTCTTTCGTTGTTTCCAATTTGGACTCACATTTGAGTCCATTAAGGAGCCTAGGGGTGCATCATTGGGTAACCAATTAGAACCACAAAGTTGACATATTCATTCATCTATTCAGATTAGGAGTAAAAAACTAGAAGGGTATTCACATCCACATATTGCATCATAAATGATACCAATGGGTAACAAAAGACTAAAACAACATCAATCTCTAATCAACAGAACTTCACCAATAATGTTAAAAATTACAGTTGTTGAAACCCAGAAATAACATGCTGCAGTAGGAATTATTCAATCACTTAATGCAGGTATAACAACCACAAGAGTGGAAATGGTTATTGAGCCCAACATAAATGCTATCAAAAGGGGAATAATAAATCGATTTACAACAAAATTAAGTAGCAGATCAAGTGGAGTCTTGGCAAGAAGGAATTTGGGTCGAAGTTCGATGCTACCAATGGCTACTACTAGAGTTATTGGCATACCTCAAATGTTGTTTACTAGATGATAATGGCTATTCATGGGAACATGATTGTAGATGGACCACTGATGAGTTCAATGGCTATTGGAAGGAGCAAAACTGCAAATGTTGTGCATTCAAAAGGTAGACATCAAGAACCAATTATTATAATCGCACCAATTTTTGATCACAGAGATGGCCATTATGTTAAGCCAAATATGATAGTTCTTAAGTATCTTGATTTCAAAAAAGATGTTGATCTAAATGTTCATGTCAAAGTGTTTAATTATGCAATAAAAGCAAATGCAAAGACTTCTGAAGAGTATATCATTGATGCATTTAGCTATACGCTAAGAGATACAACATCAGATTAGTGCCATAATTAGATGTCAGAATTTCCTAATTGTATTTTTTTGGAGCTTATTCAAGCATTTTGCAAATGTCATTTAAAAACTCAGAATGACGAGCAAATATACATGGAGCTAAAGAACATGAAGTAGGAGGAGATTAAGAAGGTGGAGGTCTACTATGAACGGATTCAAAAGCTAGCTCATGGTTTACAAGTACCAACCACAAACATTTTTTTAACTATTGTGTTTAGAGTGGGTTTGTAATCATACCTCAGAGTTGCGATTGCAATAATGAAATAGTTAACATTGCATTAACATAGGGAGGCAACAATGTTGTGTGAAGAAGGTATGATTACTATAGGAGCAAGGAGTGCAATATTAGTACCATAGAGTATTAAATAGGTAGTACCAAAAAAACACAAAATAATATAAGGAATGTTGACAAACATTGATGACAAATCACAATGTGGAGACATGTAGAAAGAAGAAAGAGCGAACCATGATGGCAACTACAAAGGCGGCACAACCAAGTCAAAAAACACAGAAAACATCTTCATATGCATGTCACATCTATGGTTTGAATGGCCATAAAACGACAGATTGTCCAAAGTTTCTTGAGATGCAAAAAATGTTTCATGGGAAATTTATGACAATAACAAAAGTTCAATTTGTTGCTAAAACACAAATAGTCATTGCGAATGTGAATATGGTAGATGTTAATGTTACCACAAGAAGTAAAGTAACTGAAGAATAGGTGTTCAAGGATAGAGAGCCAAGAAAAGCAAAGAGTGTTGTTGACTGGGAGAAAGAAGAATGGTTGAATTAGTCTACGGTGGAGACAATTAAACAGATTCAAAAAACACAAACCCAAATCGAAGGGCCATCCACATCCATGGAGGGATGGAACACAACCTAGCCAGGTATGCCAAATACTACTCTTATGGATGCATAGAAATTTCAGGAAGTAGTGAATTCACAAGGGAAACTAATCATAGTAGAAGAAATTTTTCTAGACATTAATTAGCAAATGCTAGAAACAAATTATATTTTGAACTTAAAATAGTTGCTTAAAATAGTTTTTGAGCTAAAGAGATATCTTTGGCAAAAGTTGAAATTAGAGAAAATTTAGAATGTAAGTAAAGCAACCATAGAAAAACAAGTTGGTTCTTCAGTACCATAAATAGGGACAGTTGCTATAATAATAGATTATCATATGGCAATTATCCAAGTACAAATTGGGAAGAACATAATAAAATATGTGTTGCTAAATGGAGGTTCTGGAGTTAATATTATCACAAAACAATTGAGATTGTGGTTGGGGCTTCCACAGTCTAAACCTACACCATATAATCTGAGGATGGTAGATCAAACAACCACAAAACTAGTGGGGTTGATTAGAAATCTGAAGATATATGTTCATGGCATTTTTTACATAACTATGTTTATTGTATTTCAAAATAGTGTGGTAGATTTTAGTTATTCCATGTTGTTGGGGAGACCATGGTTAAGGGATGCTAAAGTGGCACATGATTGGGGGGGTAGCACTATTACCATATAAGGGAATCGAACAATTTGAATAATTACAGTTACCAAACATTTGGGAAATGAAGTAAAGATTAGAGGTGTTATTGTGCTATGATTATCAAAATGGCATCATAGATGAAAAAGAAGATATCATCTTTGTTATAGAGCCAAAATTGTTCTCCATAGGTTACCTTAGACAATTCAATCTATGAAAACCATAGATGTGGGGATCATGGATATAGATGTGAAAACGAGTATTTCAGAACAAGGATCTAAAGTACAAAGCATAAAGAAGAAGATACTTGGCAACAAATATGAGCAAGAAGTAACTATGGAGGATAATGTGTATCCAAAGATTATAGACATCAACCATGGAGTGTTGTAATGCATGAAACTTTAGCAAACATCAAAGCATAGGGATTGTAGATAGTTGGATGGACGTTAATTAAAGATCAACAATTGATGAAGTTCAATCTGGGAACTAATGTAGAATAATAGATGGTAAAGATTAATGCACAGTTGGAAATAGGCAAGGCGCTGGAAGTGGAATAATTGTTGAAGGAATTCAAAGATGTTTTTGCATGGACATACAAAGATTTCAAAGGGATTCCACTAGAGCTAGCATAACATAAAATTAAGTTGGACACTATTATACCATTGCCACATCAAGCCAGGTATAGATTAAATCCAAACTATGTTAAAGTAGTCAAACAATATATAACTAAGTTATTAGTAATTGGATTCATTGAATCTATAAAATAAGTTACATGGTTGTCACCCATAGTAGTAGTACCCAAGAAAAATGGCAAGCTAAAAATCTATATAAATTTTAAAAAACTAAATGCAACCACAAAAAAAGATTCCTACCCATTACATTGCATAGATGAAATGCTGAACATACTAATAGGGTATGAGACATATTCTTTTTTAAATGGATATTTAGGATATTATCAAATATCTATAGCTCCAAAAGACAGATACAAGACTACATTTGTTATAGACTAGGGGGCTTTTATATGGAAGGTGATGTTGTTTAGAGTTAAAGATGTATTTCCAACATATTAGAGAGCTATGATCAAAACATTCTAAGAGTATTTGGATAATTTTATGAAGATATTTTTAGATGACTTTACGATGTATAATGACATGGAAAGTCATTTGCAAAAGCTCAAATTATGTTTTCAAAAGTGTAGAGAATATGGCATTAGTCTAAATCCAGACAAATGTGCATTTATGGTATTTTCAAAGATGATCTTGGGTTTTATTATTTCCAAGCAAGGGAAACTACCAGATCCAAAGAAAATACAAACAATCATAAACATGCTACCACCTAAAAATTCTCAGCAGCAAGTATTCAATGGGATGGCATAGTTTTATAGATGTTTTATAAAAAACTTCATTGTAATTATGGCATTTATCACTAAACTGACAAAAAGACAAAAACCTTTTCTTTGGACAAAGGAATGTTAGAAGGCTTGGGAATTGATTAAATAGAAGTATATTAAAACATCGATATTGATATCACCAAACTGGTAGGTGGAATTTTATGTTCATATAGATGCATCCTTATTTTATGGGGGCTATGTTGTTTCAGAACATAATAGGGAAAAATGATCAACCAACAATATATGCTTCTAGGCTTTTGAAAAGAGTAGAACAAAATTATAGCACCATAGAAAGAAAGGCTTTAGCAATGGTTTTTTCTTTACACAAGTTCAGACATTATTTGTTGAACAATAAGTTTCTCTTTTATATATGTAGATCATATGGCATTAGTCTATTTGGTCAACAAACCACAAGTTTCAGGGAGAATAGCTAGATCGTTATTATTGTTTTTCAAATATGATTTCACAATAGTGTATAAGCCAAACAAAACTCATGTAGTTGTAGATGCATTGTCAAAATTATTGGATAATAAAACCCACAAGTGTGCTTGATTAAACCACAAATGCAAGTTTGTTTTATACAAGGCCTGAGTGGCTAAATGATGTAAAAGAATTTTTGAAAATAGGACAAATTGAGGGCACATTATCAATGTAGAAGTAGAGATTAATTAAGAGAGTAAAGCCTTTTACATTGAAGAATGGTGAATTGTATAGAATGGGCCAAGATAACAGACTACGATGATTTTGACAACAATAGAAACATAAATGGTGGTGAAAGAATTACATGAAAGACCTTCAAAGGGGCATTTCGTAATGAAAATAATGTAGAGGAAGATATTGGTTGGATATTGGTGGCCAATTATGTACAGGGGTGTGCATGATTACTACAAATCTTATGATGCATGTCAAAGAATAAGAGGATTAGCAACTCAAAGTCTTACAAAGCTGGTCACGAGTCTTCTAGAGGAACCATTTATGAAATGGGGACTTGATTTTGTGGGGCCAATTAAGCTAGTAGGGAAATATACATGGAACATATATATTCTTGTTGCCACAAACTATGTTACTAAGTGGGTGGAAGTAAGAACTTTGAGAACTAATACAGAGTAACAGTCATAGTAAATTTTTTTGTATGAATGCATATTAACCAAGTTTGGATGTCCTTTGATTATAGTCATAGATCAGGGAGTTCATTTTATTAAGATGCCATCAAGTATTTGATAGATCATTTTTTGATGAAACATGTGAATTCTACAACTTATTATCCTCAAGGGAATGGGCAGGTTAAGTCTATTAACAAGGTACTTGGGACAATGTTGACCAAGTTAATTAGTGAAAATAGAACAGATTGGGATGAGCATATGCTTACAGTGTTATTTTCATATACAACTACATACAAAGTAACAATAGGGTATACACCATATCAATTAGTGTATGGATTACATCCATTAATGCCCATAGAGTACATCATTTTAGTTATTGGTGGAGATGAGAGAGAGAGTATTCCAGTGAGAATTTTAACTAGTACAATTACAGAGCTCGAGAAGTTATAGGAAGCTAGAATGTGGGCTATAGAAACTACAAAAATTTAGGAGTGAAATAGAGCAATATGGAGTCAACAATAGAATTTGGAAAAATAGTTTAGTTTTGGTGATTATGTTTTGTGGTTTTTAAAGGGCAATAAGTCACACTTAAGGAAATTTATTAAGAAATGGTTTGGACCATACAAAGTACAATATGTGTTGCCAAATAACACTATGTTATTGGTGACCATTGAGAAGTTTGAAACTAACCGTATGTTGGTCAATGTGATGAGCGGGATGTTCAAGGATGAGAAAAAACAGGATAACCTTCAAAAGTAGTTTGTGTTTGTTGTTGGAAGTTGTGCGCATTTTTGAAGTTTTGGAGTTCATAGCAATATGAGTGCAAAGAGTGCAATTGAAAAACTATAGTGAATAACAAGGGAAAAGGAAGTTTAGAAGAGTGAGCATAAACGAAGGTAGGAGGAGGAAATGGAATTATTGAGAACAACATAAGTAAAAGAGGAGTTGAGAAAAGTAAAAAAAGGAGTGTTGAATATTCAGCTGTTAGCTGTAATGTTGTTGTCACATTCATCATCATCTCTGGAATGTGCAAAAGGGAAGGCATATAATGTGAAGATACAGTTTGTGGAGACAATAATTCAAGACATAGATATAATTGGAACATCTAAAGTTGAGTTTTTGCACAGAAGCAGATAACATTAGCATGGAAGAGAGTAGACAAGACTAGGAGCTACATCAATAAATTTGGTGTGCCTTGAGGAATTGGAGGAAAATAAAACTAAGAAACATCATTTTGTGGAGGCACAAACAATGCAAAAGGACACAAGGGAGGAAAACGTTGTTACATAGGAAGAATAGTTATTCACAAAAATGTAGTTGAATGTACATCAAACCATAGAGGTGTAGACAATGGCAGAATCACAATGAAGGTTGATGGAGATGGAGTAGCATGAAGCAAAAATGGTAGCAAAAAGAAGATGCACGATCCTGGATAGAGTTACACTTTTGGAAAAAGGTATTAAAATTCCAAATCCTGAGCATTTCATGTGGACACAGACGAAATATAACTATGAAAAACATATAGAGTGAATGGAGAACTAGAATGATATTGCTGCAAAAGAAGACTAGGCTTCTAAAGTAGGGCTTGTGTTTTTGTTTCTAATGGGGTGGGAACCAATGCTCGATGTAATGTTGGAATTTTTGAACACATTCTTGATCAAGGGGGCATATATTTATTTTGGGCATAAGGATAAGGTGTATGCAATCAACAAACAACTAATTGTAGATGTTTTTGGAGTGTGTGTGGAAGGGTATGTAGAAGAACCGAAAGGATAGGTTAGTAAGTCATTAGTAGTTTAGGCATTATAGAATTGTAGAGTTGCATTTGCAAATTCTTCTCTAGATCAATGGAATGCAAAAAGTCTGGGTTTGCCATACTCTTCTAGATATCTTGCCATTATATCTATCGTTCATCAAAGGGATAATATTTTAGCAACAATAATGCTATTACATTGTTGAGGGCAGAAAAAGGGTAATAAGTAGATTAAGCACAAATTATATTCAATAGTTTGTGTAATGAGCTGGATAGGTGGTATAAGTATGTTAAGGAGAATAAAAAGGATAAGAAAGATAGGTTTAAGGTAAATTTGCCATGGTATTAGAAAAAATCTTTCAGTATTCATTTGTGCATCAAAAGGACAATCCATAAAAACCACTGGTCAAGGTTAAAAAAACTACGAAAAAGATGTTAAGAACATTAGAGAATAGAAAGAAAATTGTAATAGACTCTCTAAGAAGTGCTTTTAAAAGGAAGAACAGAATTGAGGAAGGAGGAGTTTTAGGCTCAAAAGTGAAGAGGGAATAGGAGAGCATAAATTTGAGGGCATAGAAAATGATGAGAGTAAGAGTGGAACCATTTGCAATACCAATAGTGGTAAGGGTAGTGCCACCAGTGGTCTAGGCAGTTAAATAAACTCCAACAATACCACAAATGACATCTCCAAAGGAGAGACAACTGACGGAGTAGAGGCAGTGAATACCACAGATGACATTGCCACAGGAGAAACAATTGCGGGAGTAGAGCTAGGGAGTTAAGAGGGAACATGACATATGGTTTCCAAAGTGTGAGGAGCATTTACATTTTGAAGGGAATGTATGTGAAGATTGGATGGAGACCATTATAAGTCCAAAACATTTTCAACATTTATAACAACATTTGCAACAATAATAATACTAGAGACAGGAAGGTCTACAAGCTATTGAACTACAAATGGAGAGAGTGGTGACACACCTTGCTTTTGAAAAGTTTAGACCAACAAAACTATAAGTACCACCTAGTAGGCCAGAATTTGTAGAAGGATTCCCATTTGAGTTTGAATTGGGGAGAAGAATGGTACAGGAGCTGGGATCATATGTAGAAGGATTTGGAAATCTTACGACATAGATAAGTACACCAAAGTTTGTGAAGGAGGTAGCTGCAAAAGTAATGAAAGTAAATAAGGTAGTTGAGTTATTTTAGGCCATGGTGATTGTGAATCTACACATTGGGAATTTGACTTTGGAGGTAAACATTCTGAAGACTAAATTGGTTACAGGGGAAAAGGAGAAAGTAGTGTTACAAGAGGAATTGGATAAAAAGAGAGAGTTCTAGAAGGCATATAAACATAATGTGGAAATTTGGAAGAAGAACATGGCAATTTGTGCAAAGGTTGAACAAAAAAAAAAAATATTCATTAAGTGATTGCAAGATGAGAATGAAAAGCTCAAGAGTAGCACATCATGGCTAAAGTTGCAAGATGAAGAATTGTAGAATTTAAGGCAGAAGGTTGAAATTTGGGAAACCACAGAAAGGAAGTGGACAAAAGCACTATTTCTTCATAAGAAATAGTAGGAGGCTTTGGATAGTCAAGTGAAAGCACTGACTAAAGAAAAGAAGGAGAAGGAGAATGTTTTGATAGATTTGGAATTGATAAATTTGAAAAATGTATCTTTATTGCAATTTGAGGAGTTTAAAAAAAAGACAACAGAGGTAGAAAGAAAGTAGTTCATGAAGGACAAGAAGGAGTATCGGAGAACTTTGTAGCACCTGCAAGCATAGTTGGAGAAGGTAAAGGAATAGAAGAAGAGTTTGGATCTAGTTGGTATCAAGAAAAGACTAGAGGATTATGAATAGATGTTGAAGTACTATACATTGATGAGGATGAAGATCAAGATGAAGGACTTTGAGGTAGAATCTAAGGAATAGTGGGAGGTTGTAGAGGAATATTTTACAAAGGAATTGGAGAAAAATATGGTTTAGCATAAAGCTAATGAAATTTTTTTGAAGTATAAGTTAAAAGTTTATCAAAAGAATTTTCTAGATTTTATTTGTGGCAATCCAACAAGTATAGAGGTATTAGGCCAAGATGAAGAGACAGAAACATGGCCGAGTGGGACAACTTAGGAGGAGGAAGTACAAACTAAGGAATCATAGGACCCCATAAGTGGAGTAGTCTAGGAGGAGGTTAATTAAAGATACCACATGACCTTCAAAAAAAGGGTCAAGAAAAAAAAGAACCAAAAGGAATTCCGTAATAGGAAAAAGTGGAGGCTTTTCTAGCACTAATATAAGAGATATCCAAGATATATCATTTAGACATTGAACCACAAATTGAATTAGTGGGGGAAAAGATTTGAATTGCAAAGAAAAACATAGATATAAGACCACTAGTTTCTATGTAGATGGGGATTACAACATTGTGTTAGGGGACACATATGTTTAAAAGGATATAAAATATTATCATTTCATTTCTGTCATTTTACAAGGATTTTGGGGATGAAATCCAAAGTATAAAGGGGGTAATGTTAAGGGGGTAAACTAAGTATGTGATTTGAGATGAACAAGGCAATTAGGATAGGGATTAATTAAGGAACCTTGTTAGTTTGAATTTTGAATTTTTGTTGCTTTGGATCATAATAATGTGACTTGGGATGGTATTAAAGGGGGGAGTTCTAAAGAATAAGAGAGACACGGGGGAGTGGGAGTTTTTTTGGACAAGGATAATAGGAAGAGCTCGAGGTACTTGCAATAGAAAACCACATTCTATTTTGATATAACACAAACTATAAGTGTTGTTTTGGGATTTTAAAAAACAAAACATGGGATTACGTTATAATTTGGATTCATATTTTTAGTAATATAGAAAAACACAAACTTCTACAGTGAATTCTATGTTCATCTTTTGCGTGGATTTCCTCTAGTGTTAAATTAAGATGAAATGAATTGTAATCTTGTTTTTGGAATTTTTTATAATGTATTTTGAAGTGTAGATTTTGGTTATATGCAATAACCATGAATCTAATGTTGGAATGAATGGTAATGTTAAATTTGTTGAAACTTAAGACAAAAATAGTGAACATAAACATGTGGAATGCAAATATGTTGTTATAGTAGTGTGAAATATTTTGCAGGAACTTAAATTTCACTTCTACTAGCCTATTGCCTAGCCTATTTACTTTAACCCCCAAAGCATATACATAGATTATAAGTATTAGAAATTTAACCTTTGACCTCCCTAATTGATCTCAATTGATGTTTAACATCAACCTTTGCAAACCTTGAAAAGAAGAAGGAACAAAAAAACATACAAAAAGATTGATACAAACATGAGCCCAAAACTACAAAAAAGAAAAGTCCAACAAAAAACTTATTTCAGCACTTACTTTGTTTTGTTACAAGCAAAATGGTGACCTCTAATAAACTTTTTGCAGCTTGTTAGAACTCACCTTTAGACTCCTTATGTGTGCGGCTAAGTAATCACTCCATGCATCAACTACTCATTAACAATCTATGGGAGTGTAATTTTCTTAATTAGTGAGAATCAATCTTTAAGCAACAAGTGACATGACTTTAGGTTCAAACTGTTCAATAACATGCAAAGAGCTTGCATTGTAACTAATTAGGGTGCCGCATCGTGTTGTAACATTATGTTCATCGATGTTGACATCTATTTAAGGTGTCATAATCAGTTTGTTGATAATTGCCAACTATTAATTAGGGTGTGTAGCCCTACCTTCCCCACATATATTAACTGCAAACCTAGGTGGGAAGAACTTAGGTTGCACATCAATTCAGAAAGTTCATGAAATTGTGAACCCTACAACTATTTTACTTTAGTGGAAAAGGTAGGTGACCAACTTTAGATTATTTAGAATATAGAATCTATACTTCACCAAACGCTACATTTTTTTGGTTAAAATATACCACCACAGTGTGCTTTCACCCATCAACCTTGAGAAATCATAACACATTGAACTAGGCACTGTGATCATTCAAGAAATCTCTAGACACTATCATCATCTCCCTTGATCTAGCCCTAAATTCTAAGAGAAAATATTTTATTCCTACCTTGAAGCTTATACATAGTGGAAGTGTTTGCAACATGCTAGAAAACCAAAGATCTACAATGGAGCATTCTTCCCCAATTGCACCACAAAGACAATGATAACTATTGTGCAAACCCACAATTCATTGCTTAAACATATAAAACTTAGTTCTTTGCATCTTTGCCCCTTTATAGTCCTAGCAAGGCTTTCTTCTTATCTTCACGTTGCATCCTACTCTTGCCATTTTTGAAGCATCAGCACCAACCATTTTTCCATTGTGATTCACATTTCCTCCAAGAATAAACACCAAGCAATAAGAATTCACTCCATCACAAGAACTAGCTCAGTAACGCCACTCTTATTGAATAACAAACATTAAAAACACTTACAAACACACAAACAAACAAACAAACAAACAAACAACAGCAAAATGTAGAAAATAACAATAGACATTGGAATCTCTGCGTCCGCAACACTTCACGATGAGTGATTGTTTGGTAGATTGGCAGCTTCTACCAGTCACCCATAAAAAATTAGGGTTATCCATTTTTCCATCCATTCACCTCATCCCCTTGCACAGAAGATTCTAGACACTGGTTTTAGGTTATTGATGGTTCTCAAAATCACAGAACTGGTTTTGACCCTTGAGGGGGTTGTAGAAGGGGGGGGGGATCACAATTCCAGGTTTGACATTTAACTGAGGTTCTAAAGAATCCAAAGAATTGGGTTAAAGAACCTACCCTAAACTGTGGATTCTTTGTTGATTTTTTCATGAGAATCACTAGGGATTTTGGGAAAAAATTCAAAAACCTAGATCTGGAGGCTTTTTTAATTCTAAAAAATTAAAGAACTGGAACCAAAGGTTCTGCAATTCTATTATTTTCCATAAAACTGGAATTGGAAGTTCTGTGATTCTATTTTTTTTCATAAAACTGGAATTGGAGGTTCTTTTATTTCTAAAATTCATGAGAATCACTAGGTTTTTTATGACAATTTTCAAAACCCTGGAATAGGAAGTTTTCTTAATTTAAAACATATTAAAGAACTTGAATTGGAGGTTCTGGAATTCTGAAAATTTCCATTGAATCCAAACTGGAGATTCTTAACAAATTAAAAAAACCTCCCAACAAACACTAGTTGTAACATCACATTTCTCACACATTTAATATGTACATTTAGGAGGACTCCTGGTTCCTACCAGTTCTGTGCAAGTGCCTGATTTGGTGGCTTTGATTCGTCGTTCTGGTTTTAGTTAGTAAAAATCGAATTGTAGGTGTGTCTGATTTTTGAAACTAGAACTATAACCATTTAAAAACCAAACCCAAAACTAGGTTCCGGGTTCTATTTATTTGTGGAACCAGGGTCAAACTGAAACTTTCCCAAAAAAAGAAGAAGTAAAAAAACCTAGGGCTAACCAGAAATCAACCACCATTTCGGATTTGGGTTACTTGAAACAGGACAAGAACTGGGTCTAATTTTCAAAACCGAAGTCAAAAATAATTTATTAAATGACCAGAATTGTTCTAATTTACTCTTTAGAATTGGAACAGGAGGTTCTTCATAAGAGTAAACAATGGCCCAACATTTGTTGCTACCTTAAGGCCCAAATTACCTACTTTCAAAATGAGGAAGTGACCTGTCGGCCCTCTGCCAATGAGCTTGAGTTGGGGATGCAAATGGGTTGTCAGGTCAGGTCTGCCGTTGTGTTTCAAAAGAACAAAAAGAGAAAAAGCAAGTGGGTGAGAAGTACTTGTGGGGTTTTTGGGCTTGCCTCTATCCTTCAAATCTGATCAAACTAGTTTGCAACAATCAAGAAGGTCCTCATTTGATAAAAACTACTAAGTTCCTTTCACTCAATGAATAAATCGACAAAATGACCTTCCACTTTGGTAGTTAGTTCTGATTGGGTTCAAAAGTGCAACCAATAATTGGTTCATATCGGAAGTGGAATGTCACTTTCTCATTCTTTTCATTGGGCAAAAGAAACTGATAAATTGTGGAATGTTGTTTCAAGTTGAACTTGCAACTTGGAACCCTTTACAAACAAAACTTTCTTGCAATGGATCTTAGTTTCGAAAGTTCCCAATCCAAATTAGGAACACATATTAAAACAACAAAGGCACCTATTGGGATTTCCACCAAAACACTTGTCTAGATCATCTATGCCACTCTTTGATGGGTATTGGTTTTCTTAAAACCCAAGGACAAGGTGTAGAAACATTACATATTTTATGGGCTCCAAGGCATGCCCTCTGAATCCAGAACTCTTAAAATGTTGAGCATGTACTTTATAGTAGTTTAAATGGGACATCATTGCATCTTTGTTTAGTTGTTAAAAAGAACAGACACCTTGTACACATATCAACTTCATTCATCTGTAAAGTACTTTATTATTTAAAATAAATTCTTTCTATTTGAAAGCGCCCTCCCACACAAAAGATGCTTTCATCAATGGAAGGAAACGTCCACCATCTGAATGAAGAACCTTTTGTACTTGATGCTGAGAGCAGCTTCGTCCTGTCAACCTCCCCTACTTTTCACCTATCCCCTTGGGAAATTAGGCCTGGCCCTGGGAAGAAAGGCCTTACCCTATACACATAACTACT
>Ga0116229_10005335_pt1 | contig 21014 bp, 24 predicted proteins | sample S1TSphgellanicum_3_FD_87313 | JGI IMG/M metagenome (GOLD analysis project Ga0116229, IMG submission 87313) | Host-associated microbial communities from peat moss isolated from Minnesota, USA - S1T2_Fc - Sphagnum magellanicum MG | ecosystem: Host-associated > Plants > Peat moss > Unclassified...
GTAAAGATGTCCAGGGGACATTAACAGATGAATAAAACATACTTTCGTCCATGGATTCTCGATGTATCCATTCATTATTCTTCTTCAAATGCCAGCATTCTGCATCCCCCGTTGCGTCCATCCATTTTTCATCCCTTTTGCATCATCCCTATGTCATGTCTTTTTTCATTCATCATGCTTCCCTGCTCTGAACATACCAGTGTTGGACTGGTATTGGATTTTAGACATATCAGGCGGGTGCTGGTATCATCCAAATTTTGAAATTTATATACCAGGCAGGCACTGGTATTGCGCATGATATATGAATTATGCATACTAGGGGGCATCAACACCAATGAAATTTAAGGATTATTCAACGTGGTATGAATATGTGTATACGTGAATGTTTCATATCATGGACATACTAAGTATCAACTAGGTACATGGTATATGCAATATGTGCATAACAATATGCAATCAAAAACAAAAAGCACACTTGGATATGAGTTTTGCATTTCCACAAACACAAACCTTGAGGGCAAAAAACATACAAGGCCCTTGAAGATGAGGATAGATTGGCTCCACACTTAAAGCTCTCCCTTTCCACATACATAAAAAAATCCAAAAAAGAAAGAAAGAAATATTATACCCTTAGAGGTGCTAACAAAATGAAAAACACAAATATATCGACATTTGACTCAAATGAACCAGTGACATGAACACAATCCAACCTGCTGGTTGAATTGATCAAAAGCTTGGTTTGTTCTTTGTTCAAAATTTGAAATTGAATATTTGGATTCTACCTTCAAGTTTAGTAGTTGTAAGTTGTAACTCATCACATATTAAGCAAACTTCAAGCTTGCTTCAAGAAAAAGAATATGTTACCTAATCAACATTTTATTTTCAAGCTCGAGATATCCACCATGCTGCCAATATTGAAGTGCCACCTTCTTTAAATGTAGTGCATTCACTTATTGCTTGCTGAAGGAGACCCTAATCTTGCATTTGGAATCCTAAGTATGCAACTTGTAACCACTATTGATATCTAGGATGTAAGCTTGAGATACCCAAGTGTATGAGTATCGATAGTAGTTGGTGCAGCATCCTGACCAGTTGAATGCCAAGATATTGTGGCTGCTACATACTGGGTCAATTGGGTATCAACCATAATATCATCAAAAAGTAAAATATGATTGATAGGGTATTAACATAATCTTATTGATACCCGGATTGATACCCGGATTCAACCGGTACACCAGTCCAACACTGGAACATACCACTGTCAACCGAGCCGAGAAAACGAGGATGACGTCGTCAAGTCACAAACGGATGAAGAGAAATCTCTTTCGTCCATCAGTTCTCGATACATTCTTTTCATTACATGTCTTCGCCGAACGCCTGCATTCTGCATCCACCGTTGGCATCCATTTTTCATCCCTTCTGCATTCCTCTTGGTTTCATGTCTTTTTTCATTCATCATGCTTTCCTGCTGCGAAGAGAAACAATTTGTAAACGAGCGGAGTAAACGAGGACGACGACGGACTTTGCGAGCCACGACTGTCTCTCTCTGCGTCTCACTTCTGTTTCGTGTGTGTGAAGCTTTCTTGCGGGGCTCGCTGTGCGGGAGATCCGTCTACACTTCCGTCTGCGGAGATCGAGCAAAAATGGTGAGACTTTGCGGATCCTTGTGTACTCACACAGCCGATGTGTTCTGGATCTCGCTGATAGTCTTACAAACATTTTGGATCGCAAATTTTGGTATCCAGATTAGGCAGGGTGGCAATGTTTGAAGTAGAGTTTGCAGGTTGCTAAGTTAATGGCAGCGAACAAGTGATCCTTTTTAGCTACTTATTGTTTTCCTGGCTTCTGTTCTCAGTGGCTGTTTTAGTGCAATGTAGTGTTTTTTTTTTGTTTCCTCTTAATCGTCATGTTATTATGCCTGGTTTTGGAGTAGGGTTGAGGATGAAGTTCGAGAGCATGAAGGAACTAGAGACTGAGAATGCCTGTGATTTATTCATCGTGAGGTGTTCCTTTTAGGGTGTTGTTTTTAGCACATTTAGTAGCCCTGGAATATATGTTCTTCGTTCTGTTTTCGATGCGATGTTGACCTTTTTGGGCTGGTTTTGTGCTGCAGCCTCTCCGCCTCGAGATCAAGGTATGCTGCATCAGCTGGGTCCCTGTTCTTACTAAACTATCCTATAGTGCTCTCTCACTTGCGATGCTTCTTTCCGTATCTGAAGCTCTCGATTATTGTCTCTTGTGTATACCATTTGTCCCGTTTGTTTTCGTGGTGTCTTCGCTTTTAACCCGTTTTACTACATTGAACAGCGCAAGCTTGCCCAACGATCTGATAGGGTGAAATGTGTGGATCTGCATCCAACCGAGCCATGGTAAGAGTGAGATCTCTTGCTATGGGGTAAAGTGAGGCTAGAAATGGCACTTTAGGGCTTTCTTGCTTAGCATAGCAAAAGCTCATTTGTGTTAGCAATGACTCCAGATATCAGCAAAGAGAGTAGTTTTTAGGTCTAATTGTTTGGTAGTGATGCTTACAGTTTGAAAGCACCTCAAGATTGTTCATGATGCACATTCAACACCACTAAAATGATAAGAATGAACTCTGCACTAATTCTTCCTCAATCTTTCGCACAGGATACTGTCTACACTGTACACAGGTTCTGTCTGCATCTGGAACCATCAAAACCAGGTATCTATCCCTCAGAGACATCAGCACATGCATCTCTGGTAACAAGGAAATTAGCTGCATTGCAGTGACCATCATGGTCTTGAGGGAATTTAAGAATGAAGGAGCATAGCTACTGACGCAAGAAAGAAATCATTCATAGGTCTTTGTTTTTGAGATGTGTCAACTAGGTTGTTATGTGTTTTCTTCCTTCAAATTCTGAAATCTGCCATTTATCGTCAACTACTAAGTCATATAGCACATCAGGTACAGAATAGTCAGCAGCAGAAATGGTGGAACTTTAGTGTTCCATATGTATAGGATCTCAGGATATGGTTTCCACCATGAAATAGAGTGTTGATTACCAGGCCTTCCATTTTGCCTTTATTGTAATAAGAAGGCTGGTCATGCCCATGCTGGTCAGGTATTGCCCTTATATACATTGAGATTCACATCAACCTTTGATTCATAATGCTTTGGAGAATGGATTTGGGTCTATAAGTGAATTTTACCAGTATTGTCATGTTGTCTGCATGCACTAATTCTTTTTGCACTGTGACTTCTGTTCTAAGAAGTTTTCTTTTTCTTTGTGTCCAGACCCTTGTGAAGTCTTTCGAGGTCACAGAATTGCCAGGTAAGTTTTCCATGCCATCTTTGTCCTTGTCCAAGTAGCTATGTGGTATTAAAGTCAGCTACACTCTTTGTAGTTTTGTTTGTTCTTGAAAGATCTTGCTTTTAAAGTTCTCTGTGTTGGTCCTTTTTATGTATTTTTTGTTGGGGTCATCTCCTCCTCTCTTCTTTCTTTTTTGAGTCAGCCAGGTCCATGGTTGAGTATTCCCTCTCATACTAGTCTTGGGACATAAACCCAGTATGATGGTTATTGCATGGCATTTCCCTCCACCTACTGCCAAGAGCTGAAGTCAGTGCAGATGTTTATGGTGGCTGGTGACTACCATGCATGTTGCTGTTAAAGGTCTCTGAACATGTGTTATTATTGCTGTTGTTCAAATTGTGCTCTATCTTTTCTCTGCTACTTATGGTTGGGTCTCCTATTCTGTTCAGTGATATTCTTGGATCTGAAATGATTATAACCCTGTTATCATGTCATCTCTCGATTTTGTTTAGGTTGACTTAAATTTATAAGTGTAGAGAACTTCTCCATGCTTATTAAGAATTTTGTTTGCACATAATGGTTTTGGTATACTTTCAGTTGGATGTTTTGACCTGGGTTTGGAAGCAGCAAGCTGATAGTTCTGCATGAACATTCAGAGTCCAGAGTGGAAGCCTGTAATTCAGATGACATATGGTGAAAGAATTTCTTGGACTAACTTTTGCTGCCTGTACAATTTTCAGTGCGATCAGCAAAATTCATATCTCGCAAGCAGTGGATCGTGGCTGGTTCAGATGATATGTTTATTCGCGTATACAATTACAACACCATGGATAAAGTAAAGCAGTTTGAGGCTCACACTGACTACATCCGCTGTGTAGCAGTTCATCCCACACTTCCATATGTGCTTTCATCATCTGATGACATGCTCATAAAGCTCTGGGATTGGGACAAAGGCTGGACTTGTACTCAAATCTTTGAGGGCCACTCTCACTATGTCATGCAAGTGACTGTCAACCCAAAGGATAATAACACATTTGCCAGTGCTTCACTGGACCGAACTATCAAGGTACTGCTTCTGCTTCATGGCTGTGCCTGGTCCAGTGCATGTAATCTTAGGGTGATCACAAGGCAGTATAGAGAGTACCTATAGACTGCTGTTCTTTTAGTATTTGATATTAGTGCAAGAATCCTCCATGTCCATTACTGACTAACGTATGAGTTGGAATATGTGGTACAGATCTGGAACTTGGGCTCACCAGAACCCAACTTCACTCTAGAAGCTCATCAGAAAGGAGTGAATTGTGTGGAGTACTTCAATGGTGGTGACAGACCACACCTAATCACTGGATCAGATGACCAAACAGCCAAGGTTTGTAATGCAAAGCCTACTTGGAGCAGACAAATGTGATAAAGGGATCTTGTGGGTTAAATCTATTGTGCCATTTATCTTGGAGTTCTGAGACCTATCTCCTTGTGTATTGGTTGGTGGTGGACAGGTATGGGACTACCAGACTAAGAGCTGTGTGCAGACACTTGAAGGTCATACACACAATGTTTCAGCTGTTTGTTTCCACCCAGAACTCCCTATTATTCTGACAGGATCAGAAGATGGGTCAGTTCGCATTTGGCATGCTACAACATACAGGTGAGACCTGGACCTGGTCTTCACAATCCAGTTTCTGGTTTCTTGGATGGTTTAGTCAATTTCTTATTTTCAGGATTGCTTTCTCCATCTGTCCTGAGGTGAGTTTTTTAGTTGAATCAAAACAGTGCACATGTTGTACATGTAAGCATGAACCCTGCCCCTGCTGGTTTAAATTGTTCAGGAGATTGTTGATGTGTACTAATTTTTTGAGTACTGGTGTAGGCTGGAGAATACATTGAACTATGGTCTTGAACGAGTTTGGACCATTGGTTACATTAAGGGCTCAAACAGGCAAGTTCACCTCATTTTAACTGTAACTTGCTTGTGCATCCAGTTTGTGCATGTCTTCACAAAGCTCTTTCTTGAGTTACACTTGGAGTTGTACAGGGGGATTGGTGCAATGTTCTGACATTGCCAACTACATGTATGTGCGCAGAGTTGCAATTGGATATGATGAAGGGACCATCATGATCAAGATTGGAAGGGAAGAGCCTGTTGCAAGTATGGATGGCAGTGGGAAGATTATCTGGGCAAAGCACAATGAAATTCAGACTGTGAATGTTAAGGCAGTGGCTGCTGATTCTGCGGTACTATATTTGGATATTGATACCTGGTCTGTATTCAACAAATGTCAGTGCAGGTATTGGATAAATATGGGCTCAAATTTTTGATTCCCTGTCTTTATTCTAATGATCTACATTGTGACCCACAGGTGACTGATGGGGAACGGTTGCAACTGGCTGTGAAAGATCTTGGAAGTTGTGATCTCTATCCTCAGGTCATGCTCCCTTACACTTTGCTATCTTTGTTGATACTTTCAAAAGCAGACCATATCCAGAAAATATGAGCATATCCTGAGATGCAAGATGGTTTGGGATGCAGAGCTTGAAGCATAATCCAAATGGCAGATTTGTTGTTGTGTGTGGAGATGGAGAGTACATCATCTACACTGCACTTGCATGGAGAAATCGTTCATTTGGCTCTGCTCTTGAATTTGCTTGGTCAACTGATGGTGAATATGCAGTTCGAGAGAGTACATCAAAAATTAAAATCTTCAACAAGACCTTTCAGGTAGGACTGGACACCTGTAATCATGTATTAGCATCAGTGAGCCTTACTCATGATCAGTTCTTCTAGTTGGTTGTGCATTTTGGTTTCTCAGAATGGATTGTTGTTGATTACTGCAGGTGGAGAGAGCTATTATCTTTTCCAGGTTGATTTATTGTATGTCCTGAGGGTTTTATCATCTTCTGTGCAGGAAAGGAAAAGCATCCGACCAAATATTTCAGCTGATGGTATTTATGGTGGAGCTTTGTTAGCAGTTCGATCCAGTGAATGTGTCTGTTTTTACGACTGGGTGGAGTGCCGTCTTGTCCGGAGAATTGATGTTGTTGCCAAGGTAGAGGATTCAGATGCACTTCTTTGTGACTCTCCCTGCACTCTATAACCTCTATATATAATATAGCAGTATTAAATACTAAGGGCTTATATGTGTCAGCTTATGGTCTGTATTCAGTCCCACATGGTTCATTTTGATGCGATCTGTGCAGTTGCTCATCTAAACTTTGGGGTGCGTGCATCTATGGTTGCAGAACATTTACTGGTCAGATAGTGGAGATTTGGTCGCCATTTCCAGTGACAATTCATTCTACATCCTGAAGTACAAAGTGAGGAGACCATATTCTCAATGTAGTTACTCTTTGTTTTACTAGAATTCTGGTAATGGTTAATCAAGATAGGGTACTTGTTGGTTTCCTCCAAGGGAAGTAGATGAGCTCATGCTTCTGTGTGTTCTTCTGGCATGGGTTCAATTGACATGTGCATTGTGGTTTACAGAGGGAGATGGTTGCAGCATATTTGGAGAATGGCAAGCCAGAAGATGAGCAAGGTGTGGAGGATGCCTTTGAACTTCTGCATGAAATCTCAGAGCATGTCCGTACTGGTGTGTGGGTTGGTGACTGCTTCATTTACAACAACTCATCTTGGCGCCTCAATTACTGTGTTGGTGGGGAGGTATGTATGCAGACATTTCGAGAAATTTTGTAGAAAATGGGCAAAAATGAGCCTAGAGAAAGGTTGGATGTTCTTCTCAAGCTTGATGATTATTCTGCTACTTATTTTGTGAACCTAATAGGGAGTGAGCATTTGCCTTGTACATCTACAGGCATGCTAATGTTGCTGTATTGAATTTTCATCTTTGGACACAATTTTTTGTTTCTTCAAGCCCCTTAGCCAATCACCAAATGTTGGTACTCTCCAAGTTTTTTCTTTTCAAGATAGCTACATTGTTCCTCAATCTCAATCCATGGACACATGGGTGGAGCTAAACAGTCTAATCTCTTTATGAAAGTTGCTCTAATATAAAAAGTGGATGTAATGTATTTTTCCTGTGTAGGTGACCACCATGTTCCACTTGGATCGTCCAATGTATCTGCTTGGGTACCTGGCAAATCAAAGTCGTGTATACCTGATTGACAAGGAGTTCAAGTAAGCTACATCTGTAATTTTATGGAGTTTGGCATGGTTGCTCACATCGTTCCAGGGAACATCATAGTGCTCTGCCTGAAGAACTGTCATCTTGTAGGAGTTCTTGGATTAACTTGGTTCTGGGGATGTACTTTGCACACGTATTATCAGTGAGAGCTGTGTGTGCCTCTAGACTGTATGAAAATGTGTGGTGATACAATTTCATAAGCATGTATTGTTATCTATCTGTATCTCTACTCTAATATCAACTCAGAAAGTGATTTGGAGCTGCATGATTATGGCTGGTGTCTGCAGTGTAATGAGCTATACACTGCTGCTGAGCTTGATTGAGTACAAGACTCTTGTGTTGCGAGGGGATTTCCAGAGGGCACAGGAAGTTTTGCCTACAATTCCAACAGAACATCTGAACAGGTATGACATTTTGGCCAATCTTTATGGGACTGGGAATGAGATTCTTTCCCTCATATGAAGTTTCTGACTTCGGTGCTGATTGCAGTGTCGCACGGTTCTTAGAGTCAAGAGGAATGCTGGAGGATGCTCTTGAGATTGCCACAGATCCAGACTACAAGTTTGACCTTGCTGTACAGCTTGGCAGGCTTGAAATTGCAAAGGTATCATTACTATCTTTTCAAGCATTTTGGTTTGGCATGAATGCTTGTTGCAACTGGAGCTAAAAAAGCAATGCAGTGGATGCTATCACAAATCATTGCTCTCAGTTTACATGGACTTATAGACAGTGCTTGCAGATAGCAAAGACAATCAACTGCATACACCAAGTTGTCTGTTATCTTGCATTAGTTGTCTTGGGACTCTACTGACATAGGTGGGGCTATGTGCAGGCTATTGCTGAAGAAGCCCAGAGTCAATCCAAATGGAAGCAACTAGGAGAACTTGCTATGTCTGCTGGCAAGGTACTTTTCAGAATTTGTCCAGTTGTTAAACAAGTCAGTGTGAACTTAGTTAGGCTCCTGTCAATTTTTATTCCAATGCATTGTTGTCCCAATGAAGAAAGGCACTTCTTAATGGTTGCGTATTAGAACAGAAGAGTAGTTTCGTTTCTGTTAGTTCCTTATGCAAACTTTATAGTTGCCTGTTCTGCTTTTGTAACATGTATCCACCTTAGGTTTTCTTTTATTGGCGAGACCCAGATTTATTGTCACTATTACCATAAGCCTCTAGAGCTTGATCTGTTAGTAGTTTCTTACAGATTTCCAATTGATGCCTTGTCTATACCCTGAACTTGAAACTTGCAAAACCTTCTCACATGATGCTGTGGCCATGAGGCACAGTTGGATGTTGCAGAAGAGTGCCTAAGACATGCAGTGGATCTGAGTGGTTTACTACTACTACATTCAGCACTCGGAGATGTTGAAGGAATGCAGAAACTTGCCACTTTGGCCAGAGAGCATGGGAAGAACAATGTGGCGTTCCTTTCTCTTTTCCTGCTAGGGAAAGTAGAAGAATGTATACAACTCTTGGTTGACAGGTATTGTAAACAGCATTCTATGTTCTGACCTGGCTGTGCTTTGTACATTCAATGTCCTGCAAGTTCATAGACAGGAGACATTGCATATGTCAAGTTTTATGTTAACTTGAATTGTCATCTGTTGCAGCAACCGAATACCAGAGGCTGCATTTATGGCAAGGACCTACTTGCCAAGTGAGGTTTCAAATATTGTTGCTCTGTGGCGTGACGACTTGAAAAAGGTGATTTACCTGACCCTGAGTCCTCTCCAACATTTGGAAAATAGGGGAGATGAGTTCTTAATGAGTGTGTTGTACTATTTGCAGATCAATCAAACAGCTGCAGAGTCCTTGGCAGATCCACAGGAGTACCCGAACTTGTTCCCAGATTGGCAATCAGCATTGGAAACAGAAGCTAAACTGAAAGAGTCAAGGTGAGAATAATTTGATACAGCATATCTGCAGACAAGCTCCAGAGGTTTTCCATAGTTCACTCCAGTCAGTCTGTTTGAGTACTGGGCCTCAGTATTTTGTATGTTCTCCAACATCTGATCTAAATTCTCCTACCTTTTCTGTTGTATTTCTTTCTATGGGAACTCTCAAGTGATACATGGCATTTGCATGGTATGACAGGGGCATCTTCCCTCCTTCAAAGTTCTACTTAAACTACATAAGTGGTGACACTGGGGATTTGGTCGAAGAAATTGAGAGACTGCACATCAAAGGAGATGGTCCTCTGGAAAATGGCCATGCTGTGCCTGAGGTTGGCCTTTCTATCTGTTTCATAACATCAGGCAACTTCCTTATGTGGTGCATGTTCCTGCTTCATTGCATGTTTCAACTCATAGACTGGCTATTGGTAACTTTTTGCAAACGTGTCTATGGCCAGCTTCCTTGTGATTCTCACACCTTACATCTGTGCATTCAGGATGGGGAATACTTGGAAGGAGATGTTCCAGAGGGTGAAGCACCTGAGGAGGTCGAAGGCACAGAAGTGGAGTATGTGGAGGAGGTGGAAGAAAATGGAACTGCTGCAGAGAACGAAGAATGGGGTGGGGAAGACACAGAGGGAGCTCTTTGAAACCTGCATTCTTTTTATCTGGTCCCGAGTCCCTGTGCAACACATCAGTGGTTCCTAACATAGTAAACAAAGTTTGTAGCGCTTTGGTTTCATTGATCATGCAGTATGTCCTGTACTTGAGAATCTCTACTAGAGTGACAGACCTCAAAAAATCATATATTTTTACACAGTTTCATAGGCATTTGTTGTGGGGATCAGAAGCCACGAGAATGTCAGCACAGGATGTTGAGTACAAAAATGGGGGCCTTCAGACTCTCACTTCAACAGGGGCCCATCTGGTGTACAATGGTACTACTACATTTCAAACTGCTTAGCATGGAGAAAGATTCACTACTCATCCATCGTCAGTTCCAGACCACCACATTCCAGGTTTTGACCTATCCAGCCTTCGGTGGTTGAATGCATTCAAAGGAAAACCACATTATGTTTTATTCTCCTCAAATGTTTCCAGTTCATCCAGATTTTCTAGATTTAAGTGACAAGAATCTTTGCCAAGAAGATACACTGACAAATCTGGATCTTTATGTCCTGACTAACCTATTTCAGCCTTTGTGCCACAATGGTTTACTCTCCCCAACATAGGGCACCTCATTGCTTGTAGTTGTGGGTTGCAATTCACTCATTAGCAGTGCTAGATATAGTAGTTGTTATTAGTGATTCCAAAGTTTTTGAGAGAACCTATGGTGTCCAAGTTTCATGGTAAAGGATGGATGGGGTAAAGGTTGTTATTCATTTTGATGGCAGTTAAATAAGTGTAAGACACCATTGAAATTAGAGACAAATTTGGTTGTCCTTGGTCATTTTGTTTTACTTCATTCCATCCCTTCTATTCTATGATGAACAGTGCGACTTCATGCGATGTGGCTTCTGTCATTGAAGAACCAATATCTGTAAGTCTAAACCCTAAATCCTAGACCTTAAACCCTAAACTTTCATGATACTAATACCAATTTTCCTCTCAAAACAGTGGATGGCCCGAACCAAGATATCTGATTTTTCTTAGGACAGTGCCAGAAGGCCCAAGTCTCTTGGCATGGAGATTGTTAATGAAGCAGAAGTGTTTTCTCAGGGAACCAATTCTTCAATTTGTGTTTGCCTCTGTAAGCTCATTACAAATTTGCCATGCTTATCTCTCTTGGTTTTTTATTCCAATGTTAGTACTCACGAGATTGAAAAAGAAACTTTGGCATGTTTAAATCAACAATGTCACTGAACTCCATACTTATTCAATCTCTAAGATCTCACCCTTTATATGCCCAGAGCACCGCCTCTACTCAAGAACCTATGAATTGTAGTCTTGGGGACCTACCACTGCACAATTATTTTTGTGATTTAGAAAAGCTGAAATTTTGAAGTTTTGTTTTTCTCAAAGATCAAAGCTTTGTGAAGGAAAGTGAAGGAGTGTTTGAAATGTTGTGGAATATTCTATTTTCGAAATGGAATCATGGATATAAATTCATTATTCAACAGATACTTGCTGAAGCCACCACTGTACTACAGTATTCCAATGTGTCAATACTCTTCCCTTTTCAAGCTTTGTAGGCTTTCAAAATGAAAATGAACAAATGTTTCATGAACATCATAATTCAGTTTTTCAACACAGCTACAAAGATAAATGACCAATGCAAAACATGTAATATATTGAGACAACTATATGTATTTTTAATAACAAGTTAAGTTTCAATTTTTCTAATGCATGTGTTTCTCTCCAAATCATAATCCTAAATCCTATACCCATAATTGCATCCATTTGAAAAACCTTAAACCTTATACACAATGACCATCATGAGTTGAGAAAAATAAATTGAACCATACCTGAAGGTTTTGGAACATTTTTTAAGAAATTCAATACAATGGGGTAAAGCTGATGACCAAAAGATGGAGTTACAAATACAATGGGGAAAGTTGATGTCCAACAATTGGTATCTCCCTTTTATGTTATGCCCAATGTGGTAATGAACACATTAAGACATGCAATGTTTTGGCACATACATTGTTTGTGCAATTATTTTTCATGTGCAATTAAGTTTCAGCTTGAAAAAGGTATCTATCATTTTTGGGGTGACCAAGTAGTTGGGACATAAAGGTAGATCTCATCAATAGAAAAGAAAGAACTACTTGGTGAATTTTTGAACTTTTTGACTACTATTGAACCATGTTTTTGAGGGGATGTTGAGTAGTCATGAAGTAAAAGTTTCAATTGATATCTTGGTGCATACCATCGGCAAAATATTGACAACACATTTTGTGAGAGAGCAATTGAAAGATATTAATGTCATGGACATTTTGGTCATGATGTTAGTTCAATGATTGGGTGAAATTTATTAGTGTGGTTGAAAAGCAAAATTGTAGGATACACCACAAAGTAATGTTTGGCTTATGAGGTTGAATTACATTGACTCATTTCAAGTTCATGGAAAACTATTTATCTATATGTATGAGTTGTAGAAGAGTTTTTGACCATGGTTGTTGTGTAGTAGATTTGTGGTAACCCATTTGTTGAATATGTGGGCAAAGGATTTGCATGATTAGTTTGCCAAATAAGCATATGGGAATACTTGGGGATTTTTGTTTGCGAGAGAGTTCTGTAAATCCCACTTTTTTTCTTTGCATGGGTGTTGCAAAACAAGTGGTTGTGCATCTAAGTCTTTAAGTTTTGTTTGGTGGTTCTAATATGGCATAGTATGTTATATATATGTGATGAAAGATTTTTGGTTAATGGGTTGATGTGAGTGGCTTTAGAAATTGTGTAAATGGGAAATGAATGCATACTAATGTTGAGCCTGGAACTAAAAGTGATTGAGGATTTAACCAAACCTTGGTTTAACCTTCAAATTATTCTTTCCAATCTTCTCATTTAGGGTTAGGGTTTACAACAAAACACTTTAGTTTGAAGGCAATGGAATGAAATGTTTGAGCATATTTGTTTGTTGCCTTACTTTCCTCTTAATGCAAAATTGACAATGGAAGAGGTTTTAATTGCAACCTCAAAATGGGAAACTTGGAAGTTTGTTGTTGTGGTGGGCTCATCAATGCAAGATGCCTTTTGGAGATGAAGGTTTTTTGCATCTAATAAATGGCGACAATGAACATCTCAAAAAAGGTAAGCTTCTTGTTCTCTTCTATTTAAATGTTGAATTACACCATTAATTTCTTGTTTTGTTTTGTGTTTCATGCAAAAATAGTAAAGAGTGTTTCTCGAATTGACACTTGTGAACAAAAGAGTTAAAATCTTTTTTTTTGGTAGTTGTTGAATTTGGCCTATGATTTAAGCTTTAAGGTAGTACTTGTTGATTGTTAACAATTAACTATCAATGTTCAAACACTAAAAGTTTTAATTTAAAAAGTTTAGGTCCTTTTCATTTTCATTGCCTCTAACCTCTCACCAAGTTTTATAGCTTTGCAAGTGTCTTTTTGCTTGTCCAAGTGTACTAGGTTGTAAGTTGAACTTATCATTTTTTGTTTTCATGCATTCTCACTTGTTGGTCACCTATCACCTTTCTATTATCACTTATCACGCTCTAAGTTGAGAGAGATGACATGTGTGCAAGTTCTATGTTTGAAGTTCACCAATCCATTACTTATTTGTGTATCACTTTGTGCAAGACTTTTTTTTTGTTGTGATTGCCTTTCACCCATTTAATTTACAGATAGAAAAATAAGGCCTATCTTATGGGTTATGTTCATAGTTCATTGCATTGGATAGTCTCTCACATTTCAAGGTTCTTGAAACATGCCTTTGTCATTAAACTTTTGAAATTTCAATTCATGGGTGATCCTACAAGTCCCAACAACAACAACCATGTTGCTGTTGGTTTTAATCACATTGTTCCTTCACTAACCAATGCAAGGTGTGTTAATAGTAGTTCCATTAAGAACATATAACCAATGCAAGGTGTGCTATTAGTAGTTCCATTGAGAACATATAGCCAATGCAAGGTGTGCTAGTAGTAGCTCCATTGAAAACATATAGCCAATGAACATCGATGGAAAACAACCGTTAGGGGTAGGAGTTAAAGTTGTGAACTGAAGGGGATTATATTTCAAAGTTAAACATGGAAGCACTCAACAAGCAAGGTGCTACTTATAAACCCCAAAACTGAAACTCATGTATATGTTTTTTTTTAAGGTGAACAATAACCAACCTATAGATTGTGAAAAAACCTAGATCACAAAATGCATAATCTACCTTAGTGCAATGATTGGGCCAAAATTTTGGCTTGGTGCATTGGAAGCAAAGGTCTCATTGTTTATCCAAGGCAAATGGGACAATTGACATGAAGAAACACATAGAGGTGGAGCACAACACTTAATTTCAAAGTATGAAGAAGTTGCAAATTGGTTTAGTTTACAACTTAAATGCCTACCATCCACTAAAAGGTAGCATGTGACCCCCCATGAAATCTTTGGGGATTTTTCATCTACAAACCCATTAAAAAAATACAATGGAATTCAAAAGGCATTTTAAAAGGATGTCGTACTATTTGTGATCAAGGGATTCTTACCATTGTGCATTGTTGAATTGATCAAGTTGCACAAGTTGACATATATAAGCATGTAACAACTTTCAATTCTATGGTTTCATGCAATATTTTGGGCATGTTTGGACATGTTTGAGCCATTTTATGGATCTGGTTTCGGACATGCATTATCAAAAGTCTATCAATATGTTATTATAGATAAGAAAATCAAAGTCATGGGGTTCAATATACTTCCATAAAAACAACTCAACTTAATGTCCAAAAAATTGGGCAAGGAGAAGTAAGCATGGGAAAAACCATGTTTTAATTTTAAATTAAGATCGGAAAAAGTTCAATACACCCATGAAAAAAAGAAAAAAAAAAATTAGCTATGATTGGCTTGTGATTTTCATTTCTAGGTCCAAGCATGATTGGGGCACCCCCTTTGAAACATAAGGACTCACTCCTAGGACTCCCAAATTTACCTTTTTCTTCACTTTTCCCATGACATGTCTTACATTTCACCTTTTTTTCTCATGTAAAATGAAGTAATTTTATTCCAAATTTTGTGTAGCTTCTAAAGTATTTATTGTTTTCACTTATGAAAGTGAAAATAGTAAAATTTATCCAATGTAGACCATGTTCTATCAATGGCCCAAAATTCCTTGAAATTGTTTACATTGCAATAGGGCATTTGGTTCTTGTCACATTCATACATTTTATGCACATTAACAATAAGGTGTTTGTGGTAAAAATCTTGGGCCAAAAAAAGTTGTTTAGAGATTCCTTATGAGTCCTTGAACTTTTTTTTCTCACGCAACAAAGTTTTGGATTTTTTTCAAAGACTTGGTAGGAATCCTTAAACTTGTTCAAATTTGACATTGTATGCATATAATAATACCTTTGTAATGTATCTATCTATGAATAAAATCAAACTTTCAATGTGAATGTGTCATTAAGTTTCAACAATACGTTTTAATGAAGGGGTTTAATGAATATAAAATGAAATGGTCCTTTTGAGTACCTCAACCATACTTTTACCCTTTTCCCATGTCAATTGGCCATGCATATTTTGTGGAAGCAAACTCAAGTGGTGAATTTGCAATGTGTAAAAAGATTTTTGTTCATGCAACTTTCAACAAATTTGTCCAAGGTTTGTTTCACTTGGTTTCCATAAAATGTAAACAATGTTGAATGTTTCAATCATTAATTTTTGTTTTCTAGATCCTTCAAATTGTTGTTTGCTCCTTTTACTTCCATCATAAAATTTTAATACCTCCTCCAACAATGCGTAGGTGATGTTAATCAATGTCTTTTGTCAAAATTTCCCCTTTTCTAGATGTTATTATTCTTGTAGTTTTTCATCTAGGTTTTCAAGCATTTGAAGTAATATTTGTCTAGTTGTGATATGCAACATGTTTGTAGGTAATTAATGAGTTACTATTATTCCCTTTACTAGTGAAGTTTTATAACTTCATATGCGTAATGTTGATGAGCTTCAACTGCAAGGTGGGTATGTGGATAGTGAAGATATATTTCACACCATGTAGACAAACCTTGACAATTTGAGACAACTTGTAACAAGAGAGGTTAATAGATTTCAATAATTCCTATCAATGTAGATATTGCAAATATGCATAATTGACTTCATGATGTATATATAGCATAAGTTTTTGACAATTGAAATTTTGACAAGACAAGTTTTTGACATTCTAGTTAGTCAAATTGAAACTAAAAGATTTTTTTTCTATTACTAGGTTATTGATTACATTTCAAAGATGTCATCTCCAATCTAACCATCTAGATTGAATTGTATTTGTTAATAAAGATTGGCCCTTTGATCCACACATTGGGTGCTTAGAGACATTTAGTTTTGCAAGTGTTTGTGAAGTAGAATCTATATGGATTAAAAACCTACACATTTAAGTTTGAGGATGAGGTGGAACATAAAGAATTACCAAAGGTCTATGATAGACCTTAATGTTGAGTTTTGTGATGAACCTATTGTTTGTGGGGTTCGATGTTTTGCATGAATCTGTGTGTTGTGTGATTTTTTTTATAATATGCAAGGGTCCAAACGACATATAACAAGCCAATGTGTTTACTTTGCATTTAGGACTATTGTCTTTTTTGGGGTCCTTTTTTCCCAAAAACATGTTTTCCTAACGAAGAATTTTCAAATGAAATGTTTTGAAACTTTTTATATATTGTATTTGTAGTTGCCCCAATATGCCATATGTTTTTTTACAATCAAATTTGGAGAAATACGGATTTTTGAAAGTATATAGATTTTGTGTTTCATTTTGAAAATTTGTGGTAATTTGAAATCATACCAAAACATGTTAACACTTTCAAGTTTAATCTTTTATACTATAAGCTCCAAGTTTTTATTAAACAACACATACATTGCATCACATTTACATGTCAAAAAGGACTCATGAACTTTTTTTAAACCTTAATTTTTGATAAACACAAAATCAAAAAAATATGAAAATTTTAGTGTTTTTTAGATGTGTCTAATGATGCCCTATTATTGTAAAAAAGTTTGAGAATGAAATAAATTATATTATAAAAATTAAGGGGCCCTTTATTAAAGTAGTGTCATTGAATGAAGTTGTTAAACATCATTTATTCAAACCAAACTTTGATATTGGAATTTTGTTTGATTCATTTTAGATTTTTCAATATCCATATTATTCAATAAACACAACTTTCATGATTCACATGCCATTAAAGTGGCACCACATAGACAAATGTAACAAAAATTGCAAAAAATTTGACATTTTGACATCAATTTTGGCTCATTTGAACTCATCTACACATGCAAGGGTTTCATCATTTGTGCATATGGTGTTGATATGTGTAGACTTGAGAATGTGATGGTGCCATAAAAAGGCTTGTGTTTGGTGGCACATGCCAAGTTCACATTTCAATTCTAATAAACAACAAGATGTTGATAAACATCTTATTTTTGTTTTGCACATTTCAATCAATCTGCCAATTTAGATTTAATTAGGTGTGTGGTGTAAAGATGATGAAATTTTCATATGTTAGGAATAAATTTTGATAAATTCAAATCACCTTCTAATTCACAAAACATTAAAAAAAATTTGTTTTATATCCATTTTTAATAAGAGTAAATCCATTGTCTAATGGTTCATTCACTACAAGGAATTTGCAGATATACGACTAGATTTACAACTCATTTTTACTCATAATTACCACATGTGACTTGCTACAATGCTTAATCACTTTGGACAAGTCACATAAAATTTTAATCACAGAAAACAATACATGGCACCAAGTTACAATGGCAATCACATAAAGATGCGACTTACATGAACTCTTCATCCATCCAAATTAACTTACGTGGCATCATCATTTTACAACTCAACAATATAGTTGCATAGATTAAATTTGTTTAAATATTTATTATTTAGTAAAATAATAATAATAATAAATATTTATATTATTGTTAATTTCATTAAGTTTAACTTGTACCATGTTGACACGTGTCATTATGTAGACTGGGATTTAAAAATCAGGTTAAGTTGCTAACTAAGCCACCTATTGTGCCTACTTAAAGTCACTTACACACCTAACCAACATTCCAACATTGACTAAAACCCATGTCATTTGTGGGGATTAATCTTTGAACCCCAAGGATGGAAATTGATTCCCTTACCACCAAACCACCCCACTTATTGTGACAAAGAAATAATGTGCATTCTATTTAACCTATTTCATTTAAAACATTACATAAAACATCATTTTTGAACTTTGATATTTTATTATAATTTTGTCCAAATGACAAGATTAAAGTTTAAACTTAAATTTTTTTTAGTAATTATATAAACATTTTTTTTTTCAAAATATAAATTGATTTGAAAAGAAAAATATTTGAATTTCACTATTCAATATAATTTCAATGACCATTCCATGAAAATTTAATTTTAATTCTAGGCTTAATTCAATACATGAAGGGAAACCAAAACACATTTGGTGGCCACCAAATAAGACATATTTCAACCATCTTTTCATGTAATTTGCATATATTTTCAACAAAAAGCTGAATTTGACACCAAACTCAACAAGTTGCGGAACAAAACCAATCTAATGGCCACCAAATAGGATGTATTTCAACCATCTTTTCATGTAATGGCATAAATTTTCAACAAGAACCCGAATTTGACACCAAATTTAACAAGCTAGGAAACAAAACCCATTTAGTGGCCACAAAATAGCACGTATTTCAACCAAGTTTTCATGTAACTTCATTAATTTTTCAGAAGAAAGTGAAATTGACATCAAATTCAACATGGTGCAAATGTCAAAATTGGTCTATTGGCCACCACATGGGAGGAATTGGCACCATGCCAACATGCACTTTCATAATTTTCATTACAAAATTAAATTTCCATTCAAATTCAATATGATTGTCTAGTGGCTTTCAAATTACTAGAATTTCAAGCGTATTTTAATTAATTTTCATAAAATTTGCACAAGAATGTGTAAACTCAAACATGTGTTAAGTCAACTCAAACTTGTAAACTCGTCTAACCAATGTGATGTTCACCAATTTCGAGTAATTATTTCCATCCTCCTATCATCAATTACAACCACTATTTTCAAATTAAAATTCATTGAATTCGATATTAAAAAAACCAGTTGGCTGAAATGAAGGTTAAACCTTACCGACAACAAATCATAACCTTACATACGTGAGTGCAATGTTTTTTTCATATTTATCACTAATGCCACCAAATTCCATGCACCCACGACATTAAAAAGGAAATTTCCACACATCACCTTTATAGTAGTTTTTCATGCACACTTAAAATGACAATTTAAAACAAGCAATCTCCATATTGACAAAATGTTTTTATAAACTTTGGAATGTTTATAAAAAGGATAAACATTAATATTTTCCTCAATGAACGCACATAGGAAAAGTAAATATATTCTAGAACATTAAAATCCCATTTGAAAAAAAGACTAGACCTACTATAGCAACCATAAAATAGCACGAACATTTTTGCTTAATGTTCATAAAAAATTCAACCTACAATTACAATGCAAAGGAGTTATTGTCAACTACATCAAGATTAGCTTTTGCCTTGGATGCATGGGTCGCACTAATACTTATCCTGGAATGAACTGTTATATTGCTTCTAGCCAAGAAAAAAAACGCAAGACAAGAGATTTCGACCCATTGTTTTGAGTCTACATGCTCAACCAACAATTATGATATAATTCTTCATCATTCTTGGCTCCCTTTCTCATAGGAACCCACCATTAAACATAGACCTTCCTATAATTCTCATTTTTTTAATCCCTTACAACATCACTTTCGGCCTTTCCCATTCACACAAGGCTATAAGGTTTGCAAGTCGCATAAAAACAAAATTACTAGCAAACAACTCACGAAAAGGCATGTATGCAATAGTGCTCCAAAAAGGGCACATGTTTCTAGGGCCATAGTATGGAGGGATGACAAGATCTCAAGGTCAACATCCACAATAGTAGGAATGGATGCACACTCATAATTAGCTCTCCAATTGCTAAAAGGCCAAAAGCTTTCCAACAGAACAAAACTCTGCCATGGGAAGGTCTTGATAACAATTCCAAAATGCTCTCCCAGTATTTCACATAAAGACCCATAACTTTAGAATACAAATCATCCTTTGACATCCCATTACTAATGAACCTTTCCTTCTCACAGGCCCTCAATTCATCATTTCCCCATATTGGGCAGAATGGAACAAGATTCAAAACCCCCACCAATAGTTTTAGCCATCTAGTGCCATCCTCCTTCCACAATCATATAGCTAGGCCATCTTTAAGGCTCCACAATGCATTAGTAGGAAATATTTTGTATTGCATCACCAACCACCCTACTTCGTCCATAAAAATTTGAAATAAATGCATCTTCGTATAACTGACAAAGACTTATTTATAAACTGTGATGGGTTTGTCCGTACCCATGGCATCCATGATGTCCATCCCTTCACCTGGAAGTGGGAACATTGCTATAGTCTGAAATGCCTGCAATTAGAGAGAGGAAATGCACAACATAAAAAGCTAAACTTTGAGCAATGAAAAGAATCTGACTATCAAGAAATTAATCCATTTGGTGTTCATCACTGGCAAAGGATGAATATCTCCGTACGAGTTGAAAAGTTTGAGAGCTCACAAATCAAAGTCTTTTTCCATGCACAAAACACACAAGAAGGTTCCAACCTCAATTTTTGAGCCTGGGTTCTTTGTTGCATCCCACTGATACTGAGCCAAATTTTGGCTGGCCTGGAAACTCACAAACCGAACAAACACTTTTGGTCAATCAGTTGTTATCCCTATGTTGAAAGTGTTGCGTTGGAAAATGAATTTAACAGGTCATAGTTATCATTTTCACTCACTTCCCTAGAGAGTAGGTTTGAGTGAAAACTACCTTCACCGTGGGGGGACCATCCTTGATGGTGCCATTGTGAAAGACCTGCAATCACTCCTCCTATCATTAGCTATGATCTTTCCCTTACCAACACAATCATTCTAGCACTAAAACATGACTAAATTTTATGTGCGTGTCCTGGCAAGACCTCATCATA
>Ga0116229_10005338_pt1 | contig 21010 bp, 15 predicted proteins | sample S1TSphgellanicum_3_FD_87313 | JGI IMG/M metagenome (GOLD analysis project Ga0116229, IMG submission 87313) | Host-associated microbial communities from peat moss isolated from Minnesota, USA - S1T2_Fc - Sphagnum magellanicum MG | ecosystem: Host-associated > Plants > Peat moss > Unclassified...
AAACCATGGATCCCTCAGTCTATGGACATGGGTTCAGCCTGGGAGCATCCATGTCAGGGCTTTCAAATTTCTAGTGGTGAGGTAAAGGGATTTGCAGATGTTGCTCTTTATGCTGACAGATTTCTGATCTGCTGCAGCTTCTGAATGGAAACCCTGTCACAAATCTTTACAAAATACCTGTTTTAAAGTCTGTGCTGGTGCCATGTCAAAAACTTGGTAAAGCAATCATGGTGCATAATGATCTCCAATATCTGAAAGAGATAACTCCATGCAATTTTCACCACATCCATGGGGTGCAATAGGAACTTGGATGCTTCCAGATATGGACCCCAATTAACTCAGTTAAGTCAGTACCTTCTCTTTTAAAAAGGTTCAAAATGAACAGGAATACATGCTGCAAAACCTCTCAAAAATCTTGGCTGAAACCCCATGGCATAAAAACATACCTAGGCCTTCGATAATCATGTGCAAACTGGAGTCAAACAAGCTTCACTCTCTCTTAGTTTTTACATACACTTGACACTCCAAGAAGCCCGCCCAGACCTCTTCAGAAACCTATAGAAATCGTTGTTGGGCCATGAACTGCAAATGTATATTACAAGACTAGAATTCCAGTGTGAGTGAAACACACATATATACAAAGTCCAAATTTAGCCTGCCTTAGGAATGCCATCTAAACTTTGCCACCCCAGCATACAGGGGAGGTCATATTTCTTGTGCTGTGAGTTGGGTTACCACAAAGAAGCTTCCTCAAAAATGCTGGAAGACATAATCTCTCCAACTATCAACAGAGGCCTTCATCTTGCAATGGCACCTCTCCTCCTCGTGCTCAGATAGGATAGCAGGAATATTGTACAAATTCACCTACCCTGCCAACATATATTGGAGTGGAGAACTCAGTGCACAACTCCATGGTGGAGGTCACAAAGTTCTTTTAACCAAAACATGCATTTGATCCTCCACACATTTCAGTAACAGCACCATCTGCTAGCATGCTGATAAGACAGTTGGCACATCTTTTCATTTGACTTTTCTCTGCACATGAGACCTCCAGTTCCCATACTCAAGTTCTTCTAGCCTGGATCGCTTTACAATCCCAGCTAAGTTTTTCAAACAGTTAGTCAAGACTTGAGCTGCCATCCCACAGACGACACTCACCTTCCTGCTAATCTCAATCCCCTAAAAAGACCAGTTTCATTATCAAGTTGGAACACAATCAACATAATGAATTTCAACAGCACACATTTAGGTACAGCTTTCTGAAGGTGAAGAGCTCAACAATTCTACCCTTAACAAATCAAAAAACATTCTCATTGATAAATATCTGACATTAATGTAGAGGCACACAATGAAGCAAGAAAGAAAGAAAACTGTCATATATAGACATTTCTTTGTTCTTGGATTGAAACAGCCAGGACAGACCTGAGGTGGGGAACACAATTGAGTGCAGTCATATCTTTGTCATTCAGAAAGTATCAGACCATTGCCTCTTCATGAATGGCAGACACTAACTGCCGTAACTCCCCACTGACACCACCAGCTCCCAACAGTGGGTGCATAAGAATGAGTTCAAAATTTTCAGAGAAATAACAATGCTAAAATTGGAGTCCTGATTTTCTTTCTACACAAGCACTCAGAAGACACAGTCATGATGACCACTGGCACTCAAGAGGCCTGGCTGATCAAAGGAGTCAATGGTATCCTCCTCCAAGCTGCTTCGGATTCAACCAAATGTAAAATGACTGTCAGAAGACCCTTTAGCTTTGTCAGTCAAACTGGATGCCACCCCCCTCCAACTCAGATGATTCATATGTGAATGATTACAACCTTGTTCCCCCACCTGCCCCAGAGCTCAGGGGTCATGTTGGCACATGCATTCTGAAATTCTGGGCAACTAGAAAGGGTAGTAGTACCTCGCATATAAGTACCTTATACCATGGGGAACAGAAAAGATAAAGCGATAAATATTACATTGAAAACTAGTGATGACTTATGTGGCTCTGACTGCAAAAGGCACTTCCTGGTGAGTAATCATGTTACCAATCACAATATACTATTAACCCCATGCAAGGACTAAGCTCACAGATCTATTGAAAGACCTACCATACTGAACACCATTTGGCTGCTGAAACAGTGTGGCTTTGAGGAGATAGGAATGGTCACAATAAACAAAGTGCTGTGAGCCAAGACCATCCTAAATATGGTACATGGTCTAACATAATCTAATCCTCACTGTTAACTTAACATGGTTGACTTCCTGACAGCCAGATCTGTTTTGTTGATGCCCAAAATCCAATGCAAAACTGGAGTCTGATGTGTGGGATTTGCTGAGTAGCCTCTGCCTATTGTGTAGGCACCAAGGAGTATGTCACCCTGAAAGTTGCTGAAGACATTAGATGCTTGGAGGCACAAAACTATCTTGTACAGCACCTACCACCCCTTAACTCAAACATCAGAACCTGACACTGCAACCTAATCTCAAAATAGGTCAGGTCACTTATTGAGGATTATACCTCACAAATAAATAGGGGTAGTTTCATTAAGCAAGCCTATGTTGTCAGGACATGGACCAATGCATAATCCAGTTTGCATTTTGCAGCTACAAGAATTCTTGGGCTCAAATTCCTAATGAAGAAAAGCTCACCTAGCTCTTAAGTTTTGCAGTGGAGAAACCTCAATGGTGGCAGATCATTCTCCAGAACAGGACTTTCAGGCATCTATGGCATTTTATCTTTCAAGCCGTCTCTCTGCTTCTGCAAGCCACACTTTCCACAAACGTTCAAGGAAGAGCACAAAGTGGACCTGCCAAATCAAGAAAAGAATGAGCAAGGTCAATTGTCCGATCAACTGAGTCAGAAGTATCTGAAACTACAGTTTGCTCATCTAGAAGGTATGGACTTGCAGACTTTTCATTCTGAGTGTGTGCCAACTGCCTGGAGTTAGACAAAAGGAGTCACTGCCCTTCAAGTTCAATACCAGTTATGCCCACGATGCAGAAGTCCCCTACAGTAAATAATAGCACATGACTGACACAGTTGCAAGCTCAACTTAATGCCAAACTGAATGCTTGAACTACATCACTCTGGCTGCAGAAAGGGACAAGCAAACTTGCCTCCAAGAGACCAGCTGATGTTTCTTGCACTGTTGCAATTGCAATTTCTGCTGCTTCCTTGTATGGATAACTGTCATTCACACCTCTTATTAGTCCCTGTAGTACACCATCTGCAGATACTGATCAAACTGTAGACAGGCATCAATCTCATAAAGAACTGGAGCAACAATGCTGGGTGCTTGTGGTCAGTGGGAGGATGCTGCAACTTACCCATACACTCCACATGAAATGGCAGGAAATGCAATGTACTTTACACCAGCTTTAGTAGCCACATCCATAGAACTCCTGTAAACAATTAAAACCAGATGTTCAAGTTGAATGACCTTCACAAATCCTCAATCTGGTTACTTCCACAAAAACTACACAGTTCATGCCCATTATTGCAGCACTACCATCCTTTCAAAGATATACCTGTATGCTTTAGCCAAAGGCTCTGCAGAAATCTCATCACTTTCATAGATTGGCCCCACAGTGTGAACAACTTTTGATGCTGGGAGATCGAATCCTCTGCACACAGCACCATAGCTGTTATCATACTACATACATGCACATGAGTGAAGAATTTATGGCAAGAAGTTCTGAAATTGGTGGAAGAGTCCAATGTAGTACCTCGTGATTACAGCAGACCCAGTTGGGCATCGCACACCTCTCCTCACCTCTGGTTCAGCATAGCATGCTGCTAAAAGCTTGGGCCCTGCTGCTCTATGTATTGCTACATTTATCAAGAAAAGTTCACAATTGCAGAGGTAGAGATATTTAGCTAGCTTTCCATAGACAAGCTTCTAGTAAAAAAGACTGTATCTGTTTACAATCTTAGGCTTGACTAAGTCATATAAACCTTGGAACTTCATTGCAGACAGGAAGCCACTCTCACCATTAAAATTTAGGTCTTATTCTTCTAAAGGCACATGAGACCACTAAACAAGAAACAAAAGATATCTGATAGATTGTACCAGGATTCTTGACAAGACAACAATACCAACACAGATGTCAAGTTTAAGCAACAGGAAAAATCAGCACTTGCTTTCTACTAGAAAAGAATGTGCAAATCACAATTTCAGATTGAGGATGGAGCAAATACCTCCATCAACACCTCCCCCACCTAACATTGCTTCATTCGCAGCATTCACCTGCACAAAGCAACCATCAGCTTCCCTTCCTTACTTCAGAAAGAAGCTATAATTTGCTAGTAAGACGCACAAGATGAACTTGGCAGAGAGGCGGACAAAACCTTCCTTGATTCTTGTACAACACAATTGCCCCTCTGCATAAACAATGCCTTCACACACATAAAAGAGCATACAAGCTCTTTTTCTCCGCTCCCTCAACGATGTGAATAGACAACTTGCCGATCTGATTGAAACCAAGACTAAATGAGAGAGGGCGGAGACAATGTCAAGTTCATTGTCAAGCTTCTTATTTGCAAAAACGATGCGAGCTAGGAACTTACAATTGCGTCTGTCTCTCCGTCAACAGACCATTTGGTAATATCGCCTTGATGGAGCACCAGGGAGCATGAATCAGTGAGGCGGAACCACTCTCCCTCTCGTTTCCTCTTCTTCCTCTCCAATCGGCCGTTTTTCTCTCCATCATCGCCATCCGCAGCTGATCCTCCACCACCGTCCGGCGACCTCAGCCCTGGGCCCCACCCCAGTCCGGCCCCCATCGGCAATGAACTTCCTCCTTCGTTGTGATCCAGTCCTTCTTCGTCTCCATCCTTAACCGACATCATCCGCTGTACAAGAAAAGCTCCGGTTTCCTCCTTCTCCTCTTTACAAGCAGCCGAGTCCTCAACACCGGTGTTTTTTCCTAAGAACCGGTGCAGACTGTTATCGCTTCTTGCCGAAGAACCAAAACCCCAACCATGAGCGAAAGAAAACCTATCACACGAGGTCAGATCCACCAGAGCCCTCGAATTGGTTGAGGAAGAAGGAGGCAAGCAAAGGCGAGCGAGGGAGCATCGCCACAGCGACTCGAGCACTGGAAGTAGCACCGATCGAACAGAAGACGATGACGAAGACGTTGCGCAAAGCCGGACGAGATGCATCTTCAGGTCTCCCTTGGCTGTTGCAACCCAAAACAACGACAACAAAGGAAAACCATCGAGTATCTTCTCACGTATACATACGTACATAAGCTTAACTTTTAATAAGTCGTTATTTCGTTCAGTGAAATTAATACTAAAAAACCAGTCTAGGTAGGGCGTTCTTAGGATGGGCCTATTATCGTACTCCCTGCTCAGATTCGGCAACAAACAAACTGGTGAACAATTAATTAAATTTTAAATCTTAACTTTTGGCACTTGGTTTTTTCAATTCTGAATTTTTCAGCAAGTAATGATTATACAAAATAATGAACAAACAAATTCTTGTTATGTTAATGGGACAGTCTAGTGTATCTATGTCTAGATTCTAAACTGTTTCAATCTTAAGTTCTTGACGTTTAAGGTTTGCAATGCAAACTGGACAGTTATAAACTTTGCAGATTCTTAATTTTATGATAATTATAACTTTTTTGGCATAAGTAATGAATATTTTTTGAAATTTTTGAGAAATCGAAAAATAATTTAATCTATGTCGAAACCATTCATGTACTGCAGTAGTCTGGGCCAAAAATAGTTTGGAGAGTTAGCCTAGAATTGTCCATTCTGGTTTCAACTAGCAAAAACTAAATCAAAACCAGATCTGATTTTTGGAATTGAAATCAGGTTCTCAAAAAAAATTTAAGGAATCAAAATTGAAACCAGAACCACAATGTTGTTGTTTTTGAAGACCCAAAACTGGAACCAGGATTTTTTATTATAAAAAAGAGTGAAAATATGGCCTTATGGATTGTTAACCTGATGAAACCCTACCAAACCTTATAAAAAGAAAGCACCCAAGAAAGGGCGAGAAAAAGAAACAAAGCTGAAGGACCAAAGTCCAGGCCAGCAAACAGCCCAAAAGAGGTGTGCCACACAGAGAAAAGGGAACTACTAAGTACCAAAACCTCCACCAGTCACATGTTAACCTGCTTTTAATAAGCAGAGTTTTGGTTTGGGTTAGGATAGAACAGCCCATGAGCAACCACTTAAGGTAGGGTATGCTCGCTGTTTTTGCAGGAGGGCCCCATTGTGTATGTTGTCCAAAGAGTAGATGAAGCCCTGCTCTTGGCGCATCTATTGCACTAAAAATTGGCCAAAATGAACTGAAGGCAAGAAAGCTACAGCCCCCTGGAGTAAGGGGGGGTCGTTTTTTTTTTTTTAAATCAGACTGAACAGCTAATAGCCTATTTCTCATTCTCTCAAAAAATCTTTAAATATTACTCTGTTGCTTTTAGAGTTGGAACTTGGAAGATGATTTGTACAGCTTAAGATGGCGATCTCAAAGCAGTTTAAATCGCTCAATTTGAAAAAAATGAGAAAGTTATGCACTGATGAAGTGGGAGGGGTCAAAATGAAGAAAATGAAAAAAAAAACATGTTTTGTAATTGAAAAATATATATGTAACTGCTCTTTTGTGGCTGCTCCTTTGGCTTTGCATTCCAGAGATGATTGGTAGAGCTTGAGAAGGTGCTCCTATAACATTTTAAATCACTCAAAATGGAGAAGAATTGACCAAGATTTGCCAAAGTGATCGGTGATAGGCTAATGATTGGTGATGGGCCGCTCTACCCTACTTGTAAACAGACTGGAACCAGGTCTGAATTTTAGTATCAAAACTGGGACCCTGCGGGTACACTAAATACTAGTTACCATAACCTTAATCATGTAATCCTCTTAAGAGACCTTTCCATGCTGTGGAAGACAATCCCAGGTAAATGGGATGCCCTATGGACCTATTTTTTCCCAATGTTTACAGCACTTGCAGAAACTTCCTCAGGGTACATGGATGGCACCTTAAAACCCATGAAATGATGGGAGATACTACACCTTCTCAAGAGTGAGAAGCACCTCATGGCTATATAAACAACTCCCTTTTTCTTTCTGTGTGTATTTTGAGGGATCTCCCCCCAGCAAAGGCTCTAGGGCATTATGTCAAGGGAGCTCCCCCAATTTTATATGTTCTTACATTCTCGTGGAAATATTTCTTTTTTATGAAATAGGAAAGAAGAGAGGAAATAAAAAAGAGAATTGTTTATGCAAGGGGAGATTCTCATACCTATGTGTTCTCCCAAGGTTTAGGAACAATCTCGGGCTCACACCCTTGGAAAAACACACTCCAACGAGAACCTCCCCTACAACTTAAGAGTACAAGGATCAGCACGCACACTTAAGTGTAGGGGGAGGCACTCCTGTGTGTGCATTATGGCCTAAGAAGCGAGCTTGAGGTCCATAAAAGTCATGGAATGTGAGTGTTATAACAACAAAATATGTATTGAGATATTTATTTATTTATTTATTTAAAATGTTCATAAAATTTGCTGGATGTGGATGTTATAATGTCTTGTTATGGACAATCACTTTTTTTTTTTGTTTTTTGCCCTTATTTTTTAAACCACTTGAATACTGATAGAAACATGAAGGATGAAAAATGTGTTTCAATATCAATTTACACATTGTGTCCCATTTGAATTTATCTTGTGGAAGAATGGTCAAAAGATCTAGAGTTCTAAGATTCTAGATTAAACTTTGGCTCCGTGTTGCTATGCACTAGCAATGACTACAAATTTCTACGGTATTTGGAATTGTAATTATGATAACAAAATTGTAATAAACAAAAAAAAAGAAAGATTTCTCAAATTTTTCAAAATAAAATGTGTTTTTCTTTTTAACATTATACAAGTAAAAATGAAAAGAAATGCCATGAGTGTTGTCAAAAAAAATAGAAAAAAAAAACATAGCAAGCTTCCAATAGAAAAAAATAAAAAGATTTCAAAAGATGCATGCAACAAAAATTTTAAAAACAAGAAATCCAAGAGGTTGCAACCAAAGAAAAGGTTGTTATATAAATATGTCATTCTAGGTAGTTATATAAAAAATTTTGAGTGAAAATAATTCATTTCAACATATTATGGGAAGGAACATGGTAGGACAAAATATTATGGGAGTCTATTACCATCCTATCTAAACCATCTTCGATGAAAATTCATTGTTCCTAGAATTTACTATCGTAATACTTTTATCATTTCGACAACAAACTAACGAATAATTATTTAAATTGGAAATTTTAACTTCAGCACCTAGTTTTTAAACTTGTTGGCAAGTAATAATTATAAAAAATAATAAACAAGTTTTTATCAATGTTATGGAACAATCTAGGGTGTCTAAACTACTTTAGTTTTAAATCACTATCATGGAAAGTCTAGAATTCAAATCTTAAAAATTTAAATTTATTAAAATTTTGACATAAATAATGAATAAGTTTTCAAATTTTCAACCAAAAAAAATTAATTTATGCTAAAATGGTAAAGGTACTATTATAGTTGGTAAAAAGTTAAGGTGGTTAATAAAGCTTTAAAAAGGGGGGGGGATTTTAAAAATAACGAGCATAAGACAAAGTGGTAGTCAAGGTCAACCCACATTTGTGGAATGTACCCCACCCATTGGATTTACCATTATAAATCTCAAGGCAAAGTTATCATGAATCTACACATATGTAAATCATGATGCATATAAGGAGGGGTGAATTTTTGTGCCTACTTTTTAAAAGTGGGTGAGGTTTGATGCCTATGAACTCATAGAAATAGGTGTAAGATTTCTCCAATCTTACAAATAAGCATAATTTTATTCTTTTGTTTTTCTAAAAAGGATATTCATGGATATAGCAAATTCAAGTATTCAATGGGATGGCATAGTTTTACAAATGTTTTATAAAAAAAATTGTTGTTATTATGGCACTTATCACTAAACTAACCAAAATGAAAGAGACTTTTCTTTGGACAAACGAATGTAAGAAGGCCTCGAAATTGATTAAACAGAAGTATATTGAAGCACTGATATTGATATCACCAAATTAGCAAGTGGAATTTCATGTTTATATCGATGCATCCTTGTTAGTTGTGGGGGCTATGTTGTCTCAAAACATACTAGGGAAAAGTGATCAACCAATAGTGTATGCTTCTAGGTTTTTGAACATAATTAAACAAAATTATAGCACAACACACACAAAGGTTTTAGCAATGTTTTTTTCTTTGCACAAGTTTAGACATTATTTGATGGGCAATAAGTTTGTCTTTTATGTAGATCATATGGCATTGGTTTATTTGGTCAATAAACCATTGGTTTCAGGGAGAATAGCTAAATGGTTGTTATAGTTCCTCAAACATGATTTCACTAAAGTGTATAAGCCAAGCAGAACTCATGTAATTGTAGATGCATTATCAATGTCGCAACCCTACTTAGAAGGAATGTGAAGATGAAATTCACACTCCCGAAATTGGGACTTGGAAGTCTCTAAGGACTCCCAAAATTTCAAAATTCGATTGCAAGGGTCAAAACACCTCGCATTGGGGTGTTTTTTATATCATTGGAAAGCTAGCAAAGTGTAGATGTCGAAAATGGGCTCACATGGGCCATTTGGACATTTGTAGCACAAGTTACCACTAAAAGTCGGATATCAACCCGACCCCGGTGTGTGCAAGTGGAGTGCGATACACCATTGGAAAGTTCTCAAGGAAAGCTATAAATTTGCTTTAGGCTTCATCTTAATCGGAGGTCTGAGCAAATAGTTATGACCTTGCAAAGTTTCGGGAGTCCAAACCGAGACAATTTCGGGACTCCTCCTTGGGAGTCTCGGGACAAAAAACCATTCGAATGTGGGTGCCACGGAGAGGCACAAAGTATACTATATGGGGAAAGGTGGTGGCTTCCTTCGAGTCTAGGCCGTGGTGAGTCTCATGAGTCCAGAATTGCTCGTGGCTTGTCCTAGCACCAAAGGTGTTGCAGAAAGTGAACTAACCAACTTGTTGGTTAGTTTGATGCAGGTTCGAGTAAGTAAATAGCTTGTCACTCTTCCTAATCCCATCCCAGAGCTTCAACATGCCCTTCTACCCCTTCTAGTGTTGAGAGCTAGGAGCGTGCCCCGAGTTCCTCACAATTTCGCTGTTTGAGTAACTTAGACCCATTTTGGGTCTAACTAGGGACTTGGGAGCACGTCAGTCAAGATTATTGGATTTTACAAAACCCATAGGTGTGTTTAATTAACCTACAAATGTAAGTTTGTTTTATATAGGGCCTGAATGGTTGAATGATGTAAAAGAATTTTTGAAAATAGGTTAGTTTGAACACACGTTATTAGTGTAATAAAAGCGAAGATTGGTCAGGAAAGCAAGCCTTTTACAGTAAAGAATGGTGAATTATACAAAATGGGCCAAGACAATAGACTACGACGATGTTCGAGAATAATAGAAGCACAAATGGTGATGAAAGAATCACATGAAGGACCTTCAGGAGGGCATTCTGCAATTGAAATAATGTGGAGGACAATATTGGATGCTAGATATTAATGGCCAACTATGTATAAAGACGTGCATGATTACTACAAATCTTGTGATGCATGTCAAATAACAAGAGGATTAACAACTCAAAGTCTTGTAAAGTTGGTCATATATAAATTTTCCAAAGGAACCATTTGTGAAATGGGGATTTGATTTTGTGGGGCCAATCAAGCCAATGGGAAAATATACAAAAAACATATATTATTGTTGCCACAAATTATGCTATTAAGTGGGTGGGAGCAAAAGCATTAAAAACTAATATAACAAGAGTCACAACAAAATTTCTGTATGAATGCATATTAACCAAGTTTTGATGTCTTTTGATTATAGTCACAAATCAGGGAATTCATTTCATTAATGATGCCATCAAGTATTTAACAAATCATTTTTTGATGAAACATGCGGATTCCACAATTTATTATCCTTAGGGCAATGGGTAGGCTAAGTCTACTAACAAGGTACTTGGGACACTGTTGATTAAATTAGTTAATAAAAATAGAACAGATTGGGATAAACATATGTGTATAGTGTTATTTTCATATAGAACTACATACAAAGTAACAACAGGGTATACACCATATCAATTAGTGTATGGATTACATCCATTGATGCCCATAAGTACATTGTTCCAATTACTAGTGGAAATGAAAGAGACAGTACTCTAATGAGAGTTTTAATTAACAAAATTACAAAGCTTGAGAAGTTACAAGAAGCTAAAATGTAGGCTATAGAAATTGTAGGAATTTAGTAATGGAATAAAACATTATGGAGTCAACAAAACAATCTAAAAAAACAATTTAGTTTTGGTCATTATGTTCTATTATTTCCAAAAGGTAATAAGTCACACTTAAGGAAGTTTACTAGGAAATGGTTTGGACCATACAGAGTATAGTATGTGTTGCCAAATAACATTATGTTATTAGTGACCATTGAAAAGTTTGAAACTAACCTTATGTTGGTTAATGTGAATAAGTTCAAACCTTATAAATACATCAAATTTAAAGTTCAAGAAAAAGAACAACAAATGCCAGTTTATTGGGAACAAAATGCAGGTGGAATTCAAGAAGCAAATTTTGACATAGAGGAGGAAAATGAAAGATGTGAAATATAGAAACCACATATGAAGAATGTTGAAGATAAAGAACAAATCATAGATCTAATGGTGAACACAATTTTTTTTTTGATCTGCAGATGAACAATAATTACAAAAGTGTAGGATTTGGGATGTAAAGATCTAAAGATGATATGTTAGGTGTATTGGCTAAATCAACAACAGAGAAATCAGTATTGTCACCATATGTGTTTTCACAGTTTGCATATAAATGGCCATAATTAGCAAAAGGTGTATAGGGTGAACGAAGTGGAGTTAATACAAATAATGTAAGGAGATAATGAATGTGGAATATTCAAAAGATGAAATCTATGACATTCATTCATAATGATGATGTTAAATGCTTCCACATGGTTATACAAGGGACACATAAACTTATAGTATTGGGCCATATTAATCTCAAGGATCATGTGTTAATTAAAAGATGACGAGTATATGAAAAAATGAATGTGATGGCGGGATGTTTAAGGATGAGAAAAAATAAGGTAATTGTCAAAAGTAGTTTGCGTTTGGTATTAGAAGTTGTGCGTGTTTTGAAAGTTTTGGAATTCACAGCAGTATGAATGCAAAGAATGTAATTGAAAAACTACAACGAGTAACAAAGGAAAAGGATGTGCATAAAAGAACATAGATGAAAGCCAGAGGAGGAAGTGGAATTGTTGAAAAGAACAAAAGTAGAAGAGGAGTTAAAAAGAGTAGAGAAGAGTAGAGAGTGTGTGTGTGTTGAATATTCAGCTATTGGCTATAAGGTCATTGCTACATTCATCATCATTTTTTAAATGGGCAAAAGGGAAGGCATATAATGAGAAGATATAATTTGTGCAAATGATAATTCAAGATATAGATATAACTAAAACATCTACAATTGAATTTTTGCACAAAAGTAGACGATGTTGGCGTGTAAGAGAGCAGACAAGCAAGAGTTACATTAGTAGATAAGGTGTGCATTGAAAAATCGGAGGAAGACAAAGCTAAGGAGTAGCATTTTGTGGAGGCACAAATAGTGCAAACGGATGTAAGGGAGGAAGACGTTGTTGCAAAGAAAGAAAAACTATCCATAGAAGTGCAATTCAAAATATAACAAGCCATAGAAGTGTAAACAATGGCAAAAGCACAACAAAGGGTGATGGAGATGGAGTAGTGTGAAGCAAAAGTGGTAGTGAGGAGAAGATGCATAATCTTAGACAAAACTACACATTTGGAGAAAGGTATTGAATCTAGACCCTAAGCGATTCATGTGGACACGCACAAAACATAACTATGATAAACATGTTGAGCAGATGGAGAACTGGAAGGATATTGCTAAGGAAGAAGATTGGGCTTCTAAAGTACAATATTTTAATAACAGAAATGTTATTACATTAGTGAGAGTAGAGAAGGGGCAAATGGTAGATTGGGCACAAATTATATTCAATAGTCTGTGTAGTGAGCTAGATAGGTGGTCAAGGAGAATAAGGGGGATAAGAAAGATACTTGTCAATTTGCCATGGTATTGGCAAAAATCTTTTAGTATTTGTTTGTGCATCAAAAGGAAAAATCCACAGAAACCACCGGCCAAGGTTAAACAAACTAAGGAGGAGATGTAGAAATCATTGGAAAATAAAAAGAAAATTGCAATAAATTCTCGAAGAAGTGCTTTCAAGAGGAAGAACAAAATTGAGGAAGGAGGAGCCTCAAGTTCAAAAGTGAAGAAGGAACATGAGAGCACATATTTAAAGGCATAAAAAATGATGAGGGGTAGAATGGAACCATCTACAGTGCCAATAGTAGTAAGGGCAGTGCCAACATTGGTAGGAATAGTTAAACAAATTGCAACAATACCACAAATGACATCTCCACAGGAGAGACAATTGAAGGAGCAGAGGCAAGATATACCATAGATGACATCACCACATAAGAGACAACTAAGGGAGCAGAATTAGGGAATTAAGAAGGAACATGACATAAGGTTTCTAGAGGGTGAGGAACATTTGCACTTGGAAGGGGATGTATGTGAAGGTTAGATGGAGATCACTAGAAGTCCGAAACATTTTCAACATTTATAACAACATTTGAAACAACAACAACAATAGACACATGAAGGTTTACAAGCTACTAAATTGTAGACAAAGAGAGTGGTGACACAACTTGTTTTTGAAGATTTCATATCAGTAGAACTATAGGTACCACTTAATAGGCCAGAATTTGCAGAAGGATTCCCATTTGAATTTGAACTCAGGAAAGAATGGTACATGAGCTAGGATCATCTACAGAAGGATCTTGAAATCTTATGACACAAACAAGTGCACCAAAGTTTGTGAAGGAGGTAACTGTAAAAGTAATGAAAACAAATAAAGCAACTGAGTTATTTTAGATCATGGTAATTATGAATTTGAATTTGGGGAATTTATTTTGTGGAGGTAAACATTCTAAAGAACAAATTGGCTATGGGGGAGAAGGAGAAGGTAGTATTATAGGAGGAATTGGATAAGGAGAAAGATTTTGAGAAAGGATATAAGCATAATGTGGAAATCTGGAGGAAAAACTAGGCAGAAGTTGAGTAGAAAAATAAAGTGTTCATTAAGAAACTTCAGGATGAAAATGAGGAGCTCAAGGGTAGCATAACATGGTTGAAGTCACAAGATTAAAAATTGCAAAATTTAAAACAGAAAGCTAAAATTTACGAAACCACAAAGAGGAAATGGACAAAAGCATTGTTTCTTCATAAGAAATAACATGAGGCTTTGGATAGTCAAGTGAAAGCATTGACTAAAGAAAAGAAAGGGAAGGAGAATATTCTGACAAATTTGGAATTGATAAATTTTTTAAATGTATTTTTGTTGTAGTCTTAGGAGCTTAGAAGAAAGATAATAGAAGTAGAAAGAGAGTAGTTAATGGAGGACAAGAAAGAGTATCAATAAACTCTGCAACACTTATAAGCATAGTTGGAGAAGGCACATGAATAGAGAAAGAGTTTGGATCCAACTAGTATTAAGAAAAAACTAGAGGATTATGAATGTATGTTGCAATTTTATACCTTGATGAGGACAAAAAACAAGATGGACTTTAAAATAGAATCTAAGGAATGGTGGGAGGTTGCAAAGGAATATTTTACAAAGGAGTTGGAGAAGAATCTGGCTTAGCATAGAGTTGATGAAAGAATTCTAAGGTACATGTTGGAAGCTTGTCAAAAGAACTTTCTAGATTTCATTTGTGATAGTCCAACAAGTATAGAAGTATTGGGCTAGGACGAAGAGACAAAAGTAGGGCCCAATGAAACAACTTAAGAGGAGGAAGTACATACTAAAGAATCATAGGACTTCAAAAGTCGTCCACCAATAACAATTTTTCCTTTAAATTTCTATTGTCCCCATCTTTTTGAATAGTCAATGGTGCTTGGAAAGTATGAATACCCCTTTTTCTTGGGTATATTTCAAACATGATCCCCCTCACTGGAGACTTTTTCTGTAATTAGGATGTTTTTCTGGACCTTTTATCCATACTTTTCATTTCGTTCTCGTGCTTATTGAAGACATTTAATGTTTTGTAGGTCATTCTTTTGTTCATAAGCTTTTGGGTTTGAGAATTGTACCCCTATTTGGCATTTTATGCACCTTTTGTTTTGCATCAAAATGTTTTTCAAGATCATATATGATGTTCTCCTGTTTGGCTTTTTGGTCCATTTGCCTTTGCAAATTTTGAGTCACCATCCGATTCATATTGTCATGCAAATATAAAATTCCCTTGGGTCCATTCATAGTAAAAGGAGCCACATGTGCCGAGGTTAGAGTCCTTACGAAGGACTGCATTTTACACGTGTCCTGCATGGATTAATTTATCAAATATCAAAATTGTATTCTAAATGTAATTTTTGGAATTGAAAATCAATATTGAGACCAAACATGACCCATATTATAATATAAAAAATAAAATTTTGCACGAGGACCTAAATTATAGTAAAATGTAGACTTTTTTTTAAAACCATGATTACAAATTTTGAACCTTTTTAATCATTAAGGACATTCAAAATCAAAATTAAAAACATTCATTCAAAGGATTCAATAAATTTCATTTAAAAATATAAACACATGAGGCCCTTTTTATGAAGTATATTAAAGCCCATAATAAAATTGAGAACATTTGGTGAAGGTTTGAATAACAAAAAGCATGTTCAAATTTTATAGTCTTTAAATGAACCCTACCAACAAGTGTTTTGTGTATGACATTTGAAGGATCCTAATACCATAATGAAATGACTCCAAATTTGTAGGATATCAATTTCATGAATAAACAAGAAAAACCCCAAAATATGAACTAATAATTCATTATATATAATTATTGGTGATTTTTCAAAGTAGTAGAGGTGTAGTTTTCACTACAATCAACAAGTGATTTGGCTCCTTTTACTATGAATGAACCCCCTTGGTTTCATGGTGTATTTCTAACTTAAGTCCTTACAACTTTCATCACTTAAATCTCCATCTTCTATTTACCAAAACATTTAGAAATGTAAATCTACCAAACAATATTTCCTCCTCCAAGTTGTTGAAATCTATAGAAAACAATGTTTTTATAGAACTCCAAACTACTCAATAATTGTTGTTATTTTTGGTTTCAAAAAAGCAAATTGTCTTGGAGATGGTCACCAAATGGTAGGCATAGATTTTATCTTTAAAATGTTCACTGCCTATTTAAAACAATACAAAAGTCCATTCAATGCTCCATTTCAACTCTTAAAATTTGTGGTTTTAGTATGCAAACAATTCAAATAGGGTATTTCTACACAATGTTTTTTATTACAACTACTGTTTCTTCTACTTAGTTCTATTTCCTTACTTAAACAATATATGTGGTCAAAATATAGTTAGATTTATTAGAAATCCAAAACATAATAGATACAAAATATAAATCCATGTTTTTTCATCAAATCTATACTATTTTTTTTACTCCAAATTGAACATATCAATAATCTATAATTTAGGAAATAGAAATTAGAATTGAAAACATAAAAAATCTATGGTTTTCAATACCAATAACTTTGAACTAAAAAATGTGTTTCTGTTTAACTTTAGCACGTCTCTTTTTCACTCCATGTGTAAAACAAAAACAACTCATAGATTTCAACAATTTTCAGAACTTCATCCTAAATCATTTCCCTCCAAAAGTAATTAAAAATTAAAAATGTTCAACAATTTTAATCCTATCTTGTTCATTCATTACCTTGGTTAATCCCTACCATTATCCTTATCTACTCTATTTTTGTTCATCCTTGCCATACACTGGGTAACATAATGTTATTACATTAACATAAGATCATCACAATTTACATGGTTAATTTTGTTAATTTTTTGAAAGACAATGTTCAAATGACAATAAAGGTTAGCAATGTGATTTAGAGTTTTTTTACATGGGCATAGTTTAATATATGCACAAGCAATAGTTATTGAATAAAGAGGTGTCTAAGACAATAGGACCATTTTTCCATTTCGAAATAAATTTCTTGTAAAATCATAAATTGTGTTTTCCAATAGATTCAATAATAATGGATTAACATTTTCAATACACCTCAAAGAAAATTTAAACATATAACATTTTTCACTAGAAGAATTTGAGACTTGGAATGATCACAAAAGTCTTGAAAACTTCTTAACTAGTATCAATGCAATTTCATAATATGGTATGTGTTCAATTTACGTATTTAGTGAATATTTTTGTGAGTCTTGATTGCCAAATGTTCAACGTTAATATATCTATGAAATGGAGGGTTTTTTTATGTTATATTGATGAAAAACATGTAACAAATAATAAACAAAGAAACGTGGCACATTAAAGTTGTGCATGATTTAGGTTGTTCACTAAAACAACATAATTTGTCTCACATTTGATTATAAATTAATTGGCATGTCTTAAAGAATGACTAATTAATCCAAAATGCTTAGTTCAATTTCAACATTGCCATGGTTATTGGGCAACACATGATGAAACCAAGAAGGTTTGAGAAATCCATCTCATGAATGTTGTTAGCTTCTTTTGAAACAACCTCCATATCCACCCCATTTAATAACATGGCTAACACATGTGACATTAATGGACGTCTTGAGGCTGATGTTTACACACATAATAATGCCACATTAATCACACATTGTGTTTCATCATCCAATACGTTGTTGTTTAGTTGTTGGTCAATAAGATCAAACAACTCATCTTGTTCATGTAAAGAATGTGCCTGAAAAGACCACTAGCCCATTTTGGGGAAACAAATTAGATTCACAAAATTCTTTTATTTTATTAGTATTAAATATAGATTAGTGGGTCATTACTTGGATTTATTGTGTATCCTTTTGTTTCAAGGTATTATTTTGTTACTTATTTGTAATGGAACAAATGTCAATCCTTAGTTTTATATATTGATAAATGTGATAATTTTTTTCCATTAATAAATATATAATCTTTTTAAAATGAAACATTTAAAATTATATATTGGAATGATTCTCAAAAGAAAAATTGAATTTTTTTGTGGACATAATAATGTTTTTTCTAAAAATTTCAAATAAAATCTACTTCCAAACTATAAATAAGTACCTTGTTTTCAATTTGACATCATTTTCATAAAAATATAAATGAACCTTCTTGGTAAATTAGCATGGAAAATGGGCATATTGTTAATAATTATTATTCACCAAAGCATTCCATTTTAGATTATACAAAGCTTTTGATAAAAAAAGTGAAATGAAAATGTGGATGTAAGTTAAACCTAACCACATTAACTTACCCATTTGAATGTTAACTTTCAATTGCCCACTAGCATGAAGTTTAGATTTGTTGGTTTGCCATCTAAACATCACCAAGTGCTTCTTTAGTCCCTTTTATGGCCATTGGATTTATTTCAATGACAATAATTTAAAATTTTTAATATGATGTAATTGGGGAAAATATGGCTACCTAGTCTTTTTCAAAATCTAACACCAAAAAACCTAGGTTTCATCTTTGTGATAATTGTTTTACTTATTGATCCTTATTATCCTTATGTTGAATTTATAATAAATAACCATTTCAAGCAATTGGGTTGATGATTTAACATCTTGCCCCCACAATATTAACTTATATAATTAGGTTACTAGTTGAACATTGTATAAAAATTAAATGTACATACACTTACCCATTCAAGAAGGTAAATTTTGTTTGTTTCCAAGGACAAATCAATATTCTTGCAACCACTCACAATCTCCAAGAGAAGAACTCCATAGCTAAATACATCCACCTTTTCAGTGAGTTTGCCAAGAATAGCATATTTGGGTGACAAATACCCCCTACAAGAAAAACAAAACAAAACAAGTAAGAAGTATATAAATTTATGTGCAAAATGTGGTGAAATTTTAGTTTCAATGGTGTCAAAGATTAATCATTCAATTGTTTTCAAATGACCCAAATGTGTACATCTAGTCATAAAATCATTGCAACATCATCTGTTGGTTTTGATTAGTGGAAAAATGTACATCGTTCCAACAATATGGGCAGTTGACAAGTGGTTTATATCCTCTGGAAATAATCGTGCCAATCCAAAGTCTATAATCTTTGGGTTCAAATCTTTGTTAAGGAATATGTTAGATGCTTTAATGTTTCGATGTATGATGCATGGTTGCAAATATTCATGAAGGTAAATGAAGCCATGAGCGATTCCCACACATATGTTGAATCGCATTGTCCAATCCAAAAATAGAACATTTTTTATGTGGCAGTCTGCAAACACCATAATGTTAACAATGATTAATCATAAAATATTTGATTATCACCTAACTTTAGCTCAAAGGAAATGGAAAGAACATTGGCTCATGCATGGTGATTCAAATTGTCATCCCAATTGCCCACCTAAAGTCTTGCCGAAGATGATTCAATGTTGGAAAAGCCTAGACAACATTGTTGAAAGTGCACAAATGAAAAAAAACCAATCCAAGGTACACAACCTAAGCACTTGTGGGTGGTGGGCATTGGGTCAATGGATTCATCTTAAAGTGCATAGTGGTTTTTCATGAAAGTCTCTTGCTCTCCAAGTTAATAAGCTTACTAACAAGAAATTGACAAATTTATATCAAGTTTTCAAATGCATTTTGGTGCATGCAGGGCGTTGTTGCGAAAGGTGTTGCAACTAATAATAATGCACAGATTGTTCATGAGGGTGCAACTACTATACAACCCAATGCAACAACAATGGTACCTTTCAATTCCACTTAGTGTCATTTTTGATACTATATAGTTTTGGTCTATAATATTTGATGAAAGGAATTGTGCAATTGTTTTGATCTAAAATTTTGTAATGTATACACATAGGACACTTGTTTTATAGTGGTGTCAAGATCTGGGTTGCTATGTACAGACGAACGTCTCACAAGCCTACACGACTAGCTCATTGGGGAATGTTTTGCAACTAGAAGCGAATTGACAAAAAGGGTTGGAAAGTCAAGTCTCACATTTGAGTGGCAAATTAAGTGCATTTTATTCAGAGATGAGAGAATTGCATTAGCTCTTGTTCGTTGTGACGAAGATGGTAAATGCCCAATTTCAAACATGACCGACTTGGACTAGGCGTGAAAAACACCTCTGTAGTTACAAAAATTGCACAAACGTACGTTCCTGAGTTACAAACTTCCACCCTTAATACAGTTGAAAAAATGGTTGCCCTGCTTGAAGAGACTGCATTTCAAAAGCCCATGAAGACACTGGAACCATTTGGTTCACCATTGTCTGGTCAATTTGTCAATGTTTCTCTAGAGCCAACCTCACAAGGTGAAGTTCAAATGTCAGATGTCATGCAAATGTTAGAGGGTGATGCCCTTGTGTGCAAAAAATGTCATGCTACTATTGTTCCACAAGTGAGAAGTCCTACTACGAGTTGTAATATTTGGGCACGTCGAGAATTGACCCCACTATGAAAATCTCAACGGGTTCAGAAGCAACTAAGTTGAAGTCCTCCATGACGATGTTGGGCTGGATTTTCCAAGGGACGTTTGAGGTGTTCATAGTTCAGAAGTTGAATTCATGAGATGCAACACTTGTTTAATGGTATAAATGATGTTCAAGAAGATGCTATGTAAAGGTATAGTTCACTATAGTATTTGTAGATGAAGGTAGGTAATTATAGGCTTTCAAGATAATATGATACAAGAAACTTAAATAGTTCAATGTTGCTCTAACCTTTTTTTTGTGTCATGTCCAAGCTTGGAGATTTTTGGCTCTGATTTCATGTTTAATATACATACATATATAGCATTTTTGTATACCTGCTGAATGCAAATTTGTAGATTATTTCTATGGTGGATTGCAAATTTGATGATGAGTATACATATTGTGAGCTATAGCCATAGTATTATTTTCTTTCAATTCCTTCTGCAAAA
>Ga0116229_10005340_pt1 | contig 21006 bp, 14 predicted proteins | sample S1TSphgellanicum_3_FD_87313 | JGI IMG/M metagenome (GOLD analysis project Ga0116229, IMG submission 87313) | Host-associated microbial communities from peat moss isolated from Minnesota, USA - S1T2_Fc - Sphagnum magellanicum MG | ecosystem: Host-associated > Plants > Peat moss > Unclassified...
ACTACCTCGCCAGCATGCAGGCGCTGCGCCCGAGCTTGGGCGATGATCCGAAACTGCTCGAGATGTCCGACTTCCTGCTCGACTATCCGTTTCACGAGCGGCTCTATCCGTCGGCGCTCGACGCGGTCGCGCACCTGAAAGATTTCGGCACCCCCGTCGTGCTGTCCGACGGCGATGCGATCTTCCAACCGCGCAAGGTCCGACGGTCCGGGATCCGCGCAGCCGTCGCAGGCCGGGTGCTGATCTACGTCCACAAGGAGCAATCGGTGGCCGACATCGAACGCCGTGAGCCCGCGCGCGGCTATTTCATGATCGACGACAAACCGCATCTGCTGGCGGCGGTCAAACGGATCCTGACCTCCCGCGTCACGACCGTGTTCGTACGCCAGGGGCACTATGCCCGCGCGCCGGGCATCGAGGCGATTGAACCCAAGCCCGACCGCGTGATCGACCGGATCGGCGAATTGAACGACTGGCAACCCAGAGATTTCGAGGTGTCCCCATGAACGTGACGCAACGATTACATGAACTGAAGCAGAGCCTCTGGCTCGACCACATCACGCGCGGGATCTTGGACGACGGCACGCTGCGCCGCTACATCGATGATCTCGCCGTCACCGGCCTGACCTCGAACCCCACCATTTTCGACGAGGCGATCGGCAACAGCAGCGACTATGACGCGACGATTCGCAGCAAGGCCGCAGCCGGCATGAACGGCGAGGAGCTGTTCGTCGAGCTGGCGCTCGAGGATTTGCGCCGCGCCGCGCAACTATTCACGCCCGTGTTCACGGCGACGCAGCAGCGCGACGGCTGGGTCTCGATGGAGGTCTCGCCGCTGCTCGCCGATGACACCGCGAGCACGCTCACCGCGGCGCTCGCGATCCATGCCCAGGCCCGCGTCGCGAACCTCTACGTGAAGATTCCGGGCACGCCGGCCGGGCTCGCCGCCATCGAGGAGGCGATTTTCGCGGGTGTGCCCGTCAACGTGACGCTGCTGTTTTCCCGCGAGCAGTATCTCGCCGCGGCGGAGGCGTACCTGCGCGGCATCGAACGGCGGCTCGCCGCCGGTCTCGATCCGCGCATTTCGTCGGTCGCTTCCATCTTCGTGAGCCGCTGGGACCGGGCCGTCGCGGGCAAGGTGCCTGAGGCGCTCGCCGATCGGCTCGGCATCGCGATCGCACAGCGGACGTATCGCGCCTATGTCGACCTGCTCGAATCGCCGCGCTTCGCGGCGTTGGCGGCGCGCGGAGCCTGGCCGCAGCGGCTGCTCTGGGCGAGCACCGGGACGAAGGACCCCAAGCTGAATCCGAGCCTGTACGTCGAGGCGCTCGCGGCGCCTGACACGATCAACACCATGCCCGAGAAAACCTTGCTGGCGTTCGCCAAAGACGGCGCGCTGCACGGTACAATGGCGCGCGACGGCGGGGATTGCGAGACGGTGCTCGGGCGCTTTGCCGCCGCCGGCATCGATGTCGCGGCGCTCGCGAACACGCTGCAGATCGATGGGGCGAAATCGTTTGTCAAATCCTGGCAGGAACTCATGCAACGTATCGCGACGAAAAGCGCGGTGCTGACCGACGCATGAGCGCTCGGTTGAGCCCGCTCGCGGGCAAGCCCGCGCCGGCGGGCCTGCTCGTGAACTTGCCGCGGCTGATCACGGCCTACTACAGCATCGTGCCCGATCCCGGCCTGCGCGAGCAGCGCGTGGCCTTCGGCACGTCTGGTCACCGCGGCGTGTCCTTCGACGCGAGCTTCAACGAGGCCCACGTCCTCGCGATCACGCAGGCCATCTGTGCCTACCGCAGGCAGCAAAACATCAACGGACCGATGTTCCTGGGCGCAGACACTCACGGTCTTTCCGATCCCGCGCTCGTGACGGCGCTCGAGGTACTCGCCGCGAACGAGGTCGAGGTGATGCTCGCGGGGAACGACGAATACACGCCGACACCCGCCGTGTCGCACGCGATCCTGAACTACAACCGCGGTCGCGAGGCCGGACTCGCGGACGGCATCGTGATCACCCCGTCGCACAATCCGCCGGACAGCGGCGGCTTCAAGTACAACCCGCCGAACGGCGGGCCCGCGGATACCGCCGTCACGAAGTGGATCGAGGAGCGGGCGAACCACTCTCTCGAGCGCGCGCTCGTCGACGTGGAGCGGATTCCCTACGCCAGGGCCCGCGTGGCCCCGACGACGCACGCGTATGACTACCTGACGGGCTATGTCGCCGAACTCGGCCAGATCATCGACATGGACGTGATCCGGACCTCGGGAATCCATATCGGCGTCGATCCGCTGGGCGGCGCGGGCGTTCATTACTGGGGCCGCATCGCCGAGCATTACCGCTTGAATCTCGACGTCGTCAGCGACGTGGTCGACGCCACGTTTCGTTTCATGACCGTCGACTGGGACGGGAAGATCCGCATGGATCCCTCGTCGAAGTACGCCATGCAACGGCTGATCGACATGCAGGGCCGCTACGACATCGCCTTCGCCTGCGACACCGACCACGATCGTCACGGCATCGTGACCGCGAGCAGCGGCCTGATGCCGCCCAACCACTATCTCGCCGTCGCGATCGACTACCTGTTCCAGAGCCGCGACCAGTGGCGGCCGTCCGCCGGCATCGGCAAGACGATCGTCAGCACGAGCCTCATCGACCGCGTCGCCGCACGGCTCGGCCGGCCGCTGCACGAGGTGCCGGTCGGCTTCAAATGGTTCGTCGGCGGACTGCTCGACGGCTCGCTCGGTTTCGGCGGCGAAGAGAGCGCGGGCGCGTCGTTCAGCCGCTTGGACGGGAGCGTCTGGACGACCGACAAGGACGGTCTGATCCCCGCACTGCTGTCCGCCGAAATGACCGCGGCCACGGGGAATGACCCGGGCCGGCGCTACGCGCAGTTGACGGAGGAATTCGGACCCTTCATCGGCGATCGCGTCGATGCGCCGGCGAACGCCGCACAGAAACGCAAGCTCTCTCAATTGTCGGCGGCAGAAATCCGGGGCGGCGAACTCGCGGGCGAGAAAATCACCGCGATCCTCGATCGTGCGCCGGCCAATGACGCCGCCCTGGGCGGCGTCAAGGTCGTCTCTGCGGGCGGCTGGTTCGCGGCACGGCCGTCGGGCACCGAGGACATCTACAAGATCTACGCCGAGAGCTTTCGCGACGCCGAGCATCTCGGCCGCCTGTTGAAAGAGGCCCAGGGCATCGTCGACGCCGCGCTGGCCGGCGCGTGACCGGCGCGTGAGCGGCGCAGCGTGAGCGGCGCTACTCCTTCTTGATGGCGTGGCCGCCGAATTGATTGCGCATCGCCGCCAATAGCTTGTCGGCGAACGAGTCGTTGTCCCGGGAACGGAACCGCTCCATCAGCGAGGCCGTGATGACCACCGCCGGCACGCCGAGATCGATCGCTTCGGCGGCCGTCCACCGGCCCTCGCCGGAGTCGACGACATAAGGGGCGATGCCGTGCAGATCGGGATTTCCCTTAAGTGCGCTCGCGGTCAGGTCGAGCAGCCATGAGCGCACCACGCTGCCATAGCGCCAGATCTGCGCGACCTGGTGCAGATCGAGATTGAATTCGGCCTTGTGCTGCAAGATCGAGAAGCCCTCGGCATAGGCCTGCATGAGACCGTACTCGATGCCGTTGTGAACCATCTTGGTGTAATGGCCCGCGCCGACCGAGCCGACGTGGCCCCAGCCCGTATCCGGGCTCGGCGCCAGAGTCGCAAAGATCGGACGCAAACGTTCGACGGTCTCGGGCTCGCCGCCGATCATGAGGCTGTAACCCTCGGCGAGTCCCCAGACGCCGCCGCTCGTGCCGGCGTCGACGTAGTGAATTCCATGCGCCTTGGTGTCGCGGGCGCGCCGCTGAGTATCACGGTAATTGGAATTGCCGCCATCGACGATCGTGTCGCCGGACGCGAGCAGGGGGATCAATCCCTGCACGGTGGCATCCGTGATCTCGCCGGCCGGCACCATCATCCACACGACCCGCGGCGCGGGAAGCTTCTTCACCATCTCGGCGAGCGAGTCGGTGGTCTCGGGACCCTGTGCGGCGAGAGCCTGGCGCGCATCGGGCGACGGGTCGTAGCCGACCACGCGATGCCCGCCCCGCCGCAGGCGAAGTGCCATGTTGGCGCCCATCTTGCCGAGCCCGATCATCGCGATGTCCATGTCCGCACCTCGTACCGCACACAGCCGCTGCGCGTTCAGTATACGGTGCGGTCGCTGCCGGCGGATAGCTCGTTACGCGCAACTGACGCTGCTCGGGCGCATTCGTTGGTCGGTCGCGTCGCACGGAAAACAGGTATCCACGTCTCAATATTCAGGCAAAAGTCGCCGGCGTCGATCCTTAAGCTCGCGCCATTTGTTAGCATTCGGGCATGTCCATCTTGATCGTCGGCATCGGCGGAACGACCCGCGCGGGTTCCTCGTCGGAGAAGCTGCTGCAATTCGCGCTCGGCAAGGCGCGCGATCTCGGCGCCCGCACCGAACTGCTCTCGGGTCCGGAGATCGTGCTGCCGATCTATGCGCCGGAATCGGCGGAGAGGACCGCGACCGCCCGCCACTTCGTCGAGGTGTTGCGCCGCGCGAACGGCATCATCGTCGCGTCGCCGGGATACCATGGATCACTCTCCGGCCTCATCAAGAACGCGCTCGACTATGCGGAGGACATGCGCGATGACGCGCTGCCCTACTTCGAGGGCCGCGCGGTCGGCCTGATCGCCTGCGCCCACGGCTGGCAGGCGACCGGCGCGACCTTGAGCGCGCTGCGCTCGATCGTTCATGCGCTGCGCGGTTGGCCGACGCCGCTCGGCGTCGCGATCAACACCGGCGATGGACATTTCAACAAGGACGACATTGCCGCGAATACGGCCACGGCGCAGCAGCTTACGATACTGGCCAAACAGGTCGTGCAATTCGCGCAGCAGCGCGCGGCATTTCACGCGGCGGCCCTGAGCGCCTGACGCACGCTCCTTCGGGCACGCGGCGCGCGATGCTGGCGCGCGATGCTCAGGGCTTGTCGATGAGGCTTCCCGAATTCGAGTCTGCACCTGACGCCGTGGCGCCCGTCGCGGCCTCGAGCGCACCGCCATGCTGCGCGTCGCTCGCACCCGGCGCCGTCGCCCGCCTCTGCTGCTTGGCCTCCTGACGCGCCTTGCGTGCAGCCTCTTTCTGCTTCTTCGCGTGACGATAATTCGGCTTGGGCAAGGTGAATCTCCTCGGAAACTTAAGACCCCGAGTCTACTCCGGCTGCACCGAAACGCGTACCGATAAACGATGGCGTCCGCCGCCCACGATCACACCACGCAGCGGGGAGACATCGCCGAAATCGCGGCCCCAGGCGATCGTGATGTGATCGGCCGCCACGCGCACGTCGTTGGTCGGATCGAGATCGACCCAGCCCAAGGGCGGGCAATAGACCGATACCCAGGCATGCGAGGCGTCGGCGCCGAGCAGCGCGGCAGCCGGCGTGCCGAGCGGCACGGTGCGCAGATAGCCGCTCACGTAGCGGGCGGCAAGGCCGCGGGAGCGCAGCACGGCGATCATGATGTGGGCGAAGTCCTGACACACGCCGCGGCGCGCCTCGAACGCATCGACGATCGAGGTGCGGATCTCCGTGCTGCCCGGCGCGTAGGTGAAATCCTCGTGCATCTTGCTCATCAGCGCCTGGGCGGCGGCCAACAGCGGTCGCCCCGCCGTGAAGCAGTCCGCGGCGTAATCGCCGAACCGCTTCTTGATCCGCACGAAGCTCGACTCCATGCGAAAGCGGCTCGCCTCGAGCGTCGCGGCCGGCAGCGCGTTGCCGGGATAACACAGCGCGCGCCGCACCTCCTCCCAGGGGAGGCTCGCCTGCGCAGGCGGTGGCTCCGGCGCATGGACCTCGATGTCGAGCTGCGCGAGCACCTCGAGCCGGTCATGCGGCCGGTCGTATTCCAGGCGCGTGACGGGGTTGCCGAAGGCATCCACGTCGTCGCGGCGCGCGCTCGGCTGCGGCTGCAGTTCGAGCGAATGGAAATGGCAGGTTTGATACGGCACCGCCCGCGGCGTGAGGTGCAGCAGCTGATGCGAATGGGCGACGTTGCCGCCGTAGCTGTACACCGTCTCGTGTCGCACGCGGTAACGCCGGTTCACACGGCCACCATGCTCGTGCTCGATTCGATCAACGAGAAGTGCTTGAGCGAGAGCCGGTCGGAGAGCAGACCGGCCGCGGTCCCCAATCCCTCGAGCTGCCGGCTCAAGGTCTGCCGGGCGCGCTCGGCGCGCGAGCTGTCGCCGTCGAGCGCGTAGAGTTCGAGCCCCTGAACCGCGGCGACCGCATCGCGCAGCGTGTCGTCGGGCAAGCCGCCCAGCGATGCGGCGATCTGCGCGAGGGACTGCTCGATGGCATGCCACTGGAAGCTCAAGGCCCGTGGGTTGCTCTGGTCGAACACCAGCAGGTCGACCGTGGCGGCAAGCCGCGGCAGCGCGAGATAGCGCGTACGGTACGTGATCGTGCTGTCGCCGATGTCGAGCAGCCACTCGAGCTCGCCCTGACTCGAGGCCGCGCCGACGGCGAGCCGCAGGGAGAGGAGCTCCGCGAGGAACTGCAGGCGTTCCAGGCGACGTCCGAGCATCATGAGTCGCCAACCGTCGTCCTGGGTCATGTCGTCGAACGCAAAGCCCGCGAGCGCAGCCAGCGACAACAGCATGCGATCCAGGATCTCGCGCGGCTCGGCCGGCTTCGCCGCGGCCTCCTGAAACTCCCGCTGCAGCACGCCCACGGCACGCCAGTTCTCGGCCGACAGACGGCTTCGCGCCTGCGCCGCGCACCACACGAGGCGCGTCAGGTCGGCGTAGAGACCGAGCGGGTTCTGGTCGCTCCACGTGATCTGCAGCGGGTCGCCGCCGCGCGGCATGACGCCGAAATGCCGGCAGGTCTCCACCGCGAGCGGCCAGACGAGGGGGTTGGTACGCATGCCGAACGTGGCGCGCAGCAGCCGCGCCTTGGAGTCGCAGCGCTCCGCGTAGCGCCCCATCCAGAAGAGATTCTCCGCGAGGCGCGAGGGCAGCTCGTCGTGCCGGATCGGCGCCCGCGGCGGCGTTGCCGGCATCAATTCCGGTTCGTCGGGCGGCTTCTCGCCATGGCCCTGCGCTGCCGGCGGCAGCACCCAGACGTCCTTGCTGCCGCCGCCGCGCTGCATGGAGACGATCTCGACGCCCGCATCCGCGGCGATGCGCGCAAGTCCCCCCGGCATGACGCGGTAGCCGTCGGGTGTGGCCACCGCATAGACCCGGATCCCGAGAGCGCGGGCCGCGTAGCCCTGCGCGCCTGCGCGGCTCCAGACGGGCGCCTGCGAGAACGCCAGGCTCTCCTGGGCCACGTAGGCATGCGGCCGTGCGCGCAAGCGCTCGATCAGGGCGCTGCGCTCGGGGGCGTCGAGATCGCGGCCGAACACGGCGGGAAACTGCTGATTGGGAAAGGCTGGTTTGATGACGAGGCGATCGATGTGCTGCGTGACATAGTCGAGTGCGGCCTGCTCGCCGCACCACCAGGTCGCCACCGACGGCAGGCGCAGCGGAGCACCCTGCAGGTGCTGGGCGACCGCCGGCATGAAGCCCATCCAGGCGGCCGACTCGAGCACGCCGCTGCCGAGCGCATTGGCGATCATGACCTTGCCTGCGCGCACGACGCCGATGAGCCCCGGCACGCCGAGCGCCGAATCGCCGCGCAGTTCGACCGGATCGCAGAAATCATCGTCGAGCCGGCGCAGGATCGCGTGCACGCGCTTGAGTCCGCCGAGGGTCTTCAAGAACAACGTGTCGCCGCGCACGGTCAAATCGTGCCCCTCGACGAGCGGCAGGCCGAGCTGCCGGGCGAGATACGCATGTTCGAAATAGGTTTCGTTGAACGACCCCGGCGTCAGCACCACGGCGAGCGGCGGGCCGCCCGCGGAGGCGTCGTCGGGCGCGGCGCGCAGCAACTGTTCGCGCAGGGCGACGAAGAACGCTCCCAACGAGCGTACGCCGAGATCGTTCAAGAGCTCGGGGAACACGCGCGTGACGATCTGGCGATTTTCGAGCGCGTACCCGGGGCCCGACGGTGCCTGGGTCCGATCCGCGAGCGCCCACCAGCGTCCGTCCACCGAGCGCGCGATGTCGACCGCATAGACCTGCAGCCAATGGCCGCCCGGCACCGTGAGACCGTGACAGGGCCACAGAAAGTTCGGATGGCCGAACGGCAGCTCCGGCGGCACCAGGCCCGCGGCGAGCAGGCGCTGCGGCCCGTACAGATCCGCGAGCAGCGCATCGAGCAGCGCCGCGCGCTGCGCGACGCCGAGTTCGATCTCGCGCCATTCGTCCGCCGTCAGCAGCAGGGGCAGCGGATCGAGCACCCAGGGACGGTCGCGACCCTGCTGGTCGGCATAGACGTTGTAGGTCACGCCGTTTTCGATGATCAGCCGCCGTGCGAGCTCCACGCCGCGGCGCACCCCCTCGCCGCCCTCGGCCGCGAGCCGCTCGACCACGGGACGCCAATGCGGCCGCACACCGCCCGTCGCATCGAGCAGCTCATCGTAACGACCCGGGTCACGCGGCCCGCTGGCATAGCTGTCGAGGCGTGCTTCGCGCATCGTTCGTCAGGTACGCAGGTCCAACGTGAACGGAAACTCATTGTCGATCTCGAGCGTCGGCACCCGCATCGCTCCCGGCGTGTGCCCCATGCGGAAGAAGCGCGCGAGGCGCCGGCTTTCGGCCTCGAAGGAGTTGACCGGGAAGGCCGTGTGACTCAAGCCGCCCGGATTCGTGACGTGATACTGACAGCCGCCTTCCGAGCGCCGCATCCAGGTGTCGAACAAATCGAACGTGAGCGGCGCATGCACGCCGATGGTCGGATGCAGCGCGGATGCCGGCTGCCAGGCGCGGTAGCGCACGGCTCCGACGAACTCTCCGACGCGGCCGGTGGGGCGCAACGGCACGCTGCGCCCGTTGCAGGTCACGGCGTACCGGTCGGGCGCGAGGCCCGTGACCTTGACCTGCAGACGCTCGACCGAGGAGTCGACGTAGCGCACCGTGCCGCCCGGGGCGCCCTGTTCCCCCATCACGTGCCAGGGTTCGAGCGCCTGTCGGATCTCGAGCTCCATGCCGCGCGTCGCGAAATCGCCGTATTTCGGGAAGCGGAACTCGAAATGCGGCGCGAACCACTCGGGGTCGAGCGCGAAGCCCGCCAGAGCGGTCTCGGCGAGCACGTCGGCGAAGTCCTGCTGCACGAAGTAAGGCATCAGAAACCGGTCGTGCAGCTCCGTACCCCAGCGCACGAGCGTGGGCGGGGCGTACGGCGTGCGCCAGAAGCGCGCCACGAGCGCGCGCAGCAGCAACTGCTGCGTCAGGCTCATGCGGGCATGCGGCGGCATCTCGAAAGCGCGCAACTCGAGCAAACCGAGCCGGCCCGTCGGGCCGTCCGGGGAATACAGTTTGTCGATGCAGAACTCGGACCGATGCGTATTGCCGGTCACGTCGATGAGCAGATTGCGCAGCAGCCGGTCGACGAGCCAGGGCGGGCCGCTCGCACCGGCTGCCGGAAACTGCTTGAAGGCGATCTCCAGCTCGTACAGGGAATCGTTGCGGGCCTCGTCGACGCGCGGCGCCTGCGACGTGGGCCCCAGGAACAAGCCTGAGAACAGGTACGACAACGACGGATGGTTCTGCCAGTAACTCAACAGGCTTCGGAGCAGGTCGGGTCGGCGCAGGAACGGCGAATCCGCGGGCGTCGCACCGCCGAGCACGAAGTGATTGCCGCCGCCGGTGCCGACGTGACGGCCATCCAGCATGAATTTCTCGCTGCTGAGCAGCGACTCGCGCGCGGCCTCGTAGAGAAAGGTCGTGCGCTCCGACAACTCACCCCAGCTCGCGGAGGGCTGCACGTTGACCTCGACGACGCCGGGATCGGGCGTCACGCGGAAATTCGCGAGGCGCGGATCGCTCGGCGGCTCGTAACCCTCGATCACGATCGGCTGCTCGAGTGCTTCGGCCGCCGCCTCGACCGCACTGACGAGTTCGAGGTAATCCTCGAGTTCCCGCGCCGGCGGCATGAAGATGTAGAGCACGCCGTTGCGCGGCTCGGCGCACATCGAGGTGCGCGTCAGTTGCGCCGCCGATTGGTGGGCTTCGGGCGCAACATCGACGACGAGCGGTGCTCGAGTGTCGCCGCGCTCGCGATACTGGCGGCGCACCTCCGCATGGGGCGCGAGCGCCGCGAGCTCGCGGGTCGGATCCGGCGCATGGATGAACGGATAATCGCCCTCGGCGACCCAGGGCTGCGAATCGAGGGGCAGACGGTAGCCGATCGGCGAGTCGCCCGGGACCAGATAACAGCGTTCGCTGCGCAGGAACCAGGGCCCCGTCTGCCAGCGGCTCCCGTCGGGGGTGCGCGCGATCGGCAGGACGTGGCCGACGACCTTGTCGAGTCCCTGCTCGAACACCTTGACGAGGCGCGCACGCTCCAGCGGATCCTTGAGCTCGGAATCGAAGGGATCGACGTTGACGGGCAGGCGCCGCTCCCGCCACAGATAGTAAAAGGCGTCCTCGAATGCCGGGAACACGAATTTGGGATCGAAACCGAGCTCGGCCGCGACGCGCTCGAGGAAGCGCCGCGAGCTGGCATCGGTCGCGCCGTAATGCGTCGACTCGTCGGCGATCAGCAGCGGATTCAGCCAGATCGGCTCGCCGTCCCTGCGCCAGAAACAGTTGAGGGACCAGCGCGGCAGCTGTTCGCCGGGATACCATTTGCCCTGGCCAAAGTGCGCGAGACCCTGCGGGGCGTAGCGCCGCTTCAGGCGGTGATACAGATCCGCCGCATAGCGCCGCTTGGTGGGACCCAAGGCCGCGGTGTTCCACTCGGCGCCATCCGGGTCGAGGGCAGCCACGAAGGTCGGCTCGCCGCCCATCGTGAGCCGCACGTCCTGCCGCTCGAGGTCCGCATCGACGGCCGCACCCAGGGCATCGATCGCGGACCACTGCTCGGGCGTGTAGGGCTTGGTCACGCGCGGCGCCTCCCAGATGCGGCGCACGCTCATCTGATGCGCGAACTCGGTCTCGCACTCGTCGACCGCACCGGACACCGGCGCAGCGGCCGACGGCTCGGGGGTGCAGGCGAGCGGAATGTGGCCCTCGCCGGCCAACAGCCCGGAGGTCGCGTCGAGTCCGATCCAGCCCGCCCCCGGCAGATACACTTCGCACCAGGCATGCAGATCCGTGAAGTCCTGCACCGGACCGGTCGGACCCTCGAGCGCCTTGACGTCGGGCACGAGTTGGATCAAGTACCCGGACACGAAGCGTGCCGCCACGCCGAGATGGCGGAACAGCTGTACGAGCAGCGCCGCGGAGTCGCGGCACGAACCGCTGCGCTTCGCGAGCGTCTGTTCCGGCTCCTGGACCCCGGGCTCCAGCCGGATCAGATAACGAATATCGGCCGCGACACGCCGGTTCAAGTCGACGATGAAATCGATCGTGCGCTCCGCGGCGCGCGGCAGCGTCGCGAGGTACGCCTCGAAGAGCGGCGTCGACGGCGCCTTGACGAGATACGGCACGAGTTCACGCTGCTCCTCGGACTGGTACTCGAACGGAAAGCGCTGCGCATACGGCTCGAGGAAAAAGTCGAAGGGATTGAACACGGACAGCTCGGCGACCAGATCCACCTCGATGCGCAGTTCGCGGGTGGGCTTCGGGAACACCAGACGCGCGAGATAATTGGCCTCAGGGTCCTGCTGCCAGTTGATGAAGTGATCGGCGGGCTGCACATTCAGGGAATAGGCGAGGATGCGCGTGCGACAATGCGGCGCAGGGCGAAGGCGCACGATCTGCGCGCTCAAACCGACGAGCCGATCGTAGCGATAATGGGTCAGGTGATTCAATGCAACATGGATCGACACGGATGGGCTCCAGAGGGATGGCCTGCACTGTTTTAGTGCATCGCGAGTCGAGCTCGCGGCGGCAGTCGGCAAGTGTATAACGCGGGCCGTCGTTCCAGGGGCCGAACGTCCGAAACCGAGCCCCGTGTGCGCTGCAGATTGGTAATTTGTTTGAGTTCGCTTAGTATGAACCTCGATCGAACGCGTTGAGAAAATCTGGCTGAACCCGACACAGTGCCTAGCGCCGAACTGACGACGGATGTGGTCACGTCCCTGGACGGAATACGGGCGCTCACGACCGACTACGAGCACCTCTACGCGCTCACGGCCAACACCCTGCCCTTCGCGATGCAGGAGTGGCACCTCACGTGGTGCGCACATTTTCTGAATCGCAATCCGAAGATCCGGGAAGAGCCCCTCTTCTATGTCCTGCGCAACGACGTCGGCGAATGCGTGTCGATCGTTCCCCTGATCTACAGCCGCCGCCGTTTCGGCATGATCGACTTCGCCACCGTGGATCTGGTCGGCGCCGACCCGGCGCTGACCGAAATCCGCACGCCGCTGGTCGCGCCCGGCTACGAGCGTCTGACGGTGCGCGCCGTGCACGACAACCTCGCCCATGTGCGGGACTGGCATTGGATTCAGTGGGCCAGCATCAGCGGCCCGCTGGCACAGGCCATGGCCGAAGAGGTGGCTCCCCAATGGCAGGAAATCAAGGAGGATTTCGTCCTCGATCTGCCCGCGACCTGGGAGGAGTTTCGCGCCGGCTTGAAACGCAACATCCGCGAATCGCTGCGCCATTGTTACAACTCGCTGAAGCGCGACGGCCATCGATTCGAGTTCGTCGTGGCGGAGACACCGGCCGACGTCCGCGCCGCGCTGGATCGGTTCCTCGTCCTGCACACGCTGCGCTCCAACATGACGGACGCTGCGGCCCATCCGAACCGCTTCGTCGGCGCCGCGCTCCGGGCGTTTCTGTTCGACATCTGCGAAAACCTGGCGGCGCGCGGCAGCGTGCGGCTGTTCCAGTTGAAAATCGGCGACGAGATCGTGGCGTCGCGCATCGGCTTCGTCGTGCGTGACAGCATCTACTTGTATTATTCGGGATTCGATCCCGCCTGGGCGCGCTACAGCGTCATGACCACGACCATTGCCGAAGCCTTCAAGTACGCCATGGCGCAGGGCCTGAAGACGATCAACCTGTCCCTGACCGGTGACCAGTCGAAACTGCGCTGGCGGCCGCGCATGGTGCCGTATCACACCGCCTCGGTGCAGCGTGCCCGCTTGAGTTCGCGGGTCGCCCACTGGGCCTATCGTGAAGCCCACGACGCGCTCTCGACCAATCGCAGTGTCCAGGGGCGGCTGCTGCGCAGTTTCGTGCGCGCCCGCCGCGACTGGAATTGAGCGTTGAGCGCGGTCATTTCCGCGGCGCCGACCCCCGTCGGTGACTCTCAACGTCGGGCAATCAGCACGATCCGGTTCGCGAAGCGCGCGACCTCGCGATAGGGCAGCTCCGCGTCCTTGAGACGCAGCAGCGTCGCCTCCGGCAGCATCGCGTAACCGCTGCGCAGTTGCGGCCAGAGCGCCGCAAAATCCGCGACGCGGGCGAGTCCCCGCTCCGGCGCCAGCCGCAATCCCAGATCGAACTCGTCCCGGTAATCGACGAGCACCACCTCCTGGCGCAGATAAAACGGCAGCGACTGGGCATAGGTCTGCACGGTATAGACCGGCGCTGGCGCGATCGCGTCGCCCGCGTCGGGGGTGAGCGCTTCGTCCCGAATGATCGCGGCGGCGACGTCCTTGGCGCTGAAGAAGCCTTCCGCGCGAATCGCACCGGCGGTGACCGTGAGCGTGGCGCCGAACCAGGCGGCCGAGAGTGCCGCGAGCGCGGCGAGCGAGCGGCCCCGGCGCGTGTAGCCGAGACACACCGCGGAGCCCACGACGAGGACGCTCGAGGTCGCCCATAACGCCGGTCGCAAGACGCGCACCAGGCTGTGACTCTCGCTCGAACCGAACACGGCGCTCGCGTACACCAGCACGCCCGCCGCGAAGCACAGCGACAGTCCCGCGCCGGCCTGGAAATGCCATGCCGCGGCGCCCTCGTCGGCCCGTGCGCCCTGTAGGGCGCGTGCGCCCGCGTCGGTGCCCGCGCGCGCGTGCGTGCGCGGTTCCCGCGGAGCGGCGCACAACAGCGCGAGCGTCGGAATCGCGGGAAGAATGTACGGAATCAACTTGGCGTTGGACAGCGAGAAGAACCCCAGCACGAAGACGGACCAGACCCAGAGCAGACGTTTGACGTCGAACCGTCCGCGCTCGACGCCGGTCCGCCATCCCCAGGCGAGCTGGGCGAACGCCTGGGTGATCCAGGGCAGCACGGCGACGATCAGCACCGGCACGAAGAACCACGGCGGTTGGCTGCGCTGTTCGATCGGCGTCAAGAAGCGTTGGAAGTGCTCGCGCACGAAGAAGAACCGCAGGAACTCCGGGTTTTCGCGTGCTGCGAGCAGGAACCACGTTGCCGCGATGAGCAGGCACAACGGCAGACCCGAGCGCCAGTAGAGCCGCCGCCACACCGACGTGTGCCGTTGCATCAGCGTATAGCCGACCAGCGTGGCGCCCGGGATCACGATCCCGATCAGTCCCTTCGCAAGCACGGCGAGAGCGATCGCCGCCCAGCATCCGTGCATCCAGGCGCGGCAGACGCGATCGTCGTCGAGCCGCCGCTGAGCGAGGATGAAACAGGCGAGTCCCGACAGCAGGCAGACCGTCAACAGCATGTCGAGCGTGAGTTGATGGCCGAGCAGGACGAACAGCACCGACCCCAAGGCCAGCAGCCCCGCGCGGAGCCCGGCCGCCGCTCCCCACAAACAGCGCGCCAGCGCAATGGTCAGACACAGCGCCACGAATCCCGCGAGACCGGTCACGAAGCGGGCCGCGGCCTCGCCGTCCCCGCCGCCGGCGAGGCACAGCGCGGTGAGCCAGTACTGCAGCGGCGGCTTCTCGAGATAGACGAGTCCGTTCAGATGCGGGATGACCCAGTCGCCGTGCGCGAGCATTTCCCTCGGGATTTCTGCGTATCGGCCCTCGTCCGGATCGAACAGCGGGCGCACGCCGAGCAGCGCGAACCACACGACCGACACCCCGATGGCGCAGGCCGCGACCCACCTCGTTTCCCGTTCGAACACTCGTTCCCCCACCGATTAAGGCGTTACCCTAATCGCCCGCGCACAACCGTCACATGAGCCGTGATGGCGATCGCAAATAATTGAAATGACTCGAAATACGATCCCATATCCTGCGGGTCGAAGCCGATAATAAAACCACCATGAGCCTAAAGGACGCACGACCTCCATGATTGCACGCGCGGCGCACGAAGACGTCGCCGGCAAGCTCATGCAGCACCATGCCGAGCGGGCCAAGTGGGAAGCCCTGATCGTGTCCTGCCTGGGCCTGGTGGTCGTGACCGCCGGGATCTGGGGACTGTGGGTGAGCTCGACGGATTCCATCAAGGACAATTATCGCCATTATCTGATCGGTCTCGCCGAGGTCGCCGCAACGCTGGTCGACGTTCCTCTGCATGACACCATCCGTGACCCGTCCCAGCAGAACGGACCCGACTACCGGCGTGCCGTCGCGCCGTTGCGGCGCTTGCGCGACGCGGTGCCCGACGTACGCTATGTCTACACGGTCGTGCCCGACGGCAACGACGTGCGGTTCGTGCTCGATGCGGCGGACCCGGGCCACCGTACCGCCGCCGGCTTGAGCGAGCAGGCGGGCGTGTGGGAGCTCTACACGGACACCGGCCCCGCCATGCGCCGGGCCTTGGGCGATGCTACGCACCCCGGCGTCGCGTCGGCGACGGACGAGCCGACGCGGGATGCCTGGGGAATTTTCATGAGCGGACTCGCCCCGATCCGCGCGGCCGACGGGCGGCAAATCGGCGCGGTCGGCGTCGACGTCGAGGCCAGCGTTTACGTCGCACGACTCGACGCCGCGCTGCGCCGGGCCCTGCTCGGCTTGGCGCCGGCGGGGCTCTTGATCGTCGCCTTCGGTATCGCGTTCTATCGCATTCGGCTGCGCGGCCTCGCCGATGCCCATGCGGCGGTCGACAGTGCGCAGGCCGCGGCCCGCGCGGCACGCGTGCTGCGTGAAGCCTCGCTCAGCGACCAGCTCACGGGCCTTGCGAACCGTGCGCGGTTCATGGAATGCCTGAGTGACGCGGTCGAGCGTGTGAACTGCGGCCGCCAGCAGGGGCTTGCCGTGCTGTTCCTCGATTTCGATCAGTTCAAGCTCGTCAACGACTCGCTGGGCCACAAGTCGGGCGACTATCTGCTGCAACAAGCGGCGCAGCGGCTGCAGGCGGCCGTGCGCTTGACCGACACGGTCTGCGCGCCCGCCGCGAACCTCGTGAGCCGCTTCGGTGGCGACGAATTCCTGATCCTCATCAATGATTTGCCGGACCCCCAAGCGGCGGTCCGCATCGGTGAGCGGATCTTGAACGAGCTCGCGCCCGCCTACCGGCTGTTCGACGGGGAGGTGCACTCGACCGCGAGCATCGGCATCGTCACGAGCAGCCGGGGCGGCGCCAGCGCGGAGGAGCTCGTGCGCAACGCGGATCTCGCGATGTACGAGGCCAAGCGCGCGGGTCGGGCCTGCGTCGTCGTGTTCAACGAGTCGATGCATACGCGCCTGACGCGCCGCCTGACCATCGAGAGCCAATTACGCCGCGCGATCGGCACCTCGCAGCTCTACCTCGTGTATCAACCCATCGTGGAACTGCTGACGGGCGATGTCGTGTCGGTCGAGGCACTGCTGCGCTGGGACCATCCCACGCTGGGTGCGATTTCGCCGGCCGAATTCATACCCGTGGCCGAGGAATCGGGCCTGATCATCGCCGTGGGACAGCGCGTGCTGCAACAGGCCTGTCGCGCGCTGGTCGCCTGGCGCACGAGCGATCTCGAGCGCGCGCCCCGGACCGTCAGCGTGAACATCTCGCGCGCGGAACTCGCGCTCGGCAACCAGCTTCTGCAGCAGGTGCGTGCCGTGCTGGCCGAGACCGGCCTGCCGGCGAGCTGTCTGCAGCTCGAAGTCACGGAGCGCGAGGTGATGCGCAACCCCGAGGTCGCGCTGCAACTCTTGAACGACCTGCGCGCGCTCGGCGTCAAGCTCGCGATGGACGATTTCGGCACCGGTACCTCCTCGTTGTCGCTGCTGCGTCAATACCCGTTCGATACCATCAAGATCGACCGCTCGTTCGTGGAGGGACTGATCGACAACCAGGACGTGCTCGCGGTGATTCACGCGACCGTGAATCTGATCGAGAACCTCGGCATGGCGAGCCTCGCCGAGGGCGTGGAGCAACGCGCGCAAGTGGCGGTGCTGCAGTCCCTGGGATGCCGCTATGCCCAAGGCTACCTGTTCAGCCGACCGGTCGGAGCCGAGCGGCTACTCGAGGTGCTGTCGGGCGGCATCGCGGTGGTACACTAAGTCTCCACCGGCTTCGCTTCGAGCGCCATGGCCTTGCTCACCCGCACACCGCTCGTCGTCTCGGCCGGCCTCGGGCTCGCGATTCTCGCATTCATCAATCTGTTCAACTACCTCGACCGCTACGTCGTATCGGCGCTGTTCGAAAGTCTCAAACACTCGGAGCTCGCGCTCTCGGACGCCGAGCTGGGTTCGCTGATGAGCGCCTTCCTGCTCGTGTACACGTTCGCGGCGCCTGTATTCGGCGCCTTGGGCGATCGGCGCGGCCGGCCGCGGCTCATCGCTTTCGGCGTGCTGCTGTGGAGCCTCGCCACGGTGCTCTCGGGATGGGCCGGCAGCTTCTCAGCGCTGCTCGCCGCGCGCGCCTCGGTTGGCGTCGGCGAAGCCGCCTACGGTACGATCGCACCGAGCCTGCTCGCGGATTACTACCCGGCGACCCGGCGCGGCCGAGTCATGGCGATCTTCTTTTGCGCGATACCCGTGGGTTCGGCCTTGGGCTACGTCGTGGGCGGACTGGTCGACAAGCACTTCGGCTGGCGCGCCGCGTTCTTCGTGGCCGGGGGCCCCGGCGTGCTGCTCGCGGCCCTGTGTCTGTTGCTGCGCGACCCGCCGCGCGGCAGCCAGGACGGCGTCGCCGCGCCGGGCCGCCCGTTGCCGGGTGCGCCGCGCGCGCCCGCTGCGCGCCCGTGGGGCGCGGCCCTGCGCGTGACCTATCGCGCCCTGCTGCACAACAAGCCCTATGCGCTGACGATCCTAGGCTACGCCGCCTACACCTTCGCGGTCGGGGGTCTTGCGGCCTGGATGCCGGCGTTTCTCGAGCGTGTGCGCGGCATGCCCCGCACGGAGGCGACGGTGAGCTTCGGCGCGATCATCGTGGTGACCGGTTTCATCGGCACGTTCGCGGGCGGCTGGCTCGGCGACTGGTGCGCGAAGTATTCGAAGTCGGCATTCCTTTGGCTGTGTTCGCTGTCGACGCTGATCGCCGCTCCGTTCGTCTGGGCCGCGCTCACGACGGCGTCGCCGACGCGCTATCTCGTCTACATGGTCATCGCACAACTGCTGATGTTTCTCTCCACGGGCCCCGTCAACGCGGCGATCGTGAACCTGGTCGGGCCGCTCGAACGCGCCTCGGCGGTGGCGTTCGGCGTGTTCTCGATTCACCTCTTGGGTGACGCCGTCTCGCCGTGGCTCATCGGGATCCTCTCCGATGCGGCGTCGCTCGCCAAGGCCGTGCTGGTCGTGCCGGTGGCCGTCGTGCTGTGCGGCCTGATCTGGGCATGGGCGGCGCGCGCAGGCTCGGTCGCGAGCGAGCGTCGACCGGAACCGGCGGCGATATAGCGAATCCATGGCCATCCGCCTCCGCAAAGCAACGCTTGCCGACGTGCCCGCGATCGAGGCGTTGATCGCGCGGTCGGCGCGTGGACTGTCGCGCGATGACTATCGCCCCGCCCAGGTCGAGAGCGCGCTACGCGGCGCCTTCGGCGTGGACACTCAATTGCTTGCGGATGGCACCTATTTCCTCGCGCTCGAGGACCCGACAGGCGAATCGGCAGTGGAGGGCAGGCAGGATGCCACCGCGGCGGGCGTTCTGTTGGGCTGCGGCGGCTGGAGCTTCCGGGCGACGCTGTTCGGGGGCGATGCGCGCGTCGGCCGCGATGCCTCCGAACTCGATCCGGCCACACAGCCGGCGAAGATCCGCGCGTTCTTCGTCGATCCGGCCGCGGCCCGCCGCGGCATCGCCTCGCTGCTGCTCGCGCACTGCGAAAGCGAGGCGCGTGCGCGCGGCTTTGCGCGCGCCGAGCTCATGGCGACGCTGCCCGGCGTGAAGTTCTACTCCCGGCGCGGCTACTTGGGCGCTGCGCAGGTTCGCTACGATACGGGATTCGGGGAATTCATCGAATTCCTGCCGATGCACAAACAGCTGCTCGATCGGGCCGTATGATCCCGCTTCGCGCCGCGACCGAGGCCGACCTGCCGGGTATTCTCGCGATCTACAACGAGGTCATCGCCAACACGACGGCGGTGTACGCCGAAACGCCGGTGACGCTCGAGGATCGGCGCCGGTGGTTTCAGGCGCGTCGCGCGCAAGGCTACCCCGTGCTCGTGAGCGTGGCGACCGAAGCCGGAGAGGACCGCGTGACGGGCTTCGCCTCGTTCGGCGATTTTCGCGCCTGGCCCTGTTACCGCCATACGGTCGAACACAGCGTGCACGTGCGCGCCGACCGCCGCGGTCAGGGCATCGGTCGCGCGCTCGTCGAAGCCCTGTTTCCGGCGGCGGCGGCGCAGGGCAAACACATCATGATCGCGGGCGTCGATGCGGACAACGCCGTGTCGCTCGCCCTGCACGAGCGCTTGGGCTTCGAGCGCGTCGCGCATTTCCGTGAGGTGGGACGCAAGTTCGGCCGCTGGCTCGATCTGATCTTCCTGCAGCGGACCGTCATCGCGCCGAGGTAGCACGTCGTGCCGCGTCGATCTCGGCAAAATACCTGTCGAGGTCGGCGCGCGCCACGATGTCTTCGAGATCTGCATCGATCTTGCGCTGCCAGTTCGGATACTCGTGACTCGTGCCGGGCACGTTGACCGGATCGACGATGCCGAGCAGATCCTCGAGCTGAATCGCCGCGAGCACGCTCGTCGAGCGCGCGAGGTAGAGGTGCAGCGCCTGCGCCAGCGCGGGCGTGAACGGCTCATGCGGCTCCTCTGGGTGCGGCGGCGCGAGTCCCTCGTCACGCAGCGCGGCCAGCAGGGCGGCGCGGTCGCGCTCGCGCTCGCGACGCACGGCAGACTCGACTTCCGCACCGGGATACAGATTGAGTCCCCGGCGCAAGTCGATGTCGCGACCTTCCCAGTAGCTGCGCAACGTGGGCATATCGTGCGTCGTGACGGTCGCGAGCGCGCTGCGCACGAACCCTTCGGGCCTCACGAACTTCCCGTCGCGCTGCTCGAACAGCATGACCTTGTAGTGATACAGGCCATACTGCGGCATCGCTGCGCGCATTTCGTCCGGCACCACGCCCAAGTCCTCGCCGATGACGACACAGGAATGGCGCCCGCTTTCGAGCGCGAGGATGGTCAGCAAGGTATGGAGGGGGTAATGGACGTAAGCCCCATCGAGCGGCGAATGATGCGCCGCGACCCACCAGAGGCGGAACAAGGACATCACATGATCGAGCCGCAGTGCGCCGTAGTGGCGCATGTTGTCGCGAATCAGGCGCACGAAACCGGCAAAGCGCGTGACCTCGAGCGCGCCCGGATCGAGCGGCGGGATGCCCCAGCCCTGGCCCTTCAACGCGAGCGGGTCGGGCGGTGCGCCGATCTCGGCGCCGAGCCGGTAGCTCGTGCGATCGATCCACGTCTCGGAGCCCGAGGCATTGGCGCCGACCGCAAAATCACCATACAGACCGATCGGCATCTGAAGTTCTCGCGCCAGTGCTTGAACCCCGGCGAGCTGCTGGGCCGCGAGCCATTGCAGATACGCGAAGAATTCGATCTGCTCGGGATGCTGCGCCGCGAACCGGTCGACCGCGTCGCCGTGCGGATCATGGTATTCGGCGGGCCAGTTCATCCAGCCGGCGGACGTGCCGCGCGTGGCGCGAAAATACCTGTCGAGCGCATCGAAACGCGCGTGCAGCTCGA
>Ga0116229_10005343_pt1 | contig 21000 bp, 16 predicted proteins | sample S1TSphgellanicum_3_FD_87313 | JGI IMG/M metagenome (GOLD analysis project Ga0116229, IMG submission 87313) | Host-associated microbial communities from peat moss isolated from Minnesota, USA - S1T2_Fc - Sphagnum magellanicum MG | ecosystem: Host-associated > Plants > Peat moss > Unclassified...
ATGATTTTATTTTTGGCAGCTTAATTTTTGTAAAACTCAATTAAAGCTTTGGTCATGGTGAGCAGCAAAATGCAAGGAGGTTTAGGAATGTCCTCATGGCTACTTATAGCAATCACAATATTATTGGTTTTGCAACTTTTTTCTATGGCAGTTGTATCTGGTGGTCAACTATCACACCAACTCCATGGAAATTGTTTAAAGGTACTACATATAACCATTACTTGTTCGGGGATGGTCAACTCAATCGTGTGGTATTTGTCATATTATGTTTCAACAAGGTTCTTATTTTCAAATAACATTGAGACTTGCTTCTCTAAATGACTCCAAGATGCTTTCAAGTGGTGTCAATCTAGCAATTGTTCAAGATGTAGTGCAAGGCAATATAAAGTTAGTTTGAAACATTAATACTGAAATTTATCAATGAAAAATATCTTTGAACAACTTGATACAAGTTCTAATGAATTAGGAATGTTTTTTATTTTTTGGCTCAGGTAGGAAGTGAAAATCACCAAATCCCCATTTTTGTTTTAATGTGAGGAAGCTCCACAATTTGTGTAGTTCATCCTAGTCACACCCAATCCTTGCATGTCACCTCAATTGTTTTAGTGAACAATAGGCTTGACTAAAATTTGTGTCTAATACTCTTTGCACGTCACCTCTTTTGTATGATGTTTGTATATGAATTTTTTTGAAGTGATTGGGCCAATTAAGTCTCACAATACCATTGTATGAACTTTGAATCGTGGCAAGGCCAAGATGACCTTTTTGAATGCTTGGTTATCCTGTCACGTAAATTACAAGAAATGCCAACACCACCAGTTCAACAAATGGCCCTCCAACACCAAATGAAGGCACTAGTAAAGGTACAAGTGGGGGGTCTCGATGATGCACCATGAGGTGGGAATGTTTTAGTCCTTGCACCAAAGTTCATGACAAAACAACTACACCCCTTGAAATATTTAGTGTGGGGTGAGACCTTACATTTGGTTTGGTCCATATAGCTAATATGTGTATGTGGCTCAAAATAAAGGTTCATAATTAATATGTCAAAATGGAGGTTCACTACCACACACACATTAAAATTTTAAATATCATGTAGTAATATATATGTTCATCGTGCACACTTTGTAAACATAATTAGTCCAACTAATCAAGTCCAAGCATATATATTGAGTGTGTTTAGACCACGTTAATTATTATCATATGTGTAGAACTTTGGAGGTTGAAAATAAATCATGCTTGTAGCAATGTAAATCCACCTTTGGTTTGGTAGCATGGATTTATTGATGTCTTAATGGTTGAATATTGTAATATCTTGGCATCATTGCCACAAATTATATTATTTCTAAAAGTTCAATGAAATTTTTAGAAACAAATTAGTTCAAAAGAAAGAAAAATGGTAAAGGAAAATGATAAATCATTTCAAATGTTTCATTTTCAATTTTCAATCTTCAAAGTTAATTCCTTATTGGGTAGACATGTTAAAATTGCGCTTCTACTTTATTTTGTTATATAATTTGGAAAAGGTTTCTAGTTTCAATTATTGGAATAGGGTTATCTTCTTGTCACAATCTAATATTTACAAGTAGCATGTTGATAGAATTGAATAGTAAGACCATCGCCATTTAATTTCATATTGCATTTTGAAAACATAGGAAAAAGGGAAATGATGTGGATTAAAAAGAGTTTAACTGAAAAATTGATCACACAATTTATAAGAAATTTATTCATGATCAAGGTTTATTATTGTCAAAATAAATTAGAACTATTGGACTATCCACCACTTGAACTACCTATAACAAATAACTTTTTTTTATGTAACATTCTCCAACTATAATCAAGTTTGGTTAGATGTTTCCAAAAGAGGAACTAGGGATGAAAGCATAAAGAAAATGAAAATACATATAGAAGAGGAGAACTCAACAAAAAAATGCCATTTGAAAGGAAAATATTCAAATATCTTTAATATTATGTATAAATCAAAGATTTCTTTCCCCTAAATTTCAAATTATGTGCAATCCAAAAGAAAAGGGAAGAGTAGACACACACATCTAAATGTTATAAATAAATATGTAATGGATGGTGATAACATTTGTGTATCAACTAGATGAGCTTGGAGGTAGTTTAGTAATATTTTAAACTTCAATGCAATATGTGAGTTATTGAATTTTGAGGAATTGTCATTATTGAAAATCCAATAAAAATCATGAAAAATTGAAGGCATCCTATTTGTACTCTAGGAAAGCCCTAAATGTACAACATTTTTTTAAACAATATTTTTATGTAGCCTAAGTAGCAACACTAGGGGAAAAAATGGCATTTTCTAACCAACTGGTTTTCAACTACATGTCATCTTCAACTTTGTTTCAACTACACAATAATATTTATTTAAATAAATTCCATGTGAATGGGATGGCATCTCAAATGAGTTGACGTGTCAACTAGTTTGGTAAGTGTACAACATTGACCACTAACGGGTGTTGACCATCAAAATGTTTTTAAATATAAAATATAACCCAATTGAGAAGTAGTTAATAATTCCACTTTGCCATGACATTATGCCACGTCAAGTCAATTGCTTGTCTATATTGGTGGACCTTATTTTTGAATGGATGAAATAAGAATATTGATGGATGAAATATTGCATGCATTTTCAACTATACTTCAACTTTAACTATCATTACATGTACCCTACCCACATATTACCTACCCACCTACCTACTTATCATTACTTACACCCTATGTACATGTTACTTATTATTATAACTTATACCTACATATTATTTACCTACCTATAAGTACCTAAAAGTTTTTTGCAACAAGTGTATTTGCTTAACCTAAAACATGCCTAGGTAGCTAATGAGGCATGTAAGCATGTAGGCTACCTAAGTAGCTAGGTTGGATAGCTAGTGAGGCTAGATTTAAACGGGGTGGCAAGGCACAGTAAGTTATGACTACCTACCTACTTATTGTCTACCTAGATGCAATAGGAGGTCCCTAGGTAAGTAATGGGTAGATATGTTAGGTCAAATGTAGGTAAGTAGGTTACTTAAACTAATTAAATATATGTAAATAGGTATTAAGTAACTAGGTGACTAGGCAAGGCTTTTAGATAGGTACCTACTTGATTTTTGTTTAATCATGGTGTCATGACTCACAACCTACCTATATTTAACCTATTACTACCTAGCTAGGTTTACATAGCCTTTATGTTAAATAAAGAAGCTAATTAGACCTAGGCTAGGATAGTTAACTAGGCTAAACAAACTACTTTAGCTTAATAAGGGTTCAATTTTGTGGTATAAAATAATTGGTATATAATATTATGGCACTTTACATATTCATTAAAATGCCACAAAATTAAAATTATACCATTTATAATGTTTAAAATTATATCATAAAATGTCATTCATTTATAAATGATTCCATTTATGCCATTAAATATATAATACATATAATGCCATAATTAATTATGGCTTGATGGATTTAATTGACATATAGTATGAATGAATGAATGAATGATTTAATGTGCCAAATAATATGGATGAATGGATGGTATGACATATAACAGTGGTGGCACTGTGTTGGCGGGAAATTCAAAATTTGAATTATAATAAAAAAATTATTTGAAACAATGTCAACTTGCATAGTTGAAAGTTAATTGACATCCCAACTATAACCACATATATAACATTGCCTTTATATAACATTGTCATTCACTTTGAGCTTTCTTTGTGCTTTAGTTTGATTTTCATGGATTTTTTCAAGTGAGTGCATCATGTTTTTTGCATGTGAGGAATTTCAAGTTTTTCATGTTGGGGTCATTGTTAAGTTGTCTTCTTTTTTATCATGTTCAAGCTTTTTTTTTCTTCTTTTCATTGCATTTTTTTAAAAAAAATATTAAGCACATTAAGGTCATATGGTGTCAAGGCAAGTGAACATGAATAACATGAGGAGACAAGTTTATAGATTTTGGAAGCCACCACCACACATGCCTTTTAAAATTATAGGTGCTTAAAAACTCTTTTCCTCTTTTTTGATAATTTTCCCTTTACCAAGATATTTCTTATTTTATTTCTCCACCATGTTACCTTTAATTAAATGTTTTTTAGTTAGGTTTTGTTTTGAACTCTTGTTGGTTTTTTTCAACTAGGTTTTTTTTTGAGCTTTCATTAAGGTAACTAGGTTGGTTTTAGTACACCTAAACGTTTAAGATAGTCTGGATTCAAGGGGAGGGTTTTTTTGTTTTTAATGTCCAAGTAGATGTTAAACCCCTCCTCTTAACACATTTGAAGCATTAAAATTTATCAAGAACATATTAGAAATGAGAAAGTTATGGCCCCCCAAAATGGGGGGGGGGTCAAGAACTCAAAACAACAAACCACAACTAGTTCTTGAACACCCAAAAACTTCCTTTTATGTTGTTTTATTGTTATTATAATTCAAATATTATTTTTAGAACTTAAGATGGCACCCTTATAGCACTTGAAATAATCTAAAATGAAAAAGAAATGAGAAAGTTATGAGGTTTGAAAGTAGGAGGGGTCCAAATAGAAGAAAAAAGAAAAACATGTTTTGTAAATATGAAAGTTTTTTTCTTCGACTCTCATTGGTTTTTATTCTTTTCCAATTTCAAAACAAACATTTGAGTAATGAGCTAAACTTATGAACCTTTTCAACCATCGATGCAAATAAGGTTTTGATTATGATTGTTTTAGTGAACTACTTTCAACTAAGTTTCAATTATATAATTTTTCTTATATTTTGATTGGGTTCAACTAGATTTCAATTAGGTTTCAATTATGTTTGTCAACTATGTATAAGGTAAACCCATGATGTGTGCCATTTTTATTTGTTATTTAATTTTAATTTTTCCAGATTTCAAAGTGTTTTTTTCTTTGTCAAACTTCCTTATTCTTGAGTAGTAAATGATGATTTTTTATTGATTTTTAATGTGTGCAACTAATGCACAGTCTTTTTCTTGATGCATTATAATTTAGATTCCTATTAAATTTTATCATTTCTAACAACTTTCATTTTCTTTAATTCAAAAATGTAAGGTGCAACTATGAACAAGTCAAAAGACATGGTCCAACAAGGCAATAATTCAATTAAACATGCCAACAACGAGTTCACACCATTAGTGCATAAACATAAAAAAATCACCTTATAAAAGAATTATTTCATTGTTCCAATAAATGTTCGATTAATAACATTAACATCTTTGGGATGTAGATGGGACCATTCCCTACATGGAAATAATGTTTCCTTGCATAATTTTTAGATTATAATAGGTTTTGGATTTTTAATTGATAATGTATAGGTAGATTGTGTTTTTATTGTGGTTTGATTTTCTTTGGTTAATTTTAGTTCGATGTATTAATCCCAAATTCTAACTTTAGTAGTTTTACAATTGTGATTATAATTTGTGTAGACTTGTAATGTCAACTATAGTTTTACATAAATTTTGACTTATTTTCAACATATTTTCAACTTGCTTTCAACTACCTTGTAGTTGATAATTTTTACTTTGGCTTGACTTCACATATGTTGAATGACTACAAACAACAAGATGTCATGTGTCATGAAAATGTGTAACTTAAGTGTCCACATGGCACAATATCATATGTTGACATTTTTAATAAATCAATAAATTCAAGATTTTGAGACCGTACACATGGCGCACATCAAATAATTTAGCGTGATGGTAGACCACGAATGCCCATGTGACATGTGTCATTGTTCCATTGGTTATAATATAATTGAATAATAATCAAAATTTTAAAATTCCATGTCCTTTCTCAATGACATGACACATGTCAATGCTACATTAGTTGTAATATGTTTGAAAGATAGTCATAATTCCAATTCCACACCCCCGAATGACATGACACATGGGTGGATGAAGTTCATCCATTGACTTGCTAGCATGGAGTCAACTAGGTCTAATCAACATTTTATAATTGAAATGTTGCATCAACTAAAATGTATGTTGTTTTCAACTTAAATGTTGTCACCTCAACATTAACCCACAAGTTGACATGTGTACGTTGTTTTCAATTGTGTTGTAGGGTGGACTCAACATTGTCAACTATTTTGGAAATTAATTGACAACATCATTTTCGTGTTGCAAAAAATATTTTGTAGTTGAAATTGATATTTTCAACTATGAATGACAATTGAGAAGTAGTTGAAAATTGAGGTTTTTCTCCTAATGCAATCATCTATAGGAAAAAGGTAGAAATAACAACCATCATCCTTTAGTAAATTTAACCAAATCTTACTATAAATTAAATAAGTTGAAATGTTTGAATCAACCTTTTATATTTATGTCTACACACTAAAAACCACCTACATGAATTTGGTGTGTTATATTTTTGCTCACTTAAACATCAATGGAAACCTCTCAAAATTGTTTGGTTTTTGAATTCTTAGGTTTTAGTTTCACTTTTTGGTGAAATATTGCCATTAATAAATTCAAAGATTGTAAGGTATAGCAAATTAATTCTAAAGGCCATGCAAAATTGTTAAATGTAATAATTTTTGGTTTTGTTTTAGTTATGATTGGTAGACAAACTAGTCACATCATTAACTAAAATATAGTTGTTTAGGGTCATTAACTAGTTACTAAAACAATGTTTGAATTTTGAACTTTTTGTTTATAAAGATATATTAATAGAAAAGGGAAAGATATATTGATTTTTTGGGGAATTAGGTACATTGTTACATTTTTTTGGTTGAAGCACTAAAGAGATTAGAGTGAAGTATATTGATTATTTTCTTATGCTTTTGAACTTATGTGGTGCTTTTGATTTTTCATAATATACATTTATTTAAGCATAGAAATACACATGCAAAGAAGGAAATGTATGAAATTTCTTCATTACTATATGACCCTAGGATTTAAATGAGTGATAAACCAATAATTATTTAGCTTTATTCAAATGTGAACCTAAATATAGTGCAAAACAAAGAAAATAATTTTTTTTTTAATCAAAAATCATAAAATAGTTCAATTTCGTAGGAAGGAACTTACCTCCTTTTTATTAGCCACAATTTTGCATCCCAAATAAGGAGACCAAACATTATGAGCTCAAAGAGAAGGAATTCTTATGTATAACACATTATTGGAACTTTCAAGCTTGGCATGAAACGATAGTTTTGACTAGGTTCATAGTTTGGGCAAATGTGAAAAGAATGTGAGAGAAGGATTATTCAACCCAACTTTTGAAATATGGTCCCAACAATTTTCATCTTGTTAGATTATTTTGTGTTTGTTACACATTTGCCAAAGTTGAATACCAATGTAACAAACCAAACAAATGATGCCATATAACATCATTGTGACACAAAGAAATGCATGCAAAAAGGAGAAATCCTCAAAGTGTGATAGAACATGATGTGAAACATATATTCTTGTTGGTTTTTGGTCTTGGCAATGAAATAGTCCCTAGATGGAAAATATATATTAAAGAAGTCACATAATTAACCATATTTGCTAGTTGGAGAATTGTGTGTTGAAAGTATCTTTTATTGAATAAGGTTGTTTTCTAACTTTAAAATGTTGTTGAATGGAAATTGCCATAACTAATACACAACTCTAGTTAAGTTTCTACCTCACAAGGTTTTGGGGGAAGAATAATCGAATAACTTTAAAGGCTTATTTGAAGGTCTTTAAAACATGATTGTGATACTAACAATTTGTAGGAGGATTTAGGTCATGATGTTAATGTACTAGTTGGACCTTGCTAACCATAATTAATCAAGAGTTGATTTCTAATGCAAACTTACGAATATGGGAGTAAGGATAAAGAAAAACCCCAATATAAAGTGGATTGAAGGAAAGGATGAAAAACTCTTGAAGAACAAAAAAAGGATGAATCTAATAATGACATTGGAGATTTAAGTTTAATGAGTTTAAATGAAATGGGTTATGGTTTTCATTTGATGCAAGAGGTTGGGTTTTAGTAATGGGGGTGCTAAGCAATGAGTATCATTATATATGGTAGAAGTAGTGTTTTTTTTTGTAAAATTAGAACTACAAAAAATGGCTACAACATGTGTGGGGCCTTTTAAAAAGTGGGCTCACTACTTTTTTTGAAATAAGTTGTTAAGGCAAAGGGGTCTCATTTGAAGGTCATGTTGTTGCAAGTAGAATTTTGTGCTAATAAAACTAGTGGCAACTACTAAAATTGTGTTTTAAAAACCAATGGCTACCTAAATGCTCATTCCATCATTGCTATGGTTATCCATTGGTCATGTTGGTAAGTTTTGTGGCAAAATAACACAATAAAATGCCAAAACTCAAGGTTTAAACATGGAGATTACAAAATGAAAATTTGATTTTCAAAGAGAAATTTTATACATATTATTCACTTCAAGAGGAATTGAACTCCAACCCTTAAACCTTTTGTTGTTTGCAATGGAAGTGTCCTGCACCCAAAGCCCCCCAACCATGCCCTTACACATTGTCCTATAAAAACAAATAAACAAAACAAGCCCCAAGGATATATCCCACCCTGAACATTGCACCAAGTTAAAGCTCCTACAACCTTTAAAGTCCAGGGTTCAAGTCCATTGTTCACAGCCCCAATGTACATTGCGTACAACTCCAATGTCCATAATTTTACATCATAAAAAGGAATAGTTAGTTAGAAGCTTTGAAAATATCCCAATTCCACATGTATATACTACATATTACAAACTACATCAAGTTTGAATGAATATAATGCACATAAAAAAAACCAATTGGAGGTTGAAATTTGAAGTTTGAACATTAAAACAAGTACCTTCCAAGTATAATAACCATGTTGGACCCTGGCAACTTTCCAAGATTGAATTGAAGCATTGTATGGAAATTTTTCAAAATTGTATAACTTTTGTGCAAACATGCAAACAACTAGAATTCTTGGTGATTAACAAGTTTATTTCTCAACTTGCTCTTCATGAAAGCAAGTGTCGAAAAACATTTTTCATTCTCCACTAAACCTATCACTTGGGTAGTAACAATATTTACAACCTTGAAATATTCGGGAATTTTCATTATCAAACATTGAGAGGATGTGAAATTTTGCCAAAGCTTAATGACAAGATTCCAATCTAGAGGAGGCTTCATGGCAGATTTGGCATTGTTCTTCATAGTTAGTTTGAACAACAAAGCTTGTAAATCAAGGTGATGAACATTCAACAAAGGTGGCACAACCATCATGCCATTGATTTTTTTTGCATTGCCATAAACCTCCTTCAAAACCTCAAGATGCTTATTGAATTTAACTTCAACATCCTCCTATAACAAATATTCGAGATAAATGATCCTTAATGCATTCATGAACCAATGAGCAAGAAACTTTGACTTTAGTTCTACAACTAGAAAAAATGAAATTTATGAACATTATTGTTTCATAGTTTTTACCACACTTAAAAAATTCCCTTGTAACCCAAGAAATTGCCCCAATATGCACACTTTGGTGTTGGCCCCAAATGCGTTGGGCTTGACATTCAAAAGCAAGGTGTTCAATTGATGTGGTTGGGTCAGTGATCCATTTCATGATGATGTTTTCATGTTGAACATCCAATAAGCATTGAACTGAATGGGAAACAAAGTTCTTGAATGCAATACTATGGTCAGAATACAATGCATACAACTTGCCTTAACAAATTTTCACTACAACTAGTTATAGTCTAGACTAATATGAGCCATAATAAGTGTAATTAGTGCTTGGGTTTTCATGTTTTGAATTATTAATTTAATTTGGTATTGAAATTGTTGCATTTACTTATATAGCAAAATTAATAAAATATCATGAAAACATGTAAATAAATTTGAAATGAATCCAATGAATAAAAAAATGACAAAAACATTATTAAAACATTTGTAACCAATGCTTTTAAGCCAAAAAATGACTTTTTTGATGGCTTCAAAAGATTTGAAAATGACACGTTCTTAGAAAAAATTAATACAAACCTTAATATAATAATATAAAGAAAAAAATCATGATTTAAAAAGTTTTTTGAAGCTTTTTCCGAGATTTTTGAATTTATCAAGGAGTCCAAAAGCAGTCCAAAAAGTGGCAAATGTGGTTCATATTATTGTGAAGGCACTCGTTTTACGAAATCACACACAAATGTATCATGTAGTTGGTTGAATTTTATGGACCTTCAAACAAGGGAAAAATACATGATAAACTTAACATTACCTCCACATCAACCAATAATTGAAGGTTGGTTGTTGCTTTAACTTCTATAGGTGAATCCAGTGTTATTTTCACCAAAAGAATGTGGCACTTTTCCATGACCCTTTTTGTAGGTGACAACATGGAGACCCATCAAATGTGAATATTTTTCAAGATTTTATTTCCTTTAGTTTCCATTATTTTGAACTAAAATTTGAAATTCAAGGTGGCATTTAAAATTCATGTTGAAATAAGAATAAAAGGTTTGGAGGATCCTTTGTAGCCTAGATACAAGAGGTGGCTTAATGTTTACATAACCAAGTTGGTGCAGTTCACCATGCAATGCACATCCACCATGTGTGCTGCATATATATTTTGGAATTGCGTGTAATGACACTAGTGCAGATGCCTTGAAATATTGACACCCCATCAACACCAAATGACACCAACCCATTCACCATTTTTTTTCCTTCCCAAGCCCACCCCCAATGATTTGTGGTGCTTTAGATTCAAATGTGTCATGAAATTGAATGTGGTTCCTTTAAGTACCTTTTTTTTAAATAACAAAATTGGAACCTTGTGCCATTCTTGCACACCATAAACATGCACACCTTCCCACATTTGGTTATTAATGCTTGTAACTTCATCACAAGAAATTGATAAAAAATTAGCTTTTACCACAATTCATCGAATGGCATCCAACACCACATTGTGCATGTGACTAGCCATGGCCGACCTTTAATTCTCACTCTAGTGCTTGTGCGAATAATTTGTGATTCGTGGTTACTTGAATAAAACCTTCATGCCCTCATAGTTGGTCACATGACTACCTTCACTTAGAACTTGTGCAAAATGTAGGTAAATTGTAGGAGCTTATGCTTGTCATCAATCACTTCCATAATATTCAGTTAAATTAGAATACAATCATGAGCCAAGTTGGCATACAAGACCTCATTTTTTGCATATGCTAAGTCCTTTGCAAAGTACCATTTTCCAACTACCACACCATGACTAGCAACCTTTGCTTTCACTTGCCCACATTTTTGGATAGAGAGTCCATTTTTAGGACTATAAGTTTTTTCCTACATTTTATTTTTATTCAACTTTCCACCTTACTGCAAAAACCAACCCATCTTCACCCACAACATTTTCAACCCAATTGTACTTTGCAACCTTGATGTTTGGGAATTTGCAATGGGTGTCATACTTTGCATGCTTTGTCTTTTTGTTCTTTGCAATAGCTACAATATTTTCATGATCTTTAGACATTGGAACATTAGTTGAAGGCACAAAATTCCTAGAGCTAGCAATTCAAGAGTTAATTGGTTGTTGAACCACACATGTGACCTCAGAAGCTAAAAGCTTATCATTAAAAAAATATTTGTAACAAAATTTTGGCAGTGGCTTCAACAATGCCATGATTCAAAATAGAAATAATTGCAAGAAAGTCAAATGCCACAAAGAGGAAGGACCACAAAAAACCACAAGAAAGCCACAAAAAACCTTGTTAATGAATATCAATCCTTTAAACATTTGCATGTTTTAACTTCTTAGGGAATTGCTAATCAACCTTGAATTTTTAAGACAAGTTTTGGCTCTAAAATTTGGACTTTAAAATCTTGAATGACGACATCTAAAACTTGCTAAAATTTCAAGACACTAAAATATTGTAGAAAAGAGCCACAAGCTTGAACTGATTTTATACATCAACTTACTAACAATTATGAGAAAAATTGCAAGTTCAATCATCAATGTGCTTGAAACTAATTTTATCATGTTTTTTACTTTTGACAATTGAAAACTTCCAAAATCATTCATTTTCGATTGTTTAAATTTTAGTGTTGCTTATGAGAAAAACTTTGTTAGTAAAAAATAGGAGAGAGTGTATGAATCATAATATTCTCTATTTTGACTATTGTAGTAGTGATAAAAACATGTGTTATGTGGGTAGTTCAATTTTTGTATTGCATATATTTATGGGCTACAATTTTTCAAGAACTTATACACAAGAAATACTATGAATAATGGAAGAGATTCTAGGCACTTAATTTCCCAAGCCTTGTCCAAAGGATAATGATAAGTTACATAAATAAATCTTTTCCTAGTACCACCTTGGTAGGGGCTCTTCATGCTCACACCAAGGACAATAATATTGGATTTTTCTCTCCAACTTACTTTTCATCCAATGTGCAACCTTTTGCTAAAACAAATGTGCCATTTATGTGTATATAGAATAATCCAATGCACATTTGTGCAAAATCATGTTGGGTTGCACTAAAACCTATAAAGGATGTACATGAAAAGGAAGAAAGAAAGGAGGTCAACCCAAATGTGGGTGACTTTCCCATTGATGCCCATGGTGGTTCTTTGCAAACAGGGCCTATAATCTGAACATTGGTTTTTTTTCAAGTAATTTTAAGCAAGATATTCACCCATATAATGTAGTATCCTTTTATTCTCGCAAAATTGGGAATTATTAGATGAAGATAATCCCAACTCATCTATTTGATGTTGTTGAGGCACTTAAATCCCCACACCCAGCCCTCAAAGAGTTGATGGAGTTTTTAAAAAATGTAAGGTCCAATTTACATGTTTTTGAAAAACACCCTTTTATTAATTTTCCTCTTATAAATGACAAATTTTAACACTTTTTGTTTCATTTGTTTGCACGTAGTTGCCGGGATCATGGTCTAGTGTTGTGAGTGGTGTTTCGGTCCAATTTTTTGTGGACATGATCATTGTTGATTGTCCAACAAGAATGCTCAGATGGCATTTGATTGCCCCCTTGGAATGCATTTGAGAAACACTATTGGGAGTATGTTTTTTTTTATGGCTAATGATTTCTTGGATGACAATGGATGTTTGGTTTTCTTGCAAAGTTTTGATGATGCATCCACCATGGAACTGTTTTCTTTTGCATGGGGTAGTAAGGTTTCTATCCTAACCAGAAAATATACATGCATCAACAACATCCCTATGCACATTAAGTTAGGAAAGGTAATACCAAGACTTTCACCAAACTAATTTTAATTTTGTCAATCCCATGGATGCATTTATTGGAATTTCAAATTGGATTGATGTGGTTTATTTTGGTAGACTTTGTTCTTTCATGCAAATATCTTGACCAAGCCTAGGGGATCATTCAAGTTTCAAGAGTTTGATCAACTAGTTGACCCACTTTTGGATCTTATAGAGTTGGACACAATCTACAATTAAATGGTGTTTTGCCCATGAAGACTCCATGAGAAGCTTGCAAGGGTGCACAAGATCATAGTCCTACATTCATGCAAGTGCTACTAGAGACATGTTCACCTCTTGGCTCTCGGATATTGGATCTCACAATTGGGACATGTTTATTTTTTAATCTTCTTTGAATTCTTTTTTTTGTGTCTAGATAGATTTGTAATATCTTCATGTGACAATTAAAACAATGCATATTTTTGACATTTATGATGTACGAGTCGCTTTCATTGTTGCACGTGCATTAGGCCGTGATGTGTTTGGCACATAGGGTGACCAAACATTGTATGTTGCACATTTATTTACATTATAACAAAATGTTGGCAATTTGGTGCACTCTTTGGTTACTCTAGATCCATTAGCCAACCTCCTTTACACTCATTGGAACCACCTACTCCCAAGGTGGCTTGTAAGCTTGGGTTGAACCTCAATATGCCTTCATCATGAGTATGTCCCTTATTTGCAATAAAAACCATTTGGTATATTTTGTTGTTGTGTTGATGTCATCAAATGTAAATCTTTTATTGTTCGCATTGATTTTTTTGTATGGTGATTGAGGAGCCATGGGCTTGTGCAGTCCATCATGGATAATCTACCCCTTAATCCACCTTCATTTTTCTTTTTCCCTATGCATGTGGAGCAAGAAGCTTTACACTCTATTCAACAAGCGACTGATGATAATTATGATAACTTCATGGCATTTAGAGATAGAGTTTTTGAAATTTGCATGGGTAAGGTACATGGGGTTGAAATGTTCTTGGACATAGATGTTAGTGTTGATGATGGGGAGCCTTTCGATGATGTAGAAGAATAACATTTCATTTCCCCACATTATGATTTCAAGCCCACATGATGATTTTGGGTGTATGGACATTTGTGCAACGTTTTTTTAAACTTTCAAGGATTGGGGAGATTGAAGTGTTTTGTTTGTTTTGGCAAATTGGTCTTGTTTTCTTTGCATGTGTGCAAATTGTGCCAATGTTATTGGTAGGTTTTCACTAATAAGTTTGTATATTCTTTGGTAAAACAAAACAATTTTTAAGTTTATGCTACACATGTATAAAAAGGAAATGTGCATGGCAAGTTTAATGCATTGAAACAAATTTCCTTCAATGAGTTGTAGACATGTTCTATGTGTTTATATGTTTAAGGGGGTAGGATGATTACAAAGTTTGGATGAATAAGGCATTTAGGATAGGGGCTACTCATGGAACATTGTTGGTTTGAATTTTGAATTCCTGTTGGTTTTGAATAATGATGATGTGACTTGGGATTGCAAAATTGGGGAAGATCTAGGAAACAATAATTCATTCTTAGGCACACTATTTGGAGGAAGTAAGGTATAGCTATAGATACTTTGTAGTAAAAAACCATAGATTCTATTTTTGATTAACAACATATTTTATTTTGTTGTTTTGATTTCATTTCCACAAAATGTGGAATTTTGCTATAGTTTTAATGGATTTTTTTAGTAAAATAGAAAAGTACAAACTTCTATAATGATTTCCATATCCAGATTGTTGTGTGAATTTTCTTTAGTATCTAAAATGTAATGTAATGAATTGTAATTTTGTCCCTGAATTTTTCAGCATTGTACTTTGAAATGCAGATTCTGGTTATATGAAATAACCATGAATATAATGTTTTAATGAATTGCAAAGTCGGGTGTGTTTATAATTAGGGTAGAAATTATGAATGGGTGCATATTGTAGTGCAAGTCTTTTGTTATAATAATGTGAAATAATTTTGCAAAGATTTTTATTTCACTTCTACCATTTGGTGACCATCTTGTGGGGATTTTTTTTTTGTTTTTATTATAATAATGGGAAGTTTTTTTACAAATTTTGTTATTGTACTATAAAGGAGAGTGTTTATATGGGTGGTTTTGTTTTTCAATTAAAAATTTAGAGGGGTAAATTAGAAAGTATCAAAGGTCTAAGTGGTTGACACCATAGGGATTGCAAAGCGATCTATAAACTTTGAAGACCAAGGATTGTGAAATGAAATGAATCAAATGATGACCTAGAGTTTACAACAACAATTGGACTTGGATGCAAATTGTCAAGTCATTTGAAGATAAACAAAAGAAAAATTTCAAAATGTAGAGGAGTATGCAGGGTTTACAAAAACCCCATATCGAAATCTAATCTTGGATAGACAAGTTTTGAAAATAAAGGAAAGATTTGTAGGGCATAGGTCGTTTTTACCATAATTTTGAGGTGGTATGGTGTGAAGTATGGACTAGGGGTTTTCATAAAAGGCACAATTACAGACGAAGATCTCCACGAAGAGAGATGTAATCAACTACTCACCCAAATGAGTGGGTGCAATATACTTCTTAACTGTAATTTGTGGTTTAAAGTCGAAGAGATCAAGATGGAACAAGATTTCTATAGTACTTAATTGACCGTAGGAAATCTTAAGTCCAAAGTTGGTGAATAACCAAGGAAGGGATGTTATAGGAGGTATATAACTTAAGTTTGTGTATCGGTCTTCATTTCCAAATTATTGTGAACTAGTGGAAGACTAGGAGGTGCAAGAAAACACTAATATCAATGTGGTTAAGGAGATCGAAACAAATTACCTATGATCATTTGAATATGTATAGGCACAAGTGAATGTGTTGGATGAAACACCACAATCATACTCATAGTAAGGAAATTTGGAATTGGATCAAACAAGGTACACAATCGAAACACAAGATCATGAATCTGTGGATTCAGAGGTAGTTAGATTACTTTGAAGGGTCTATGCATTCTGTGAAGACGAAGGACATGCCATCATGGATTGTCCTTTTGTGCCTTTTCACATCAAAGTCAATATTGTTAAACATGTGAAGTTATAAAATGTGGTAGGAGCATTAATGGATCAACACATGAACAAGAACCATGAATTTCTATAGTCCATAACAAATTGAAATGCATGGAGTCAGGAAGCCAATTGGGACCACATAGTCAACAAATTCATCTATATATTCAGATCAGGAGAAAGGAACCAGAGGTGTATTCACATCCACATTCTACACCACAGAAGATACCAATGGGTAACCACAAAATGGAATATCATTGATCTTGAATCAACACAGCTTCACCAATAGTGTCAAAATCGATAGTTGTTGAAACTTGGAGGCAACTTGTTGGAGTAGGAGTTCCTCAATCACTTGATGCAAGTATAACAACCATAGGAGTGGAAACAGTTGTTGCACATGGCATGGATGTTGTTACAAATGGAATACTAATTGGATCTACAACAAATTTGGGTAATGGATTGGGTGAAGTATTGGCAAGGAGTTTGGCACTACCAATAGCAACTATTAGAGTTGTTGGGACACCTCATATGGTGTTTACCAATCCAATAATGACTACTCATGTGAATAAAATTGTAGATCGAACACCGATGAGCTCAATGGCTATTAGAGGGTACAAAAGTGCAGATGCAACAAATCCAATAAGAGGATATTAAAAACCATATGTTGTAACTACACAAATTCTTGATCATGGATGTGGCCATTTTGTTAGGCCAAACAACGTAGCTATTAAGTATCCTAATTTCAAAAAAGATGTTGATCCAGATGCTCATGTCAAAGTGTTAAACTTCGTAATAAAAACAAATGTAGAGACTTTTGAAAAGTATATCATCAATGCGTTTATCTATATGCTAAGAAATATAACATCGAATTGGTGCCATAATTACATGTCAAAATTCTTTGACTGTACTTTTTTGGAACTTACACAAGCATTTAGCAAACGTCATTAGAAGACTTATAATGACAAGCAAATATACAGGGAATTAAAGAACATGAGTAGGAGGAGACTAAGAGGTTGGAGGTTTATTATGAATAGATTTAAAGGTTGGTTCATGGTTTACAAAAACTAACCACAAACAATTTTGTGACTATTGTGTTTAAAATGGGTTTGTAATCATACTTCAAAATTGTGACTGCAAGGATGAAGTGGTCAACATTATAAAAACATAAGGAGGCGGCAATGTTATGTGAAGAAAACATGATTACTATAGAAGCAAGGAATGCACTTTCAATACTATAAAATACCAAACATGTAGCACTAGCAAAAACATAGAGTAATATAAGGAAGATTAACAAATATTTCACAAACTATGGGATGACGAATCACAATGTGGAAACATGCGGAAAAAGAAAGAGCAGATCATAGTGGCAACCATAGAGGTAACACAACCAAGTCAAAAACCACAAAAGATATCTTCATACAGATGCCACATCTATGGTTTGAATGGACATAAAATGACATATTATCCAAAGTTTATTGAAATGCCCATTGCAAATGTGAATGTGGTAAAAGTAATTGAAGAACAAGTGTTCAAAGATATAAAACCAAGGAAAGCAAAGAGTACTACTAATTGGGAGAAAGAAAAATGATTGAAGAAATCAATGGTGGAAACAATTTAACTGATTTAGAAAACATAGACCTAGACATAAGGGCCATCCACATCCATAAAGGGATGGAACACAACCTGGCCAAGTATGCCAAATACTACTTTGGTGGAAATATAAAAATATGAAGAGGTGGTGAATTCACAAGAAAAATTGATCATGGTAGAAGAGATTTTTCTAGATATTAGTAAGCATATGCTAAAAACAAGTTATACTTTGAACTTAGAACAATCGCTTAAAATAGCTCATGAGTTAAAAATATATTTTTGACAAAATTTAAAACTAGAGAAAACTTATAATTTAAGTAGAGCAACCACAGATAAACAAGTTGGCTCTTTAGTACCAGAGTTAGGGATAGTTGCTATAACAATAGATAATCATATGGCAATGATCCAAGTATAGATTGGGAAGAATACAATAAAGGATTTGTTGTTGGATGGAGGTTTTGGAATTAATATTATCACAAAATAATTGAGATTGAGGTTAGGGCTTCCAAAACCTAAACCTGCACCATATAATTTGAAGATGGTAGATCAAACAACCATAAAACTAGTGGGGTTGATAAGAGATTTAAAGATATATGTTCACAACATTCTTTACATAATTACGTTTATTGTATTTCAAAATAGTATGGAAGATTCTAGTTATTCCATGTTGTTGGGGAAACCATGGTTGAGTGATGCTAAAGTGGCACATGATTCGGGGAATAACACTATTACCATACAAGGGAATGGGACAATCAAAACAATTATAGTCACTAGACATTTGGGAGGTGAAGTAAGAAGACCATAAATGTTATTGTGTTATGACTATCAAAATGGTATCACAGATGAAGAAGAAGACATCATTTTTGCCATCACCAGAATTGTTTTTAATAGGAACAATAAATTTACATGAGATAATTCAATATGTGAAAACCATAGATGTGGAGATCATGGATACAGATGTGGATACTAGTATTCTAGAATAGGAATTTGGAGTATAAAACATAAAAAAGAAGATAGCTAGCAACATATATGAACTAGAAATAGATATGGAGGATAGAATGTATTCGAAGACACACTACAATCATTAACTAAAAAATGTTGCAATGGATGCAACTCTAATAAAAATCAAAGCATAGGAATTGTAGATAGTTATATGGATGTTAACCAAAGATCAATAATTGATGAAACTAAATCTGGGAATTGATGCAAGACCATAGTTGGTGAAAATTAATGCACAGTTGGATATAGGTAAGGTGTTGGAATTGGAACAGTTATTGAAGGAGTTCAAAGATGTTTTGCATGGACATACAAAGATTTGAAAGGGATTCCACCAAAGCTGGCACAATATAGAATTTAGTTAGACACTATTATACCACTAGCACATCATGCCATGTATAGATTAAGTCCAAACTATGCTATAATAGTCAAACAAGATATAGATAAGTTGTTGGTAGTTGGATTTATTTAATTTATAGAAGAGGTTACATGGTTGTCACCCATAGTAATAGTACCCAAGAAAAATGGCAAATTAAGAATTTGTATAAATTTCAAAAAACTAAATACAACCACAAAAAAAGATCCATACCCATTACCTTTCATAGATGAAATGTTGAACGTAATAACAAAGTATGAGGCATATTCCTTTTTAGATGAATATTCAAAATATCATCAAGTCTTTATAGCTTTAGAAGAAATATACAATACTGCATTTGTTACAGACTAAAGGGCTTTTATATGGAAGGTGATGTTGTTTGTAATTAAAAATGGACCTCCAACATATCAAAAAATTGTTACTAAAACATTCAAAGAATATTTGGATAATTTTATGAAAATATTTGTGAATGATTTTACAATGTATAGTGACATGGAAAGTTATTTGCAGAAGCTCAGACTATGTTTTTAAAAGTGCAAAGAATATGGCATTAGTTTGAATCTAGACAAATGTGCATTTATGGTATTTTTAAAGATGATATTAGGTTTTATTGTTTTTTAAAAAGGGAAATTACCAGATCCAAAGAAAATATAAACAATAGTAAACATGCCACCATCTAAGAATCCACAATAGATTCAAATATTCAATGGGATGGCATAGTTTTATAGATGTTTTATCAAAAAAATTGTTGCTATGATGGCACCTATCACTAAGTTGACTAGAAAGACAAAGATTTGTTTTTAGATAAAGGAATGTTAGAAGGCTTGGGAATTGATCAAACATAAGTATATTGAAGCACCGATATTGATATCACTAGATTGGCAGGTGGAATTTCATGTTCAATAAATACATTTTTTTAGTTGTGGGGGCTATGTTGTCTCATAATATAATAGGGAAGAGTGATTAACCAATAGTGTATGCTTATAGGCTTCTAATCAAAGTAGAACAAAATTACAACACAATAGAAAGAAAGGCTTTAGCAATGGTTTTTGCTTTCACAAGTTCAGACATTATTTGTTAGGCAATAAATTTGTCTTTTATGTAGATCATATGGCATTAGTCTATTTGGTCAACAAACCACGGGTTTTAGGGAGATTAGCTAGATGGTTTTTATTGTTCCTAAAATATGATTTCATAATAGTGTATAAGCTAAACAAAACTCATGTAGTTATTACAGATGCATTGTCAAGACTACTAGATATTACATAACCCATAGGTGTGCTTGGTCAAACCATAGATGCAAATCTATTTTACATAAAACCTAAATGGCTGAATGATGTAAAAGGGTTTAGGGAACATGACAGATTGAGGCCACATTATTAGTACATTAGAAGTAAAAATTGGTCTAGAAAGTAGAACCTTTCACACTAAAGAATGGTGAATTTTACAAAATGGGCCAAGACAATAGACTAAGATGATGTTTGACAACTACAAAAGTATAAATGGTGATGAAAGAATTACATGAAGGACCATCAATAGGACATTTTGCAACTAAAATAACATAGAGGAAAATATTAGATGTTGGATATTGGTGACCAACTATGTATAAAGATGTGCATGATTATTGTAGATCTTGTCATGCATGTCAAATAACAAGAGGATTAACAATTCAAAGTATTGCAGAATTGATCACAAATCTTTGTGAGCTCTACCGACATGGCCATGGCTAGTAGTCTCAATATTTAAAAATTGGGTTAGGAATATGTGAGTGTGGTGAAGTTATTAGGGGGGTTTAACAACTTTGTGTTAGAATAGGGG
>Ga0116229_10005354_pt1 | contig 20972 bp, 20 predicted proteins | sample S1TSphgellanicum_3_FD_87313 | JGI IMG/M metagenome (GOLD analysis project Ga0116229, IMG submission 87313) | Host-associated microbial communities from peat moss isolated from Minnesota, USA - S1T2_Fc - Sphagnum magellanicum MG | ecosystem: Host-associated > Plants > Peat moss > Unclassified...
CACTGGAACCGGCCAATGAACGCTATGAGCCAAAGCTGTACCCCGCCGATCGGGTAAAAGTGCAAGGCCGCCTGGTCGCTTTGCTGCGAAGGTATTAAGAAGGCTAGGGGCTCTGCCCCCTGGACCCCCGCGTCACGCGCAGCGTGCATTCGCACGGCGGACAAGTCCTTGGAACCTGTTACTTAAGAAAAGTCAGGGGACAGGGAGGGGGGCATCGCGGATGTATGATCGAGTCGTGTGCCCCCCTCCCTATCCCCTTGACCTCCCTTAAACCAATGGGGTCTGGGGACTTGTCGCGTGTCGTGCGAAGCACGCATTCGCGTGACGTGCGAAGCACGCATTCGCGTGACGGGGTCCCGGGGCAGAGGCCCTGGCCTTCTTAATCTTTCAACCGAAAGGCGCTAGCGCGGTATTGATGGAGCAATTTTCCCAGAGCGACGGCGTGGGCACGTTGTATCGGCGGCGGCGGAGTTTGCGTGTGTTTGGCGTGCGCATCGGGCCGCGGCGCCAGGTGCTGTATGCGGCGTTCACGATTTTCGTTTCGTTCTTTGTCAACTTTGTTTTTTTGTGGCCGGTCAATCATTTCTGGGCGTTGATGCTGTTTGCGGTAGCGATCAGCAGTGTGTTGCTGAGTGATTTGCGGCGGCGATCCGCGATCATCGGATCGGCGTCGGTGTTTGCGGTCGCTGGTGTACTCTATGCGCTGGTTGGGCCGGCGATTCCGGTCGAGCGCGCGGGGCAGGACTGGATTGTGCCGATGGGTGCGCCGACGCCGGCGAACATTTGCGCGGCGCATATCGGGGGCAAGGTTCCGGCCGATATGAAGCTGGTGTTGGTGGGGGATAGCGGTGTTCTGGTTCATGCGGGCCTGAGCACGCCGCTTCTGACGGTTGGCGGCTGCAAGTCCGCGGCGCTGTATCAGACAGATGCGGGCGTGCTGCTGAACGTGGACGATTACGACGATTACGGGGAGGTGCTTTTCCGCATTCTGAACAACCAGCTTCGGCTGGTGGACGGCAAGCCGGTTTATGTGGAGCGTGCGGCGGGCCATGGGTCGGCTTCCGTGCATGGCGAAGACGGCGACGAATTGCTGGGGATTACGTATTTGAATCCGCGGACGCTGAGCCTGCGGGGCGTTTTCGCGTGCAAGGGGCATGTACCGGTGCGCATTGAGGACGGTAAGCCCATTCCCGGCGTTCCCAAGCCGTCATGTCTGGACGGGCGCGCTATTTCCGTGCCGTAATCCCGCGCGGCACACACGGGCGGGACCCATGTTCAGCAGCTTCGTCACGCAGCTTCGTACCGCCGGCCTGCCGGTCTCGATCACCGAATATCTCACGTTGCTGGGCGCCATGAAGGCGAACGTGGCAGACTACAGCGTGGACGATTTCTATTACCTGTCGCGCGCCACGCTGGTGAAGGACGAGCGGCACCTGGATCGCTTCGACCGCGTGTTCGGCGAAGTGTTCAAGGGCCTGGAGCGGGCGGAGGGTGTCGCCACGCAGGACATCCCCGAGGAATGGCTGCGTCTGGTGAGTGAAAAGCTGCTGACGCCGGCGGAAATGGCGGAAATCGAGGCGCTGGGCGGGTTCGAGAAGCTGATGGAGACGTTGCGTCAGCGGCTGGAGGAACAGAAGGAGCGCCACCAGGGCGGCAATAAATGGATCGGCACCGGCGGCACCAGCCCGTTCGGCGCGTATGGCTACAATCCAGAAGGGGTGCGGATTGGGCAGAAGGAGAGCCGCAACCGCCGCGCGGTGAAGGTGTGGGACAAGCGTGAATTCCGCGATCTGGACGGCGATGTGGAAATCGGCACCCGCACGATGAAGATCGCGCTGCGCAAGCTCCGGCGGTTTGCGCGCCAGGGGGCGGCGACCGAACTGGACCTGCCGGGCACCATCCATGCCACCGCCAGCAATGCCGGCGTGCTGGATTTGAAAATGGTGCCGGAACGGCATAACGCGGTGAAGATTTTGCTGCTGCTGGATATCGGCGGATCGATGGACGACCATGTGCGGGTATCGCAACAGCTTTTTTCCGCGGTGCGCACGGAGTTCAAGCATCTGGAATATTTCTACTTCCATAACTGCGTGTATGAGCGGGTCTGGAAGGAAAATCGCCGGCGTGACGAAAGCAGTCTTTCCACGTTCGAGCTGATGCGCACGTATGGGCGCGACTATAAGCTGATATTCGTCGGCGATGCGACGATGAGCCCTTACGAAATTGTCCAGCCCGGCGGCAGCGTGGAGCATTGGAACGGCGAAGCAGGGCGTGTGTGGGTGGAGCGGCTGACCGGGCATTTTCGCAAGAGTGCGTGGCTCAATCCGTCGAAGGAAGAGTTTTGGCGGTATACGCATTCGATTGAGTTGCTGCGTCAGTTGATGGAAGGACGCATGTTTCCGCTGACGCTGACTGGGTTGGATGATATGACGCGGGAACTTTCACATTAAGTGTCCGTCCGAGAAGAAAGTAAGTGAAATCAGTGGCTTGGAAGGGAAGGATGTTCTTTTCTTCAGAAAAAAACGCACTTCCTTATGCCTTTGTTTTGCTAACTTACTTCTCGGACAGATATCCGCGTAACGGGACGTTCAAAAGAACCTGGGATACAGACGCCGTATTTCATCGGCGTTGATGATTAGTTCTGCCAGGTCGGCGGTGTTCTGTTTTGCCAACGAGGGATTAAACGGCACCTCGAAATCAAGGCGGAAAAAGCCCGATAGCCGCTTGCATGTCACTTGCCACCCGTGGGGCGTCGTAAAATCCTCGTAGCAGACCTGAATATACGGTTGTCTCGAATGGGTGAAGGCAACGATCCGGTCCTGCAGTTCGAAATCCTCCACGCGGAGTTTCAGCCACTCCGGATCAAGATAGACTGGCTGGTTATCGGCTGGTTTTGTTCCGTGTGGCGGCAGGCCGCGTTTCATGCGGGCCGACATCGTTTCGCTAGACACAATTGTTGCCAACGTATTCTTGCGGTACATGTGCAGAATGCCGCACCCTGACTCCTGCACATAATGATTAAAATAGCCGATAAGTCGGCTCTGCGCCAGCTTGACGTCAAAGCCTACCACGGTCTTTCCATTTTGCTCCTCTCGGTTCGCCAAACTTTGGATGAAGGGAAGAAAATTTGCACCCCCTTCGCGAGGCAGCAATACACTTTTGTCGCTTTCGACCCGATCCGCCAGGTGAGAATACCATCCATTTTCAAAAAATGATGGGAAACACATTTCTCCATAAATAAACACAAGCGGATGCTGGTTGACCAAGCCGCGAAACACGGTCGTTCCAGTTCTCTCATGTGCCAACAGTATAAACCGCATTGCCGACATCCTCTGTGACATTGCCAAATTGCTTCAATCAGGACCGCTCTCGGTCGGCACCGGAGTTCTTATATGGCATGAGTATCCAGCGCGCAACGCGAAGCCAGCAGTGGCAGGGCCGGCGGATGAAGCTGTAACTTGGCTGGGTACGTCTGGCTCGGTCAGTGCCGAGCGCGGTGACAACACGCAAGATGCAGTTATGTGTTGGCATCCACGGCACGCATTAATTGTTTTACGTCGATATACCACGGATTGTGGGGCGCCTGTCCGCCGGACTTATCCTCCCGGCCAAAGATAAAGCCATATCGATGCCTGAGCGACGCGAATAGCCGGGCATGTTTATTAGCAAATGCGGATGTACCCTCGATACTGATCACCGACGTTCCGGTCCGGCAGAATACCGCGTTGAACATTCCTGCCCCGCCGAGCCCGGCAACCAATCGGGCGTTGCGGAAGGTCAACACCTGTTCGCAAAATGACATTTTCTCAGGTTCGATGATCCGGTAACCTCGTTCTTGAAAAGCCGCCAGAATCTCCCGCTCATTGACCAGCGAACGGTACAACTGGTTTGGGTTGCTTTGCGTCGCCGAGAGGCGAGATACGAAGATTTTCTCGGACGGCGTTACCGAGGCTTGTGACTGACACCTGGCCAAGATTGTTTCGAACAGGGCCCGGGCCATGACATCGACCGCCAAATCTATTTTCGTATATTGGTGGGCATTGAACTCCGCGCAGAAGTATGTGTGCCAAGGTTTTTGATTTACGATCCGGTCAGGGCGAACGCCGATGAACGCGAGAAGCCCCTGCTGCCACGCCTCAGGGGCATAGCATAGATATTTCCCAGGCTGACCAATCGAAACATAGCTGTAGGCGCTCAAGAGCCCATGCAACAGCCACATTCCCCAATTGGCGGGCTCTATTGGACTGCCGAAAAAAGTATAGCCGTCGAGCCTTGTAAAGCGCCCCGCAGTTAGCCGATCAAAGCTAACTTCCAGGCCACGGGGAGATCTTGAAATGTCCGGTATGACATATTTTGGGTCAACCTTATCAAGCCAGCGACGCCTGATTCGCCTCCGCGTGTTCGCCCGATCCTGACAATGGACTGTACCGTCCCCGCCAAGAAAGGCATGCAGGTGATGGAACCCAAAGACATAGCGCCGAGGCAGGGAAAGGCTGTACGTGCCGTGCACCACCATCGTCGATCCGAGCGTGACCGTTAATGGCTCGGGCTCGCCGGAAAGATCGACAATAAAATCCGGAGCGGCCACCTCCAGCGTGACCTGTGGTTGCAGAATTGAGGTTTCCGGGTCGTCGGCTCGCGGGGGATCGGCGTCAAAGCTGAGCGGACAGGCATTGCGGGGGCGTTGAAGGTGCTCGTCCATCGTCTGTCGATCCTGTGCGAGCGGGGTCGGAACCGCAACCTCATCAAACCAACCGGTTTAGAGTCCGTCCGAGAAGGGGGTTAGCAGAAATAAGGACTTAGGAAGCAGTTCTTTTCTGAAGAAAGGAACCAAAAGACTTTTGCTCTTGATGCAATCCCGGTCGTTCCTTGCCGCGGGCGCAGGCGCAAAAGTTTTTTGGTTCTCTTTTTCAAAAAAGAACTGCTTTCTTTTGCGGCGGAAGGCGTGGGTTAAAACCCACGCTACGGTTGTTGCCTGGTCGCGAATGCCTGCTTTTCTTTTTTTCAAAAAAGAAATACTTTCTTCCTTACTTCCCTGCCATCTCCAATGCCCGCGCGTAAACCTGCTTGCGCGGGAGGCCGGTTGCGGCGGCGATGCCGGCGGCGGCTTCGCGGACGGTTTGGGTGCGCAGGGCCTCGGTGAGGAGGGCGTCGAGGTCGGCTTCGGTGGCGCGGGACTCGTCGGCGTCGGGGGGGGCGACGACGAGGGTTACCTCGCCGCGGGGGGGCGCTTCAGCGCAGACGGCGGCCAGGGCGGGGAGCGTGGCGCGCAGGACTTGCTCGAATTTCTTGGTTAATTCACGGGCCAGCGCGGCCGGGCGGGGGCCGAAGATGTCGGCCATGTCGGCGAGCGTTTCGGCTGCGCGATGCGGGGCTTCGTAGAAAATTAGGGTGGCGGACAGGCCGGCTTGCTCGGCGGCGCGGATGCGGCCGAGGGCGGCGCGGCGGGCGGCCTGCTTTGGCGGCAGGAAGCCGTGGAATAGGTACGGGTGTGGCGGCAGGCCGGACAGTGTGAGCGCCATGATGGCCGCGTTGGCGCCGGGGACGGCCGAGACCGGCAACCCCGCGGCGATGGCGGCGCGCACCAGGCGGTAGCCGGGGTCGGACACAAGGGGGGTGCCGGCGTCGGACACCAGGGCAACGGAGGCGCCGGCGCGCAGGCGGGCCAGCAGGCCGGGGATGGCAGAGTCCTCGTTATGGTCGTGCAAGGCTGCCGTGCGGGCGCCGATGCCGAAATGCCGCAGCAGGTGGGCGGTGGTGCGGGTATCCTCGCACAACACCAGGTCGGCCTGGCGGAGCGTGTCGAGCGCGCGGGCGGACAGGTCGGCGAGGTTGCCGATGGGCGTGGAAACCAGCACAAGGCCCAGGTTCTTGGCGGCCAGGGTTCTGGCCGGGCCAAGATCGGCGGAATGGTCGCGCGCGAACGGGTCTGGCCCAGGCTCAGGCTTATCTGAATCGGAGGGGTTGGGGCATGAAGCGTCGGTCATGGGTCGGGTTGATGAGCCTGCTGGTGCTGACGGCATGCACCGGCGCGGCGCCTCCGGCAACGCCGCTGCTGGTCGCCCCCCCGCTGCAAGGCGCGGCGCCGCCGGCGGGACCGCCGAAGGTGGCCATCCTGCTGCCGCTGTCGGGACCGCGGGCCGACCTCGGCGCCGCGATGCTGAAGGCGGCGCAGATGGCGCTGTCGGTGCCGGGTTCGCCGCAACTGGATGTGCAGGACACCCAGGGTGATCCGGCGCACGCGCAGCTTGTGGCGCAGCAGGCCATTCACGCGGGCGACCGGATGATCCTCGGGCCATTGACGGCCGATGAAACCGTGTCCGTCGCCGCGGTGAGCCAGCCGGCCGGGGTGCCGGTGCTGGCCTTTACGTCCGACCCGGCGGCGGCGTCCGGCGGCGTATGGACGCTCGGCCTGACACCCGGCGAGCAGATGCGGCGCCTGGTGCTGGCGGCACGCGACGATGGGCGGCAGCAGATCGCCGCCGTGCTGCCGGAGGGGGCGCTCGGCGATGCGCTGCAGACGGCGCTCACCACCGCCGCGTCGGAGGCCGGCATGGCGGCGCCGACGATCCAGCGCAGCGAGCCGGGTATTGCGGGGTTTACCGACGCGCTGAAGATCGTTTCCAATTACGAGGCGCGGCGCGGCGAATTGGCGGCGCGGGTGCGGGCGTTGCGGGACCAAACCGATCCGGCGGCGCGCGCGCAGGCCGACGAATTGGCCGCCAAACCGGTGCAGCCGCCGCCGTTCGATGCGCTGCTGATTGGCGAAAGCGGTCCGACCTTGGAGGCGGCAAGCGGCGAATTGGCCGGGTTCGACGTGGCGCCGCCGCAGGTGCGGGTGCTGGGGCCGGCTTTGTGGTCGCAGCAGGTTGGCAGATTGGGGCGGCTGGCAGGGGCTTGGTATGCGTCGCTCGACCCGGCGACGCGGGGTGAGTTCGTCACCGCCTATCAGGCAAAATACGGCTCGGCGCCGCCTGCGATCGCCGATTTCGCATTCGATGCGGCGGCGATCGCGCGGGTGTTGAACGGCGAGAATGACTTCTCCGCGACGGCTCTGACGCGGCAGGAAGGCTTTTCCGGGGTCGATGGCGCCATGCTGCTGCTGCCGGATGGGCATGTGCATCGTGCGTTGGCGGTGTTCCAGATCGAGGCCGGAGGCGCCGCGCATATCGTTTCGCCGGCGCCGCAGGACGTTTCGCAACCGGCGTCCTGATCATGTTCCCGACATTGCTGCGGGTCGCGGCGGCGGCTTCCGGCGTGCCATTGCTGGCGCTGGTGGTGCTGGTGAGTTTCGGCGATGCGGCGCCGGTTCCGGCGCTGTGGGCGGCGGCGGCGGTGATGCTGGCTTCACTCGGCTTGGCCATTGTGTGGACCAACGACCTGCGGCTGCTGGCGGAATTGCTTCATCTCGCGGCGAGCCGGTCGGCCGGCGCCGGGCCTGGCGGTGACGAACGGCTCGTGTCCCGGCCGCTGCCCCGCTCGCTGTCGGAGCAGGTGCTGGGGGAAGTGGCGTTCGTGGCGCAGGAACTCCACGCGCGGGCCGACGAGGTGGACCGTCTGCGGCGGGCGGAAGAAAGCATTCTGGAACGGCTGCCGGACCCGCTGATCGTGCTGGGGCCGGACCGGTCGGTGCGGCGGTCGAATGCGGCGGCGCGCATGGCGTTCGGGGACGACATGGCGGCGGTGCTGCGCCATCCGGAGTTGCGCGCGGCGATCGATCGGGCGCTGGCTTTGGGCCAGGGAGGGGGGGGCCAGGGAGGGGGGGGCAGACTCGGCATGCCGCAGGAAGCCGACGTGCGCATGCCGGTGCCGGTGCCGCGGGAGGTGCATGCGACGGTGGCCGCGCTGGACAGCTTGCTGGCGGGCGGGGCCGGTGCGCTGGTGGTGCTGTCGGATCGCACGCGGGAACGCGCCGTGGAACGCACACGTGCGGATTTCGTCGCCAATGCGAGCCACGAGCTGCGCACCCCGCTGGCCAGCCTGGTGGGGTTCATCGATACGCTGCGCGGGCCGGCCGCCGACGATCCGCCGGCGCAGAAACGTTTCCTCGACATCATGGCCGAGCAGGCGGCGCGGATGAACCGGCTGATCGATGACCTGCTGAGCCTGTCACGCATCGAACTCACCGAGCACCAGCCGCCGGCCGACCGTGTGGACCTGGTTGACCTGGTGGAACGGATGCTGGCAGCATTCGAAATACGGCTGCGTCAACGGCAGGTGAGCGTCGATTTTGCGGCCGATGACGGTATTCCGGTGATGACGGGCGATCCCGATCAACTGGAGCAGGTGTTGCAGAATCTGCTGGACAACGCGCTGAAATATGGTCGCGAAGCGGGGTTGATCCGGGTGTGGCTGCAGCGCGCGACGGGGGAGAAATGGCCGGCGCGGCCGGGGATCGTGCTGTCGGTGGCCGATGACGGGCCGGGCATTCCGCGGAAACATCTGCCGCGGTTGACGGAACGTTTCTACCGGGTGGATTCGGGACGGTCGCGGGCCATCGGGGGGACCGGGCTGGGGCTGGCGATCGTGAAGCACGTGGTTAATCGGCATCGGGGGCAGATGCTGATCGAAAGTGAGGAGGGCGTGGGGGCTACTTTTTCGGTTTGGTTGCCGCTAACATAGAAAAAGGAAAGAACTTCTTTTTTGAAAAAAAGAAGCAAAGAACTTTTGCTCTTTAAGGAAGTGCAGTGATTCAAATCGAACGCAGCGGCCGTATCCTTATCGTTACAATTGACCGGGCGGGGCGGCGCAATGCGGTGGATGTGGCGACCGCGCGGGCACTATTCGATGCGTTCGCGGAGTTCGATGCGGATGACAGCCTCGATGCGGCGGTGCTGACCGGGGCGGGCGGACATTTCTGCGCGGGCGCGGATTTGCAGGCACTGGCGGCCGGCGAGACACGCGATATGCGGCCGGAAAACCCGGTTGGGCCGATGGGGCCCACGCGCATGCAATTGGGCAAGCCGGTGATTGCGGCGATCGAGGGATTTGCCGTTGCCGGCGGGCTGGAACTGGCGATTTGGTGCGATATGCGGGTGGCCGGCGAAGGCGCGACGCTTGGGGTATTTTGCCGGCGGTTCGGCGTGCCGCTGGTTGATTTGGGAACGATCCGGTTGCCCCGGCTGATCGGGCAGGGGCACGCCGCGGATCTGATCCTGACCGGCCGCGCTGTCGGCGCGCGGGAGGCGCAGGCGATGGGCCTGGTGAACCGCGTCGTGGCGGATCGGAATGCGTTGGTCGCCGCCGTGGAGATTGCAGAGCAGCTCAGCGCATTTCCCCAGGCGGCCGTGCGCGGTGACCGGCTTTCGATGCTGGAGCAATGGGGCTTGGAAACGCCTGCGGCGATGGCAAATGAAGTGCTGCACGGCATGCGCGCGCTACGCGAAGGTGTTACGGGAGCGGCAAGATTTAGCGCGGGTATCGGGCGCCATGGCGCATAAAAAGCAAAAGTTTTTTGGTTCTTTTTTTCAAAACAGAACGACTTCTTCCAGGACCGGCCATAAGATTGACCCATGGCGGCCTCAGGCCAGCCCGAACAACCGATCGAATTCCGCTTCAGGCGTGCCATAGGAACCGTTCGCGGAATGTGTCAAACCATTTCGGTCCACAATAGAAATCACGCCCCGGCTGGCCAAAATCAGGCCATTCCGTTCGAACTGGTTGAGCGCCACGGTGACGCCGGGGCGGCGCACGCCCAGCATGATGGCGAGGAAATCGTGCGTCAGCGGTAGCTGGTCGCCGTCGATACGGTCGTGCGCCATCAGCAGCCAGCGGGCCAGGCGCTCCTCGATCTTGTTGCTGCCGTTGGTCATTGCGGTATGCGTGGTTTGCACGAAAAAGGCGTGCGCGAAGTTGAGGAATGCGACGCGCAGCGTTGCACTCAGCTCCATGGCGCGGCGCAGCGCGCCGGACGCGATGCGCATGCCGCTGCCCGCGATCTGCATGAACGTCTCGTGCGGCGTGCGGTCGGTTGCCATCACCACGGCGAGGCCCGTCATGCCCTCCCAGCCGATGAGGCCGGCTTCGATGGTGCGATGATTGATACCGTTTGCCACCACGGACGCAATGCCGCTTTCGATGAAATACACATGGTCGATCGGGCGGTTGCCGGCTTCCAGACGCAGGCGCACGGGGAGGTCCGCGGGGTGCAAATGCGGCTTCAGGAGGGCAAAATCGTCGCGCGAAAGGCTCGCAAGGATACGATTTGCACGTGCCGGCGTGGTACTTCGAGGCATTCGTTTTCCGGTAGCAGGGCAAGCGCGCCGCGACATCAGTGCGCGCGATAACTAAGTCGCAATTCGGCACGATACCCCGGGGTTCCGCGTTTACGAAACCGTTCTCATCGTACTATTTCAGACCATAAGGAGAAAATCGCCGTAGATCGGCAAAGTATTTCTTTCAAGAAAGAAATACTTCCTTTCTCCTTACTTTCCCTGCCCAAACCCATTGACCAACTGATGGATAAGCGCCGGGTCGCTCTGCTCCATGACGCGGCGCGCAAAGCGGGCGCAATCGTCGGTGCTGACGGCCCGGACAGCTTGTTTCACGCGGGGAACATTAGTCGCGTTCATGCTGAAGCTGCGCAGGCCCAGCCCAAGCAATAAAGGCGTCAGGCGGGGGTTGCCGGCGAGTTCGCCGCACACCGAAACGGGCATCCGCATGCGCAGCGCCGCTTCGGTGGCGAACTGGATCAGCCGCAGGACGGCGGGGTGCAACGGGTCGTAGAGGGCGGCCACTTCGGTGGCGCCGCGGTCGACGGCCAGGGTGTACATGCACAGATCGTTGGTGCCGATGGCGAAGAAATCGACTTCCAGGGCCAGCGCGTCGGCGGCCAGGGCGGCGCCGGGGGTTTCGATCATGATGCCGAGGTCGGGCAGTTTTTCGGGCAGCTTCTCGCCACGCCGGCGCAGGCGCTTGGCGACGCGCTCGTATATCTCGCGTGCCGCACGGACTTCGGCGACGTTGGTGACCATGGGCAGCAGCACGCGCACCGGGCCGGCACGGCTGGCGCGCAGGATGGCGGCCAGTTGGGTTTCGAACAAATCAGGCTGGCGCAGCAACATGCGCAGGCCGCGCATGCCGAGGGCGGGATTGTGGTCCAGCGTATCGGGCACCAGGCCGCGCGCGGTGAGCGCCTCGATATCCTTCTCGCCGCCCCAATCGAGCACGCGGATGGTGACGGTGTCGCCGTCCATGGCTTCGATGACGGTGCGATACGCTTCCGCCTGGTCGGCCTCGTCGGGCAGGGTCTCGCGGTTCATGAACAGGAATTCGGTGCGGAACAGACCGATGCCGGCGGCACCCGATTGAGCAATGAGCGGGAGTTCGGCGAGCAGTTCGAGGTTGCCTTGCAGCTCGACGGCCTCGAGGTCGGTGGTTTCGGCCGGCAGGCGGCGCAGGCGCGCGAGGCGCTGCCGCTCACGGGAATAGCCGGCCACGTGGCGGCGGGCGGCGGCGAGCGTGGCGGTTTTGGGCGCCAGGGTGAGGCGGCCGGTTTCGCCGTCCAGCACCGCCATCAGGCCGGGTTTGGCGGCGGCGAGCAGGCCGGGAATGCCGAGCACGGCCGGCACGGCGAGGGCGCGCAACATGATGGCGGTGTGACCGTCGGCGCCGCCTTCCTCGGTAACGATGCCGGCGATGCGGGCGGGGTCGATCAGCGCGGCGTCGCTGGGGCGAAGCTGCTCGGCGACCAGGATGGCGCCTTGCGGAATGGCGGCGAAATTGCGGAAGGCGGCGGCGGTGAGATTGCGCAACAGGCGGCGGCCGGTTTCGCGGATTTCGTCGGCGCGGCGCTGGCGGGCGGCGATGTCGTCGGCGCGGCGTTCCTGCGAGCCGCCCTGGTCGATCGGCTGCGCGAGAACCGCGGCGGCGAGGTATTCGGCCTCGTCGTGGATGGCTGCTTCGGCGGTCAGATTTTCGCTGGTGATGCGTTCGCGGGCGCGGCGCAGCAGGCGCGAGCCCGACAGCATTTGGGTGTAGGCGTCGATCAGCGGGGCGATTTCCTGCTGGCTGTCCTCCGGCAACACGGACAGGCGGGCGCGGAGCTTGTCGAGCTGCTTTCTGGATTTCGCGACCGCGTTGTCGAGGCGGACGAATTCGGCTTCGGGCGGGCCGCGGGCGATGCGGACGAGCGGCAGGTCGAGCGTCGGCTCGCTGGTGGCGTGCAGCGGGCCGATGGCAATGCCGGGCGAGACGGGAATGCCGGCGAGGATGTGCTCGGCGCGCGCCCGGGGCTGGTCAGTCCTGCTCATTGAAGCCGGCCTCGATCAGGTCGGCGACAGCGTCGAGCGCTTCGTGGGCGTCGAACCCGTCCGCGCGCAACTCGATCGTGGACCCCATCCCCGCCCCCAACATCATCAGGCCCATGATGGACCGGGCGGAGACGGAATTTCCATCCCGAACGACATCGACATTGGCGGAAAAGCGCTCGGCGGCAGTGACGAGCTTGGCGGCGGCGCGGGCGTGCAGGCCGCGGCGGTTGACGATGGTAACGGTGCGCGTAACGACAGCCTCGCCGTTCATGGGCGGGCCCGCGGGAGAAGGCCAAGGGGCCTGGTGCGAAGCACGCATTCGCGTGACGCCCCCTGATGACCCCCAATCCACGTAATGGGGTTCGGGAACGTGTCCCCAGCGGGGTCCATGGGCAGAGCCCCTGGCCTTCTTCTACGGCTCAAGCCTTGAGCGGAATTGGCTCGGCCGCGTGCCCGTTGCCTTGGCGTGGATCGAGCATGCAGAGGTTTGGCGTGGTGCCGCTGCGCAGCAGGGCTGATGCGCTGGCGATGTATTTGCGGCCGGCGGCTTCGGCGCAGGCGACGGTTTCGGCGAGCGTTTGGCGGGATCGGATTTTGGCGAGCTTGACCAGCATGGGCAGGTTGGCGCCGGCGAGCACGTCCACGCCGGGCCGGTCCATCATTGAAATGGCCAGGTTGCTTGGCGTGCCACCGAACATGTCGGTGATGATGATCACGCCGTCGCCGGCATCGACGTTTTCGATACAGGCACGGATGTCACGGCGCCGTTGCTCCACGTCGTCATCGGCGGCGATACAGATGGTTTCGACACCCTTCTGTACGCCGACCACATGCTCCATGGCGGCTCGAAGCTCCTCGGCCAAATGGCCGTGGGTCACCAGAACCAGTCCAATCATGTACTTCCTCAGGCCTCCTGCGCCTGTACCGGCGCGGACGCGCCAGCGTGTTCGAAACCGTCCGTCGCATGTGCGCCGGACCATACCCCCGTTGTCCCCCGGGTCCCCGTTAATTCGCCACTCAACTCACGATGGTTCAAAGTCACGCGCCAGTTGGCCGGCTCTCCGCTCGTCCCGGGCGCAGCGATGGTCCCCAACGCAGCACTGGGCGCGCCAGTGATACGTGCGGCCAGACGATGCGCCACATGGACACTGCGGTGCCGGCCCCCTGTGCAGCCGATCGCAATCCCCGCGTATTTCTTGCCCTCCTGCACGAAGCGGGGCAAGAGCAGAGTTAACAGGTCTGTCACCTTGTCGAGAAACGGTTCGAACGCCGGGTCGGCCGCGATAAAGGCGGCGACGTTGGCATCGAGACCGGTTCCAGGCCGTAAGATGGGGTCGTAGTGCGGGTTGCGCAGGAAGCGCACATCGAACACCAGATCTGCGTCCGCCGGCAGTCCCTTGGCGTAGGCGAACGACGTGATCGACACGGTCATGCCGGCATGGTCGCCGGACTGGCCGAATCGCTGCTCGATCGTGGCGCGCAGGGTGGGTATGGGCAGCGCCGAGGTGTCCAGCACCAGGTCGGCGGCCTCACGCAATGGCGCGAGCAGCGCGGACTCGGCCGCAATGCCATCCTTCACACGGCCGCTCGGCGCCATGGGATGCCGGCGCCGCGTTTCGGTGTAGCGCCGGAGCAGCGCGCCTTCGGCCGCCCAGGCAAATACCAGTTCGGTGCGCATGGCCGGATTCTGCCGCAGGCGCGCCAGGCTTTGCAGCACCGCGGCAGTCGCGAAGCCTCGGCTGCGCGTGTCGATACCAACCGCGATGGGTCGGTCGCCGCGGGTAACCAGTTCCTCCATCAACGGCAAAGGCGGGTTGTCGATGGCTTCGTAACCAAGGTCCTCCAGGACATGGAGGATAGAACTGCGCCCGGCGCCCGAGAGACCGGTGACCAACACAACCCGGCGCGGCGCCGGCTGGGGCTGGGCGGCGCTCACCGAGGTGCCAGCCTGATGAGCCGTGACACATACGGATCGGCCCTCAGGCGGGCTACCCTCATCGTGGCGCCGGCGGTAACGGCGGGCGCCGTCATGCAAAAGCTCCAGCAACATGGGCAACCCTGCCCAGCAGGCAATCCAGCGCAAGGGCCACGCGCAGCGGCGCTGATGCGGCCGTTGGGTCAATGGTTACCAGCGGAACGTCAATATCACGACAACGGCGTGGTTCGGGAAGCCGGTCGCCGGCGCCAAGCTGTACCGCCAGCACAATGGAAGCGTCCGTGTGGGGCAGTCGAACGATGCCGATGCCGCGCACTTCCAGCAGCCCGGCGATGTGGGGCGGCGCGCTTGCATAGGTGCCATGCAACAGAACCTGGTCATCGGCAATGAGGGTGAAGCCTTGGCTCAATAGCCGGAACACGAGATCGGACTTTCCGGCGCCGGGCCCGCCGAGCAGCAGCACGCCCGCACCGTCCCGTGCCGCGGCGCTGGCATGCAGGGTACGGGGCAGCGGCGCGGGATGCTGAGTCATGGGACCATTTTGGTCCAGGCGCGGGCTGCACCGCGAAGACTGCCGTCGTCGGCGATGATCACCTGGGTCGGGATGTCGCGCAAATACGCGGCGAAGCGGCCCTTGGCCTCGAAACGCGCCCGGAACGCCACCGCATCGAGCCGCTTCATCAGGCGCGGCATGATGCCGCCGGCAATGAAAACGCCGCCCTGCGCGCCAAGCGACAGGGCGTAATTGCCGGCGACCGATGCCAGCATGTCGCAGAATTTCGCCACCGTCGCGGCGGCATCCGCATTGCCCTGCGCGGCTGCTTCAGTGATCGCGGCCGCGTTCAGGCCCGGCGGGCGCGCACCGGCGATTTCCGCCCGCGCCGCGTGGAGGTTTTCCAGTCCCCGGCCGGACAGGACAAGTTCCACCGCGACCCGGCCGTGCCGGTGCATGAGCACGCGCAGCAACTCCACTTCCTCGAGGTCGGCGGGTGCGAAATCGGCGTGGCCGCCCTCGGTGACCAGCAGGCCTTCATCGCGGCCGCCCGCCAGGGCCGCCAGGCCGAAGCCGGTGCCGGGGCCCATGATGGCGATATTGCCCCCTGCCCTGCCCTGCACCGGCGGTCCGATCCACGCCAGGTCCGCCGGACCCATCACCAGCGCGGCGAACGCCATGGCGGCGAAATCGTTCATCAACCGCACGGTACGAATGCCGAGCGCGGATTGCAGGGCGGTTTCCTCGAGCTGCCATTGCGCATTCGTAAGATGCGCCCTGCCGTCCTGCACCGGCCCCGCGACGGCAAGAGCCGCGGCCGCAGGCGGGGGCGCGCCGACGCTGGCCAGGTAGTGCGAAATCCCCGCCTCGGAGGTCGGGAAGTCGGCGCATTTCAAGGTCATGGGCGCAAACAGGCGGGTTTGCGGGGCGCCCCCCGGATCGGAGGGTAAAACGCTTGCGAGGGCCAGACGGCAGTTGGTGCCGCCTATATCGCCGATCAGGCCGGTCGGCGTGTTAGCGGGGGGTAGCTCAAGCGCGGCGAACATTGGGGGTTTCTAGCCCGGAGCGGTCTCATTGCCCACAGGCGCTTGCACCAGTGTCGATCCGCAAAGCCGCCTTTTGTGACCAAACCTACGGTGATGCCGCACGTCATTTGGTGGACTGCGTCCACGGCGCCGGCGTTGTTGTAACGCGTTGGTAAATAGCAAGGGTTTCTTGTTTGTTTATTAAGATAGAGACATACCTCCTTTTGTTTATTATTCCGTAATAATATCCCTGATCCGCGCCGCCAGGGCTTCCATGGCAAAGGGTTTGGCCATGACGTGCATGCCTGGTTCGAGATGGCCCTGGCCGATCAGCACGTTCTCGGCATAGCCGGTGATGAACAGCACTTTGAGGTTCGCGCGGAGCTGCCGGGCGGCGTCGGCGACCTGGCGGCCGTTCATGCCGCCGGGCAGGCCGACATCCGTAATGAGAAGGTCGATCCGCGCGTCGGAGCGCAGCGCGTCCATGCCGGACATGCCGTCGGCTGCCTCGATTGCGGCGTAGCCGAGTTCCTCCAGCACTTCGGTGACCAGCATGCGCACCGACGCCTCGTCATCGACCACCAGAACCGTTTCGCCGTCGGCGGCGCGGCCGGGCTCGGGGGCTTGGGTCGTTTCGATGTTCTCGGCGGCTATTCCGTCGTAGCGCGGCAGATACAGGCACACCAGCGTACCTTCGTCCGGTGTCGAACTGATGCGTGCGTGGCCGCCGGACTGTTTGACGAAGCCGTGGATCATCGACAGGCCGAGGCCGGTGCCCATGCCGATCGGCTTGGTGGTGAAGAACGGATCGAAAGCGCGCGCCGCGACTTCGGGCTTCATGCCGGCGCCGGTATCGGTCACGCAGAGGGAAATGTAATCGCCGGGCGGCAATTGGCCGGATGATTGGGGCGGCGCGTCGGGGCCATGGTTGGATGTTTCGATGGTGAGCTTGCCGCCGGCCGGCATGGCGTCGCGGGCGTTGATGCAGAGATTGAGCAGCGCGCTTTCCAACTGATTGGTGTCCACCATGGTGGCCCACAGGCCCTCGGCGGCGATCACTTCCACCGCCACCATCGGGCCCACGGTGCGGCGGATCAGGTCCTCCATGCCGGCGACCAGGCGGTTCACGTCGGTGGGACGGCTGTCGAGTGTCTGGCGGCGCGAGAAGGCGAGCAGACGGTGGGTGAGTGAAGCGGCACGATCGGCGGCGCTGCGGGCCACCTTGATGTAGCGCGCGGCGTCGTCGAGCCGTCCCTGGCCGAGGCGTTTGCCGAGCCGTTCGAGGCTGCCCGAAATGGCGGTGAGCAGATTGTTGAAATCGTGCGCGAGGCCGCCGGTGAGTTGGCCCACCGCCTCCATCTTCTGTGCCTGGCGCAGCTGTTCCTCGGCCTCGCGCAGCGCCTGGGCCTGGGTTTTCTCCGCCGTGATGTCGCGTCCGTAAGCGTAATAAGTTTCCCCTTCGATGGAGGCATGCCAGGATATCCAGCGCGGCAATGCATCTGCGTGGCGCATGCGAATTTCGCAACTGAAAGACATTTGCCGCTGCGCGGCGGTGCGGCTGCGGTCGGCGGTGGCGCCGAAATCCTCCGGCCAGACAAAATCGAGGAAGCAGTGCCCGACGACATTATGCGCCGCATGACCGAGCAGCCGCGACCAGGCTGGATTGACCGCCCGCAGCACGCCGTCGATGCCCACGACGGCCAGCAGATCGCGCGAATTTTGCCAGACCCGGTCGCGCTCGGCGGTGCGTTCGGCGACGCGGTGTTCGAGTTCGGCATTCAGCGTGGCGAGCGCGTCGGCGGTGACCCGGAGGCGCCGTTCGGCGTAGACCTTGCCGGTCGTTTCGACCACGATGGCGATAACCCCTTCGGGTTGTCCGGCGGGGCCGATGATCGGGGAGTAGTCCAGGTTCATCCAGACCTGTTCGGGGCGCCCGTTACGATGCAGCGTGAGTTCCTGGTCGCGATAGGCCAAGGTGCCGCCGGCCAGGCCTACCCGCATGATGTGGTCGTTGAAATCGGCGACCTCCGGCCATCCCTCGCGCACCTTGGAGCCGAGCAGGCGCGGATGGCGGCCGCCGGCGAATTCCGAGTAGGCATCATTGTAGATCATGACGCCGTCGTCGCCCCACAGCGTCACCATCGGCACCGCCGAGCGGAGCATCAGGGCCACCGTGCTGCGCCGCGTGTGCGGCCATTGCGACAGCGGCCCGAGCGAGGTTGCCGCCCAGTCGAACGCGCCGATCAGGGTGGCGAGTTCGCCGCCGCCGGACAGAAACGCCTGACTGGAGGCGGAGGCCATGCCATGCGGGCTCATAACGAAAGGCGAAGGAAGCCGTTCTTTTTTGAAAAAAAGAACCAAAAAACCTTTGGTCTTGCTGCCTTCATTGCCATTCGAGGATACGGTACTTCCATGCGGGTCCGCTCAGCGCGCCGTCGAACCGCATCAGCACATCACGCACGAACCTTGCCCCCCCTGGACCGACCGCCGTGGCCTGCAGGCGCAAAACCGTCGGGCCCCGCGCGTCCGCCTGATCCACCGTCAATCCGGCGGTGCGCTTTGCCCTCTGAATAGCGGCCAGAACGACAGGACTGGCATATTGCAGCCACGGACCCTGTTCCAGCGCCAAGGTGAGATAGGGCAAGGCGGCGTCATACAAGGGGCGCGTCATGCCGCGTACCAGCAACAATTCATCCAGCCGCTCGATGTCCTGGCCGGGCGGACCCCAGGTGCGGCCCTCCATGCGATATTCCGGCGGCACGCTCTGGTCGGCGTCGCCTGGCGTGGACTGGCTGCGCCAGTCGCCGATGTTGTCGGCGATCTGCTGGGCGGTGGCGGTGTCGGCACCCAGCACGCTGAACAAGCCCGCCAGCAGCCCGGCCGGCACCTGGTTGACGTCGATCTTGCCGCGCTGGTCGAACACGTCGACATGCACCGCGGCGCCCGGCTCGGCGAGGTCGTAGGCGCCGTCGCCCGGCTGCCACATCGCGCCGCCGCCGTCCAGCATGTGCCAGATCGTTTCGTAAATGGCGGCGTCGGCAGCGGCCTCCAGCGCCGCCGATTGGCGCAGCGCGGCGGCGGTGCGGGTCTCGGCGCGGCCGGCGCCGGTCACCTGGGCAGCCAGCAACGCGAGCAGCACCATGGTCCAGAGCACGATCAGCAGGGCGAAACCGCGTTCGCCCGAAGGCAGGGCTCTAGAAAGCGGGTCGCCGCCGGTTTCATCATCTGGCGGCATCAGAAACTACCGTTGGTGTCGAGCATCGTGGCGACCTGGATCGCCGGCCAGACGCGGCGCTTGTCCTGCATGACAATGTGGATCTGCACCAGCGCGGGCAGCGAACTATCGTCCCACACATGCAGCCATTTGCCGCCGTCGTCGACCGATTGGCAGTACAGCAGGTCGAGGTGATCGACGCCCTCGGCCAGCACGATCGGCGGCGCCACCGGCGGCGGCTTGATGGCGATGGCGTTGGCGTGCGGTTCCCAGCGCAGCACCAGCCGGTGGTCGCCATCGACGCCGAGCGCCACCTGGGCGCGGCTGACCGGATCGGTCGGCGGCTGGGTCGGCAGATGGGTGACGAACACCACGCGGTGCTCCTGGCCGGCGAAGGGCTTGTCGTCGGCCGCGAGCGGGGCGGCGGCCTCGGTGATGATCAGGCGCAGCACACGGTCGGCGCGCTCCATTTCGTCGGTGCGCTCGGCCAGTCTGGCCTGGGTGTCCCAGGCGCCTATGCCGAACCGGGTGGCTTGGCTCAGGCCGGCGATGACGAAGCCCAGGACGACGACCGCTATCAGGATTTCGAAGAGGGTGAAGCCTGCTTCGGCGGGGGGGGCGACACAAGGAAGCAGTTCTTTTTTGAAAAAAAGAACCAAAAAACTTTTGATTTTTTTCATCCGGCGTCGGCTGTTTTTAGCTCGAAGCGGCGGGTGGTCAGGGCGACGGCGCGGGTGCGGCGGCCGTCCTGCCAGGATTCCGTGACCAGGATTTCGTATAAAACGGCGTTGGTGGGCTTGGTGTCGTTGGCGCGGTCGCTGTCGGACAAATTCATTTCTCTTGTTGCGATCGGGCGAATGCGCAGATGCCAGGTGTAGCCGTCGCCGTCCACGCCATTGCTGTCCTGTGGGGCGATGGCGGCGCCGTGGCCGATCGCCGCCAGATGCGACCTTGCCAGCAACACCGCCTCGGTGGTCTTGGACGCGGTTTCGGTGGCGCCCAGGCCGCCGGTGGTGCCCTGATACAGCAACGCAACCGCCAGCGCGGAAATGGCAAAAGCCACGATCACCTCCAGCAGGGTGAAGCCGGATTGCTCGGCGCCGGCGCCGGCGGGACCTTGGTCAGGGCGCATTGGCAACCTTAACGCGGCCGGTGAGCCATTCGACGTCGATGCGCAAGCGCCGGGCGCCGGCGCCCAGCAGAACCTCGCCGCCGGTGGCGCTGCCGTCCGGCGCGAAGCGGATCAGGCCGGTGTCGTTGGGGCCCTTCAGGGCCGGCGGCAGCACGGCCACCGCCATGCCGGGCGCCAGGGTTTGGATCGGGCTGTTGTCGGCGGCGAACTGCCGGCGCTGCGGATCGATCGCGACGGTGACATCGCGGCCGGTGTCGATCGCCTGCGCCCTGGCAGATCGCAGCGCCTGCGCCAGCGCGCCGGCCGCGGCCCGGGTTTGCAGGCCCTGGCTACGCACCGGTCCATGCGAAATCACCACCCCCAGGACCAGGCCCATGATGCCGAGTACCACCAGAAGCTCGAGCAGCGTGAAACCGTCGTCGTGGGGGCGCATGGCGGCACACAAGCGCGGGTTTGGCGCGGGAGCAAGTTAAAGCGGGGTAGGGAGAACGGCAGACCGGACAGGGCCAGCCGGGCTTGCTTGAGGGCGCTGCCTTATCAGCTTCAGCTTGTGCCGGCACCTCGTCGAAAATACTTCGATGGCATCGGAAGTTTGGCGCCTGCAATCCGGCAAAAACCTCGCCAGGATCGAGCAACCCGCGGCGCGCCGCCAATAAGGCTGGGTAGGGGCAAGTCGATTCACGACAGAGCCTGTGTCGCGTGCGGATGGCCTTGCCGCTCGCAAAGCACCCCTTCTACAACGGCTCTTACGGCCCGTTCGACATTGACTGCATCAAGCTGCCGGGTCGAACGGGCCCTGAGCTTTTGCTTGAAGCGGCATCTTTGTCGGCGTGCTGACGCACTTATTGGCCGACGATGCCGCTTTTGTTTGAAGCGGCATCTTTGTCGGCGTGCTGACGCACTTATTGGCCGACGATGCCG
>Ga0116229_10005355_pt1 | contig 20970 bp, 18 predicted proteins | sample S1TSphgellanicum_3_FD_87313 | JGI IMG/M metagenome (GOLD analysis project Ga0116229, IMG submission 87313) | Host-associated microbial communities from peat moss isolated from Minnesota, USA - S1T2_Fc - Sphagnum magellanicum MG | ecosystem: Host-associated > Plants > Peat moss > Unclassified...
ACCGTGTGTTTCTTTTGTATTTTTCTTTTTTTTTGTTTAAAATTGTTTTTTTTTTTTTTTTGGGTGGGTGGGGGGGGGGGGGTGGTGGGTTTTTTGGGGTCTTTTTATTTGCACTGGATCAGTGTGGTTTGTCTCTTTGGGGTTTAATTTTTTTTTTTTTTTGGTTTTGTTTACAGTGGATCAGTTAGTGTCGTCTGTCTCTTTTATTTTTGTGGTCTGTCTTTTCGATTTTTATTTATTTATTTATTTATTTATTTGGGGTTGTTGGTGTGTTGGGTGGATCATTTCGTTTGTTGTGGATCCAACGGATTTTCTTAAAACGAATTTTCGCCATATTTGGTGAAATTTATTTAAAAAGAAATTATTTCTAATGCTAGTTCAGTTTTGAAAAACTAGCCAAAAATCGAAAAAAAAATTCTAAAAAAATCGCCATGATGTATAGCCAAACGTGGATAAATCTCCTTGTGAACGATCGCCACTGTGGCAACTTCATCACAAAATCGCCACACTTCCAAAAGTGTTGGTTTTTTAAAATTTAAATTTATTTATTTATTTTGGGGGACGTTTTCGTTTACAGCGGATCCGAGTCGTCTTTTGCTCATGTCTTTCGTTTTATTCCAAAGTTGGTTTAAATTTATTTTGGTCTGCAGTCTTTTGGGGGGGGGTGGGGGGGGGGGGGGTTATTTTTTTTTTTTTTTTTGGGGGGGTTGTGGGGGGGCGGTGTTGTGGGGTGGGGGTGTGGGGGGGGGGGGGGGTGGGTGGGGGGGTTTGATTTTGCTGTTTTTTTTGGGGCCTTTCTGAAGGCAGCGTTTTGGGGAGTGTGGTTTTACGGCCATCACGACATCGTCGAGCTTTTTGGAGCTTTTGGGTTTGAGTGGTGGTGTACAACGGAAGCTGATCGCAGCGAGCTCTCTCTCCCTCTCTCTCTCTCTCTCTCTGTGTCTGTGTCTGCAGAGAAGCAGCCGGCAGCTTTAGAGATAAGAAGAGGAAGAACAACGGCAAGAACAATCCGACGTCGTAAAAGAAAGAAGAGAACACCAGGAAACTCGCTTCGTTTGAGAGGAGGAGGAGCAGAACAGCAGGAGCTTCATTGTTGGAGGTTTGTGTTTTCTGAAGTATCTCTTTTTTCAGAGGTTTTTTTTGCTCGTCTTTGGTTTTATCCGCGCGTTTCTGCTGCTTTTCTCCCTTTTTTGTGCCTTTTTTTTTTTTGCTTCTTGTTTTTTTGCAAGAAGAAGAAGAAGAAGAAGAAGCAGGGGTAGGACAAGGCGAAGAAGAAGGAGGAGAAAGAAAGAAGAATAAGAAGGAGGAGAAGGATGAGGAGGAGGAGGAGGAGGAGACAAGAAGGGGGATTTGAATCCATGGCGATGGTGCGGTGGAGAATGTGAAATTTTTGTGTTTTTTTTGGTTTGGCTTTTGAAGTATGGACGAGGGATTTCTGGAGAGGAGGCAAGCGGGAGCAAGACGAGCATTCGGGAGAGCGATCTATGAAGGCGGCGACTTGTGGTTCGGATTCTCATCATCATCATCTGCTTCTTCTTCTTCTTCTTCTTCTTATTGTTCCTGGATTTGGCGATTCGTTTTCCCCTCCTCTCGCGTAGGTGTCGGGTGGTTTTGTTCCTTACTGCAACTGAAACGCTTCGCTTTCATCGCTCTCGCCTTACTATAAGGCATTTGGTTTCCTTCTCTCTAGGTATGTGCGAACGCCGGTGGATCATATCATAGCTATGGCGCCCTTGTGTGTTTGCTTCAGATCATGTTCTCTCGCTGTCTCTGTCTCTGTGTGTGTGTTTTTCTCCATGTGCTACTCGGTTGCTGTCAGGACTCCAAATCTTTGCTTTCAAGCACAGGATTTTCGAAAAGCAACACTCCATAACTCTCTTGTGTGCATCAAAGTGCTATTGCTGCTGTCTATGTGGTTTTTTTGGCTTATGTAGGGTCCTTTTTCTGCGATTGATGGTCTGCTTTCATTCTATAGCTCCTCCAACACATCCCGCACTTAGGACTTTTCAATGTGGTTCATTCTGATTACCCTGTCTGTTGTCTCCAGTGGGACCAATTTCTCTTTTTTCTTATCTTATTTCTCAACATCACTCTGCTTTTTATCAGCCTTCTGTCACACCTGCTTTTCAAAAGAGTTTCTTTTATGTCCTCTGGAGAGCTTTCTCAGCTTTCTCACCATTAGCAGTTGTTCACTGGTCCTCTGCCTCCTTTCAAATCTATACCTGGTGTTGCACCAACAGATTTTATGGTATTTCCAAAGAAGTAGAGCCCTTTCGAAGAAGCTTCCTACTGAATATGAACTTCTTCCTATGCTTGGAACTGCATCAAGGCTGTTCCTTGTCACAGAGATCAGGTCAATGTAGTATGACACTGTGTTTCTGGTCCTTGCCAGGTGATAATGTTTCTGTGAGTTCTGTGCTATCTTTTCATCTGAACTTTGGACGTTAATGTGGGGATAAACAGGAGGATGCCCTCCAGACATGCGGAAAACACGGAATTGATTTACATCATATAGAGAAGTAAGCTTCTGCTTTTCAGTCACTCTTGTATGGGAAGTCCTATTAGATGGCCTGTGGTTCCACATCAAGCTATTAATGTGCTATTGTCTTTGGAATTAGCTAAAGGTCCTGTCTTTAGAGTTGTTTCCATGAATCACTCTAAAATGGAGTGGAGCTTATGCTCACAAGCTTGATGCACAGCTTGAATCAGGATGCAATAGGCATTTTGTTCTGCAGTTTTGCCTCTTGGGTGGCAGCTGACATCCTGACTCCTCTGACATATTCTCATGACATGTTTTCTGAATAATTCTTGGCCTGGAATTTTGAACAGAGTATCATACTGTTATTGACACCCACCATTGGGAGCTGATGAAGTTTGTGGGGAGTACTGGCAGCCAGTCACTGCCATTATGATGAGGCTGGTGGTCTGATACTTGGTGAATTACACCCACAAGGTTATGGCCACACATTCTCATTGTGCCGTTTTGGTTTGATCAGACCTGACACAATAGTTCCCTTCACAGTATTATTATGGAATTTTCTCTGCATTTTCATAGAGATGCATACATTCCAGAATACCATTCTTCTGGTACTGCAGTTGATGGTTTTTTGAAGTCTGTTGTTTGGGGTTTCATGGAAAGTTTCATGGTAGCACATTGACCATGCAAGAGGAAACTGGATGAATATGTAAGGAATAATGTTGGGGTTTCAGAGAGGGGCAGCATGCAGCAGTGGCAAGCACAACATCAGGCAGTACTAGGGCATGGAAGACGCCAAAAGGCTCGATCAGGAGGAGGGGGTCTTACACGCCTGCTATGGATCAGTGGCTACCTTACTGTTACATTGGGGGCACTCTTCTCCACATTTTTCTATCCAGATCTTCTCTCTATTTTACGCACTCGAAATTTAAATGTGCAACCCTATGTCCTACCCAAGGTATCATCTCCAATTGTCAAACTTCTTGCTTGAGCATAAAGTAACCTTCCTCTGAAGCACTGAGGAGAGACTATTTTCATCCTGTTTTTCTTTAAGCTTTGAGAAAGTATATATTCGGAGATAGTTCATGAGCTGATAAGCTCCTAAACATCTCAAAATCAGGTAAGGGACTACAATGATCTGTATTACAAGCACTTGTGATTCACATGGGTAAATCACAAGCTTTCAAATGTGCCATAGGGCAAATTCTTCTATGGTAGTGGCCACAGGCCCCCTCCTTGAGACTTTTCATCTGAGAGTATGCATCCTGGAAACATCCCATTTTTCCTTTGGACTGGTTCTGACTGAAGTGTGTCTGAAACCTGGGTCCTTGGGCTTAAAAATTGTCATGGGTCTTCTTTGGAATTGTAAGCTCCAACATTACTACAGTCTCAAAATGGACAGACTTAGCCTTTCCTTGAACCATCCTGCAGAGTCAATGGTCTCCATCACTTGATGTGTCATGCATAAATCAAATAGTTGTTAAGACAGGTGACAGGGATGGTCTTTGCCTTGGGATTAGCTTGTGTACATGGTGTACTAGAATGATAAGGAATAGAAGGTTTAGAAATAATTGAGTCAGTTACAGTAATGTTGTATCATCTGTCTTTATATTGCTGGTGTGAAGGCATAGATTGGACATCATATGTAGAATAAGAGAAGCTGTATCTTTCAGATTTGAGTAAATAACATTGGTTTGGCTGTAACTGCAGCAGGGTGATCTTGGAGTACAGACCAGAACTGGTGAATTGAGCTGGAAGCAAGAGCTAATTCCCCCTCATTTATCTCGATTGGAGAAATCAGATGTACAGTCTGACCTACCAGATGATAAGGTGATACATTTTACCCCTTTTCAGCCATCCCATACATGTCATTTGAAGGTCCATGAATGTGTATGACCATCATGGCCATTGAATCTGCTCCCCAGTTTTGTTCTTGGTCTAGTTTTCTCCTTTCTTTAGGCTTTAGTTTCCTCTTTTTCATGTCTGCTGTTTGGTTGCTGTTATGTTTCTGATCTGAAATATGCATAACCTTTTTATTTAGTCATATCTGAATCTTTATGGGTTGACTTAAATAGTAATTACGGGAAATTCTTGGTACTTACCAAGATATATTTTCAGCTCTTTGTCTATTCGCTTTCTCTGCATGGGCAGATGCTTGTTGAAGATCCAATTTAGCATTGCATTGTCCCCGGCCTTTAGGTTTGTTGCTGTCACTCTGTTGTTAAAGTTTTATTGAGACTAGCTGACTGGGAGCTGACTTCTGGAGATTTGAGGTTTCATTGCCTAGTCTGTGGCTCAAAGTCTACTGCTCTCACTCTGGCGTTGAAATTTGTGTTCAAACTAACCTGTTTTTAGCTGACCAGGAGCTGATTGTTATATTGTTTGTGTAGGCATTGGAGTTTAAAAAACTGTGGAAGCCTCCACCAAATCGAGGCTTCATTCCTTGTGTCGATAAAAGCCCTTCATATACAGGTCAGTTTCATGTCTTCAGATTGATTCTCCACCTAAATTTCTTGCCAACACTTCTGATCTAAATCATGCTGACTTCATCACTTCTGCTTGTGATTCATGTACCAGCATTTTATTCATGTGGGATGTTTGAGCCTGGGGAATGTCTACTGCTCAATGAAGTTAGGCAGCTAGAGTTATAGGAGATCCTGCTCCAACAAAATATTGTGTTTGACATGCTGCCATTTTGGCCCTGCCTTCTTGATTAGTAAGCTTGTATGGATGATAACTGTTTCAAAACAGTTGATAAATCTTGATCAACATTGTGTGGGACATGAAAACCTGGGAAGTGCAGGTCCAGCGAAGTCACGAGGATATCTTTTAGTGCAAAGCAATGGAGGGCTCAACCAGATGCGGGCAGGAGTAAGAATTCCAAGTTTTCAATGCTTGTTGAGTTGTGTTATTGTTTGGATGTAGGTTCAGTTCTCAAGATGTACAAAGATAATAGATGTCCATGGAGTTGGAAAAGTGCTAGCTTTCCAGCTTCAGCCAGCTCAAGGTTAATTTTCAGGTGGCTGTCTGTCTTTTATGCATGTTGCCGTGTCATCACCAGTTGCGTGCTTAAATGACGTGTTCAGGTGTAGCAGGTCCCAACCACTAACCTCTATGGAGGCCTTTCTGTGCCCTAAGATGCTTGCTTGTACAGGGATAAGCTAAAGTGAAATGAAGCTCAACCTCACAAGCTTGTTGCACTTTAATGAGCATACTGTTGACTTTTTTTGAGTAGCTATCTCTCTTGAATGCTAGGCAACATCTGAGTGAGTCTCCCCTTGGCTTCTGGAAATGTGACAGAAGCTCAGGACACAGATTTTGTTAGTTGGTTACCTAGCATTTGGCGCAGTTTATTACATACTTACCTATACGCACTGTTGGGAGCTGATAAAGTCAGTGAGGGAGTGGTGGCAACTAGTCCCTGCTATTAGCTACAAAGGTGACAGTCATATACTTTGTGGGGACACAAGGTTATGACTATACTATTTCTTTTTGTTTCTGTTGGAACTGACACAATGGTTACCTTCAAATCATATTGTGGATTTTTCTCGGCAATCTCATAGAGATCTGTTGCTATGTCATTTTTTGCAGATTTGTGATATGGTGGCTGTTGCACGTATTTTAAATGCTACCCTTGTGGTTCCAGAGTTGGATAAGCGATCATTCTGGCAAGACTCTAGGTGATGATTCTTTCTTTGTACCAGGTTCTTGTTGTCCCAGCAATAGGCTCCAAATGGAAACTCTTTGTTTTAGTAGAGCACTTTCAGGCATTTCTATTGAGAATTTATAGCTGAGTGAAACTGGGATGACTAATCTTTTCATGAGAATGCACCTAGCTTTCTGGTAAGCTAATCTGCTCTTCTTTTACAAGGTCTCTATCATAGTTTTGGATGCTTCCCAAACTTCCAGATAAGGTCTTCTCTGTGTTCTGGTCTTCTCCTTTTGTTTCTTTTGTATCTTCTGGTTAGAAGGTCTTTCCTTATTCTTCTAGACGTGTTTTGTTTACTTGTAAGGTTTTCTTGTAAGTGTGGAGCTTTTTATAGCCCACTTGGTCCTCATTTGTTTACCCCTGTTGTCTGTTATTCTATGTTTTTCTCCTTCTATGTTGTTATGTTGTTAGTTGCTAGCCAGTATCATGGCAGAGTATTCCCATTGTTTCCAGACTTGTGATAGAAACTCAGTACACAGGTTAGTGGTTACACTGACCTATACCCACTGCAGGTGATAGATAAGTTTCCATCATACATGTTACTGTTGATGGTCTGTCAAGTGAAACTGTCACTTTTGTTCATACTGCATGTTTTTATTGTTTCTTTTTTATAGTTTGTACTGTCTGTGTTGTTCCTTCTTCCTGGTTCTGAAAGTCCTTATCTGCAAGTCTTTCTTTGACTTCAAGGAAAAGTTTTAACTTTGTTCTGGCTTCTTAATTGTGAATATGGAAATTTCTTGATTCTCATGAGAGTTTTAGTCCTCTTAGTGAGATCACTCTCATAATTTTATTTTTCTCTTTATCAAAACGAGTACAATTTGAGTGGGAAAAGGGGCAACAAATAAGAGAAGCCAATGTAAGTCAATATCTTATTGATGGCTTTGGAGTCTCACATAAGTTATGACTTCTGGGGTAATTCTGTATTTTTCTGTGCAGCAATTTTGCGGATGTATTTGACGTAGACTACTTCATAGATGCTTTGAAAGGGGATGTAAATGTGGTGAAGACACTTCCCAGTGAACTTGTTTCAGCACCCAAAGCTGTGAAGCAGTTCCAAAGCTGGTCTAATATCAAGTACTACCAAGAGTCAATTGCTCCTTTGTGGCGTGAGTATAAGGTTTATGCCCACCCCCCAACTCCTCCCTTGGTTCTTCTCTTCTATGTCCTTGATCTTCATTGGAGTAAGCTTCCGAGGAGGAAGAATCAATCTTTCATTTGTGATAAGCAATTGTGAGACTGCCAGTTTGCAACATTCATGACTATGTCACACTTTCATGCGCAGAGATTTGGAAATGTAGGAGCTGCAGCTGCCAAGATTCACTCTTAGGGTGTGATAAAGCCCTTGCTCAGATCAGGGAGTGTCTAGTGTTGTCTGTTAATATTTGTGCCCATAATTGGTTGTGCAGGTCATTCGTGCATCTAAATCAGATTCACGGCTTGCAAACAATGATTTACCGGCAGACATTCAAAAACTGCGTTGCCGAGTTCACTATAATGCTCTCCGTTTTGCACCTCAAATTGGTTCTTTTGGGCAGGTTTGTTGCTTTGTGTAATTGTGCAGTTAATTCAAACAAGGAAGTGAGCCAAACATATCTTAAATCACTTTGGAGTTACTGTCATCTGGCTGAAGCTTCCAGCTTTTACATATTTTTGTTGTGTGAGCAGAAGCTTGTTGAAAAAATGAGATCAGATGGACCTTTCATAGCTTTGCATCTGCGGTATGAGAAGGACATGCTGGCCTTCAGTGGCTGCACCTATGGTCTTACTGAAGCTGAAGCTGATGAGCTCTCCAGCATTAGGTACTGTTGTGTCTAGTTGACCTGTTTGTGGTTCCATTTGTCTGCAAGGTACAGATGTATAGCACTCTTATCTAGCATAACCATAAGGTAGTAATCACATTCGTGGTTGTAAGCAGTCTCATGATTTTGTCTAGATGGTGTGTGTCAGATGTCTGCGCAGTGTCCTGTACTGTGGAAGTACTGATTCCATCGGTTGTTAGGATCAAGGAAGTCCTGTTCAAGATTTTATGGGAAGAATTGCTTGTTCAAGATCCTGCTCTTACAATTAATGTCTTATGTGCTAATTCTCACTATAGTTTCTCAATTCCAGGAGTCTTCAAGTTGTAATGTCTGAGATGGTGGAAATGACATTGCAGGGAGCATACAGCTCATTGGAAGGTGAAGGATATAAACTCCACTGAGCAAAGAAGCAGGGGTTTTTGCCCCCTGACTCCCACAGAGATTGGGATATTTTTGAGAGCACTAGGCTACCCCAATACCACCCGTATTTATATTGCTGCTGGAGAAATTTATGGTGGCGATGAACGAATTGCTGGCCTTATTTCTCGCTTCCCAAATGTGATGCGCAAGGTTCGAAATTATGCTGGTTATTTACTTTAGAAAACTTGGTTGATGCTAGTTGCTTTCACTGCAATAAACATGGAGGAATTGCTTTGCTGTAGTCATGTCTTCTCTCAGGAGATATGAGGACATATTGAATATATGTTGTGCTTTAAATGTCAGCACAATGATGAGGAATTTGACAAAACCTGTCATGCCCTCAGGAAACTGTAGCATCTGTGGAGGAGCTTGCACCATTTGTCAGCCACTCTACTCAACTTGCAGCGTTGGATTATATTGTTTCTGTTGAAAGTGATGTGTTTGTGCCATCCTACTCTGGGCATATGGCACGTGCTGTGGAGGGGCATCGAAGATACCTTGGACACCGCAAGACTATAAGCCCTGATAGGTATTTGGTATCTGGTTTTAAGCAGATCTTTCTGTTTACTGATGAGTTTTGGAGGGGCATTGTGGAGTAATTGTGCATAGTCTGGGATTTACAGATCATAATCTTGATGGTCATTTGGCAATTGCACAATTTTGTTCACCAGTTCTGCCACTGTTGGCAAGCATCACTGTACTAAAGCTCTGAACTTCATGGTCCTGCTTTGTGACAGGAAAGAGCTAGTAGCCCTTTTTGACATGCTAGATAGAGGAGAGCTTGAGGAAGGCCCAAAACTTGCAGAGTTGATCACTGAGATCCACCGGAGGAGGTATGTTCAAGGCTTCTGTTGTAAGATTTAAAAACTGTGGAATAATGCATCAATAGATTTCTCCTGCTCATGCTTTTTTTTTTCATTTACTCATGTCTGTCCATTCTACCTTTGGGCTGGATATGGATTCTCTGACTTACTATCAGTCTGGAGCTTCTTTGCATTTCTTTTTAAAATGGCTTTGTGGTTATGCAGGCAAGGATCACCTCGGAAAAGAAAGGGCCCCCTCACAGGAACTAAAGGAAGGGATCGTTTTCGAACAGAGGAAGCTTTCTACACAAACCCACTTCCTGATTGTTTGTGCTCTGACTTAATGACTATATCAAAAGGTAGTCCACCTGTGTGGAATGAAACAAATAAATGGTCAATTGCTAACGATGATTTGAATACCAGTCGGATCCTAGCATCAGTGCGAAGACAATAGCATTGCTTGTATGCATCACTCCAGTGTATAGTTCAAAGCAAGAAGCAGAGCTAATCTGAGTTGTCTATTTCTTTTCTTCTTAATGCCAATTTGTACCATTCAAATGTTGGTGCAACTTTCTCATTTTTCCAGAGACTTGACTTTTCTGGATGAAGGAAAAGTCCTCACATTTTGGTGATCCGATTTGAGCTGTAACCCAAGATTCAGAAAGGCTTAGACATTGGCATTTTTGACGAAGTGTTTCTGCGAAGACATGTTCTCAGTTAGAACATGCAGGTACCAACCCAATTTGGATTTTTTGTATTGATTCCAATCTCTGAGGTTCTGCCAAATTTGGAAGAGTCAATAGTTGGTTTTGTAGGTTGTAAAAGCTCTGTAGTCCGAAGTAGTTTCTTTGCAGCTGAAATAGCGAGCTTAGTGTTTTGAAGAGAAAAGCATACTCTTCAGTTTCTATCAAAATCTACCAGTGGTTTTCTTGACAAAAGTTTTCTTTTTGGTCATTTGGAATTTAGAAATTATAATTTTTTCAAGGGGGCTTCTAAAAATCCTGAGCTTGGAATTCCCAAAACTCGTATTGTCCTCAAAAAGATCATGCTTTTGAATCTCTTTCTTTTCTGTCACATTCTTTTTGGTTTTCTTTTGTTATCTCCTTCACTTCCAAAGTGTTTGTCTAGGTTGTCAGCATCAGGGCTGAGTCTTTTCACTACTGCTGTATTCCAACTGAAACTCCGTACATTGATCTACTCTATGGACGGGAACTGTTGTGACCTGTCACTGGGAGGGTGATGAACTCAGCAGTATGTTTTGAATGAGCTTGAATCATCTTATCAATGCTGCTGTTGAAGGGTATGAAACATGCATATGATTGTTGCAGTTAATTAATTAAATCATTCTGCAATCCTTACTCTATTTTCGGAGGTTGGGTAACATCTTTTTCCTTTTCTTGTTTGTTGATTTGTTGTTGGATCATTTTTGCTCTTTGGGTCCATGAAACTTTCAAGCATATAGATCAGATCCACCAGATTCACCAGATCGACCCATGCACAGTATGTGGGCCTTTTGCCAATGCCTATCTTGTGCAAAGTAGTGTGCAATACCTTCAGCTGGAATTGTCATAAAAAGGTTGAGTTATGGAGCCAAGTCTGATAAATTAGGGTTGATAGAAATTTGAGACTTTTCCACTACTAGATCTCAAACATTTCCATTGTATATGGGACCTTTGGGTTGCCTTTTCAGGCAGCTTCTCTAGGCTTGCAGGCAACTTGGATGCCATGTAAGCACCCATTAAATACATTGCTTACATGATGCTCATGCTTTCACCTACACAGGTGATGTTTGTCTTGTAACCTTGACTAGTTTGGGGATGTTCATTCCAACTGCCTGGTGCCTCATAGGGGTAAAGATCATTAAGTCCAGGGGTCTTCTTACTGGGAGAAAGAACAGTGTGTTTGAATCCCAAATTTCTGAGGTGTTCCACAGCTGTGAGTGGCACTAATTAAGGGAATTGCTATAATCTTTGCATTGAAGATGTTTCATCCAAGAATGAAATTCCTCAAGTTCTTATTGGCATAATTATACCAGCAGCATGGAAAATTCTGCTCTTCTCAGAAAAGCAAAGTATTCAATTCCCATCACTCTCATAAGAAGTGCAAAGGATCTACCCAACTTCAACTCTAGTGAAGTCAGAAATTTTGGATCTACCTTGCCATCATCACCCATCATCTTACAACAGCATTAAAGTCCAAAACTCCAAAATTCAAAATTTACTAAGTGCCTCCAGTACGCTTTCAAGTGCCAGTGCCCAATGTGTCCAATGAGTCCCACCCTTCACAAAACAGACAATTCTGGTATAATCAGTCTGGAGTTCCAAAGGAAATAAACCTAAAGATATCCGTGTACAGGCGTGCATCTTCAGCTTCATTTACTTAAGTTGCAAAGAGGAAGGTACCTACTACCTGGCAGAAAATGACATATGGTTCCCGTAGAGGGCCATCACATGAGAGCTCACTTGTGCTGCCGTCTACAAATGTTCCATCTGCAAACACAACCTGTCAATTCCACACAAACATGTGCTATTACAAGCTGTTTCGCCTGTTGATTCCACACAAACATTGCTATTACAAGCTGTTTCATCTGTTGATTCCACACAAACATGTGCTATTACAAGCTGTTTCACATTACAGGCTGTTTTTGTTTAACTTTGATTATCTTCTTAGGCATGCCAGTCATGTACTTTGTTCCAGATTTGACTGCACAACCAGCATCCATCCCACATCCACAAGGGCATTGAAATGCTGACAACTGATCAGGAGCTTCAGGTTTTTTTGCTTACTTCTGACTCATAACCAGCTGATGCACCAGCAACTGGCCTAATATAAGCTCCAACAGGACAGCACTTTTGCACTGCTGCGCAGAATGCCAGAAGACGCTCTCGAGTGCCAAGTTGCACTGCCTGTCCAGATTGATGCAAAATACAATTTCTGTGAGTTTATGCTTTGAGCACAAAGACCCCTTTTTTATCAGTTTTAATGTGACCAAAAACCAGTCCAACAGACCAAATGATGGTGAGGAGACTGAGAAAGACCTGAATGATGTCATGGCGCTGGATGCGGGGAGGTGGTTGCACTTTATAACCTTCAGCTGCCATCACCTCTGCCACCAGTAAGCCCCCCTGCCATCACTTCAAACAAAAAGTTCAGCAAGATTTGATTTGGTATTTCTGCTTCCCAAAAGATTCAAAGTGTGAAGGACAAGCACCATCACAGAGTGTCTAGGATGGGCTCCATTTCAGTAGCTTTTGAGATAGTTTAAAGTACAACCTTTATAGCCTCACCAACCATTTGAGGACCCAAGAACAAGCCCTGGAATAGCAGTCGCATGACATCTCCAGAGGTGGCACCAGCTTCCATGCCAATACCAGGTGCACACAATCGAGCAGCAGCAGATTCTACCCATTCTGCCTTTCCTGCTACATATCCACCACTTGGAGCGATTGTGCCTCCAGGGTTCTTTATGAGGCTTCCAGCCATGAGGTCTGCACCCTGTACAAAGAGAGAACACAAGCCAGAGCTCATCTCAGAATCGATTCCTACTCCCTTTCACCTAGTTCAACACATACAGAAACACAAGGAAAGCATGACATCAGGTCATGGTGGCAAAAAGATGGAAGGAAGACCAGAAACATCTGACCTCTGCAAGAATCATTTTTGGGCTATTGAGTTATCCTCTCCAGTCACAAAGGAAATCAAAGATAGAGCAGCAAAAATACCACAGCGGTGGGTTCCAAAGTCTCCACAAACTCGCCATAGCAGTTGTCCACAACCACCACACACCTTGGATTCTGAGCCTGCAAAACCAGCAGCATACAAGGGCAACTCACAGGATCAAACATCTGACCCATTTCCTAAAACTTGGGCTCCTAGTGATGTGGGATGGTGCACATGGAAGAAGAAGAATAGAAGTGACTTGCCTTGATCTTCTCAATTGCTCGCTTAATCTCTGCAACAGTCAGGGACTTGCGCCATGAGTAGCCACAAGAGCGCTGTATGAATGCACACTGTGTCTGTGGCTTCACTGCCTCGTCAAGTCCATCCCAATCAAGCCCACCATCCTCCAGTAGCTACAATGGCAGATGAATGAAACCCCCCAAGGTCAGCTGTAGTGGGTGGGTTCATATACATCTCATCAAGAAAACCAATTGACATGTACACAATTTTTTTTTATCATCGAGCAACAGATTGAACAAATGATCAGGGAGTGCAGTAATGCTGTCCAAAAAGTGGGTTCTTACTGGAAGTTCTTGATACGATACCCCAAATTCTTTTAAGGATCCATGATTTGGAGAACCTCGAAGTCCAATGACTTCTTCCAGTGTGTCGTAGGGTGCACCCGCCACAGCCAGCAGCTGATTGTGGAATGATCAAATTGCCCCTCAATCTCTTCGCATGGAACCAAGCTCCAATGTGATTGAACTGTGCAAAGTACTTAAACTTGGAAAACTGAGCACCACTCAACAGAGTATAGACACAGCCCTTCTCATGACTACTATGAAAGCAAAGAAGCTTACCTCACCACCAGGGCGCAGAGCTGCATACAGAGCACATGCGATTGCATGGGTGCCTGAAAAGAACTGCAAGCCAACAAGTGCACATGTGAATCATGAATGCTCTTCAAGGCATTCAACAGAATATAAAATCCCAAGGACCAACAACACAACCCTTGGCCTACTACTAGGCTCAAGAATCCAAGTCAATAATGCACAAAATTTACAGCAGCAAAAAAGGAACGGCCAAGCAAGCATACCTGAGAGCGTACGATGGCAGCCTCCGAGCCAACCAGAGTTGCAAAAGCTGAGTCCAGTGCCTCCCTGCCTCCAGCATCATTGTGGCCACACCCTGTGGATCCTCCAAAATGCTGCCACTTCCACAATCAGTTGACCAGTATATACCTTTTCAATGAAACTACCTTGAATTTTGGCAAAACATCCATAGGCTTCAAGAAGGAAGTTCAAGCAACAAACAAGCCTGCATGTATGTTGCAGTAGGATTTACAATACACATGATACATACATGTGTGCCAACTCAAGCAAGCGTTTGAATGGACAATCAACTACATAATTGAAAGAGACATAGATTCAATGCTGTTTTTCTAATGAATTGGACAACCATGCACACATGTGCATGCATGTTGGGATTTATTGTAGGGTATTACAAAAAATACGCACATGGGTACCAACTCGAGCACTTGCATATGCATTCAGCACGCGGTCAAGGTTCTTTGCCACAATAGCATCAATCCTCATGAATTCAGGATACAACAAGTTCACCGCATCTGCCACCTGTACTAAGGAAAAAAACATCAAAGCACAACAATCAGGAGTGATGATTCTAAACCCTTCCCACTCCCTGGCATCCTGAGAGGGAGGAGAAAATCAAGCACAAAACCAATCAGTGATTGCTCCCCACCCCTTACTTGCATCTTCAGAAGGAGGGCCTCATCATGATGATGATACCACTTTCTCCACTGCAGCATCATCTCTAACTCTCTGCCACAAACATGGAGAGAGAGAGAGAGACATACACACACACATACACACAGGGAGGGGGATGGTTGACGTACTTGGGGACAGAAATGAGAGTCATTGACTACAGGAAGAGGTTCCACACTCTGCATCTGCGCTCTCCTGCACACTCGGCGTGTTGGCACATTGCAGGTGAGTATAGATGCAGGCTGCGAGGAGGAGGCCGGAGGCAGAAGAAGGTCCTTGGTACAGATCCCGGCCATCATCATCATCATCGCCATTCCTTCTCCTGTTCTTGTTCTTCTTCTTCACCGTCGTGTGAGTCCTTCTGAGTGTATGCACTCTTTTGCTGGTGGTGGTAGTTGCTGGAAATTCAAGCAAGTAAGAGAGTTAGGGTTTCTGCTGCCTGCTGCTGGTCGAGGAATAGTAAATGTTCAAAAGTGTTTTCTGATTTTCTTCTTCTTCTACGAGTGGGTTGTTGTTGTTCAAAATTCTTCAGGGTTTTGTGTAAGGGTTCAAGGTTTAAGATTCTTCTTCTTCTACGAGTGGGTTGTCACTATTGTTCAGAATTTGTGTTTGAGATGTTAAAGGAATATGAATCTGCTGCAAACAAAGGGGCAGGACATGCATGCTCCAAAGAATGCAATTCTTGAGGGGGAGTGGGATATGGATGCTGCCAAGGTTTTTCTCTTCAAATGGGTAAATCCTAAACCCTAAACCATCCTCTCCCTTCAAATGCTTCTTCTTTCTGAATCATTTTCTCCTTCACCACCTGTTCATCTCTTCTCTTCATACTCGTTGGTAGGTACTCTCCTGTTTCTTTCCCATGCCTCTGTCACACAAGAATTGGGTGACAAACGAAATTGACTCAGAAGAGGATTTTTCTGCAGTTGTTCTTCTACTAGTGAGTTGTTGTTCAGAGTTGTGTTTGGGTTGTTCAGAATTGTGTTTGAGCTGCTGCTGAAGGAATACAAATCTATAACATACAAGACAGGATGCATGCTCCAAAGAAATTCTTGTTTGGAGTGGGAGATGTATGCTGGTTGTCTTATACACCAAGATTTCTCTTCCATTTCAAATGGGTACTTTCCTCCTCTCCCTCTAATGCTGTCTGACTCTTTTTTCCCTTCACCTGTTCATCTCTTTTTGTTCATGGTACTACTCTCCTACCTTTGTCTTCAAGACTTACCACCACTTTTCTTGCTTCAATTCTCATCTTTTTTCATGTTCATGAGCCCTCTCTCATTTTGATGGCCTCTTCTTTTGCTTCAATTCTCCATTAGAACTTTAACCCTGAACTCCATAGATAGGGTTCCAGATAGAAGATGTTAATAAACCATTACTACCATCCAATTTCTATCAAAGAACTGTTAGGCCTATTAACAATTGTCAAGCTACATGTGGTGGCACAAGCAAAGCAGGCATGTGAGTGTCAAGCAGGCATGAGTGTGTGTGCTGCCAATCCCCCAAGGCTTCTTCACACTGATGAATCTGTTTGTTTTGCCCAGCTTTACACACATGCCCTTTTGGTAGGTACCTCCTGCAAAAGTCAAGATTCTCTTCTGCATTTGTGTGTAAATCAGAGCTGAAGACAGAGGTCCCCATCTCCCAATTGGAAGAAGCTTTGTGTGCCAGATGCAGAATTGGATTCCATGAAAGTCTCCTTTTGTCAGATTAGGGCAACAGATCAGAAAGCCTATTTCATGATAAAATTGTTGATTTTATGCATGCATGCATGTATGTATATCAGGTACAAGTTCTTTCTTGGCCAGCGTGATTGAGAAGATGGAGCAATGTGGAATGAAAGCTGGACAACCGATAAACAAAATTCCAATGTGAATTCCAGAGCTCATGAAAGGCAAATAATGTTGTTTGTCCTTGAGAGGCACTTGGAGCAAAAACACGAGCACCAGATGCACTCTCTGGGGCAGCTCTGCTTTGCTCCTGAAGCATGGAATCATGCACAATTGTCAAGGTGTGTGCTTCCTGACAATAGAGTTGATCACCCACTGTGCATGTTTGTGATTTCATTGCAAAATCTGTATAATAAAACTGAATGGTGTCTGTCTGTCTGTCTAAAGCCTTATACTTACCTACAAACATACCCAAGTTCCCCTCTATGTAGCTACTTATAAACTACCCCTTCCCTCTTACACACCTACTCTGTCCCTCCTCACCTCCTTGGCAAAAGAGTGGAGTGGGTGGACAAATACCCATCCTTAGCTTGTCTATGGACTAGGTACCTGGTGAGAGCTGCCGGGTTACCGTGTATAATCGAGCTGTGGCGGTGGTGAGATTATGTGTGCCAACCTGGCTGCTCAAGCTGGTTACTGGACATAACTGGGTGGAGACAGGGCACTGAGTGCAGACATTCAGCCCTGTGAGTGGGCATAGTAGAAATCGTGGCCAATAGCAGTGCAATCTGCAGGTGCGTTATGTCTTCTAAACTTGCGTCCTCTTGGTCAGTAGGAATGTGATGAGCCCTTTGTTGACTGGTTATGTAATAAAAACTTGGGTTTCACACTGCTTTGCACTACCAGTGACAATCAAACTGACATAAGGTTGGAATATTAATATACCCATCCCTAGCTTCTATGTAATAAGAATAATGTTTCCTGGAAGTATGAAACCTTCATACCTCTCTACAAACCTACCCCTTCCCTGTTACAAACCTATACCCATCCTCTAGTTTGTTACTACAATTTCAACAGCAACTTTGATGAACAAATCTGAAAGTTAGTAAACCGTATAAGACCATGCATGATCAAGCCTAGAGGAATTTGTACAAGTGTTTTACGCATGCAAGAAATCTATGATTTCAGCATGGTAGACAACCATGAGTGAAATAAATTCAGCACACAACAAAGGTGCTACAATGATATGTGAGGGTATACATTTTCCCTATCTACTGCCTTCAAACTTGTAGCATCACTCCACACTATTTATGGTTTTGACAATACTTGGTTTTGTTGGGTCATGGCATTAGGCACGAAGGACAATGCATTCACTTGGGCCTAGAGCATTGTAATGCTAGACAAAACAATGAATTAAACTAGATTTTAAACACTTAGAAAAAGTTGCGATTGTTTGATTTTTAAAATGGTGGATTTTGAACTAAACTATAATTCTTGTGTAAAGTTATCAAGAGTTACTATTTGGACTTTGATGGTTTGTATATGTTTTGGAAATGCATTCTCAATGAGTATTAGTTAGAGCCTTTTAGAGCCTTCTAAGCATGACTCCAGTCTCCTAGTGACACAAGTGATCAATCTATATTTCTTTGACATCATGCTATTGTATCTTAGAGGACATTTCAATTGTACACAACAAATTCCTTCAAGAAAATATGGGCTTTGTGCCAAGTGCCCATGGATGTGACAAATGTTTCCAATTTGATTTGAAGTTATCATGAGAACTAACAAGTTGGGTTTCTTCTTTTTATTGTAAATATACAATGGGTAATCATCAAGCACAAAGTGCTTAGTAGTTTAGAACAAGTTTAAATGGCCAAAACTTAAAGCTCTCGAAGTAAGAGAAAGGAGGCAAATGATTTGGTACTTAATTTGTCTCAAAGATATATACAAATTAATTTGTTAGATGACTCATTTTATTTCCTACTTGTGAATTTTTTGGTTTAGTTGCAATTTTAATGCTTTGGTAAATGATATAAAGTGTTATATACCTATGTATTATAAATAATGTAATCCAAAGTTATAATTATAGTTTAGAACCAAATGATCATAAAGCAAATATCAATTTATGGCTCTCATGCATTTTACACCTCTACCTTCCATGTTTTGAAAAATAAAATTCTCATGTGATTTGCTGAATAATCTTAGGTAGTTCCATAGTTCCCATGGATCTCCATATTGTTCTCAATACGTTCACTTTTAACCCCATATTCTTTATGAAGAGGCCATGCAAAATATATTTTTGGGCGTGTTGAGAGTTTTAAGACTTTTTATAAGGGGTTTGTGTTCAAAGCATGGCAATATATATTTTTTTCTTTTGGTTTTTGGGGGTGATGAGCCAATCAACAAGGCCCATTTCTTTAAAAAAATAAAATAAAAAAACAACATTTCAGCTTTGGGTGCACCCACAACTAATTGAATAGAAAATCACACCACGTGGCTTGTTTACATTCATGATGCTTTTGCCCCGGTGCTTTAAGATGTGTAAAGCCTCTAGGGGTGGTGGGATGCATTCCCAAAATGCCCGACATTCCCCAAATGCGATGCTCGACTTGACTTATAACCCTTGTGGGAGGCCCCTTACTCTAAGAAGGCTTGCACCATGGGGGTTCACTTCTTCACAAAGGATTTCATTTCATTTCTTCCCCCAAGAAAAGCCAAAAATAAGGTGCACCATTTAAGGTGAACAATTATCATGTTCCAAAAGAACACCAAATTTACAACATATGACACCCACAATTTATTTGAAAGTTGGGCTCTCCAATTATGGGATAGCATGATCAAAGTGCACATGATGCATATTGACTTGTATCTAGTGGAACTTGGTCGGTTATGGCTAAAATCTCTTCCTCGTTCTTTATGCCACAACCACTATGCTAGCCTACCTATTACTACTAATACTATATGGACGAGTTATTCAAAGAACAGCTGAGCATTGATACTACTTATTATATGCATCATCTAGTCACAAAATTGTTTGTCCCCTGATCGGTAGGGTACTTAAGTTGGAAGTTCGATAAATTTGTAAAGACATCAAGGAACAAATCTTCAGCTAAGCATTGATACTACTTACATGCATCATCTCATCACAAAATTGTTTGTGCCCTGATCGGTAGGGTACTTAAGTTGGAAGTCCGTTAAATTTGTAAAGACATCAAGGAACAAATCTTCAGGCCATCTGGCTTGTCTCCCACCCACTCTTATTGTACTTCAAAATTAGAGGCTCGTGGTGTTTGTAGAGACCGCCAATAAAAGGTTTGCCCAAAGCAAAGCCTATGAGTAGTAGAGGTAAATTGTTAAAAAAACCCCAAATTTACTTTCTTGGGTTGTGAATAAACATTATAACCCTTCCCTTAGATGAAATTAGGGTCTCTAAAGAGCAACTCCAATGGTGCTCAGTAGTATCTCACCTTTGCAAATTAAAATTGGATGAAGAAAAGTCAAACCTTGCCGGTTTGGCTCAGCAGAATGGTTTTGGCCCAGCATTTTTGCACAGTTTGCTGCTGAGGCAACTGCCAAAGAACAGTGTCACAAATATATATGACTCCTGATCCCTCTTTCGGATTGGCTAATCATAATGATTCGTCCAAGTGGTTTGCTATTAGTAGTCTCCTACCGATTCGCAGTCCCAGTCTGGGATTCGAAAAAAAAGTGAATAACTAAACTTGGATGTGAGAAAGTCTTTTTTTAGGGTAACATACTGAGCACTGCTGGAGATGCTTTGTGCCAAAATTAACATTTCCTGGAGAAGGGCTGAGGGGGAAGGGGTTGCTTTGGGGAGGAGTGAGAGGCAGGTGCGGTGGGGCTTATTGTGTTTGTCATTTTGAGTAAAGGTTTTTTTTTCCTTCTTTTTTCCCAAGAAAGCCTTTAGCCATATGTAAGGCTTTTGTTGCAGATTATTGTATGAGAATTTCACACTTTTTTTCCTCCATTGTTTGGTTTCTGAAAGCTCATTGAAGGTAGAGGTTAAATGCTATTGACATGTAGCTTGACTTGTTTACAATTTTATAGTTTGAATGCTCAACCACTTGCAATGTGGGCTGGTGGCCATGAATTGTAGCAAAATAATTACTCATTTGATTTTAATTTGTGACCCTGTAACATGTTTTCAAAATCAAATTTCAATCACAATTTGTGAAATGTATTTTTGGGTGTATTAATTTGTGCAATCTAGAATATTACATAACTCTTAAGCATTGAAAAATATATCCCTTAATAGGCGACCTTCTCCGAATGGTCACAAATCATGGCTTTTAAATCATAACTTCTGATGGGGGATTATGAGTTGACAAACGAAGAGCTGTGGTGGGTTATGGGATGAACCCAAATAGGGACAACCCTAAAGTTCCTAGTGAGATTTAAAGGCTACCAAGTGAAAAGTTAAAATTATATCTTCCTCGGCCTCTTAGAGCATCTCCACTGGTGCTCAGTATGTTACTCTGGATAATAAAATTAAATGTCTAAGTTTAGTTGGTTTTTTTTTTTTTTTTTTTTGTAACCCCCCAATAAAACTTTAATTAAAACTATGGGAAATTGGTAAGCTCGTGGATGTGAAAAGATCCCAATGGTGGGGCCAATGGAAGAGTGCAACTGAAGAT
>Ga0116229_10005357_pt1 | contig 20965 bp, 15 predicted proteins | sample S1TSphgellanicum_3_FD_87313 | JGI IMG/M metagenome (GOLD analysis project Ga0116229, IMG submission 87313) | Host-associated microbial communities from peat moss isolated from Minnesota, USA - S1T2_Fc - Sphagnum magellanicum MG | ecosystem: Host-associated > Plants > Peat moss > Unclassified...
AACAATGACTTTTTTCCTTAGACCATATTTCTCTAATCTTCAAAAAATTCTTTCTAATGCACATCATCCTTTTTGAAGGAATATTTTATAGCAAAGAAACTTGATATTGAAGGCTCATACACATTTTATTTTTTTTGTTTGTTTGTTGTTTTTCCACATTCCCTTTCATTGAATTTTTCACTTCCTCCTTAATGTTTTTTGCAACAATAGAATGGTCTACATTTACATGTGTTTTTCAACGATGTTATTCAACTTATTTTATAGTATCAGATTTGTCCCTTTCTTGGCCATGTCCTTGAATTTGATGTATTGATTAAATCATTATAGCAAAGGATACAACACACAATGATTTATGGATGTTCAACATTTAGTTCTTAGTTATCATTTACACAATAAAAGGCCCAACATAAATAATTTTTGCAATGATGTTTTCATAATTTTCTTTGAACATGTAACTTTTTAAGATTATCTTTCATTATCTTTTATTCATTACTAGATTTCTACTAGTTTTAATTTATAAATTAGGATTTTCCTCAAACTTTTCTTCTCCCTTTTATTGCCTCTTTTGTTTTTTTTGAATGACTTCATGAAAATTTCAAATGTCTCATTTCCATTGACTATGTTTTCATTTTCAAGAAATTGAGGAAAATAATCAACTTACTCTTCCAACAATTTTTTTTTAAAAAATCTAAACTATCAAAATGCAAACAAGTACAAAGAAAGGGGATGGTTTAAAATTCAGAAAACTAATTTAAAATCTTGTTTAATATTTTTCTCTCCTTTCATCATGATGTGAAAAAATGGAATGCAAAGATTATGTTGTGTGCAAAAGATTGTATGTTTTATACATACAATAATTTAAACTTTAAAAATCCTACACAAATACAAACAAACATTTAGATCAAATAAGAAGGGAATAATATTAGGTGGGATCACAAGCTCAAAACACACATAATATACAACAACAAAGGCAAACAAACAAATAAGCAAATGTGAGCAGATTATACTTGGTACCTACGTGAAAACACAAGTGGCAAGTTCTTTGATTTTATGAAGCAAATGGGGAATGAACTCCTGTTCTTATTCTTGTGTTGTTGGAAGTAAGCAAGCATGCAAAAGAAATAAGATAAACACAAATGAACAAAAGCAAGTAAGTGGGCATAAGTGGGTGGAAATAAGTAGGCGGGAGCAAGCGTTTAGAAATAAGCAAGTGGAACCTACCAAGTGCATGAAAACAACGAGATTGTTTATTAAGGGCAAAACTATGTTGCCCATGTTGGATAGATTGGACAAAGAATTGGTTACCATAGTTTTCATGACACAAATGTAAAATTTTACCATTCAAGAAGACTCAAAATTTTGTATAATTTTAAAGAATAATTTTGATTGCGTTGATACTATGATAATAAAATATAATTTTGACATTTATTGAAATAACTAAAAAATAACATTTGATCAAAATTACATTATATACATGTTCTCATTATTTTTACATAATTATGTTTCCCCACAAAGTTTGTGATGTAGGTGAGATCAACAAAACAACAACAAAGCACAAAGCTAACAAGCACATAAAAACAACATATGCATAAGCAATGATGCAAAGAAAAAATAAAATAAAAGAGAAAAGAAGAGAAGAGAAAAAATAGGCAAAAGAAGATTTAAAAAAAAACAGAAAGGAAGCAAAAAACTTGGGAGAATAAAAAGGAATGTAAAGAAAAAAGAGGGAAGAGGAGAAAAAACAACAAAAGAAACAAGAAATGATGACATGCAAAACCAAGCACAAAATAATAATAATAATAAAATTTCAAGAACAAAAACACACAATGCTATGAAATTAAAAGAAGAAATCTTGTGGGCCCTTTAGGATAATGGAAAATAATTGTTGCAAGTAGTGTCGTTGGGAAATTCTAATCCATAACATTAGATGCTTCTAGAAACCATCTTGTAATAACTAGATTTTAAACATCCTAACTAAATAGACCCCTAAACCTTATACTTGGCCTATAACTTACCATGAGAACTTGATTTGGTAAAACCTTTCACCCCACCTAAGTCTCATCATTTTGAAAGAGCATGGGTTTGATTCAATGGTTTTTAGTAGTCAATTCTCATATAAAAAAAATTGACAATTCAAATATCAATAAATGTATCATTAAATTTGATGCCTTATGGTGTTTTTAAATTAATATTCGAGTGATATGCAATGCACCTCGTGATACCCACCCAACATGCATGCAAATTGGGTAGGTATCAACTTTTGAATATATTGTATTGAGTCTTTTAAAAATTCATAATTGTTTAATACTTATATTAAATCCTTTAGAAAAAAAACATAAGCTTGGTCTTGGTATTAAGGTTTAAATCTCAAGACTAATTAATTTTGGCTAGTATGTGGTAAGTATATATTTGGTATTGAGATTGATATAGTTTTGGCATCAACCAATATTACTTTAATTTCCTACTAGAACTAGGTACTATATGAAGCTAGTATTGTCTTTAACTCATACTATTTGGTTAGTTTTTTGATACCATATGTGACCATAGTTGCAATCTATATACCTAGGTTCCAACTTGGTACCCACCCAATATTGATTAAAACACTAGGTGTGATCCAACTCCATGCAAATTTTATGACTCATAGATTTATGCCTCATAAGTCTTATTCAAACTCCATGAAAATTTGGTGTTTTAGATTGAAATAGTCTTGGGATGGTTGAACATACTTGTGAAATTTTAGAAAATTTCCACCACATTGCACAAAACTCCCTTTCAACATGAACATGATGGTGCCAAGGGAGAAAACGCTAGTGTAGAAAACATTACATCCTCTAGTTCCCAAAATAGTCAGTGTAGTTGATTATAATTCCCTAGTCTAACAACAATGAGCAAATTATTGTGATCATTAAATATTTTGGTATTGTGTGTGCATCCTTATGTTTTATGTTTTTATTTGTGTGTTGGTGTGTTTAAGGTACATCAACCCGTCATGGAACACTAGCCGATGATTGATCGGGGCAATAGTTTGAACATAGGCCTATGATCGACAAATTTTACACCCATAAATGTTTTAGAAAACCCCATCACCGAATGTTTGGTGAATTTTTTTTCTTTGGTTTTTTAACCACCTTCCACATGATGGAGATTTTTGTGTTTGGTTATGGGAAAAAGTTAGGTTAGTAGAACTCATTTGTACCAACTTAAATAAATGAGGTGTTCTATGATGGGGAAAAAGCCAAGCATTATTGGCACTCATCTATACCTACTAATTTTTTAAAAATGTTATGTGATGGGAAAAAACCAACCCTATTCCAAATACCAAATTGAATGGTTTAAAAATATAAGAGTGGCACTTTGGGCTTTAATCATCCCCACTTAAACTAACAACTATTTGGTTGAAGGTGTAAGGCTACACCATTTCAAAAAGGATACACGATGTACATTGTAGATTGAAAAGTAATGAAACAAGTTTAATGTAGTTTTAAAGGACTTGGGGTTTAAGATCCCCAACATTTTGAATGCACTTACAAACCTTAAAACTTAATTCTAAAGCAGCAATTTTGGAGCACAAAATAAGACATTTTAAGTACTGTCTTACAAAGGATGCAAATACAATTTGGATTCCCACCGAAACCATGCAGCTTATGTAGAAGTTAGAAGCAAGGAGCCATGCATTTGAGTAAATATTCTAGTTTTTCAAAGTTTGGAACAACTCTCTAGAATGTTTGAGCTCTCACAAAGTATTGAAAATTTCCTTCATGAATTTGTAAAACTACTAATTCTTGCTACAAAATGTTTGAGATCTAAAGTAGATGAGAAGGATGATCAAAATTCTACAGAGACTAAAAGACATGTGACCAAAAAATTAGACTAGAAGTAGAAGCAAGTTGTAGTCTTTAGTGGATGAAAGGGTAGTTGATCTGAAATTTGCACATAGTGTAGAACACATGTGAAAGAAAAAGGTGAAGGTAGCGAATTAAATATTAGGCTAAAAAAATGTGAATAGTCGTAGAATTTTGTAGAATCAAGTGAAGAAACCTGAATTCCTTCATAATTCAATATAATCAAATGAAGAAACTTGAATTTTTTTAGAATTCCAATTTCTTCACTTGATTCTACTGAATTTCTAAGACTAAATCTACTTGGTGGACCAAGAGCTAGCATATAAAGAGAATGTGCCACTTGCACATGCACTAATACCAAATAGCCCAGCAACAAATGTAGAAAACATCCTGCCTGCACCAAAAACACAAAAAAATTGGGCAAGAAAAGTTAATAGGACTTTTCACTTACACCCAAAGGGCACATGGACAATTGAGACTTTGGAAGAAGTTCTGGATGTAGTAAAAAAAGGGCACTTCTTAATGAAAAGGGCCAACTAACATTGGCACATATTTTAAACCTTTTTTTTGGGTCATTTGAATGTCAAAACAAGATCAAAGAAGGTTGGGCCACAAGGCATATTAATAGATGAAGAAGATGTAGCAATGGTGGCCTAGATACTTGGCATGCAATAATGCGGACATTCAATTACCTTGTAGTAACTCAAAATGAAGGAAGTAGAACTTACCCAAACTAGACCAACCTCTTTCACAAATGGAATTCCATAGAATTCTTAGTGGTATTGGTTCAAACATTGACATCTAGAACTAAACATTAGACTTGTAGAAGGATTAGAAGTATGCAGGGCACATGGTCTAACAAGTTAGCCATGTAACTCCTTTTACAAGAATTTGGAAACATTATACAATCATCACAAGCATAGTTCAGATCGTCTAAAGGGTAGATGCAAGCTATAGTGGCTCAAAAGCAACTTGAATCCCAATCCCAAAAATTCATTAAATGGAAAAATTAACATTCAAATGGAAAAGAAAACATTAAAAACCAATGTTGAGTGGGCCCTATGTGGTGATTAATTGATTAATAAAGTTCATATTAATGGTTGCCCATCTAGAAAACTCCTTGTCATACATGCTAGGGGGACAAAAATATCAATCCAACAATAAAAGATCAAGAATTGGACTTTTGAAAATAAGGTCCAAATTTGATCATTCAAAAGTCCATAGTTATTTGTTGGTTAAAATTGTTGTAATAATATTTTTCAATCCATATTTTTTTTCCCATCATGTATCATATATTGAGTCCCTATAAAAAATATTGAGATGAAATCATAACAAAAATTGCATTTGAATGTTAATGCAAAACCCATATTATAGTCCATATGTCCATTTAAAAAGTCCTTTACTATATGATTAGTGTATGTTTATTGAATTTCACCCCTCAATAAATATTCTTATTCAAGTTGGCAATTTTAATCCATAAATATTTTTGTCAAATTGATGATTTTACAATGTGTTTGTGGCATTTGAATAAAGTACATTCTACAAAAAGTCCATAAGGACACAAAAAATCAACCACCATAATTTGCATCTACCTTGGAATTCATATGAGATTGGAATCCAAGCTCAGAGGTAATCAAGTGCAAAAGTTCTAGCTAAAAAAGGCTCACAATAGGTTTACAACATTATTCCAAGGTCAAAAGAATGTTGATATTAAACTAAATCATCAATGCAACAAGGGGCTACCTATTTACCAGGTTTTTATATTTTTAGAGGTGAACGATTAAGAGATGATTACATTAAGGAATGTAAAACATGGACTTACATGGTAATGTAGAATAAGGCATGGATGGCAACATTCTTATTCAAGGAATTTCAGTCATTTTTCAAAAACTTAATTTCAAGTGGCATTTTACAATTTTATATAGACCTATTAATTTTAGATGGTCATGGTTCACATGTTACCTTAGAAGAAATAGGACAAGCTCAAACATTTGGGTTAGACACGATTACATTGCCTTTTCATACATCCCATGCCTTGTAGCCCCTAGATGTCAGTTGTTTTAAACCTTTCAAAATTACTTTTAGGAAAAAGAGAGATAGTGCTATGGTAAAAAATAATAATTGTGAATTAAACAAATGCACATTAGCTAGGTGGGTGGACAAGGCTTTAAAACAGACGTTGACTAATAAGAACACTATTAATTATGATAATGTAGTAGATGAAGATCAATGGGGGGAAGATGGAATTACTACATAGTTATTGAGTATTGCAACACTTGAGAAGATGTTGGAATAAAACCTAATGGGTAGGACCACCTAGATGTAAGTTTTTATGTGGATGTATTTACAAATCTTAATGATAGTCCTGAAGTTAGTCTATCAGATGATGCACATGCATTGCCCATTGATGTAGTTGAACCTACTTGTGGAATGCAACAAGTTGGAAATTCTTCAACTACAATGCAAGGTGCCCCATCTCTTGTCAATTTGCAAAATGCCCTAGATTTTGTCAATGTTTTGTCCTTGCCACGCTTGCTTGCAAAAAGAACAAGGGAAAATGAACCATTAATTAACTATAACTAATCACATGTTGTGACATCTATTAAGTATTAAAACATTCTACGTAAAAAAACATTAAACAAAAAAATAGCAAAAGAAATTAGACAACAAAAACGAAAGGAGAAGGAGGACAAGAAGGCTAAATAAATTGTTAATTCCTTGAATGCAATTAAAATGGTAGTGTTAAAGGGTGAACTTATGCCCCCCCAATCAATACTGTCCTCAAGTGGGTAGGAATGGGGAGTAAGGCTAACACCTTGTTATTCCACAAAAAAAGACTATTTTCACTAACTTATTTTATTATAACTATTCAAGTAATAAGTAAAAGGTCATACAAGTGGAAATGGGGAAGGTAAGGGTTTGTTGTCTAAGAATAGACCTACCTTCATATCAATTTTATAATCCAAGGAGTAGACGGTAGAACATAGAAAAGGCAAGATGAGAAAGAAGGAGAAATTGGGAGTAGTTATTCTCCATGGGTCTATAGTACCTTCAACATCCCTAGATACTACCTAGGGGGTCTTCAGACCTTTCTAATGCTATTGTCCTTCCTTTCCCCATGCATGTAGGTTTTTTAGTGGCTTTGCCTGCCACCTGTAACCCTCAAAATCCCTCCTTTGCATTCTATCATCATAGAGTGCAACCTACAACTTGTAACTGTCGTCCCTTTGTAGCTCCTCCATGTTGCTTACCACAATGCCTTCTAGCATGCATGAGGTAACTTGCTAGTTTGTTACCTTTAATTTCCACCACCATGGATTAGTTGCTACCTTCTTACGGTAGCTAATAGCTTAAGGCTTTAAAGACTACCTAATGGCTAGCCCCTTGCTCATTATCCTAGAAGAAATGCAAATATATTAACTCAAGGAAACATCCTACTTTTATCGCCTAAACAATTCTACTTTCCACATTTAATAAAACATCAATGCAATTTAAGAAACTCAAGTCCTTCAACCATCTTCCGTTAAAATGACACATAAAGTACATACTTTTTTCTCCATTCCTCTCCACCACTCTCCAACTGAGAGTTCTACATCTCCCAAAAGTCTTGAATGAATTCCAAATCACCCAATCCTTCTCTTAATCCCCCTTCCTCACAAACCACACAAAGGCCCACATTGACCCTTAGAAAATAGGGCCTTTATCCTAATCCCTTCCTAAAAATCTCCTAGATGATTGGGTGGATTACCCTCAACCATTCATTAACCCAAGCTACTTAATCCCATTAGCTTCACCCCTTGGGTAAAGGATGATAAGTTTACCACTAATAATTAATAGTCACAAGGAGGCCTATGGAACTAATTAGTATAGAGATTTATACCTATTAACAAGTAGCTTAAAAATTGCCAAAGAAACATGCAAGAATAAATTTCATGTCAACTTGGTCTATAGTTGTAGTAAGAAATACAAGGGATAAGTTTCATTGCAATTCTGTAACAGGTCTAAGGGCACATCCCTTATTGTTCAAGGGTGTGAACCTTGGGATTTCAACAACAACACAAAGAAAAGTAAGGGAAATTGTAATGACACGAATGAAAGCAAGGGGTCATGTTGTGGCAAGACTATAATAATTCATTTAAGGTAGCCAATTTTGGAGGAAAGGACAAGGGGTTTAAAGGAAAGGCCAAGGATTGAGACTAGAGGGGTTGAATGTGAAAAAGATCATAATTCAAGGTGGAACCACGAGGAACCAAGAGGAACCGGGAAGTAGAAACCAAAGGAAAATGAACACAATCAAAATCGTGAACTAGGAGGAACTAGGAACCAAGAAATAGGAGGAGGATGAACACGATCAAAATCATGAACCAAAAGGAACCGAGAGCCAAGAACTAAAATGAACGACGAGGACCCAAGAACCATGAACTAGAGGAGGATGAACACAGTCAAGATCACAACTCCGGAGAACCAAGAGGAACTAGGAGCTAGGAACCAAAGGAGGACAAACACAAACAAGATTACGAACTAGGAAGAACCATTAAGAACCAAGAACTCGGAACTAGGAATTAAAGGAGGACAAACACGATCAAGGTCACAAACCAATTAGAACTAAGAAGAACTAAGAGCCAAGAAGAGCAAAATGAACTAGTAACAAGGAACTAGGCATAGAGGAGGACAAGATCAGGATCCATGATCAAGATCAGGATGATGGGGGATTGGGGGCTCTAGAGGAAAATGAACACAATCAAGATCATAATGTAACAAAGCCGGGCCCGCATTTGATGATGATCATTAGGAGGAGGATTGTGATGGAAGGAGGAGTTGAACCCACACTTGAGTGTTCAGGCAATGTAGATCATGATGAAGACTTCTTACACATGACCATCACCATCGCATGCACAACACAAGGCAAAACCAATATTAATTTTTTTTCAATACTAGAGGATGAACTTGTAACAAACACCACTCAAACGAACATTCATGGAAGTGACAATGATCAACAAATCCTTGACATTAATGCCTAGTTGCAACCAATGAACTCCAAAGTTCGACCATCTAGAGTCCAAACTCCAAACCAAGGAATTTTGATAGCCAAAACCCATAGTGGTGTGCAGTTCTGTACAAAAATTTAGGGTTAAAAAAGGTAGGGTTTTGTATGATCGTAATTTTTAAAACTTTTTTGTAAACATTGATCTTGGTAGTAGATGTATGATGAACCTTTTTGCATAATGTATCCAACAAATTTCATTTCCATTGCATTCGATCAAGGGTCAAAATTTGTCCATGTTTCAATTGTTGAAACCTCTTTCATAAGGGGAAACATGTTTGGTTATCAAGATGACAAGTGTTGTTTTAAATTGTTTCCAGCAAGTTAACTCCCCTTCATTTGGGGCAGCATATTTTAATCATTCCTTGACCAAATCACATGATCTAAACATCTATGAAAAATGGGGCACAACTTCTCTTTAGATCCCAACCCCAAAAAATCGACATTTAGCACACACTTTTTCACTGAGTCCTTATATGTTTAGCCTCCAGCCTATCTACCTTATTTCTTTTTTTTTGCATCTTCTTCATTTTATTTTTTCTTATTGTTTTTTTTTTGTTTCTTTTAAATTTCTTCTTTTGCATCCTCCTCCTCCTATTATTCTTTGCTTCTTTCTTTTTAATCTCCTTTTCTTTTTCCACAACTCCATAGGACAATTGATTACAAGTCTTTTTCACATTTTTTTTCTCACAAATAGGTGTTTTCCAAGCTTTCTAGCACTTGTGGGTCCAAGTACGTCCTTTGTGAGCGAGTCATTTTCACATGTTTTCTTTTGTTTCCATCCTTCCCTATCATGGTTCAGAGCAATCTTAAACTCTCACAAGCTCTTTCACACATGTTGCTTTAATATGTCTCCTTCAAACGTCTTCTTTGTACTTGTACTTTTCATGTAAGTTCTTATCAAATATCATGGCTTTCTTTGCTTCCCTCTTGACTTATTTATATATATTTTTGTTGATGTGACACTTTTCTCTTTTTTACTAAAAATGTTTTGTTCTCACATTCTTTCATGGTTGTGATGAAAAATGACCATGGACAAGTTTTGAGTCCGGTTACCATCAAAAAAATTCATCAGCACTTTTGGGTTTGCAAGGCAAATTTGATGGTGTGCAGCGGAGATACTTGTAGGAGGCAACACTTGACCATTGGTTATAATTGGTGAGTTTTGACATTTTTGTGTAACCCCTTGAATGGTTCATCTTGTAATGTTGAAATCTTAGACCGGCTTCACACTAGGAATCAGGGCCAATGTTCAACCCAAATCCAACAGTCCTATTGGTGCAAAAGTTGAAATCAGCCCTGGGGCCTTTACACTAGGAGTCAAAGCTGAAAGAGAAAAAAACTTTTCAATCTGCCCCAAGTTACTAATAAATGCTAAACTTTATGGCCTTGTATTGGTCCCCAGGCTCAAAAAAGGATACCATCAAATTTGGGAGGCCAATTTGCAACCCCTGGGGCCAATGTTCCAGCATTTATTAATATCCTGACGTCAATGTTCTAGCGTTTATTAGTAACTTGGGGCCAATTTGCAACCCAAAAATGCTCAAAGTTGGCCCCAAGTTTTTTTGGCCCTGACTCCTAGTGTAAAGCGGGCCTTCCCTTAATAATAGTACTTCCCATTGAAAGATTGCTACCCTACAAAGAGGGGCATGGCACAAGTGTGTGGCACAAGTACTCTTAGATATTGATCTTGATTTTAGAGTTGGCAATTATCTATTAGTAAATTCATGTAAGGCCCCTCAAACTCTGGACCAAAGCCAACTTGAATGAACCATTCTCATTGGGTGGCCCCCTTTATCAAAGGCCAATGAATTGGTTTTCAAATCCTCAAGCCAAGTTGGTGTAAAAGCCAATGAATTGCCTTTCAAGCATGAAGAGATTCCACTTAATTTAATATAATTATATCTCACAACTTTTCAGACCAAGACTGCAATAATTTTGTGGCCCAATTTTAGTTACCTATATGAAATCACATCCATAAGATAGGGAACAAAAACAACTTTGTGGGTTGTTGGTCTTGGTTTTGGTTTCATTGCCATGTACATAAACAACTTATGGATTATTATTGTTGTTTCAAGTTTCACATGCCAACTGAATTGAAACTTCATGATTTCTTGTTGTGGTTAGTCCTTGATCTTAGTCTGTAGCTTGAACTTTGAAGTGTACTTAATTTACTTAATAATGAACAGGAAATTCAACTCATGATTGTATACAACTTGTGGCCATGAATCCTAATGGGCTAACCACTCTAAGGTATGTTGGCTTTGATACTTACAAGATAGTGATAGACACATGACATATGGCAGCTTTGCACATTACATTCCATAATGTTCAAGGAGACCACAAAATGTGTAAATAGCATATGCTTTTGTTCAGTCCATTCTCAATGAAGACCTCACACCATTTGTGGAATTAATGCATCATTAATTTTTGGGATTTTCTTGTAAAACTAATAATTTATATTGTTGGGTTTGTAAGCAAAGGTCGATCCACAAAGATCCAAAAAGGACTCAAGCATCTAAGTTAAGATATCTGAAAAAGGAAAATATTTTCTTAAAAAACCTTCCATTTTCTAACAAATTCCCCTCAATGGTACTTTCTTATAACATTAAAGTTATCCGAAAAGTCAGGCGATTAGGGGGCGAGAACGGCCAGTTTCGGCGTAACAGGGCATGAGATGCTTAATTATGAATGAGATTTTACAAAACGAAATGACTGGGACCCAAACTAGTTTTTGCACCAATTTTAGTGGGAAACTGTGATTCCCCCTCTTTCCTTTTTCCTGAGCGCCTTCACTGCTGCTACATATATTTTCACTGCTCCTACCTGTAGGACTACTATAACTACTCTCGAACCTTGTGCATTAAATGCTGAGTTTCAGCATTTCGTACAGAGATTTACTAAAATTTCATTACTTTGCGGATACCACTGAAAGAGGGGACAGGGGATGAAAGAGAGGGTGACTTTATAGATAACTTTATTGTCAAAGATAAATTGAAATTACTGTCAGAAACACGTCTTTATAGAATTCTAAAAATGTAAATAATTCTACCATTATGACGAAGATTATGACAAAATCTTCGTAGCATATGAATGTGGATACTGGATACATTTACAAGCAACTGTTGTACTAATAGTCTTTATACCAACAAAATAGAAAATACATGTGATGATGTGATTTGAACAATGAACGATATTGAAATAAGTGTTTGTTCCTATACCATACCTTTAAATGTGCAATTGTGATATCTCCCCATGGTTCTTTTCAAATGTGTGAAAGAGGAGCTTCAAAAATAAGTCATTCAACACCCATAATAGCACAACCTTTATTACCTACTACCAATGGACCACAATTCCAAACTTGTAGGGCCTATAATAATTAAGGCAAAATACATGCATGTATTGTATGCAAGAAAACCTCAAGTTTGCACAATTTTGAGATCTGATCAGCTTTGATCCAAGAGGATGAAAGAACCATAAAAATAAGTGAGTGACAAAGTCATAAAAGATTATTATTTGAACTCATAGGAAGGTTCAACATTAATCAAAACTAAACAAGTGAATCCATGGTGGGAACCAATGCCAAAAAGAGCTTGCAAAAGACACATAGGCTTTTGCAAAATCAATGTAAATCCGTGGAGGGAACAAATGAGCAAAAGAGCTTATAAGAGGATTTGAACCTACTTCAAAAGACTAGTGAATTTTAACGACCTAAGTTGGATGCTCTAGATTCATTACAAAGTCTACAAGAATTAGTAGTGGACCGTCGTGATCTGATCTGATTAACTACGAGTTATGAGTTCAGTAATTCCATGATGAAAAGTGCTGTGAGAGTACAATTCATTCTTTGTATCGCATATCATCATCAACCTTCATCCCAACCTATAATCAATCTAAAGATGAAGAAGAATGCCCCCAAGTAAGAACAACTACTCAATTATTATGGCTGGTCATGTTTGTAGAGCTTTGAAGACCTTTTGAACCTGGGGCCCCCAATATTATGGTTGCATAATTAGTACCTATCCCAGGTTTTGTTGTATACTCGGTGGAGAAGGGAGCGCTCTACAGCACCCGTAGACTTGTACGTAGTAAACTTCCTTTTGGGTCCTCATGTGCAAAAATTTGCTAATTGCATGGCTATTTCTTACAAGAGTTGTGGACGGTGTTTGTCGCCCATTGGACACAACAAGGATGTCATCGATGAGAATTTATGTACAAGAATTGCCATGCATCATGATTGACAAGTTATCCCCATAATTCTCATTGGTAATGAGTACCACTCCTCATGACATTTTATCTGATCAGGTAGTTGTTTACATGCATCCCCCATAGACCCCAGTCTGAGTTCTTGCTACAAATGACAATGCACAAATCCATCATGCAAACTTGAACCAGCCCTTTCCTTTCTTAGCTTGACCTACAAGACTCAAGTGCCACTCTTTTACCATGTGGAATCCATTGATGATGTCGTGCTTTTTTGTTTGTGCTCTTCCCATGCCATGTGGTAGTCTTATGGCCCATTTAAAATCATTTCATTTCATAAGGAAAGGGAACCTTCTTATTCCCAAAATTAGACCGATAAAGTGAATTTGCTTGATATCAATCAAGAGGGGTCATGATTCCCCAGAACTTGATTTGTATGATGAGTCCATGAGTCTTATCTTTGCCTACTACCTCTTGGACCTCCACCAATGCAGTTGTTTGTATGAGGCCATCACCACACCTAGTTCGTAGTAAGAAGGAATCCTGGATGGTTGTGAAGGAGTGCTACTACTAGATTGGACCCAAAAAAGGATTATTGCGAGGCCCCCATGCTAGAGTTCAATCCAATCAATGGATGATATCAATATCTAGGACCATTTATTACGCAGTACGAATTGGTTATAATCATGAGCATTTATGAATATGCTGTCAGTAGAACCTTTTTGTAAATTCACAATATGTTCTTGTGCTTGGAAAAAATTGTGTTTGACGACAAACAAAATTGTATTTGACAACAAGAAAATTATATTGTCAAAAAATTGTGTTTGACGACAAACAAAATTGTATTTGACAACAAGAAAATTGTATTGTCAAAAAATTGTGTTTGACGACAAACAAAATTGTATTTGACAACAAGAAAATTGTATTGTCAAAAAAATTGTGTTTGATGACAATCAAAATTGTATTTGACAACAAGCAAATTGTGTTTGACGACAAAAAAAAATGGTATTTGAAAACAAGCAAATTACATTGTCAAAAAATTGTGTTTGACGACAAAAAAAGAAATGGTATTTGAAAACAAGCAAATTGCATTATCAAAAAATTGTGTTTGACGACAAGCAAAATTGTATTTGACAACAAACAAATTGTGTTGTTGTCTTGAGTCCCCCATCCCCAAAGGAGTGTGGAACTTAAAACAGCCCAAATGAACTTTGGGGGGGGGGTGTCAGTCAGTGCATGGCCTCCACATTTTGTCATAAGGTTGGACTGCTGCTGTAGGCAAAAGAAACTAATATTTTAAAACTAAAGACCAACCTGATCAAAAGAAAGCCAATGGAACTAGCTGTTGTTATGATATAACCAGTCCTTTAGATAGGTGGATGTGAGTTCAAAACTGCCTGCAAGGAAGCAATGTCTTTCTCCTTTAAGCAGTACATGTCTCTTCACCCTGCACAATATGTATGCAGAGAATCATGCAGGGTGTTGCACTTTACACCAGCAAACTTCATAAGGGGTGTTTATTGTCTCCAGAGAGGGGCAGAGTGAACCAGCACCTACACTGGTACCTTTACCTTTTTGAATGAGACTTCTTACTGATTGATTATAAGAGGTCTTCACCTCTCCTATTAATTAGAGGAGGTGCCTCCCAAGTTCAATTTTTATTTTTATTTTTAACAACCCAATTTGTTTGGCCTACCACGCCAAAAAAAAAAAAAAAACTATGGAGGCTCCCCAAAATAGAAGGTTTTATTTTGAAGTATAGAGTTCCTCTCCTTTGGCCCACCTATATAAGTGAAAGGAGGACAAAAATTTTGCCATAACACATGGGATAAAAGTGAGGTGCTCTGGATAAAATGCTGGGGAACACATTGGGAATATTGGGAACTTGCAGGGAACATAGTGGGAACACATTGTGAACCAGGGAAAAATGAAAAAAAATCCTTTCCCCCTGAAACTTTAAAGGAAAGAAGCAAGGCACCTTGAGTGCATGCTTGGGCCTTCCAATTGGCTGCATGAGATTTGTCTTCCCAAAAGAGATCATCACCATTTTCGGCCTGTGCTAGTTCCCCTTGCAAAGAAACCCTACTATCTATTCTGTTTCATATTAATTAGTTGGGGGTGCCTCACAAGTCCAACCTTTTTTTTTTTTTGCAATGAGCCAATTTGATTGGCCCATCACAAAAAAAAAGTTGAAACTATAGGAGGCTCCCCAAAATGGAAGATTCTATGGAAAGATGGAGTGCCTCCCCCTTTGGCCCAACTATATAGGTGAGAAGGGGAGGACTTTGGGCAAAAACATATGGGATTAAAGCAAGGTGCTATTGGGAACACCCTTGGGGAACACATTGAAAACCTAGAAAACATATCGAGAACCTGATGGGAACTTGACGGGAACACCCCACCCTAAACTTAAAAGAAAATAAAATCAAGGCACTTTGAGTGCATGCTTAACCTTTCCATTGGCTGCATGAAATTTCTACTTCCAAAACTGTTCATCACCAATTTTGGCCTGGGATAATACCCCCATTATAAACGGGGGTACTTATTTACTCACCTCTCCAATTAATTAGATGAGGTGCCTCCCAAGTTCAAATTTCTTTTTTGCAATGAGCCAATTTGATTGGCCATCACTCCCAAAAAATGAAACTATGAAGGCTGCCCAAAATAGAAGGTTCAATTTTGAAGTATAGAGTTCCTTCCCTTTGGCCCACCTAGGTGAAAGGAGGACAACAGTTGCCGAAGCATATGGGATAAAAGTGAGGCACTATGGAGAACATGTTGGGGAACAAATTGGGGAACACATTGGGAACCAAGGAAAAATGAAAAAAAAATCCTTCCCTCCTGAAACTTTAAAGGGAAAAAAGCAAGACACCTTGAGTGCTTGCTTGGGCCTTCCATTGGCTGCATGAAATTTGTCTTCCCAAAAGAGTTTGTCACCATTTTTGGCCTGGGCTATTACCCCTTGCAAAGAACACCCTACCTATTGAACCCAAGAAATGTTAAATTTGGTCTCAGAGACCTTTGATTTAGTGATGAGGTGAGAAATTTCAAATGTATAGCCTAGTAGCATCCAAGAGGAGCTTTGGGTGGTTTTTTTTCATCACGGTACCAGCATGGGTGCTGGTTCACCCAAAGCCCCCACAAAGGCAACTGAAAAACCAATTTGAGTGAGTACCTTCACCTATTTGGGTGAAGCCCCTTGTAAATATCATGATTGTTGGATTTGGACATGGAGGCCCCTTATTTGGTCTCAGGAGGGGATATGTATAGGTAAGCAATGTTAAGAAGCAACCCATTTTCTTGAGTTTTGTTGATGGTGCCACTGTAGGTGCTGGTTCACCCCCACAATCAAAGGCAATTGAAGCCTGGCCCTAGGGGTTGGAATTTTGCCAAAAGTATTATTAAGGTAGTGAATGGTCTAGGGACTCACTCTGTGTATTTACCCACAACTTTCAAGTGTACAACTAGCCTTGATTTGGACAATCAATTTCTAAAGTCATTCAACTTTTGGACATTCGTCCACTGTGACTATGTTGGACATTTGGCTTCACACAACTTTGGGCAGTCTTTTTGTTTGTGGATTTATTGAGATTTTGGACAATTTCTAGCAAATCAACTTTCAACAGTTTTTCACATGTCAGAGTATTTCTGAACTCCAAGTCAACCACAACCCAATTGGCAACAACATTGTCCAATGTGAACCTGGCTTTTTTCCTTGACTTATTTGATATTCAATCAATCATGCGACCTTTGTATCCTAATAATTTCTTCTATGGTAGTATGCATATATATTCAACAATTTGTTCTGGGTAGCCATTTGTAGAGAATTGAGACGTGGCCTACACTACTTCTTGCACCACCCCAAAAATTGCACCCAAAATGTGCTAGATGATCTAACCAATGCGACAAACAAGAAGGAAAGGGAGCAGTAGCATATGTTTATTTGCTAGAATTTTCCAAACTCCAAATAATGATTGGCACATTGTGTGCCAAAATTATGACTTTGACGCTGAATATACACCCTCCTGTCTCAAGTAAAAGGATTGCAGGGGAATCTTCAAAAGGAGGGAAATACTGAGTTTCATTGTTTGCTATTCATGTGATTTGGGCGGTGCTGATATGAAGGGGTGCTGAGAGGTGTTAGTTGTTTTGGTGCTTTAATCAACTTCCAATCTTCTCCTTCATTGGTTAACTTAGGGATTAGGTAAGTTAATCCTAGTGGCAGCTCCACACCTGTGTACAACATCAACAATGTTACCTAGAAAAAAATAGTGAATGTTAATATGATGTTAGATTTTCTTAATTTTTGGGTGCATTCACATATGTAGTATGAGGTACCGTTGCAAACGATGTGGCACCCTTTTTGGCCAGTGGTGTTAACTATTAGCATTTGTGATAAATAACATTAAGCTTCTCCAAAAGCATAAGTTTTGAGGTTTTAACTCAATGCTATCTAAAGAGCCCAAAAATGATCTTTTCACTCAATGTTTCATGGCACAATCAATCAATCTTGATTGTGGTCACTAATCATTAACATTCATCATGATGGTGTGAATCTAACATGACGAAAAGAAATTGCTTTACCTTTTGATACCTTAAAACATTAACCTAGATATAAATGCACACCAAAATTGTTAACGAACATTTTAGGTTTCTTTCTAACTTTAAGCTAGATATTTTTATGATGTTATCTAAATGTTAAGCTGCCTAACACGATAAATCCTCGCACCAGGTCTGAATGATGCTTTAGAGATTTAACACCAAACACAGAATACTTACAACCCCTTTAAATGATTGTCCTAAAACTGTTTGGGTAAGGTGTAGGGTGGGGGCTTTTAGGGTTTAGGATTAGCTCTATGTAATTGCTGAAAACATCTTGCAACTTTATTAAAGAAGTGTTTGCTGTTGTTACCTGAAATGTTAACAAGAATTGAGTCAACCTTTGGCCACAATTTAACCCTTAAGAAAACCTCCACACTTTGTGATGGTGCAAATAGAGGACACTTTAGACACCATAACTGAGTGTCACATTTCTTTTGTTTTATTTTGTTGTGATGACACCTAGCAAATACTGGTCTGGTATTGTGGTATAAAAATAAAAATGATGCATCAATTTTTACATTGTGTACAACACTCTCAGCTAAAGGGATTACTAGAATTGGGCTTGTGTTGCACAGGCCCTTAATTCCTACACAAACTTGGAGGGAAAAAAAAAAAAAAAACTTTATCACCATTTGAGTTGAACCAAAAAAACATTTGATTTTCAAATAACATCTCACCATGGACCTTGCAAAGGACTTTGTGATAATGTTTCTTGGATGTTTGGGTCAAACATAATTTTGGGTGTTATTTTGTTTTTGGTGTACTGTTCTTACAATGTCATCATACATGAACTTGTTTAGAGGAAAGAAATTGATTCGCATGTGAGTTGCAGATTCTTTTTGGCACATGTGATAGATATCACGTATATGTATCAGTGTAGAAAAGCAAGTTCTTCAATAAAAGTGTGAAGGAATTTTTCTCATTGGAGATAGATATGAGTGCCACTAAGACAGACTTTTGCTTCTCTGGCAAGAAACACGAGAGAGCACATCTACAGTTGGCTGCTGTAGAGATAACAAACTGAGGAAGGGGTTGCAATGACTTGTTGAACATTGGGTCTAATGAGTGCAGGAGGATGACCACGCTCGCAGGCATATGGGAATGTGCACACAGTGTTTTGAGGTATGGCATCATCATCCCTTGAAACTAAAATCCAAGAAGCAATCTAACTGGAAAAGATGAGGAGTATATGATGGAACACTGATGAAAAAAAAAGAGGTCACCAATGACAAAGACCAACATTCTGGCAATAAGGGAGGGGTGTGGGACCAATGCGCCAGCCAAATCCTCAGTTGTTGGTAGTGATCATTTTGCTTGGGCAAACAAAGCTTGGGCCACCTACTTCCATAGCTTCATAGGCAACATCCTTGTTAAACATGCAGCTCTCCACCCACAACATTACATTGCAGTTAAAATTCCAAAGTGTAAGTACAACACAGTTGGCTTGCACTCAATTGGTGTCAAATGTTCAATGGATCGGTGAACTTGGAATAAAAAATCACCGTGAGATGTCAGAGTGTTTTTTATACAAAGTCACCATTCAAAATCTGGCACTTGTAAAGATTATGGGTTGGTTTCCTTCTAAAGGTTGTATAGCCTCCTTGTTTAATCACCCCTTTGGTGCCATCCATTTCTATCCCAGCTTGACCCCTATAGGCCTGGCACATTTTGGAGGTCAACTCATAGTACAATTGGTCAGATTGTCAAATTTTTATGTCATTCTCAACTTTCATGTTCAAGTGTCAGAAGGGATCTGTCAGTGATCCTTTACTAATTTAACTTGGCAACACTTTTGGTTGTTTCTCAACAGAACTGAAGAAAAGAAATTCACTCCACTTCAATTTTCCAAACGAAAAACTTGTCTATCAAAAAAGATTGCCAACAACCAGGCAGATCTGAAACCGTCAATGGGTAAGATGAAATGGTAGACCAAATGCAAACATTAACACCCTTGATTCGGTTCAAGTTCTGACTGAGTCATAGGATATAAAAATGGGAAATTCATTAGCCTCATTGAATTTGCCATGTTCATTCCTGTATCAGATGATAGATCGACTTTAGGAAGAGTTCAAGAATTGTCTTATGTCTTGAGTGTGCGTGACAGTTTGAGCTTCTGGTTGTAACTTGTATCTACTACCTTCCAGTTCAACTGGCATCTGTAAGTCCCTAATGTGTGCACAAGGATAGACGATATCGAGGAAAGTACACACAATCACATCAAACTTGCAATCATCCTCGAAAGACCTATGAGCACTTGCATGACTTTGACTTGTTTATTAGGTTGGCAATGTATTTTCACATTTGTAGAGCATGCTGAAAGCAATCTATTGGACCCTGTATTGACTCAATGAGATTTCTGATCCAAACATGGTAAAAAATATTCAACCAGGTTGTTCTGCTCGACCAGCACATAAAATATACCACTATTGGGTAATTCCTGAAAGAAAAAACCAAACTGCTTGCGGCCCTTGTCCAGTGGTTCTCAAGAATCATTGGACCGATTTGGACCCTTAACCAAGGTCATAAAAAATCAAAGATCCATGTCAAGGAACGTACCCTAAACCGCCAGTTCTTTGCTGGTTCTTTCATGAAAAAATTAGGTTCTTTGAAAAGATTCAAAAACCAAGAATTGGAGGTTCTTTTATTTCTAAAAATTAAAAGAAACCAGTACATGAGTTATTTTCAAAGAACCACACAACATGATAAATTACCCACATAATAGAAAAGGACTCTTCTCAGGTCTTGTAGTTTATGCCCGGCCCTTGAAGTAGCCTATTCTGCTTCCAGATAAATTGCTGTTCAAGGATTCCAGGAACATCCATGGAGTTGAATGTGCACGTTATTAAAGGTCTTGGAAGTTCATTTTACAAACTGCAAATTTGCAATTGAGAGGCCCCACAAATGCTATGATTGTTGCATTATGTGCCATCTATCAACAACAGCAATGACAGTGTTGGTGCATCACTTTCTTGACCTCTCTAGTACCTAGTCAGGGAAGAACTGTACTACCATCTCTTCCTTTTTTTGCTGATTCCCTTTTTGGTAGCAACCAAGATCTGAAATTTGGAACCTACTGACACTGGTGTTCTGCTGATACACACAAGTGGGAAAAAAAAGTTAAAAACTTCCTCCCACTTTCATGCTCCCTTTTTGTTTCTGCTGCTTTGCTTTTTGGTAACAACCTCTCAAATTTGGAACAATCTACAGACGACGATGAAATCCTGCCAAACTTTAAGTTAGTATGAAAAAGAAACAAACACTTTGAGAACATGGA
>Ga0116229_10005358_pt1 | contig 20964 bp, 17 predicted proteins | sample S1TSphgellanicum_3_FD_87313 | JGI IMG/M metagenome (GOLD analysis project Ga0116229, IMG submission 87313) | Host-associated microbial communities from peat moss isolated from Minnesota, USA - S1T2_Fc - Sphagnum magellanicum MG | ecosystem: Host-associated > Plants > Peat moss > Unclassified...
GAGGGACAAGTATTATCTCACTCGAATCTGCATCCAAAACCAACCACAAGAGGGTTAGTTCACATTTGGGAACACCCTTGGGTGTTGGGACAAGCCACGGGCACTTGGACACACTTGACTCACAACGGCCTGGACTCGGGGGAAGCCACCACCTTCCCCCATATAGTATTCTCTGCAGCTCTCTGCCGAGGCTACATCCGAATGGCACTTTTTCCTGGGACTCCCAAGGAGGAGTCCCAAAACTGTCTCGGATTGGAGTCCCGGGACTTTGGGAGCTCATATCTCCTGGCTCCGACCTCCGATTGGAATGAGGTCTAAAGCAAAGCTGTAGCTCTCATCAAGAGCTGTCCAACGCTATGTTGCACTCATTCAGCAGATGGAAGAGGTCGATTCCCGACTTTTAGTGGTCGGGAGTCAAACTGCCAGTTTGACTCCCGGCCATTCTTTTGCCCATAACTTGGGCTGCAGATGTCCAAATGGCACATGCGAGGCTATTTTGGGCATCTACACTTCAAGACCTTTTCATTAATATAAAGAACGCCTCAATGCAAGGTGTTTTGACCCTTGAACTCGAGCTTTGAATTTTCGGGAGTCCCAGATGACTCCAACTTCCCACTTTTGGGGGTGTGAGTTTCATCTCACACTTATCCCAAAGTGGGGTTGTGATAAATAGTCCCTAGTTGGGACTAACTTGCTCAAGTTGCGGAATTGGGAAGGATTCGGGGCACGCTCCCAGCTTCCAGCACTAAAGGAGAGGTGAGAAGGGCGTGTTGAAAGCTCCGGGATTAAACTAGGAAGAGGGACAAGCTACTTAGTTATTCGGTCTTGGATCCAAATCCAACCAAGAAGTTGGTTAGAACTCATTTTGCACACTTTTGGTGTTGGGACAAACCACGGGCAACCTTGGACTCACTTGATTCAGCACGGCCCGGACTGGGGGGAAGCCTCCACCCTCCCCCATATAGTATTCTTTGCGTCTCGCCGCCGCACTTGCATCCGAATGGCACTTTTTCCCAGGACTCCCAAAGTGGAGTCCCGAAACTGTCCTGGTTTAGACTCCTGGGACTTTGGGCGGTCATAACTTTTCGCCCCAAGCTTGGATTAGGACGAGGTCTAAAACAAAGTTGTAGCTCTCCTCGAGAACTTTCTAACGGTGTGTTGCATTTTACCTCCACGCACCGAAATCGGGTCAATTCCTAACTTTTAATGGTCGGGAGTCAAATTGCCAGTTTGATTCTTGGCCCTTCTTTCGACCATAACTTGTGCTGGAGATGTCCAAATGGCTCATGCAAGGCCATTTTGGACATCTACACTTCAAGAACTTTCCAACAGTATGAAGAACACCTCAATGCGAGATGTTTTGACCCCTGCAATTACGCTCTGAGTTTTTGGGAGTCCTTGAGGACTCCCAAGTCCCATTTTCGAAAGTGTGAGTGCCGACCTCGCACTTCCCTCAAAGTGAGGTTGCAACAAAAAAGGCTTATGAAGCTTTCAACACTTTCAAAGAAAAGCTTTTAGAATTCCCCATTCTAAGAAGACGTGATTTCAGGAAAGTCTTCATTCTACACATTGATTAGAATGCTCTTAGTATTGGTGCTATTGTTGGCCAACTTAATGAGGAAGGCAAGGAATATGTTATGGCCTATGCATCCCGAAACAGAACCAGGTTGAGAGCAACTACTCTTCATGCAAGGGGGAATGTTTTACTATTGTATGGGTCATCATACATTTGAGGCCCTATCTTTATGGTACCAAATTCACTTTGTATACCGACCATTAACCTATCAAGTGGTTGATGACCAACGACAAGCTTACTGGTAAGTTAACTTGTTGGGCACTTATACTTTAAGAGTATGAATTCAAGGTTATTCACCAACCTGCTATTACATCTTGAAATGCGAATATTATGTCGCGAAAACCCCTCACTACCTTTGAAGATTTTTCAAAAGCCAGGCAAGACTTCGACCAAATTCCAGCAGCACATGTATGTTGCAACCGCACTTTGAGGGAAATGTGAGGTCGCCACTCACACTCTCGAAAATGGGACTTGGGAGTCCTCCGGGACTCCTGAAAACTCAGAACGCAATTACAGGGGTCAAAACACCTCGCATTAAGGTGTTCTTTATACCGTTGGAAAGTTCTTGAAGTGTAGATGTCCAAAATGGCCTCATATGAGCCATTTGGACATTTGTAGCATAAGTTATGGTCGAAAGAAGGGCTGGGAGTCAAACTGGCAGTTTGACTCCTGACCACTAAAAGTTGATAATCGACCTAATCCCAGTGCATGCAGGTAAAATGCGACACACCATTGGAAAACTTTCGAGGAAAACTACAACTTTGCTTGAAACCTCATCCCAATCCGAGGTCTGGGCGAGAAGTTATGAACGCCTAAAGTCCTAAGAGTCCAAATCGAGACAATTTCGGGACTCCACTTTGGGAGTCCCGGGAAAAAGTGCCATTCGGATGTAAGTGCGGCAGTGAGATGCAGAGAATACTATATGGGGGAAGGTGGTGGCTTCCCCTGAGTTTGGGCCGTGGTGAGTCAAGTGAGTCCAAGGTTGCCCGTGGCTTGTCCCAACAGCAAGAGTGTTCCGAATGAGTATTAACCAACTTGTGGGTTGGTTTTGGATGCAGGACCGAATAACTAAGTAGCTTGTCCCTCTTCCTAGTTTAATCCCGGAGCTTTTAGCATGCCCTTCTTACCCCTTTTAGTGCTGAGAGCTGGGAACGTGCCCCGAGTCCTTCCTAATTCTGCAACTTGAGCAAGTTAGTCCCAACTTGGGACTAACCAAAGACTTAGGAGCGCGTCACTACCTTTGAAGATTTTTCAAAAGCCAGGCAAAACTTCGACCAAATTCCAGTAGCACATGTATCTTATGCATCTAGTTATCTTGCATTACTGCAATGTAACCTGGTTGAGCACCCCATTGTGGATATATGGGAAGACTTGGACACTCTAAATTTTCTTTAGCATGGAGAATACCCTCCCCAAGTTACATCAAGTCATCGGGATCGCATACAACAGTGGTCCAAACGCTATTCATGGAAGGACAATCACCTTGTCCGATGCTTACCATAATGCGACAAAGTGGTTCCTCCACAAGATGAATAGTCTGGTCTTATTTAGAAAGTACACTTGGAGTTTGGACACTTTGGAATTAAACGTATTTATAGTCTTCTCGCTCTTCATTACCATTAGAAAGGTATGTATGTTCAATTCCGAGACATCATTGCTAGGTGTGAACAATGTGATAGACTAAGAACTTCCTTCTCCTTTTGACAACTCACGTTTTTTCCACTCCCTATTCAGGACATAATATATCGCTAGTCATGTGATTTAGCTAGAGAGTTACCACAGACCTCTAGGGGTAATGTCTACATCATGATTATGATTGAACATTTTTGAATAGGTCGAGCTTGTTGCACTATTGGACAAATCAACACATAACACCAGCCAGGCTTTCTTACAATAGGTCTTAAATAGGTTTGGGGCTTATGCTAAATGCCTTATTAATCAAGGATTAAAATTTAGAGGAGAATTCCAAGACCTATTTGATCATGTTCTCATTGACCATCACCGGATTTCAAGGGATCATACCCAAGCTGATGGCCTTGAAGAGAGGATGGTTTAGACATGCAAGAACAAACTTTGGAATATTTGCCTCATTGGGAACAAAGAGGATTGGGACATGGCCCTACTTTACATCACCATGGGTTATAGGATGGCCAAACACACCTCTTTGTCTCATTTTGCTCCTTACTTTCTACTTTTTGGGAGACATCCCATTCCACCTTTTTCCATTGTTGTTCAAATGGACCAAGTTGTGGACTTGGACTCCCCAACCACTTGGGGTAGGGTCATCGCAAAGAGGGTTGTTCTATTTAGGAAGGTTATGCCCATGGCCATAGAGAACATTGAGACACCTTACAGTATGCACACACACGAGGTGGCAATTACAAACCTAAGGCGAGACAATTTGATGTTGATGATTTTGTGTATCTCCAACAGCAACCTAATGATATTCTAAACACTTCTTCTAGTTGCACTATCTTGAAGATTAAGGGGATCAAGCCTTTAGGTGTGTTAGAATTGCAAAAAGTTGACGGACGCACAATTTGGGATCACTCCAAAAATTGTGCGCCCTGCCACTTGTCGAACTTGGATCCTACCATCATCACATCAACTTGGATTCCTCCATTTAACCATCCATGTTAGGTATGTCAAAGGATATATGATGCTAATCAAATGCTACTTTGCGATAATTGTAATGGTGGATACCATCTATTTTGCCTCAAATCAAAGCTCATTCAAGTTCCTGCCAGCATTTGGTATTGTTCATCATGATTTCTTGCAGTACCTTAATTCTTACTCAGACCATGCCACGCTTTTCTCGACTCAGGTCTGGGGGGGATACATGAAAATTTCATCTCAGCCTCCTCTTGTGCATTGTATATATATGTGCGTGCATCTTTTTTTGGTTGATTAGTTCTACCTTTGACTGGTTTTAGTCTTTTTGTTTAGTAGAATTCACTATGAATTTACACCCTTACAACACCGAACATCACGACACCACACGTCACAACACATTGTGCTTGGTTGCAACATTCACTGGTGCAATGGAAAAAAAACAACAATTATCTATTAAAAATGCACAATAAAACACACAAATTATTCCACGCCAAAAAATTGAACTTAGCTTCTCCTTCGTCCTTAAATCCTTGAATTCCACCCATTGCCCCTTCCTTAGACATAGAATTCTCTTAATTGTAGCTCGATCCCCCTCTACTCATTACCTTTCCACGATTAGCCTTGCATTACACACAAACTACAAACACTTATACTTTTTCTCACCTACACTCTTGAATGCATTTTGGTTATGGACAATCTTGGAAAAATAACAACAATGGCATGCATCTTGCCACTCCATGAAATAAACACACAACATCAAACAACAAAGCCTAAACCTAATTTGCATTCACACAATAAAGTAATCAGCAACTCCATATCAACTTACAATGGGTGGTTAGTGCATTGCTAACCACAGTGGTCAGCTATGGGACATGAACCCAACGAACACTGTAGGAACCTAAGACGTTTGGCACTAAATAATTATTAGATTAAAAGTTGAAGACTTCTGAGAGATTATGAAGGTGTACTTAACAAGTTAAAAATACACTTTAATAAAAAAATTAATGCTTCAGCTGAAATCTTAAGAGAAAACATATTAACTGTTTGGCATCAAATTGCCAAACATGCTGGGCTACCTATGGTAAGTATTTCTTCTTCACATATCATACATCTTGCATGGCAGGCTGGTGGGTATTAGTTCATTCTGGCCATGGTAGCAACTCCAATATTGGAAGAGTTGAATTGGAAAGCAAACATGAACATCAGTATTCTTTTTGTTAATTTTGTAGGCAAAATGGAGGCCATTCACAGGAAGGTTTAGCAACATTTGGCTGTAGACTAGATATGAGAGTTTAAAAGAATGAGCATCCTTGTATAATTTTGGCTACATACTGAAACCAAATATATAAGTCTGAAAAAAGTTATAAAATTTATTCCAAATTCTGGCGATTGAAGACCCCCAAAAAAGGTTAATGAACATGGATTTTGGGACAAGCTCAACTCGCCAATTCTATGCCACTAAGTTACTCAATAAACTTTTTTCATTTTCACTTTTTGCTTGGGCTGTAACATTTGCAACTTACCACAGCCACCATGGTTTCTGGGACCTACTTATGGACCACTGTGAACCAGCACCCACACTGGTACCTTCAGCTTCTTGAGTTAGGCCTTTTAGTGGGCATATTCAATCCAGGAAACCCTAAATCTGAACTCGAAGACCTGGATTTAGTCTGAGGATGGGATATTTCCTACGGTTAGAAACAGCATAAAAAAAAATTTAAGGATTTTCACCATGGTAGCTGTGTGGGTGCTGGTTCACCCAAGGCCTACCAGAGATAACTTGTGCACTTTGCTGGATTCTCTGACAAAAAGATTTCAATTTCTCAATTGATGGCTGAATCTGACACTGCAAGATATAAGTGGGGTAGCCAAAAGGTCGCCTACATCCAGAGATTGATAGCCTGGGAAAAAGATTTGCAATCTGGGCAAGACTTGGACAGGGTATTCCTCATCTTTTGTCAATTGGGGTCATGCTTAATGTAGTATGGAGCATGCCCTGTACATGCCGTTGTGCCCAGTGAAGTGGCTGTAAGGAATTGGACAGGCCAAAATTTCCAAGCTGGAGCAATGGCCTGGTCATGCTCTTGTAGATTATTATCTATTATGGAACATGCCCCATACATGCCATTGTGCCTGGTGAGGTGCCTGTAAGGAATTGGGTGGGCCAAAATTTCCGAGCTGGGGCAATGGCCTGGTCATGCTCTTGTAGACTATTATGTATTATGGAATATACCCTGTACATGCCATTGTGCCTGGTGAGGTGCCTGCAAGGAATTGGGTGGGCCAAAATTTTCGAGCTGGGGCAATGTCCTGGTCATGCTCTTGTAGACTATTATGTATTATGGAATATACCCCGTACATGCCATTGTGCCCGGTGAGGTGCCTGTAAGGAATTGGGTGGGCCAAATTTTTCGAGCTGGAGCAATGGCCTGGTCATGCTCTTGTAGACTATTATGTATTATTGAACATTCCCCGTACATGCCATTGTGCCCAGTGAAGTGCCTGAATGAATTGGGTAGGCCAAAAATTCTGAGCTGTAGAAATGGCCTGTACCCAGCACACACCATAACATAATGGCTTTTCGTGATTTGCAGAATGGGCATGTGGATTTTGAACAATGGCTAGGTCAGGTAAACCCTAAAAGACCTGTCCATTGTGACTTATAAGGGGACCAGAAAAGAGGCAGAAAAGGCCATAATAAAGAAAACCATTATTGTGAAGGAAGAACGCCTAGGAAGCGCCTTCCTTCCGCCTTGCAACACAATCTCATACACTTTGGAAGTCCAGATAGATCAATGCAAAGAGAAAGTAGAATTGCTCTCACCACCACCAACAGTCAGAAGAAAAAACAAGTCTAGAAGAAGAAGCCCTTCAAAACTCCGCTTTGGATCTCTTCTTCATCGGTACCGGTGACAAGTGCTGATTGATTGGTGTGCATTTAGTTCTTGGTGGACACTAGTTGTGATTGAACTGGTGTCAGGATTCTCCAGCGAACTTAAAGCTGACACCCTGCAGGCTCAAGCACCCAGCAGTCAGAAACTCATGATTTGTAGCAGCTCCTTAAGCACTCTAACTTATAGCCTGTTGAGTTTCTGGTGGAGCTTTCACAGTGGGTTTGACCCTTTTGCCAATTTACCTCGTAGCCGATTCTTGAAGGTAGATCAATGACGTGTCAATTTTTTATTTGTCTACACAGGGCGGTCCAGGTGCAAACTCGTACACATAACTTCTGTTAAGACATTTTCAAGCTTCTGATTGGCCCTCCCCTTGTCTCTCTCACGATGTAGAACTTCTCCCTCTTTTTTTTTGTCCATCCACAAAAAGGCTATGAAACTTTTCATCCATTTATAAGAAGATTATGAAACTCTTCATCCGCGCACATGAAGGTTATGGCTACCCTAGATAGCATTTACGGAGAGGGGGGCTACCAATGGGTAACCTGTCCCTTGTAATTCCTTCAGCACTGTGGTGGCTCAGCAATTACTGGGGACATGCTACCCATTGGTAGCCCCCCTCTCCATAAATGTTATCTAGTCCATAATTTTGAAGTACAGGTTTCCTCTTGTAGAAATAAAGTGTAGCCTAAATGCCGAGGGGCACTTCTTTTGGGGCACTCCCAAATAATGAGCCCAGAATTAAGATGGTAGCCAAGTTTGGCCTTGCATTTTGGGAATGTCTCCCCACCTAAGGGCTTTGCCCATTATGAAATACATATGTGAACCACAAGGTTTAGGATTGGGAATATTCTCATACCTACTGTTAAGAGTTGAAAGGGATCTTATGGTGATAAGGATGTGTGTAATATCCTTCCCACTGTCAAGGACTGGATGCAAGGTTGGGCTCCTTTTTTTTAGGATAAACATTTTCAAATATTAGGTGTCTTCAAAATATAGTCAAAAAATTTAAATGTTTATCAACAAATATATTACAAAGTTTCTTTGAACATTTGACAACATGGTTTTGATTGGTGTTATATCAGTATATGGGGTGCAACTTGGGTATATAGTGCTAATATATATATATATATATATTGATATTGAAAAACATACAAGCTTTCATGTATGAATTTTACTATTTACTAAGGTGATGTTCATACCAAGTAGGTATATCTTGAGAGTTTAGAGCTATCATATCAAAAGAGTATCCAGACTTAAGGTTTGCAAGACTATGATCAATATCATTATTCAAGCATTGAACTTTTATGTTTTTGCTTTGAATCCCAAGGAAGAGAAGAGATAAGAAACATGTTTTATTATGTGTTTATTCTCCTCCTAGTTTGGTGATTGGTATTGATGTTTTTTCTCACAACTCTAATCGTAGGAACATTGATCTAAAATGGGTACAACTAAATTACTATCTAATTGTAGCAATGCCAATTGCTAGTTCAAGGGGTTTTTTTTTACAAGTTGTTACATTGGAAGGTGTAATGTTGTTCTTTGAATTTGAAGCTTGCATCATTGAACATGAAGTAAATGATACAAGATTCACAATTAAACCACAAAAGATTGCCTATATTACATTATAAATGCAACAACACCTTGTGTGGGGACGAAGTGCAAGAAGCAAAGAATTAGCAACATGGAGGGTTTGGTATTCATCCATGTTGCATAGATTAATGTTTTTGAGTGCCATGCCCTTGTACAAACATTGTTTGGCCAACATTTTTTTTCCATCATGACTAAAACTTTGTAGTTGATGTGCAAGTGGCAAAAATGATGAAATAGGTCATTTGTCACAATGGTTCTTTTCTTCAAACTTAGCCATTGTAAAGCTCCTAAGACAACCAAATCTCAAAAATGTTTCGTGTAGTATAAATGTAGTCATGGAATCATGTTGATCAAGAAGCATATGTTGAATGGACATACAAACAATTTTGCCAAATATAAGGTTAAATCTCAATCTAATGAATGTAAGGTTGGGGGAGGTAGGAAAAATAATGAGTAGCAAGAAAAGGTGAAACCATCAATAATCACATAGTTGTTGTGTGCTCTTATGTCGACACCTATAACTATAATTATCACCACACTCACAACACATAACATAAAAATACCCTGAATGGTACACCCCATCCAAATCACCCCCTTATCTAAGGTTGAGGTCCCACTAAACCAAATAGCATTATAGAACTACCTCTTGGAAATCCACCATCAATGAACACTTTCATTAGAAGAAATTTGAAAATCTACAATTGAGTTTGCAAATCATTTATAGTTGTAATGGACACATGTGATTAAAAATAACCTAGTTGCTTTGGACAATTGCCATAAGACAATTAGTTGCAAAAAACATGACATGACCATGAAATTGAAAGTGTAGTCACAAAACTTATGACTAGGCCAGAATGTCTCATCCATTGCCATGAATGATCTTTAATATGACATGGAACTCTAATTTGCAAACTATAATTAGGATAGTCACATCCTACCAAATGTGCCATTGATGGGTGGTTAGGATTTAACCATGTGGTAATTTCAAGAACCAATGGCCATAAAACATGCGGCAATTTTCCATTTGTTCAAAAAAGATATATTATAATTATAGTAATCAAATATTAATAATTAATTAATTAACTAATATAATTACAATAATTAAATATTACCACTACAATAATTAATTATTATATTTACAACAATTCAATATTATAATTACAATAATTAATTATTTTAATTAATTAATTAAAATTTATCCTAGGCTAAATTATAATAGCCAACCTATTATAAGCTAGGCTAAGGTAGAATAGGCCAGCTAGCATAGGCTAAGTAGGTAGTTAGGATCCTATTTATTTTGTTGGGGACAAGCCTTTTGATTAACTCATCCCAAATGGCACATGCACTATGTTTATAATTCATACCATGAATCTACTCCATTCTTTCACCTAATTATATACTTTACAAGTTTTAAGTTGTAGATAAAAGATATGGGACAATTCTAATGAAAGGGAAACACTATAACACTATAACACTATAACATTATCACATCCTTTGTCCCATACAAAAACATTATCATATATCCACATAATAAAATATTTATTGTTTTCATTAACTATTTATTACCTATCCTACTTATCACACACTACCTAGGTTACATACTTACTATCTATTACCTAGCCTACCTAATAAATTAATTGCTTAACATAGCTAATTAGTTAATCAATTAATACAAAAACATTACAACATATCCACAAAATAAAATACCTCTTGCTTAATTTATAACCTACCTACCTACCTACCTACTAATACTCATCCTACTTATTACATATTATTTAACCTAATTAATTAATTGATTAAGTACCTAACCTTTAATTAATTAATCAATTAATATGAAAACATGATCACATATTCACACAATAAACTAATAAACCTACCTAATACTTATCCTACTTACTACCTAGTTTACCAATTAACTAATGACCTAGCCTACCAACTACCTACCTAGTTTACCTAGCCTAACTAGGTATAACTTTCATAACCTAGCTTATTAACTACACCTAATAAACTAACCTACTATTACCTATGGATAATTTAGGCCAATTAATTAAGTATGCAAGCTAGGCTAGGCTACCAATGTACATAGGCTTACTTAATTTAACATAACCTATTAAGCTTAACTAATTTAGTTTAACAACTAGGTTATAATAGCCTTTTCTAGCAAACTATTAGCTATTAAATATTATATTATGGAATACCTATGGATAATTGCAAAGAATACCCATGGATGGGTACATTGAAAGGATAATAATCCAATTGAAATAGCAAAGTTTGCCATATGTGGTATATGTTTATTTGTTCATGTGGTAGAATATACTATTGCAATTGAAAAACCTTTCATCTATAATTGTAAAACAACTACATTATCATCCATTGATGAATGCAATCAAAATTGGATGACATTGTTCACTTTTCATTTACATTTTCAATGAAAATCATATTAGTCGTAAGTTGTAGTCACATCTACAACTAGAATTTGGTTCAACCCTTCCTATAATTGCATATGCTACTATAATAAGTTGCAACTAATGGACATGTAGGACTAACACACTACTAGTTGTAAAATCAGTTAGTTTGGACGTTAATTGCATATTAGTTGCAAAAAAATGGTTAGAATTGACAACATTTCTTCTAGTGTTTAGTTCCAAAGCAAAAGGACCAGTAGGCCAAGTGCAAATGTGAACCCCATCATTAGTCACCTAGTTGTAATCCTTCAAATCCCTAGCCAAATGTGAATTACCATGGAAGAAAACCTTAGATTAATTCTATTATGTGACCCTAAGAACCTAGGTCTATTGGGCGCACCGAGGGCAAAACCATTTGCCAACTAACATTTCTTCCATTGGTGGCATGAGACATCCCATATGTCAACCTCAAGAACACTTATCACGAATCAACATAGTGGCAATTCTTGAAGTTTACCCAGACAACATACATTGTAGGCCAATTGGAACCACAACTAGGGATGGGTCCATTTGGCCATCCACACTAGTTGGCGTTATAATCTTTTGTTGATTAGGCATGTTTTCAAAGGTCGTTATGGGTGTTGTGAATACCTCCGAAACATGTGGGATATTTGATATCAAAATAACCTCCTAACCTATACCTATATGGTGTGGGGTCAGAGGTACACTAGTAGATAAGAATTCCAAGGACTTTAATCTATTGTCCAACATAGTATATGTAGGATTAACATGTTCATCCTGTTTTTTATCAAATCTCTCACTACCTTCCATAGGTTGACTAACAACATTGGTTGGTAGAATAGGTATAATAAAAGTCTAAACAGGTAAAGGTATGATTTCTAAACATGTTCCACCTCTTAATGGACTAATTGGTTTAGTAACGGGTTGTACCATAGATGGCGTTGCTAGAACTCTGCTATTGGTTCCAATTTCCACAAACACAAAACTCAATGGTTTGTATTTGAAATTAGGGAAAATAATCTAGTAAGCTTGTAGTTTGAGTTGATAACTCTATTCATCAAAGTGAACCAACTCCATACTGTCTTGAATTTGCTCCTCTATGAACTCCTAAACAGTTTGCCACCACTCCTTCCACTTGGGGTTTTTGTCTTTTGAGGCTTGGTTTTGCACCTTGAGTAAGGTATTGTTTAATAACAATTCTTCAAACTCTTTCAACCTGTTGTTCATTCTAACAGCTATAATGGGGCTATGTTTGTTTAGTTGTACCTTGGCTGTTTCAAATTGACCTTTCCAGTTTTGGATTTGGGTAGTAAGATGTTGTTTCTCCTTGTCAAGTTCTATGTGGGCAGCTACATGTTGTTCCTTGAGATCTTGATAGGTATACTCTAAACTGGTTATGATACATTGTTGTTCCAAATTGGATTCCTCCATTTTGGCATAATCTCTTGTCATTTGTTCCAAATAAACTTGGAGACGATTCAAAGTTTCTAATTGGGTCTTCCAATTGAGTTGGTTGAGCTAGCATATTCTTGCTTTAGGTTTTCAATTTTCCTAGCAGCTAGTTCTACTTCATTCAATTTATTAGACAGGTTTTGGTTTTCATGCTGGACCTTATTCAATTGTCCTTTAACTATGACTAGTTTTTTGTCACGATTTTTCAAAAAGCTCTACATTGTTTCTAATTCTAGGCTACATGTGTTGCAGGTGGTTATGGGTCTTAAATAGATTTTCTTTGACTTGCTCAAACTCAACTTTAAGGTTTGACTATTCTTGTAATGTTTTTGACTAGGTTGTAGCATTTTGAACAACTTGCTCTAAAAACATGTTAATTTGTTTTAGAATTTTTGTGGAATGACCAGAAACTAGGACAAGTTGAAATCTAAAAAACTGTGGGTTTTCTATTTGTATAGGTTCAACTTTAGGTTGAACAGGTTAGAATGATTATGTAGCTATAATTACAGGTTCTGTAATGGAAACTACAAGTTCAACAAACATAACAAGGTCAACTTGAATGTTGTTAATTACCTGATCTAAGTTGGGTTCAGGTTCTTCTTCAATGCTACCTTGGATAGCTATTGCTTCAAGCTCTTCTCCTCCCCTACTTCCAATCTCATTTGAATAAGTTCGCTCCTCATCCTCTTCTAAATCATTGACCAATGATCCAAAAATAGTCCTGGATTTCTTTCTTGGTGGTGAGGTAACAAGTTCAAGGCTTAACTTGTTCCTTGGCGTAGGTGGTTCTGTGTGCATTTTCAATCGATGGGACTAACATGTGGGTAAGTGTGATGTTGTAATTGAATGTGCTAGTTTTCTTTCTTTCAAGAATTGTTCCCTAGTAAGAGGTTCAAGTGAAACATGTTGCTGTTATGCAACCTGGCATTCTTGGCTAGTTGGTGATACAAGTTCTTTTAGAGTTGTTATTTTTTATGAAGGCACCTTAAACAAAGGGAACCACTTCCTAAAAAAAATGTCTACGATAGGCTTTGAATAACAATTATCTACTTTGGTCTTGCTAAAACTCGAGTTAACTGTTGTTTTTTTCTAATGTTCAGTCCAACAAGTTAATTCAACCAATAATTGGGTTAACATTATAAAACACCAGTTAACGTGTTGCCCCTTATTGGCTAAGTCAAAAGTAATGGCAATCTGATTGCTGAAATAAACTAATTTTTCCCTTTAATATAAAATTTGCAGAATAGCTACAAATCTTGCATGAAATTCCTCTTTCATGCGCACTACACTCCATTGCTCATTCTCAACGAAAGCATGTGGTCCTGTGATTCTTTTCAAGGTGGTTTTGGCTTCCTCAAAAGTTGCATTAGTAACATCTACTGTTCCTTCCTTGGAAATTCCAAGTTGCTCATAAATTAGTACATGATCAATGAGAATTTATTGACCACGTACTTGCCCCAGAATTCTTCCATCTTGCATTGCTTCCTAGGTTTGTAGGAAGTCCCATAACATGTCCTCTCTTGGTGTTGTCCACTATAGGTTGAAAAAGTTCTCCAAATTGGTTCGTTTAACCCATTTGAGTTTGTTGGAGTCCATCTTCATCCATTGTAATATCTTCTAGCTTTTCTTCACCTTGGACATTGGTTTTTTCTTAACAAGTTTCTTAACCTATTTTTCTACAGGCGCTTTGCCTTTCCGCTTCATCATAATTTTTATTCCTGATCTTGGGTGTTGAGGAATAATGCTAGAAATAGGTCCCTCTTCAAAGAATTCTTGGAGAAATACTTTTCCATTGTTTTAAGAAATAAGGCATGAAAAAAGTTTTAAAATTACAACTTAGTTTGTTAAAAAGTTGCAATTTCAAAATTTATCCCATATTGTTTGTTCTCCATTCTTATTTTGAACATTATGTAAACAAAAGGTGTGGTTATCCAATTTCACATTAAGAATTTTTGCACATGGGATGAGCTAATCAAAAGGCTTAACCCAAAACAAAAAAAACAAATTATGCACAATTCTAAAGTACTTACCTCTCCCACCTACTTATTTACCTAGCTAAGTAAGCACCTAATTTAACCTACCCACCTAAGTTGACCTATGTACCTACTTACTTAAGTACCTACATATATGAATAAGTATTTAACCTAGGAAAATAGAACCTATTTACCTACCTTTTTACTTAAATAACTAGTAAGTATGTAGCCTAGGTTTGTACACACGTACTTATGTACCTACCTAGGTACCTACCAACCTAATATTAATATTTTTATTAAATTCATTTAAAAAGTGTCACATGGCATATTTACATTGGGCCAGATGTCATAATAAAATCATCCAAGCATTTGTATTGAACGTTTTAGATTATTTCAAAATAATAATAATAATTATATTTTAAATAATCAAATATTGGGACAATATATATACAATGAAATCAAAGGATGAATTTGTATTTGTTGATTTTATTTTTCCATCCAATACCTTTTGTCATTTGTGATTAATTTATCGCATGTGACTTGTTTTAGGCGATTAATGAGATTTTTAGTTGCAAATTTTAGTCGCAAAGACCAATAAAAAATACATGTTTTTCTTCTAGTGACAAATATGCACAATTTTGCAAGAATTACATGCAGGCGTTGTAGCAAGGCATTTCTCTTCTAATATCAATGTGTGAAAGATCTTGGATGCTAGTTAATGGTGGCCGATGATGAATCAAGACATTTATGAATATTGTCGAACCTGTGACCAATGTCATAGAACATATAACCTATTGACCCAAAACTTGGTCAATTTAGTTACCACATTACCTGAAAAACCATTCAAAAAATGGGGATCGAATTTTATTGGACTTGTTAAACTTGCAAGCAAATTGTGAAACAACCAATACATTCTAGTAGCCACTGATTAAGCAACAAAATGGGTGGAAGCCCGAACATTCCACACCAACATTGCTGCAATAACCGCTAAGTTTCTATATGAACACATTTTTATGAGATTTGGATGTCCATTAACCATTGTGACCGATCAAGGTACCCATTTTATCAATGATGTGATTAGGTACCTTACGTTATTTCATTCTTAGACATACCAGTTCTACTATTTATTATCCACAAGAAAATGGATAGGTTGAGTCTACAAATAAGGTTTTTGAACCTTACTAACCAAATTGGTTAATGAAATAGAAATGATTGGGATGAGCACTTGTCCACAATCTTATTTTCATATCGAACCACCTACAAAGTTGAAACCGGTCATACCCCCTTCTAGTTGGTATATGGGTTACATCCATTATTACCTACATAATATCTATTACCATCTAGACTCAGTGACAATATAGATCCACAGCCTGTTAGATTTTTAACTAGTCAATTATCTAAGTTAGAGAAACTACGTGATAGTTATTGCAGCCACTACCAGTGGTGCTATTGGCATGTGTAAATGACACATGATTACACTAAGCTTCATAGCCCAAGCTCACAAAAAAGATTATTGTATTTCCATGGGATGGCCTTTGGTTGAGTTTCAAGGGCTCTCAGAAATTTCATGGTCAGTGGGCCTCCCTCTAGTTAAAGGGGCCCTGAGTGGCATTAGGTCATATCTATGTACGAAGCTGAACAATATCTTGTGAAGTTTGATCTGCATTGGCAGCCTGAATCCCACTACTTCCTCCACCATCTGTAAATGCACAATCCCATAATATAGCTGCTGTGATCTGGTACCCATGAGTGAAATGTGCAAAGTTCAGACTTTGAGACATTATTATCTGCACTTCATTTGTTATTGAGTGTTAATGGTTAGTTTCATTTCATTGTTGAGGAGGTTGGATAGCCTGTCAGCCAAACTGTGAGTAACAGTGTCAGCTGTGAGCTTTAATAAGGTATGTCCTCAAAGAAAAAAATGAATTTGAACTTTGGCATTGAAATCTCTGAGTCAAAGAAGTTCCCCTCAAAAAACTGAAATTTTTAGTTAAATCCCTTGTTCCCAGAAAATAGCAGATGGAGTTTGACACAGAAATTGCAAAAGAAATGAAAAAATTGTGTAACTACATATGTTGTGATGTCTGGGAGCTTAAGGAAGCTCAGGGTCATTGGACATCCAGGTCTGGGCTGAAATAATAGTAACTCTTAGTTGTTAGCTGTACACGTTTGGGAGGACAATATAATATTCAAGAACATGTGTGAGCAACAAAGTGCAAAACAACCTCTGTTTAACAACCTCTACAGGTTTGGAAGGACATAATGAAAACAGATGTTGTTTTGCACTTCCATACAAACAAAGCACCACCCAGCACTGGTTGTTGCATAGGTAGTAGTGTGAGGCGGAAGTCTGAGGGTTTACAGGATAGGTTACTCAATTGTTTTTCATCCATAACTGAGTCATATAAGGGATTTCCACTGGACAGTGCACTGGTGTGTGCTGTGTCACATAATCCCATAAAACTGCTTTGATGCTTTTCAAATAGTATCACCTTGCACTGCGGCAAATTGTCATCTGGGTAGGTGTTCACAATCACAGAGCATATGTATTCTGGTGTTAGGTTTACTCCTTGATAGTATTTGTAATTTGGCTTGGGGTTGGTAATGGCACATGTACTTGCTCTTAACATTGGCAGGGACAACTCATCTTTCTGGGCAACCATATCTGTTCTCACCTTAACAGCAAATCAATGTGATTGTTAAAAGAGGCAACTCCAAAACATGTCAATTGCTAAAGTTTGAAAATGTAGTCACAGTTCACAAATTCATACTATCACAGTTCACTTATAGGAACATGCAGAGGGCAACATGAATCAACAGAGGAGAGATGCCCAATATAAAGGTGGCAAAGAATCAGTGCAGAACTCAGCCTTTCTAGGTTACATGAACAAATTTATACCTGCTCAAGCTTGGATTGTCCTTCAAGAAACCCAGTAAGCAGTTCTAGAACCAGAGCAAAGGGTCCATAACTCTTTCATGCATTACAGCTACAACCCTAACACAAAGTATGCAGTAACTAATGGTCCAATTAAAATGTCTGAGAATTTGTAGGCTCCATAAGCCCCTGGAGTCTTGCAGAATCTGAGATTTGTGAAGGACTTCAGTGAGCTTCCAGGAGAGCCTACAAGACAATTTCCATTCCTGGGTTTGATCAAGTGGATAGGAGCCATGCTTGTCCATTAATCCAGCTGATGTCAGCAAAGGGAGCAACATCAGTAGCACTGAACTCATGTGACCATGGAACACGATATGTTTCAACAGCGCCAGGTCCAGTGCACTGGCATTGTCCATAGGTTACAGTCCTGTGTTTTGTACAGAGCACACGGTTTTCAGTTCTCTGAACCCAGTATATTAAGCTCTATCTACTGTAAATGGAATTGCATCCTAAACCCTAAACCCACAAATTCCGAGTGAATCAACTGCCAAGAGAGAGAATTAGGCTTACTGGATTAATGCTTCAGAAGCTTACCCATCTCTACTAGGATCATTCCAATCCTGCCATCCTGCTGGAACGATGATGTCACTCATGTACGTGTACATGTAGATGGTTCGAGAATATGGCCCCCAGGCACGCCCCAAGTATACTTCCCCTGTCCCACTGATAACACAGTTGATGAAAATAAATCCTGTGTTCTCATCTGGAGATGACCGCCTTTGAGCCGCAATAGAACCTGATACATATGCCTCCGGTTGCGCTTTGACATTTAGCTGGCAACTCTGCAAAACCCACAGATGAAATAATTAGCATTTCCAGATCTCACACAAATTTACCCTCTCAGGCATATGGTGTCTAACCATCATCAGTTTCCCATTCAATGGTTATAGCATAAGAATGTGCACAGTCTTGTGACATCACAATTTCTACAGTTTGCAGATCACATACTATGAACTGTGACTGGCCATCACCAAAGATAAAATCGACAGTTCCTTCAATATAGCAATCCTTGTAGTAATGGCGTCCTTGAAAGTCAAACAATGTGTCCTGTCCACCATAAAATCCACATGCATAGAAAGCAGCCATGTCATTTGCGACCAGGACTGCTACCGCCTGCCCATTCACTGCGCCAGGCTGTGCTGGAGGAGCTGCATTCTGTCAGGATGCCAGACCCAGTTAAACCACCATCTTCAGAAGCAGAACAGAAAAGCATAAATATATAAGAACAAAAAGAGCTCTCTAGTATAAAACTATGGCCTTGACAATTTGTCATCTCTATATTGCCCTTTAGGAGCCTTCTTTAGCTAATAAAACACACGTTTGTATCAGTTCCATGAGCTTTCATTACAACCAGCTAGCTAGTGGCAATGGCCCTACATTCTCAATGGAAGAAGCCACGAACTCAAGACCAGCATTGTGTGAATAGTATACATATCATGTAGTGCCACAGCTTGAAGAGGAATGAACACAGATTGACATGATGATACTGTAAGGATTTGTTTTGTTTCTTCACCTCGAAGCCCATGCCTTTTGCTACAAAATTAGTTGCCCAGATTGTCACTGTTGCACTATCTGCAGTTCCAACTGTACTGGCTGTCTCCGAATTTGAGATGATGGTGGAAGACATCCCTGCTCCCTGAAAAATAATGTATGGCTTATTGGAAGGAACAGTCACTTTCTCCCTGCAGACATGGGCAATACAAGTGCTCTCCCCATCACGCCACAGCATAAGAGACAAAATAGAAGACGAGTCTACAAAAGGAAACCTAGGTTCTTCAGACAAGCTGATTGCTGGTGAGTGAGCTCGAGTGAATGCTATATTTTGGTTGCACAGAATAGACTTCCCTGGACTTCCAAAGGCTCTGACCCCCTTGTGTGTATGACTGCAGCTCAATCCAGTACTTAGCTCACATTGTGGCTGGATTCAAACCTTCGCTTATGTCTTTGAAATCATCATAGCTTATTATGATGAACACTAATTTGAAAGGAACCAATGAGAGGAGATCATCCTTCATGTAAGTTTGATGCCCCCTCTACACATCAACCCCTTATCTTACTGCTTATGCCAAAAGTTGTGAAAAGTCATGTGAAAGTTGAGAAACCAGGCAAAATGTGAGGTAAAGTGCAAGGAGACACTCCAAGAAATCAGTGCTGATCCAGAAAATGACCTTATTGTTTATGTCAAAAGTTGTGAAAAGTCATGTGAAAGTTGAGAAACCAGGCAAAATGCACGGTAAAGGTGCAAGGAGACGCTTCAAGAAATCAGAGCTGATTCAAAAGGTTGTTTTCTGGATCAACACTAGTCTCATCAGCAAACACTCCAAGCCAACCACATGTACACCTTGCAATCAGAGCTGATTTCCACTTTTCTCATTAGCGCTAATCTCCGTTGCGATAAGCTCAGATTTGACACCCACTAGTATGTTATATTTTTCTAGACCTTGAAAACATGAGACCCAAAATCGCTATAGGATTTCCTGGAGACTCCTGAGAATAGACATCATGCAGAACTGTGACGTGAAGAAAGCCTGGGTACCCACAATAATCATGGAGGAGGAAGAAAGTCTTACTGATAAACTCCAGCTGCAATGCTGATTTCAACCCACTGTGCGTTGTTCTCAGGGACGGAATCCACAGCTGCTTGAATGCTGTTGAAGTTGGCATAGCCAGTCTGCGCAACTGAAATGAAATTGCCCCCAATCTTGGTCCCCGCATTATAGAAGCCGGAGTTTGGTTGAAAATGATGGGCAGCTGCAGCTTGACCGAGTCTAGTAGTGGCCCCAGCAGCTTGTACTTTCATCGCCGTGGTCTCAATGCCGTGCTTCAATTCAGTCTTGGCAAATGCTGCAGTGGTACTATGGCGTGCAGTTGAACCAAAAGAGCTTGGAACACTCGCTGCTGCAGCTGAATCTTCAGGTCTAGTAATGTCGCGCACACCGCTGCACGAACTACAAGTCGAAATCACCAGCAGCAGCATTACAAACAACAACGTCGAGGAACTCCTCATCTGCATCAATCCAGACACCTTCTTTGCACCCATGATCTCTGGGCTGATGGTCTCCGACGACGGCGCTCTGGACAAACAAGCTCCGACCTGGAGTATCGAACACCCCCGCCGGGGCAGTATATCTGAAGTAGAACTACGGCGCAGCAACTTTGCTGTCATCTCATCATCAGTTGCTGATGATCTCTCTCTTGAACTGATCAAGCTCCAACATCCCAAGTACTTTCTTCATACAGATCAATGTGCACGTCTAAATTCATAACTCTCTCTTGATATGGAGCTCAAGCAAACTCTAGTGAATACTCAATACCAATACTTAATCTGCAGTTCACAACAGAGATATACACACTCCATGATATCAACTCTGTTACAATAGCAACTGCTGCAGCCCCAGAGCGCGCGCGCGCACACACACACACACACACACTCTGTGTGTTTCTCTCTCGCTCGCAGTTGTGATCAGCTAGCTACACGGGGAGAGAGAGAGAGAGAGAGAGA
>Ga0116229_10005359_pt1 | contig 20961 bp, 30 predicted proteins | sample S1TSphgellanicum_3_FD_87313 | JGI IMG/M metagenome (GOLD analysis project Ga0116229, IMG submission 87313) | Host-associated microbial communities from peat moss isolated from Minnesota, USA - S1T2_Fc - Sphagnum magellanicum MG | ecosystem: Host-associated > Plants > Peat moss > Unclassified...
CACACCTGCGTCGAATTGCTCAATGCCGGATTTCCGGTGGTGGTGCTCGACAATTTCAGAAACAGTCACCCGGAAGCCATCGAGCGGGTGCGAAAGCTCGCCGCCGGCTCCTTGAAACTCGTCACCGGCGACGTGTGCGACAGCGCATGCCTTGAGCGCCTCTTCGCCGAGGAGTCGATTGCTGCGGTGATCCACTTTGCCGGCCTCAAGGCGGTCGGCGAATCGGTGGCCAAGCCTGAGCTCTACTACCGCGTCAACGTCGGCGGTACCTTGACCCTGATCGAGGCCATGCTCAAGGCGCAATGCTCGCGCTTCGTGTTCAGCTCGTCAGCGACGGTCTATGGCGATCCGCAAGAGGTGCCGGTGCCAGAGAACGCGCGCTTTGCGCCAGAGAGCCCTTACGGCGCGAGCAAGGCCATGGTCGAGCGCGTGCTCACCGATGTCGCCAAGGCCAACCCGTCCTGGCGCGTTGCGCTCTTGCGCTATTTCAATCCGGTGGGCGCGCACGTCAGCGGCGAAATCGGCGAAGACCCGCTCGGGCCGCCCGACAATCTTTTCCCTTACGTTGCCCAGGTGGCGGTGGGCAAGCGCGAGTACCTGACGATTCATGGCAATGACTATCCGACGCGCGATGGCACCGGCGAGCGCGATTACATCCATGTCGTCGATCTCGCCCGCGGCCACGTCGCTGCGCTTGATCACCTTGACGAGCTTCACGCTGCGACGGCGATCAATCTTGGCCGCGGCATCGGTGGCACGGTGATGGAGGTGCTGCGCGCGTTCGAGAAGGCCTGCGGTCATCCGATCAAGCACGTCGTCGGGCCGCGACGCCCAGGCGATGTCGCGCGCTATTTTGCCGATCCGGCCCAGGCCGAGAAACTCTTAGGCTGGCGCGCGGAATTCGACATCGAGCGCGCCTGCGCTGATACCTGGCGCTGGCAAAGCCGCTACCCAGACGGCTTTCGCACGCGTTAGCCCGGCCATCGCGTCATCGGCGTGCTGATGCCACGGGATGCGGCGGTAGGGATGCTCGTGACCCGAGAGCTTGAGCGCCAGGGTGACGATGATGTGATGCGAGGGCGCGCGGTGACCCACCGAGATCGCGCCGCTTGCCAGCACGGCAAGAAGCACCACCCACGCCGGCAGTGCCGCCTGCGCGCCCAGGCGCGAATATCTGATCAGGCATAGCGCTGCCAGTGCGCCAAGCGCAAAGCCACCGACGACTTCCGAAATCGAATGGGCCTCGAGCACCACCCGCGAGATCGCGATCAGCGCTGCAAACAGCAACGCGCTGGCAATCGCTGCGATGCGCAGCGATTGGCGTGCGCCACCGGTCATCGCATACGCGAGCGCAGGAAACAGCGCGGCGGCAAGCATGGTATGCCCTGAAAAACCGGTGAAATCGATCGAGCGGATGCCAATGCCCCAGCCGATGAATGCGACCTTGCTTGCGACCACGACGAGAATTGCCGAGCCGAATGCGATCGCCCAGATCAGGGCCGCGCGATAGCAGCGCGCGACCATGAGCCAGAACCATAAGATGAGGCCGATCGGCAGCAGGAACCCGGATTCGCCAAGCCGCGTGATCTCAGCCCAAGAGTTAGTCAATATCGATCCGATCGAAATCCGGCAGTTTGGCCGATTGCCAAGACAGCATGATGGCTCTGGCACAATTCGCCGAATGGAAATGCGCGTAGCGGCAGCGTCGTCTTTGAGCGTTCGACTTCTTGCCCGGGCTCTCGCCGCGGGTGGCGCTATTTTGCCCGTGTTTTTCGCGGCTTCCCTGGCGCTGGCGCAAAGTCCGCTGTCCAATGAGCTGAGCGTGCCCCTCGCGGCTGACGATAGCGGCCCGGCATCGCTTCGCGAAGCCGGCGTGCAACTCGCCGACTACGAGGCCAACGCCAAAGACGCGGCTGATCTGCGCACGCGGGCGGTGCTTGCCTGGCGCACGCCGGTCGCGGATTATCCGGCGGGCTCAGCCGCGCTGGTTGCCCTCGCTGGCGAAGCAGCGTCAAGCGATGATCCGGTCGTGCTGATGCTGCTTGCGACCGGTTGCGATGTCGATCGCTCGCCTTGCGATGCCCTGCAATTCGCGCGTCGCTGGACCGGGATCGATCCGCAAAACGCCGCGGCGTGGCTTACGGTTTGGGCCATCGCCTCGCGCATTGGCGATACGCCAAGCGCGGAAGCCTCGCTCGTCGAAGTGGCCAGCTCGCCCGAGTGGCATGACTACACGCGAGAACTGAATGCGGCGCTCACCGGCGTCGTCCCGGACACGGCGCCCCTGCTCGTGCGCCTGAGCGCACGCCTGCAGGCGATCCCGCGCGTGGTGGCCATCGACAATGCCGAATATCGCGAGGCCCTGCCGCTTTGCCGCCTCGAGGCCAAGCGTGACACCTGCCTTGCGCTTGCCGACCTTCTTGCCCGCTCGCCTACGAGCCTGCTCGAACTGACGGTGGCTGCGAGCCTGGCGCAACGCTTTGGCGCCGAACCTGCGGTCGTGAAGGAAAGGCGGCAACGCATTGAGGCTTACCAGTGGGCGCTCGCAAAGCGCCAGCCCAGGGGTCTTCGCAGCGACCAGCTCGAGACCGATGCGCCGGCTGCGATTGCCTATTTCGATCACCTGCAAAGCCGAGGTGAAATCGAGGAAGCCAAGACCATCCTCGCCGAAATGCATCTGAGCGAGAGCCAGGCCGCCCTGCGCTACGAAAAGGAGCGCGATGCATCACGGGCAGGGCATGCGCCTGAAAGCGGAGGCGGCTTGCGCCTTCCGGGCAGATAGGGATTCTCTGCCGAGGCCCGTCAATCAGAGTCGTAGCCGCGTGGGAGTTAAGGCGCCGACGTCAATGCGGCGCAGATTCCAGGCCCTCGCGTTTCTCGGCCACGGGCTAGAGGGCAAGTTGCCCGCGGCAATCGGCGACAGATACGGTGGCTTCCATGCCGGCGGTGAAGCGCAGAAAATCGGCTTCGATGCCATCGGAAAAAATAACGCCGTTATCTGGCATGCGCGAGCGAAGTCGGAGCGGTTTCGCCGCACTGACCTGGCCGAGAACGAGGTTTGTCGACGATGACTTGCTTGGAAATGGCTCGCGCACCGCGAACGTTAACGCAGGGCTGTCCCAGGGCGCTGGACGGTATCCCTCCCATTTTCCAAGCGCCTGCAAGGACCTTGCGATGCCAAGCGAGCCCGTCACGATGCTTTTGATCCACGCTGTCGATCCGAGTCCTGTTGCAATGATCACCCCCGAGGATGACTGCGACTCCCATTGCTCGCCAATGCCGATATCGTAGAGCGCAGAAGTATGCGATCGCGGTCCGACGAACAGGTCGTTGACGGCTCGAAGCGCCTGGCCGTCGGACAGACGCACTTCAGCCATCGTTACGGCCTGCATCGGACGGCGATTGCGCGCGACGTCGCCAAGGATGAGTTCAAGATCGGAAGCCACGAACGGCAGCAGTACACCGTCGTAACGACTGGGTTCGGGATTGACGCCCAAAAGCGGCTGGCCGTCAAGATACTTCATGGTGTTGGCGACAATGCCATCCTGGCCCAGGGCGACGACGATGTCGCTTGCGCCAAAGATCATGTTGGGAAGGTGGCTGCGATCGATGACCTGGTATCGGCCCCAGGCTTCGAGCACCCTGACGGTTGTTTGCAGGCTCGCTGCGTACGCCGCGTTTTCGACCAGGTAATCCGAGAAATCGGCACCGAGATGTTCGATATAGAACTTGGCGTGTGCATGGGTGTGATACTGGGCCAGCAGTTCTTCAAGGCGCGTGCGCCGGGTCACCAGCACGACCTTGCGCTCGCCTGGCGCGGTCATGTCAGGCTTTCCTGCCCGCGACCGGGCCTGCGCCGCCAAGCAGCGATTGCAGCAGGTCTGGGGACATGTTGAACTGACCGATGTGTTCTGCGCGCTGCGCGATGCCGCCAAATGCCTGTGCAATCAGCTGGTCAGGCTTCATGCCAACGGCCGCAAGGGCTTCGACCACGCGCGGGTCGGCCTTCTCCAGCGCCGTCATGACCGCGCCGATGCGATGCGCTTCGGCCTCGGCGAGCGTATGGCTATTTTCAGCTTGCCCGGCGACGAGGCTCTTGCGCCTTTCCTCAAGGCTGATATCGGCGCCCATCTGCTCGTCGCGCAATTCGTTTTCGCGGCGCACCAGGGCGGCCTTCGCCTCCATGTCGGCCTCGCGCATCTGGCGCTTCTTGTCTTCGACCGCAATGTCGGTGTCCAGCTCATTTTGGCGGATTGCCCGCTCTTTTTCGACTGCCGCCATGCGGCGCAGGTAGACGGCGTCGTCGGCGGCCTTCAGGTTCGATTCGCGCGCCTCGGCTTCGAGCGCGCGGGCAATGTCAGGCGTCGGCTTGATCGCGATGATCGACACGCCAAGAATCTCGAGTCCGAGAGCGGCGATCTCGGCCTGCGAGGCGAGTTCCTTTTGCGCTGCCCGCGAAACCAGGGCCGACGCTCGCAGGGCGTCCTTGAGCGCAAGCGCTTGCATGGCCTGCTGGATGATGACTTCGACTTGCATCGCGACGCGCTCGCCAAGCCGCTTTGGATCCTCCGAGATATAGGTATGGCCATCTGCGCCAAGCGAATAGTCCATCATCGTCGCGGTGCGGCGCGGCTCGCCAATGCGGTAGGTGATCTGGCCTTGAACGGTGACGCGCTGGAAATCGGCAGTGACCAGCTCCAAAATGAACGGGCGATCCTGGCTCGAAAGCGGAATGGCGACGAGCGTACTGGCCGGGGCGTAATAGAAAAATGCGTCGCCGGTTCTCTCCCGGACAAGCTTGCCTTGGCGAAACTGCATGAGGTGTACGGTCGGTTGGGATTTGATGAAGCGAATGCCAAACATGGAGATCTCCATTAATAAGTTGCTCAGTACAACTTGTATTAGTTGTACAATACAACCTAGAATGGTGTTCGTCAAGGACGATTTTTCGGGCACTTAAATGGCTGCACAGGGCATGACATCTGGAGACGCACCGGGCTTTGCCCTGCCTCTTACGACCGTTGATCTGGTCATCTTCACCGTGCTTGAGGGCCATCTTCAGCTCTTGCTGGTTGAGCGGCCCGATACGAGCGGTGAACCTTGCCCCGGTCAGTGGGCGCTCCCAGGCGGGTTCGTCGACGTTCTGAAGGACGACTCGCTCATCAACTGCGCAAGGCGCAAGCTTTTCGAGAAGACCGGGGTGAAAAGCCCCTATCTCGAGCAGCTCGGGAGCTGGGGAAGCAGAACGCGCGACCCGCGCGGCTGGTCGTCAACGCATGTCTACTTCGCGCTCATTCCGGCAAAAGGTGTCGAATTGAAAACCGGCGGCAATGCCCGCGCCGTCGCCTGGCGGCCGGTGGACGAGCTCGACGGTGGCAGCCCGCTTGCCTTTGATCACGATGAAATCGCGCAAGCCGCGCTAAGGCGCCTAAGAGACAAGGTCGAATACACGTCACTGCCGGCATTTCTGCTGGTTGAGCCCTTTACCCTGCCGCAGTTGCAATCCATGTATGAGGTGGTCCTGGGACGGCCTTTGGACAAGAGCGCCTTTCGCACGCGCATGCTGGCAGCCGGGTTTCTTCAGGAGGCGGGTTTTCTTGCAGGTCAATCGAACCGTCCGGCCATGGGCTATCGCCTGCTTGATCGGAACAAAACCGCCATCTTCCCGCGGACCTTCAGCCCAAGATCGGGCGCGCCGCCCGATAACGAGGGCTAAGTCGTAGCGCGAAGATCAACTGGGCGAGGCGAAAGGCGACAAAACGCCCCTGCCCCTTGCACATTGGCCCTCTCCTCGCTATACTCGCTGGCTCACCTGAATTCTGGGTGGGACGTACGATTTAGCAGCACTGCGCCGGCCGAGGTTTGCCTGGCCTGCGCCCGATTCAACCCTTTACGGGACCAAGACTGACCGCCAGACGCAAGCGTCGACGGATCAAGTTGGGACGAAAATCATGATTCAGACGGAATCCCGGCTCGAAGTAGCCGACAACACGGGTGCGCGCGAAGTTATGTGCATCAAGGTGCTAGGCGGCTCAAAGCGCCGCTACGCAACGATTGGTGACGTCATCAAGGTGACGGTCAAGGAAGCGACCCCCAGGGGTCGGGTCAAGAAGGGTGAGATCTTCAATGCCGTGGTGGTGCGTACCGCCAAGGGCGTGCGACGCGGCGACGGGTCGCTGATCAAGTTCGACGGCAATGCCGCCGTGCTGCTCAACAACAAGCTGGAGCCGATTGGCACCCGCATCTTCGGACCGGTGACGCGCGAACTGCGTACCGAGAAGTTCATGAAGATCGTGTCCTTGGCTCCCGAAGTGATCTGAGGCAATCATGACCAAGATTCGTAAGGGTGATGAAGTGATCGTCATTACCGGCAAGGACAAGGGCAAGCGCGGTACGGTGCTCGAGCGCATCGACGCGACCCACGTCCTCGTCGAAGGCATCAACGTCGCCAAGAAGCACGCCAAGCCGAACCCGATGAAGGGCATCACCGGGGGCATCGTCGACAAGACGCTGCCGATCCAGGTGTCCAACGTCGCGCTCTTTAACGTTGCCACCGGCAAAGCCGATCGCGTCGGCTACAAGCTGCAAAACGACGGTACCAAGGTTCGCGTATTCAAGTCCAACGGCGAGATGGTGTCGGCCAAGGCGTAAGCGCCTGCGACCCCGAAGAGGAAAATCATGGCCCGTTTGCAAGAGATTTATCAAAAGAAGATCGTCCCCGATCTGACTGCCAAGTTCGGCTACAAGTCGATCATGGAGGTGCCGCGCATCACCAAGATCACGCTCAACATGGGCCTGTCCGAGGCAGTCGCGGACAAGAAGGTGATCGAGCACGCCGTGGGCGATCTGACCAAGATCGCCGGGCAAAAGCCGGTCGTGACCAAAGCCAAGAAGGCGATCGCCGGATTCAAGATCCGCCAGGGCTACCCGATCGGTTGCATGGTGACCCTGCGCGGCACGCGCATGTGGGAATTCATGGACCGGTTTGTCACCGTGGCCTTGCCGCGCGTGCGCGACTTCCGTGGCATTTCCGGCCGCGCCTTCGATGGCCGTGGCAACTACAACGTCGGCGTCAAGGAACAGATCATTTTCCCTGAAATCGAGTACGACAAGATCGACGCGCTGCGTGGGCTGAATATCAGCATCACGACGACTGCAAAGAGCGACGAAGAAGCCAAGGCGCTTCTTGCCGCATTCAAATTTCCGTTCAAGAACTGAGGTTATCGTGGCCAAAATGTCGCTGATCAACCGTGAAAAAAAGCGCGCCATGCTCGTCAAGAAGTACGCGAGCAAGCGTATCGAGCTCAAGGCACAGATTGAAGACCAGTCGAAGTCCGACGAAGAGCGCTACGAAGCCCGTCTGAAGCTGCAGCAGCTGCCGCGCAACGCCAACCCGACGCGCCAGCGCAATCGCTGTGCGATGACCGGTCGGCCCCGTGGGACGTACCGGAAATTCGGTCTCGCCCGTACCAAGGTCCGTGAAGCCGCAATGCGCGGTGAAATTCCGGGTCTGACCAAGGCCAGCTGGTAAGCCGGTATCAGGAGATAAAAGCATGAGCATGAGTGATCCGATCGCCGATATGCTGACGCGTATTCGCAATGCGCAGGTCGTCGAAAAGACTTCGGTGGTAATGCCATCGTCAAAGGTCAAGGTATCGATTGCCAAGGTGTTGAAGGAAGAGGGCTATATCGATGGCTTTGCCGTCAGCGAAGAAGACGGCAAGCCGGTATTGACCGTGCACCTCAAGTATTACGCGGGCCGCCCGGTCATCGAGCGCCTCGAGCGCGTCTCAAAGCCCGGACTTCGCATCTACAAGGCCGCCACGGCCATTCCGCAGGTGTTAAACGGCCTGGGCGTTGCGATCGTTTCGACGTCGCACGGCGTCATGACCGACCGCAAGGCGCGCGCCACCGGCGTTGGCGGCGAAGTCATCTGCTACGTCGCATAGGAGCCGAACATGTCGCGCGTTGGAAAAAATCCGATCGTGGTGCCCAAGGGCGCCGAGATCAAAATCACCGATACCTCGATTTCGGTCAAGGGTCCGCTTGGCAGCCTGACGCAAGCGCTGCATGGCGCTGTCAAGGTGCTGCAAGACGACGGTCAGCTGACGTTTGCCCCGACCAACGAGAGCCGTGAAGCCAATGCCATGTCGGGCACCATGCGTGCGCTCGTCAACAACATGGTGGTTGGCGTGACCAAGGGCTTCGAGAAGCGTCTTGCGCTCGTTGGCGTGGGTTATCGCGCCCAGGCGCAAGGCGACCGCCTCAACCTGACGCTGGGCTTTTCGCATCCGGTGGTGCACCAGATGCCCCAGGGCGTGAAGTGCGAGACGCCAACGCAAACCGAAATCCTGATCAAGGGTGTCGATCGCCAGAAAGTCGGCCAGACCGCAGCTGAAGTTCGCGCCTACCGCAAGCCCGAGCCCTACAAGGGCAAGGGCGTGCGCTACGCCGACGAAAAAGTGCTGATCAAAGAGACCAAGAAGAAGTAAGCCGAGATCCGAAGAAGAGACCAGACCATGGACAAAAAACAATCCCGCCTGCGCCGCGCACGCACGACGCGCTATAAGATCGCCGAACTCGGCGTCTCGCGCCTTGCTGTCCATCGCACCAACCTGCACATCTACGCGACCATCGTCTCGGGCGACGGCACGCGCGTTCTGGCTTCGGCCTCGACGCTCGAGCCTGAAGTGCGAAAAGAGTTGGCCGGGCAAACCGGCAAGGGTGGCAACGCCAGCGCAGCCGCACTGGTGGGCAAGCGCGTTGCCGAAAAGGCCAAGAGCGCAGGCATCGAGTCGGTTGCCTTCGATCGTTCCGGATTCCGTTACCACGGTCGCGTCAAAGCGCTGGCCGAAGCCGCGCGTGAAGCCGGCCTGAAGTTCTAAAGGATCAAAGTCATGGCAAAAGTCCAGGCAAAAACGCCGATGAACGAAGAACGCGACGATGGCATGCGCGAGAAGATGATCGCCGTGAATCGGGTCACCAAGGTGGTCAAGGGCGGCCGCATTCTCGGCTTCGCCGCGCTCACCGTGGTCGGCGACGGCGATGGCCGCATCGGCATGGGCAAGGGCAAGGCGCGTGAAGTGCCGGTTGCCGTGCAAAAGGCGATGGAAGAAGCGCGTCGCAAGATGATCAAGGTGTCGCTCAAGCGCGGCACGCTGCAGCATTCGGTGGTGGGCAAGTGGGGAGCTTCGACGGTGCTCATGTCGCCTGCCAAGGATGGTACCGGCGTGATCGCGGGCGGCCCGATGCGCGCCGTGTTCGACGTGCTGGGTGTGACCAACGTCGTGGCCAAGAGCCTTGGCTCGACCAATCCCTACAATCTGGTGCGCGCGACCTTAAACGGTCTGCAAAAGATGAACACCCCGTCCGAAATCGCCGCCAAGCGCGGCAAGTCGGTCGAGGAAATCCTCGGTTAAGGACATCGTATGACCAAGAAATCGCAAAACCAGCCCGCTGAGAAGAAGACGCTGACCGTGAAGCTCGTGAAAAGCGTCAACAGCACGCGCTCGACCCATCGCGCGACCGTGATCGGCCTTGGCCTGCGTCGCATGAACAGCGAACGCACGCTGGAAGACACGCCCGCGGTGCGCGGCATGATCAACAAGGTGTCGTACCTGGTCAAGGTGTCCTAGGCGGTCGTGCGCCTGACTTATTCGGAGCAGAAGATGAAACTCAATACGATCGTGCCCGCAAGTGGCGCCAAGCATGCCAAGCGTCGCGTTGGACGGGGCATCGGCTCGGGTCTGGGCAAGACCGCAGGACGGGGCCACAAGGGCCAGAAATCGCGCTCGGGCGGATTTCACAAGGTCGGCTTCGAAGGCGGCCAGATGCCGCTGCAGCGTCGGCTGCCAAAGCGCGGATTCAAGTCGCTCACGGCCCGCCTGCAAGCCGAGGTGCGCCTGTCGGACCTGGAAGCCCTGCCTGTGACGGAAATCGATCTTCTGGCCCTGCGTCAGGCCGGCCTGGTGTCGGATTTGCACCGCTCGGCCAAGATCATCGGCACGGGAAGCCTGACCAAGAAAGTATCGTTGACGGGGCTTTTGGCAACGGCTGGCGCCAAGTCTGCGATCGAGGCAGCCGGCGGAAGCCTGGCTTAATTTAGAAAGGCACGAGAGTGGTTACTGCGGCGAACCGGCCCAACAGCCTGCCTGGCAAAACAGGAAAGTACGGTGACTTGAAGCGTCGCCTCTTGTTCCTGTTGGGCGCGCTCGTGGTCTATCGACTGGGGACCCATATCCCGGTGCCTGGCATCGATCCGGCGCAGCTGTTGCGGCTTTGGAGTTCGCAGTCGAGCGGCATCCTTGGCATGTTCAACATGTTCTCGGGCGGCGCCTTGTCGCGCTGCTCGATTTTCACGCTCGGCATCATGCCCTACATCTCCGCGTCGATCATCATGCAGATCGTCTCGGTGGTCTGGCCGCCGCTTGAGGCGTTAAAGAAGGAAGGCGAGTCGGGTCGCCGCAAGATTACCCAGTACACGCGCTATGCGACGCTGGTTTTGGGCACGATGCAGGCATCGGCGATCAGCGCCGCGCTGCAATCGCAGCCGGGCCTTGTCTTCAGTCCCGGGCCGATGTTCGTCTTCACCACCGTCGTGTGCCTCATGACCGGCACCATGTTCCTCATGTGGCTTGGCGAACAAATCACCGAGCGCGGACTTGGAAACGGCATTTCCATCATCATCTTTGCAGGCATCGCCTCGGGCTTGCCGCGCGCCATCGGCAATCTGTTCGAACTGGTCTCAACCGGTGCCATGGCGCCGATTTCGGCACTGACGATCTGCGTTTTGGCGATTGTCGTGACCACTTTCGTGGTCTTTGTCGAACGCGGGCAGCGCAAGATTCTCGTCAATTACGCCAAGCGCCAGGTGGGCAACAAGGTCTACGGTGCGCAAAGTTCGCATCTGCCGCTCAAGCTCAACATGTCAGGCGTGATTCCGCCGATCTTCGCCTCGTCGATCATCCTGTTCCCGGCGACGCTGGTCGGCTGGTTTGGCTCGACGGCCAATCCGAACTGGTTCGAAGAGCGCCTGCGTGATGTCGCCGCGGCACTTTCGCCAGGGCAGCCGATCTACGTGATTCTTTATGCCGCAGCGATCATTTTCTTCTGCTTTTTCTACACCGCGCTGGTCTTTAACAGCAAGGAAACTGCGGACAACCTGAAAAAGAGCGGCGCGTTCGTTCCCGGTATTCGGCCAGGCGACCAGACGGCGCGCTACATCGACAAGATTCTGACGCGGTTAACCCTGGCTGGAGCGCTCTACATCACGCTCGTGTGCCTGGTGCCGATGATGTTGCAGGTGTGGTGGCAGGTGCCGTTCAATTTCGGCGGCACGTCGCTTCTGATCATCGTCGTCGTCACCATGGACTTCATGAACCAGGTGCAGGCTTACATGATGTCGCACCAGTATGAATCGCTGTTAAAGAAGGCCAATTTCAAGGGCGGGTTGCCAGCGCGTTAAGCGCGGCATCGACAAAGGATCGCATGGCGAAAGACGACGTCATCCAGATGCAGGGGGAGATTCTCGAAAACCTTCCCAACGCGACATTTCGCGTCAAGCTGGAAAACGGACACGTGGTGCTGGGACATATTTCCGGGAAGATGCGCATGAACTACATTCGCATCCTGCCTGGCGACAAGGTCACCGTCGAATTGACGCCTTATGACCTGTCGCGCGCGAGGATCGTGTTCCGTGCCAAGTGAATTGATTAGCACAGCGTTTGAAGCGGTAAAGAGAAAGCAAAGAGGTCATCATGAAGGTACTCGCATCGGTCAAGCGGCTTTGCCGCAACTGCAAGATCATCAAGCGCAAGGGCGTGGTGCGCGTGATCTGTGTCGATCCCCGTCACAAGCAGCGTCAGGGTTGATTGCCGCTTTGTCGGCATTTACAGAGTAAGGAAAGAGCATGGCACGTATCGCTGGGATCAACATCCCGAACCATCAGCACACCGAAATCGGCCTGACTGCCATTTTTGGCATTGGCCGCCCGCGCGCGCGCAAGATCTGCTCTGCGGCCGGCGTTCCGGTGTCGAAGAAGGTCAAGGATCTCGATGACTCCGAAATGGAGCGGCTGCGCGATGAAGTAGGCAAGTTCATCGTCGAAGGCGATCTGCGCCGCGAGACATCGATGAACATCAAGCGCCTGATGGACCTTGGCTGCTACCGCGGCCTGCGCCATCGGCGTGGCCTGCCGGTTCGGGGCCAGCGTACGCGCACCAATGCACGCACGCGCAAGGGTCCGCGCAAGGCAGCAGCATCGCTTAAGAAGTAGACGGCGAGCTCTGTAGAGTCGATTAACAAGGAACCAGAATGGCAAAAGCACCGAGTAACAACGCCGCCGCACAGCGCGTCCGCAAGAAGGTCAAGAAGAACGTCTCGGACGGGATCGCGCATATTCACGCGTCGTTTAACAACACCATCATCACCATCACCGACCGCCAGGGCAATGCCCTGTCTTGGGCGAGTTCGGGTGGGGCAGGCTTTAAGGGCTCGCGCAAATCGACCCCCTTTGCAGCTCAGGTCGCAGCCGAAACGGCCGGCCGTGGTGCAATCGAATGCGGCATCAAGAACGTTGAAGTGCAAATCAAGGGACCAGGACCCGGGCGGGAGTCCTCGGTACGGGCCTTGAATGCCCTTGGCATCAAGATCATCAGTATCACCGACGTGACGCCGGTGCCGCATAACGGTTGCCGTCCGCCCAAGCGCCGTCGCATGTAATGCTGTTCAGGAGCGGCGCGACAAGCGCCGTGTAAGCCCACCGCCAGTCGCCGTTGCAACTGACCGCACGGTAAGAAAGAACTGGCTAACCGGCGAATGTTTCGCCGTATCGAATAAAAGGAAGTCACTGTGGCACGTTATATCGGACCCAAATGCAAGCTGTCCCGTCGGGAAGGGACAGACCTGTTCCTGAAGAGCGCGCGTCGCTCGCTCGACTCGAAGTGCAAGCTCGACTCCAAGCCCGGCCAGCACGGCCGCACCTCGGGAGCTCGTACCTCGGACTTCGGCAACCAGTTGCGCGAGAAGCAGAAGGTCAAGCGCATGTACGGCATTCTCGAGCGCCAGTTCCGGCGCTATTTCGAGGAAGCCGATCGCAAGAAGGGCAACACTGGCGAAAACCTGTTGCAGCTGCTCGAATCGCGTCTTGATAACGTCGTCTATCGCATGGGCTTTGGCTCAACGCGCGCTGAAGCGCGCCAGCTGGTCAGCCACAAGGCCATCTCGGTGAACGGCGTGACCAGCAACATTCCCTCGCTGCAGGTGAAAAAGGGTGACGTCGTCGCCATCCGTGAAAAGGCCAAAAAGCAGGTGCGCATTCTCGAGGCACTGTCGCTTGCCGAACAGGGTGGCCTGCCAAGCTGGGTGTCGATTGACAAGACCAAGTTCGAAGGCGTCTTCAAGAACCTGCCCGATCGCGGCGAAATCGCCAACGACGTCAACGAAAGCCTGATCGTCGAGTTGTATTCGCGCTAGTACCAGATCATCGCGGTCAACGACCGCGTATCGAGCTCCCGTGGCATGGCTGTCGCCGCAGGGGCATCGTTTTTTGTTCGACAGCCTAGCAGCCTTATCGGCGTAACGAGCCGAGGGTATTGTGAGAGGAAAGAAAAATGGCAAGCAATCCGTTTCTGAAGCCGCGCCAGATCGACGTCGAGTCGGTCGGTTCGCATTCCGCACGTGTGACGATGGAGCCGTTCGAGCGTGGCTATGGCCACACGCTTGGCAACGCCTTGCGTCGCATTCTCTTGTCGTCGATGAATGGCTTTGCACCGACCGAAGTTTCGATTTCGGGCGTCGTGCACGAGTATTCGACCATCGATGGCGTGCAGGAGGACGTCGTTGACATCCTGTTGAACTTGAAGGGCGTGACCTTCAAGCTGCACAACCGTGACGAAGTCATGGTGACGCTAAGAAAAGAGGGCGAAGGCCCGGTCACCGCTGCCGATATCGAACTCTCGCACGAGATCGAAGTCATCAACCCTGAACACGTCATCGCCAACCTGTCTGCAGGGGGCAAGCTCGACATGCAGATCAAGGTCGAAAAGGGCCGCGGCTACGTCGCCGGCAACCTGCGCGGCTTTGGCGATGACCACAGCAAGACGATTGGGCGCATCGTGCTCGATGCATCGTATAGCCCGGTGCGTCGTGTCAGCTACACGGTTGAATCGGCTCGCGTCGAACAGCGCACCGACCTTGACAAGCTGGTCATGAACATCGAGACCAACGGCGTCATTTCGCCCGAGGAAGCCATCCGCCAGTCGGCACGCATTCTGGTCGACCAGCTGTCGGTGTTTGCATCGCTTGAAGGTACCGAAGCCACGACCGAAGCCCCGTCGCGCTCGCCGCAGGTCGATCCGATCCTGCTGCGTCCCGTCGATGATCTGGAACTCACCGTGCGCTCAGCCAATTGCCTCAAGGCCGAGAACATCTATTACATCGGTGACCTGATCCAGCGTACCGAAAACGAGTTGCTCAAGACGCCGAACCTCGGTCGCAAGTCGCTAAACGAAATCAAGGAAGTGCTGGCTTCACGCGGCCTGACCCTGGGCATGAAGCTTGAAAACTGGCCGCCGCTTGGCCTGGACAAGGCGTAGTATTTTTTTGAATTGGAACCGAACCGCGCCTGGCCGAGCATCGCCAGGCGATCGAAGAAGTCGGTCTTTAGATCCTGAAAGGAAAGCATCATGCGTCACCGTCACGGCTTGCGAAAGCTTAACCGCACGAGTTCACACCGTCTTGCCATGTTGCGCAACATGACGAACTCGCTGCTCAAGCATGAAATCATCAAGACAACGCTGCCCAAGGCGAAAGAATTGCGCCGTGTCGCAGAGCCGATCATCACCCTGGGCAAGGAGCCGTCGCTCGCCAACAAGCGCCTCGCGTTCAATCGTCTGCGCGACCGCGACATGGTGGTCAAGCTGTTCGATGAAATCGGCCCGCGCTACAAGGCGCGTAATGGGGGCTACCTGCGCATCCTGAAGTTCGGATTCCGCATTGGCGATAACGCGCCGATGGCGCTCGTCGAACTCGTTGACCGGCCAGAAACCAGCGAAGTGCCGGCAGCCGAGGCCTAGGCCTTGCGCGTTGTCGGCATCAGCCGGGTCTAGCCTTGGCGGCTGACGGCGCTTTCAAACCAGCGCAGGAGGCGGCTCGATGCAGCGCCTGCGGGTTGTCGTTTTCGTGCGGCGCACACCAAGGCACTTCAGACTGCTGGTGCGTTGGCATGCCGCGGCTCAAACTGTCCCGCATTGACCCGGCAAAAGGCTGCCTCTGCCCGGCGTGCCTTGCCGCGAGGCTTGAGCGCCAGGATCATTTCAGCGATCTCGACCGCTTTGAGCGGCTGTCGTCAAGCTGAGGCAGGCGCTCAAACGCCCGGAGCATATATATAGCCCAGGCGATTGGGTATAGCACAGCACCCTTAAGGGTGGTTCGATGCCTTGATGCCTCAACATGAAGCACAGTACACCGCCTGGAAATTGGTAACGTTCTGCGTTGCGCCACGCCTGTACGAAGAAGCCGTCATCGCCATCGTGCTGTGACGTTTGCGCGCCTGCCTCACGAGTGGCTTCTTATCAAAAATCAGCGCGGGCGTGATGGGACCCTCGCCGAAAATGTCGGCGCTTACAGTGTCCACCTCCTTGACGCCCACTGCCCGCGTGCATCTCGGCTGGCAACCGCACCGCGAGGCAATTTCCCCATTTTGCGACCAGAAGTTTCACTGCGCGACCCAACGGATGTACGTGTAGATCCATTGATACAACTCGGGCCGTCGAGTCAATCGCTTGCGCAGTTATTCGTCGAACTGTGTAAATGGTCTGCCGCAGGGTGATCCAGCGCATTCGGATGGATCTTAAAGTACAACCCGTCCCCACAACCAATTTCAACGGCTCGCTTGGCCACGCAATCGGGCAGTTTTGGTTCTTGATCCTCTGGGACTTCCAAGGTCTCAAAACGACCCAATGCGGCCTCAGGCGATCAACGAAAGCAGACTCTCGTATCTCTACCTGCTTGACAGAGGCTCAACTATGTTATTACAATTGTAATAACGTATTGGGGGCGGGCATGATTAAACTGAAGGTTCGGAAATTCGGCAACTCACTGGGCGTCGTTCTACCTCGCGAAGTCATCAACCGTCTGCGCACGAACGATGGGGAACCTCTCTATCTTTTGGAAAGCCCGGATGGCTCTTACCAATTGACGCAATACGATCCTGAGTTCGAAAAAAAAATGTCAAAGGCCGATGACATCATGCAACGTTACAGGAACACGCTTCATGAACTTGCGAAGTGACAGACCCGATCTGGATCGACGAACGTGACGCGCTCGCGCTGCACGGCAAATCATTGCTGGTGCATGGAGGCGCGGTCGGAATTCGGGACCTCGGTTTGTTGCAGTCGGCCTTGTTTCGCCCCAGACAACTGTTGGCGTACTCGGATCATCCGAATCTGATTTTGATGGCAGCTGCCTATACAGCGGGCATCGTACAGAACCATCCATTCATCGACGGAAATAAACGCGTCGGTTTCCTCGTAGGTATTTTATTCTTGGAGCTCAATGGGTACCGCTTCAATGCGACCGAGGAAGAGGCCGCGCAGGCTGTCCTCCACCTCGCTGCCGGCACTTTAGATGAAGGTGCCTACGTTAAATTCCTGGAGCGAAGCTCGAAGAGAATTCAGAAGAAGCGCGAGACCAAAGCTTGACGGCAGCTTTTAGACCTTGCGTTGCGAGCAGCCACTCCCGCAGGCCAATTTCATTTTCCGATTCTCAAATATTGCCAACCCGATGGAGCCTCGTGATAACGCCAACGGCTGCCAGTCAAAGAGATCATCACTTAGCCTTGGACGCGCATCGCAAATGCCTGCTGTCAGTCGCGATTGTAGGTGGCTCCTGATGCCGCCAGCGCCAGGTCAATGTTGATTCTGGCGCACACCGTCTCGGATTTCGTAATAGTCGCCTTTTTCGGCTACGAATATATGCAACTCTAGGTGCGTCTGCGTTGGGTCTTCGAAAGCGCCCATGGCAACTCCGATCCAGTCTTTGGCCGGTGGATCAAAGAAGAGCGACGATCCACATCTTGAGCAAAAGCCTCTGCGAACGCGGGACGAAGATTGATACCAGGTAATGTGTTCTTCACCTGTAACTCTTATAGCAGCACGAGGAACATCGGTAGAAGCGAAATAATGCCCCGAGTGCTTCCTGCACTGAATGCAGTGGCAGGCGTCGGGCGGATTTAATGGTGCCGTCACCATAAACTTAACTAAGCCACAAAGGCAAGCGCCGTACGTATTTTTTTCTTTCATAGCAAACGTCGAAGAATGTCAGTGTCTGGTTACGAGTCTTCTTTTGGAAGGCCGGTATTGGCCGATTGCGGTAGCCCATCTACAGTTTCAATCCGCAACTGCTCGGCTGAGTCAGACTGGTGCCGCGTGCAGTCTCACGCCCAACGCCTTAGCCACCTTCAAGATGGTTGCAAAGCTTGGATTACCGTTCTCGCCGAGAGCCTTATATAAGCTTTCGCGGCTCAAGCCTGCGTCCCGCGCAACTTGGGACATTCCACGAGCGCGCGCAATATCGCCTAATGCCCTGGCAATCCCCGCCCCGTCCTCGGGAGCATCGGTAAGCCAAGCATCGAGATAGGCTGCCATTTCCTCTGGGGTGCGCAGCTGTTCAGCCACATCGTAGCTGACCGTCTTCGTCTTTGCCTTAGATGCTGAACTCTTGACGGACTTTGACATTTGGATTTCCTATTCGAGATTCTTGGCAAGAGCGATGGCTAACTTGATGTCCTTTTGCTGTGAAGATTTGTCGCCACCGATCAATAGCACAATAAATTCACCGGCCCTTTCTGTGTAGTACACGCGATAACCAGGCCCGATGTCGATTTTCAGTTCGCAAACGCTCTCAGTCAGGACACGGTACTGACCGGGATTACCGTGCGCGAGGCGATCGGACTTGGATGCGCGCGCGAATCATGCGGTCTTTGAGCGCATTAATCCAATCGCGATACTCCAACGTAGTCTTGAGCCGCATGGCTGATTGTATCCCATGGGATACAAATGTCAAGACGGAAAACTCTTACCCAGCCTTTGCGGTGCAGGCGTAAGACCGCTTTGCGAAGCATGCATGTGAACGAGCGGTTATTCGCCATTAACGTCAGGCCGCGCGCGAGAATCTGGAGGGTCTTCGGTGGTACCTCGAGTACCGTGCCGGAAAGTCCTCGAAATGACGCTTTGGTTTTCTTGACCGCGATGATTTTCCTTCGGTAAGGGATTCGATTTCGGCTTCTGCATAGAGGAGTTGAAATAAGGAAGGTGATGGCGAAAGAACCAAGAGGATTGAAGCCCGGTGAAACCGTCCTGCAGTCGGCGTGTGCCAAGGGCCAGGGCTCCGACTGGGCCAGCTCTTGCAAGTACTCTCGGTTGGTTAACCTCTCGGGCATGGTTAGTGAGGCTGACGATTTCTTACAACATCTGTAAGAACGCGGCAGCCCTACTAACGGCCCTTCAATAAAATCAGAGTCTTATCAGCCTTCAGAAAGTGTTCTCAAGTGTGGGAAAAGGCGCGGAGGAGGGCGGAAAACAACCCTCATTTACTAACCTACCTCCGAATGCGATTCGACCAAGGCGGGCCAGGGCGCCAGCCGCCCTTGCAGCGCACCTCCCAGTCGACAATAAGACCGTCCACTCCCACGGAAGCGCCCAGCTGACGTCGCCGGGCGCTATATGGTGTGCTTTAATGTGCTTTTTATTGTACTGTAAATGATTTAATAGGCAACTAGGTACTGTTTTTAGTATATAGCGCGGCTTGCTAATAAACGTGACAATGCTATAATTTAAATACCATTTTCTGTACTCAATGAGCCTTTATACCGTAGTAAGTACGTTTTTTCTGTACACTAAAGCAAATGAATCGCACAACTGAAGAATTGCAGGCCCTGCTCGGCGAGCGTATCCGCGAATTGCGCCTGCAGAAGAACCTCACTCAGGTCGAGCTCGCGCGCCGGGCCAGCGTCGAGCGGCGCCAGGTCATCGCACTCGAGAAGGGCGAATCGGCCAGCGTGCACACGCTCGTTGCCGTCATGCGCGCCTTGGAGCGGGAAGCATGGTTCGACAACGTCGCGGTTATCCCGCGAACCAATCCCTTCGCATTGAAGCGCGATGCCACGCCGCGGCAGCGGGCTGGCACGCCGCGAAAACCGAAGCCGGAGGTCCGGCATGGCTGACGCAGCCAAACCGAAAAAGACCCGCGCCACCCCCTTCAAGCACGTCAAAATCGTCGACGTTCACCTCTGGGGCGAGCTCATCGGCAAAGTGACGCTCGACCCAGACTATGGCTATTACGTCTTTGCCTACGCGCCGGATTTCGTCGGCCGCGGCATCGAGCCCTCTCCGCTGCACATGCCAGCGACGAGCGCCGAGCCGTACCTCTTCACCGACCTGGCAGATGAAACGTACGAGCGGCTGCCCGCCATGCTGGCCGACGCCCTGCCCGACGACTTCGGCAATGCCCTCATTACCAAGTGGATGACCGACCGCGGTATCAGTGCCAACGCGGTCACCGCCCTGGATAGGCTGGCTTACATGGGCACGCGCGCCATGGGTGCTCTCGAATTTCATCCCGAGCGCGGGCCCGAACGTCGGAAAGCCACGCCCATCAAGCTCTCGCTCCTGGTCGAAGAGGCCCGCAAAGCCGTGCGCGGCGAGCTCGGCGATGAGGACGAGACCTCTGCCGCACTTCGTTCCATCATCGAAGTCGGCACCTCCGCCGGCGGCGCCCGAGCCAAGGCCGTCATCGCCTGGAATCCCACGACGCAGGAAATCCGCTCTGGGCAAATGGCCGCTCCGGAGGGATTCGAGCACTGGCTGCTGAAATTCGACGGCATGGGCAAGGACCGGGAGCTCGGAACGCCGGGCGGCTACGGGCGCATTGAGCAGGCCTACCACATCATGGCACGAGAAGCGGGCATCGACATGATGCCGTGCCGGCTGCTCGAGGAAAACGGCCGCGCGCACTTCATGACCAAGCGGTTCGACCGGGCTGACGGGCTGGTTCGGCACCACGTCCAGACGCTCTGCGCGATGGACCATGTGGACTTCAAAAGGAAGGGCACGAATTCCTACGGCCAGCTCTTTGACGTGATTCGCCGCCTGGGCCTCCCCTATGAAGACCGGGAGGAGGCTTTTCGCCGCATGGCGTTCAATGCCATGGCGCGCAACTGCGACGACCACTCCAAGAACTTCGGTTTCATCCTTCGCCAAGACCAACCGTGGCGCCTCGCACCGGCATACGATGTGACGCATGCCCACAGCTCGACGGGAGAGTGGACTCGTGAGCACCTGCTTGGTATCAACGGCAAATTCAAGGCCTTCACGCGCGAGGACTTCCGGGAAGTAGCGAACCGCTTCAACATCGGCTCCCCGGACGACATCCTTGACAAGGTAGCGGCTGCGGTGAAGCGCTGGCCTGACATCGCCACTGCGCCGGAGATAAGCGTGACCGACCGCGACGTCGAAAGGGTCAGCAAGGACCTGAGACTGCTCTAGTCGGTCGGCACTCTGCAAGGCCTAGCCGGAACCCGCGGGGTAGGCGGCCGCAAGCTCGCTAAACGCTGCAGGAGCTGGCGCCGCTTTGCAACCAAACCGGGGCTGGTCGGCTAAACCCGCCTCGCTCGACACGACAGGTCCAATCTTCCGAGGTTTGTCATGTTCTTACATCCGGCGTGAGACCTTCGATTGGGAAGTCGGGTACCCGCGCTGATGATTGCTCCGAGTTTCGTAGTTCCTATACTTCGGTACAGGACAGTGCCTGTGATTCTTATAGTGACACACATGAGAGCAAATCGAGTTGTTGAGTACCTGGAAGTCAAGTGTCTGGACGCCTTAGACGGAGGCTTCGGCGCACTATCAACGGGCGAGAAACTCGCCGTCGCGATGGTTCTGAACCGGAGCGATTGGCTGCACG
>Ga0116229_10005360_pt1 | contig 20959 bp, 20 predicted proteins | sample S1TSphgellanicum_3_FD_87313 | JGI IMG/M metagenome (GOLD analysis project Ga0116229, IMG submission 87313) | Host-associated microbial communities from peat moss isolated from Minnesota, USA - S1T2_Fc - Sphagnum magellanicum MG | ecosystem: Host-associated > Plants > Peat moss > Unclassified...
CAAACTGCAGACCAACATCAACTACTCTTAAACAATGTTTGCATTTATTTCAAGGAAAATAGTCTCCCATTTCTGATACATTCTTATAATTTTTCCTAAAATAGAACAAAATTTTGTTAGCTTCAGCTTTTGCATGTACTAAGTACATCATCTGCCAAGTCACTGAACAATGAAGAAACTAATTCAGTATCAATTCTGTTCCCAGGTATTAATCTGTCATCTCTAACCTCCATGAAGAGAAGAGGATTTGGACAAACCATAAATAAGATTGGGGTTGACAGATCGCAGTTTTTCGACCACACGCAATACCATTTCAAGAAAAGAAACAGAGCCAATATAGCCTGTACTAGGAAATACAAACAACCAGTATTAAATCCTTGTATAGAGGAGGAAGGTAAAAGCTTTGAACATTAAACCAGAATCAGTACCATTAGGTCAAGCAAAACAACCATTAGGTGCAGACCATACTTCATATGCACAGAGATGGACCTCCACAGTCCTTGTCTAAGGGTATCAGGTAAAGAACGTGGCCAACCCAAGGTCAAAAGAATCTTAAATCAAGACAACCAAACCCTGGTTAAGAAAAATAAGAAAAATGGATAGGTTCATGCTGAGACTGAATGACAGCAAAGAAAAATTGAAGTAAGATACCTCATCAAAGGGCACAAAGAAAGGGGAAGGGAAAGCTAAAGGGAAAAAAATCATTAGAAACCAAAGGATAGCTAGCCCAGTCAAAAAATGATTGAAATGATACATATGAACATAACAAGCAAATAACAAGTCCAATTAAGAGAGCACAATCAGCACCTGTTACAAGGTGGGTGTAATGGTGGAGGTCATTGGCTTCAAGGCCTTCAATGAGTGTCCATAACTGCTCACCATCAAGCACTTGGCCCTTCACTGTTGCATAACCTGCACTCGCCCACCCTCTGTTACTTCATCAGTGCCAACCCCATAAGGTGGTGACTTGAGTGCAGGCTGCTAAGCTAAATCAGGATCATGAGTAGCACAAAGACTTTGAAACATTCAACTACAAAATATGCCATCTTAGAGAAGAGAACACAACAGTTTGTTTCCATTCTGTACAGTTTTCTAGTCTCTGCTATCAACATGGAATGACATGGCATTAGCATGAAGTGTAAAAAGCCAAAAGTAACAGTGCCTGTGTGGTTGGAAAATTGAACAGAGTTGATAGGATCCACATCAAACCCCAATAACTGCAGTGGCAATACTGCTGCCTTGTTTCCAACATAGCCCTTTAATGATACCCACCAAATTACATGATCAGTTAGACTACTGCTATTCACATACATCCCAAAGTCTCAATTGTATACATAAGGAGGGTGCATGAGAGCATAGCAAAATTCTATGGATGCAGGGAAATTCACGCACACAAATGATTGGAGGTAACAACCACACAATACAACAGTAATGCTTGAAAGCCATGTGATGCTAGGGACAATGACCCACAATATCAACTGACAAGTTTACAAATCATTAGACAACTTCTGAGATTCCATCCAGCAACCCAATCATGGTACTGCATGCTGTTCTTACATGCACAGTGTGGGATTGGATGCTCAGCACACGGCCTCCTGAAGGTAACTCTATGTCTGCTGTGACCATGGGTGCCATCTTGCTTCTTGTTCGGACACTTCGCTGAAATCTCAAGTCTCTTCCCCTCCCCACAGTGTTGACTAGCCTGCTTCTGCAAAGAGAGTGTAAAATAAGAAGATTGAATTCCTGAGTCTGGAGCATCGCACAATAGCAAGTAGCTCACTTGCAAAATTAGTCCTCAGATGAGAAAATATGCTGATACATTTGGAAATATGCTGATACTGCTCTATGTCAGGCCATGTTGATCAAAGGACTGTCACCAAACAGCAAAGTTTTTCCCTAAGCAAAAGAAAAATGCCAAGACTTGTAGTCCTATTGGCATCATTTTCCCATGGCTCTATATCCCAGAATTTCTGCCACAGCAAACGTCAGAGCCCTGATTTCAACAGGCAAACCATAACAATGCTGAACTCTGTCTAACCAATCGGAGGATCGTGACTTCAATACTGCCCTTTTGTTGACAAATTGCAGTCAGTGAGTCACTGCTCTCGTCAATGACTCCAGATCCAATACTCCAGAGAAGAAGAAAACCATGAAGTAAAAACATATCCTTTCCCAAACAAACCAAAGCGGAAATACGGTTCCAATTCATAGCACCGAAATCACCAGAAACATAGTAGCAGCAAACGAGAAATGATGCACCGGGGGGGGGGGGGGTCCTTTTTTTGTCAAAAATTTGGAAATTGCTCTCTATTGAACCCATGGAATAGGGAGGAGAGAAAGGTGCAACGACAGCAGGTCAATACATACAGTAAGGAGCTTGAGAAAACAACCACGCTACTGCTTCTGCTGCTGCAAAGGCGCATGGAAAAACAAGACAAAAGCATCCTTTGCAATTCCTCCTACCTAAAACCCGAAACAAATCACAACACAAGAATCGCCGCAAAAACTCCGCCCGATCTCCTAACCGATCCTATGGAGATGATCATGGCTACGACGGCCAATCCGAGACCTATTCTTCGACAACGAAACGGGAAGCACAGGAGTCTTCGAAATAGTTCACGACAAAAGAGAAGAGAGAAAGAGAAAACAGAACGGCGCGGAGGGGTTGCTTATCATCGTCGTCGTACTGTGTTTCTTTCCCCTTTCATTTTTGTTGTTGTGCCGACTTCTCAAGCCTGCCGTCGTCTCTCTTGCGTCAGCCCTTATTTTCATCACTTTGTCATCGTGTGTCAGCCTGTGTTGTAGTCCTTAGGTTGCATTTGCGTGGTGTTGTGGACGGACAGTCATTGTGTTGTTCTGTTCTTTATATCGTATTGCAAGCAAATTAAAGACTGCACAGGTAGGTAGTGGGAGTGGGAGAGAGATTTGCATTTGTTTTGACTTTGGACGCTCCAGAGGGGACTGTATTGGATCTATTTGCGATGCTCTTGGATTGTGAGGAGGGAGAGAGAGAGCAGCTGCCAAGGTTGTTTTTGCGAAGCAGTAAGGTCTTCATCATCATCAACGCAGCAAGTGCAACTGTTGTGTGCTACAAGATCTAACTCTTTCTTTGACCACAAAAGCAGCAGCTCCTCCATCCCGTGGAAAAGCGGAAAGTCGACCAGGAAGAGCTTGCTCTAAGGATCTTTGACAATCGTGGGACCACAGATCAGAGAAGGTAACTGAACTTCAATCTTGTCAAAGTTCACATGTCAATGGAGCCATAGTTGTTCTTGTTGGTGTTAATATTGTTTATCTCTCTTGGTTGATATCCTGCTTAGGTCCAAACTTTGGCAGAAATTCTTTTCAGGTCCTTTGCACTGGTGGGATAGAAGTAGCAGGCTGGAGAAGTAAATGCAATATACCCATGGAGAAAGTCAATTTGCTGACTCCTGACCCATTAGACATCAAATAGACTTGATTCAGAAGACCTTGAATCCATGACTTGCTACGAGTTGCTTGATGGACCAGAATTTCAATACCATGAGTCACTTGATAGTCCAAAATTTCAAGCTTTGGGAAAACGCTTACCAATTTTTGAGATGTTGTCTCACAATCCTTTTCACCCTCTTGAACCCTAATCGAACAGGAATCCATCAAATATTTTTGGACTTCACCTTTCTTAGCTTCTCTGTTGCTTGAGATAGAGTGTTAGTGAACAGATCTAAACCCCCACAAACAACCACCTCTTGCTGCAAACCATGCACTGTCACTTTCGAAGTAGCCAATTTCTTCAACTCCTTGTCATACTCCCTTCTCTGGTCAAGCAAGTTGGAGTTCAGTGATTCTACCTAGAAGTTCAAGCTTTTCCTTGTACATTTCTAACTTGGATGGGAAAAAAGTGTTTTCCTTTGTCTTAGTGTCCTCTAGCAAACCTTTTACAACTCCAAGTTGTTTTGGAAGGTAAATCCTCAAATGCTTAGGTTCATCCACCACAAAGCAATCATCATCATTAGTGTTGTTCGAAGGATCTTGAAAAGTTTGACTACTATGTTTGGAAGAAGTCTCAATGTTGTTCCCTTTTGAAGTTGATGGTGGTGCTGGCACAAGCCTCGTGGCCCTTTCCATTTATTCCTTTGTGATGTCAAAGGCATAGGCTGCCCAATTGACAACCTTGCCTTCCTACTCAACTAGCCAACCTTCAAGAATTTTCTATAGTAGCCATCATTGAGCAATGGGTGTGCATAGACATCTTCATAGAGCTTTAGTAGAGATGCACATTCACGCTTAAAGAATTGCTCATTCGTTTTGGCCTTCCACCCATTCACATACTATGCACCAAACACAAATATCACCTTTTCATTTAAAACAACTTTTGAAGTAAGTCTATGTGAGGATTTAAACTTATAGCAATCAAGTTCAATTTAGTAGCAAAATCATTTGAAGTTCAATTTCCACAATCAAAAATTCCACTTGCCTTCTCAAGTTTTTGCTTATGTCACTTCCAAAAGAATTTGATTACTCTAATGTTTCCATCAAGTGGAGGTAGGAGTTTTGATTTCATGACCTTCATAGACCTTCTGACAAATATGGAAATAAAAACAACCGCAAATACAACATCACAACAACTTGGAAATGATCAACACCTTTACAATCTATCGTGAAATCCACAAATGAGAACACACAGAAAATTTGAAAATTTTGATGAAAAACACGAACATTCATTAAGCATTTAGATTTACACTTTCAGACCTTAGAACATCTTCGTAAGTGGTTCTGCAATAGTAACATAGCATCAGCGGGAAAGAATGGCATTCGAACCACACCCCAACAATCACCTAGCATCATCGAGAAAGAATGGCATTCGAACCACACCCCAACAATCACCTAGCATTGTCGGGAAAGAATGGCATTCGAACCACACCCCAACAATCACTTGTAGCTATACCAGGAATTATCGCATCAAGCTCCACAAATTGGTGTAGCATATGGGCCTTTAAAGAAGTTTCGGCATATCCAATCAACAACATTTGATTGTGTTTCTTTGTGTTTCATGTGAGTTTTATCAAGTGTGGTGATGGTGACAAAAGAATCCAATGCTAGAACACCATTTGGGAAAGCAAGAAAGGGAAAACAAATTGTGGTAAAAGAGGAAAAGCAAGTGTGTAGATCTATTCTTCATGTGTCACAAGATCTGATCACAAGGAATGGCCAAAAGAATCAAGCGTTCTGGGAGTGGATTACAATGCACTACAATAACAATCGCCCTGCTCTTTGCAAAGAACGTCCAGCTCAAAGCTTGGAGACCAAATGGGGTCTCATCAAGCATGATGTGGCCAAATTTTGAAAGAACTATCAAACTATAGTTGCCCTAAATGAAAGTGGCACTTTTAGTGAAGATACATTACAAAAAGCTCTTGAGTTTTTCAAGTCAAAACATCCAAAATAAAATGCATTTGTTTTCATACATTGTTGGCTAATCCTCAAAGATGTGTCTAGATAGTTAGAAACTAGAAAAGAGAATAAGAAAATGACTCTGATGAAAAGGAGAATGTTGATGGATGTTGGGACATCTGATAGCCTAGACAAATCTCTAGAGACTAAAATAGGCATAAAACACGTAAATGATTATAATGAATGTAAGGTTTTGAAAAGGCTACAAGGGCGTGCATAGCCAAAGACGAACTCAAAAATCGTGCAATGAAGGAATGTGCTCTCAAAGTACAAGCAAAAGCAACTACCAACATGGCAACTGCTACATTGAAAAAAACCTAAATCATGGAAGACTAAAACACATTTCCCTATACAATTTGGGCGTTGCACAAAGAAAACATCATACTCATAGATAGAGGCCATAATGCGCAAGAATTGGTTTCAAGTAATCCTATACCTACATCTAAATAAAGCTTCTCCAAACATTGGTGAAAGTGGAAAATAATCATGGTAGATTTGCTCATGGCCTTGATGCCAATCTTTGGGCAAACTTTTTCATCGCCAAGGTGCAGACCCAACATGTCACCGAAGAGCTTTTGCAATGTCAAATGCAAGCATGTGTACAACTCCAACAAGAAATAGTTTTTCACCTTCATCATCATCTAGGTTGTCTTGCAATTGTTGTAGTAATTGTCGCCTCCACAAATCTGCCATTTTGATGAGAGAAATTTTTTTAAAAAATTTATGCAAATGTCTATGAGAAAACACATTACCTTGTGTGTGTGCAAGTTTTTGCATGTGCAAGTTTTCGTAGGATCAACAAGAACTTCAAGACTTCTTGACCTAGTGCATAGTGATGTTTGTGGCCCAATGCAAATTCAATCCTTAGTTCATCTTTTTTCTTTAATTTCATTGATGATCACTCCGATAAACAATGATATATATTTTTCATCATAAATCAAAAGTCTTTCAAAAGTTCCAAACATATAAATCTTTAGTAAAAAATCATATTGGATGGAAAGTACAAACATTAAGATCAGATAATGGTGGCGAGTATGCATCAAATGACGTCAAGAGATTTTGTGAAACTCATAGAATTTTGCAGCAATATACTACACCATATACCCTAGAACAAAATGGTGTCTTTGAGTGCAAAAGTTGAACCTTGGTTGAATTTGCATATAACATGCTCCAACTTGCAAATTTGCCAAATTCATTGTGGGGTAAAGTTGTTGCAACTACATGTTAGTTACAAAATATTTCATTCATTTAAACCATAGATGAAAAAGCTCTTTATGAAACATAGATAGGTTCAAAGCCAAATCTTCAACATCTTTGAATTTTTGGCTACCGTACATATGAATATGTGCATAAAGAGGTTTGAAAAAAATTGGATCCAAAATCTAATAAATGCATCTTCATTGGTTATGGACAAGTTGAAGGGATGAAAGGGTATCGATTATACAATAGAACTACAAAGAAAGTTTTTGTAAATTGAAATGTTATAGTTTATGAAAATTTTATTTTCTCACATGGAGGGGGAGCAAGCATGGAAACCTTATCAACTCCACCTAGAGCTTCATCACAATTTGTGCACAGGAAAGTGATGATTATGATGTGCATGAAACTATTCAAGTGCATCAACAACAAATTCCAAACTTGAACCAAGTTGTTCAATATTAAACACTACCATTATCGATAGAACAACCTGGTTCACCTATCTCCCTCCACACACCAATGTTTTCATCATCAAAAAGTCATGCTACCCAAAGACTTTCAAAAGATCTAACAATAGACCCAAGTTTCTTACACATTGTTTATTAAAATCCAAACCCATTGTTGCAAATTAATAAAATCCATTTTTGGATTAAAGCAAACACCTTGAGTTTGGTATGAAAGGTTTAACAACCATTTGCTAAAAACATGATATACCAAATGTCCATTGGATTGTAATGGGTATTTAAAGCAATTATCATCACAATTTATAATCATTAGACTTTACATTGATGATTTTGTTCTTGTTTCAAATGATCTCTTACATTTGACAAATTTTAAGAATTTACTTGCACAAGAATTTGCTATGATTAACAATGTAAGTCTTATGTTTCAACTAATGTTGGGCAATTCCTTGGTTTTTTTTAATATCGTACAATTTGAGTTTTAAAAGAAAATTTAAGACTTGCCATGGTTCTTTAATTATTTATTTTCATCTTAAAGAAACCTGAGCATGGTTTCAAAATTTTGGAAAACATAATTTGCCTAGTTTTCAAAATATTAATTTTCACCCATTTCACATGAACTTAGTTTTAAAGGTAGTTTTCACATATTGATTACAAAAAGTTCTAACTTTTTTGGGATGAAAATTTTATTTTAAATTCACTTTTTAAAATTCAATTAAAGGTAAAAATACTAAAGAATGAATTTTTTTTTCCAACATTTTATATGTACATAACTTCATCATGTTGAAATGAATCTTTAAACTCCTTTAATAACTCCTCCTTTGAATCTATATCCTTTTCAAATAACTCCACCAAATTGGAAGGTGGTCTACAATCAACTTCAAAATCACTTGGTCAAAAAATCAATTTTTTTAGATTTTCTAATTGTAAGCAACATCTCCTTAATTTTGTAAATATGCCCATTAAAAATCCTCTGAATTTTAATTTGTGATCCTATGATGATTGAGATTTATAAAGGCAAAAACCAATAGTAAGAAACATGGTTTCATGTTTTCCCCATGATTGAAAATGGCACTTGATTTCCTTGGGATCTATTTGGTAGGATTTGAAAATCAACAATTTTCTAATGACAAGTTCTTTTACTGGCTCATGTGCTAACATTTGTTCAACAATATCCATATTGGAATTTTCATCAATTGCTTGCTTTACACATTCAACTTTAAATTTTGCCATTAAATGTAATGATGATAACATTTCAAAAACGTAGGATTTAAGGATTGCCTATCATATTCTTCAACAATATTCACACCTATTTCACAATCAATGAAAGAAGATATTAAGACAAAGGTTTTTAAACCTAGTCTAGCATCAAAGATAACACATTTTAATTTTCTTTCTTTGTATCATTTTTTTTTAAAAAGAAAAGATTCCAAACATCACAAACTTCCCTTTTGATGTTGGAAGTAAATAAAGCCAACTCAAGAGCAACCCGATAATGGGTTTATAACTTATTCAACCTTGCATTATAAGTACATGGTAATGGTAGATTGCAATGCATCAAAAAGTGACCAATGGCTACTAGATTGGTTCAAGACACAAACATTCACAACAAGAAAAAATAAATCCACGATTCTTTTTGAGATGTGCCAAATAAAAAAAAGGTGGCATTCTCCCATTAGATTTGATAATATTTTATTTAGCTATAGCAAACAATAATAAAAATATTGTTGAATTGTAAAAATTCTTGGAACATAACGATTTTGCTAAAAACCTTGTAACCAAAAATATAAACGCAATGTTAGTAAAATTTTCAACTAGATTTGCATTCAAAGAAAAATCAAATTAAAAGAATTCAAGTAGTAAAAGATTAAAAATCTATGTTATCTTCACTAGAACATTTAGTTTTCTAAAGAAAAAATTGGAATTTTCACAAGCCTTATTCCATTCCCATTTGCCTTTCTTAAATGTTTTATGCCAAGTTACCCATTTTTACAAATTTAATAGCAAATTTGATTAATTGTAACATGTAGTAACATGCTTTTAAAAAATCATGACCAAAACAAGTAGCTTATAAAATTTCATCTAAATTTAAAATTTCACATTTTCACAATAAATTTTGGGGCAATTTTCATGGTATTTTTAAATTTGACCCTTCATTTTTTACATAAGGAAATATTTTTATTTTAAACCCATATTGATTAAAAAATATTATTAGATTGTTGACCAAGGCTTGACCAATTGTTTCTATGGCCTCAAACAAATCAATAGTCACATGTTTGGGTTGTTAATCAGATCCCAAATGGAAAAGGTCAATATATCAAAACCTATTGTCAAAAAAATGAAATTTGCCAATTTTGGCGAAACCTAGTTGTGCCCTTTCAAAAAACTTCTTGAGCATGCACTTTTTGTAAATTTATTTCATTTTTTCTTTTGCAATTTTTTTTGCTGTAATATTTTATGTTTGAAGATTTGAATTATTTTCTAAGTCTTTCTCAATTTCTTCCTTCATTATATTTTCATTTTCACTTGACTACATTTTCTATAAGAAAATTACACAATAAGGTGGACAAATGAAAAAATGAAAAAATGCATGTTTTGCCAAAACAAGGGTTTTTAAAAACTCTATTCATGATATGAAAATCAAATCCTAACAATTACAAGCATTTACAAAGACAAATAATTCTTTTTCTCTCTTCATCATATAAGAAGTTATAATTTGCAAAATCTAAAATGTTTTGGAAAAAATGGCAAAATGTATGAAAATTAAACCTTGTGCATAGTAAACAACTTAAATAATTAACATACTATTTATACATAACAAAAAAACAAAGAGCAAAAACAAAAGAAAACAAAGGAAATAAAATAAAAATATACCTTGAAAAAACTTAATCTTGAAAAGAACTTCAAAAACTTTGAACTTTAGGTTGAAGCTTGAGCAAAAAGAGGAAGTACCAAATTAAAGAAGTGCAAAATCAAAAGTGAATAACAAAAACAAGTAGCAAGCATCAATGAGGCATCCATAAGCAACAATAGGTTAGAGAAATATTTGATACTTGTCACATATCATGTTATCATCCAATGTCATTGTCCAACAACAAGAATCAACAAGAAATCAAAACTTGTTGAAATGAACGAAATGGATAGAAAAAATGAACATACAAAAACAAATAAGCAAAGCACACAATAGAATCAAGCAACCAAAGTGAATAATAAAAGCAAACAATCTAAATGAACAACAAAAGCAAATAACGAAAACGAGTAGCAAAAAATAAACAATCAAAACAAACAACAAAAGTGAGCAACAAAAGTGAGCAATGGAAGTGAACAACAAAAGCAAGAAATGGAAATGAATAATAAGGAGGTATCAAAGCTTAAGAAAAATCAAACAACAACAATAATGGAATTCAGGAAAAGAACAACAATGGAAGAATAAACAAATAAATGATAAATGATAAATCCAAAAGATAGAGAGGAAAGAGCTTGTTTATATTAAAAGAATGAAGAGGAGAAGCCTCCATGCAAAACAATAGCTCCATAGTTTTGTTTTCACTTTCAAATCCTAAACCTATTTTTTAAATCTATATTTATTATTCTAAACATTAGATTTTAAATCTCATTCACCTTAAACCCTGCTAATTCATATCCTAACCCTACTACCTATTACTTTGACCCAATTATTCATTAATACTTTAATAAGATTTAAACACAAAATTCAAAAATCAATTTTCAAATGATTAGTTTTTAGTAAAAACTTGTGCAATGGGTTTCAAATAGGGTATCACCAAGGGTAATACTCAACGATATTCAAAATGAGAACTAATTTGAAACCCTACTTGATTCTTACCTTTTTTTAAAATATCCAACCAACACTAGTTTCTACCTTAAACCAAGACAAATATTTCAAGCTTTCAATTCCTATCTAAGCCTTTTGGAATTCCATACTTGGCCACTTTCACATGACTAAGTAAAGTCCTATCTAATGTAAATTTTATTATATTTCTAACCCAAATAGTATTTTGATGGCAAAGTGACCTTGAAAATACTATATTGGTTGGTCCCACAAGCTCTTGTCATCAAGAATTCCAACTAGTTGGCCTTATTGGCTTTATGCTTGACACATTAATAGTACAACCCTAAGGGATACAATTCTTATTTTATATTCCTTGTGAATATGATCTAGACTCACAATTTAACTAGTTTTATGTGTTTCATTTGGAAATTTGAATCCTTGCATTTTCTCTAGCCGAGCCTTACTAGACCTTATCCACTCACCCAACCTCACATTCTTGATAATTTCAACATGATAACACCAATTCCCAAACAAAACAATATTTTGTTATTGAAGAAAAGGGGATTATTTGGTGTCCCATTTGGTTTTCCAAGGCCATGTTCATTCTCATGTATGATTAACAATGTCTTCAAATGCCTTAAGATCTTGACTCTTTTTTCTATGCATTGGGAGTTGATGTCACTTTGAATTTTGTTCAGCTAGTCTTGGCCCATTCTACATGATTAGGTTAATTGCTCTTCAATCCCTAATGAAGGTTAAATGGGTAGCTTGGGAAGTTGGGATATGCTATCACAATCCATTCACACATTACTCCCCTACATCACATTTGGTATGCAATTTTTGTGGCCAAAATTTGAGCAATTGATGATGTTAAAACTACCTCAATCATATGACAAAAATCTACCCAACAAAAGATAATGAATCCTATAGTTACCTCAGTCAAATTTGCAGAGTACTAACCTCATGTTTCAAAGCCAATGCACAATTCAATTCAATGGAAAATTGAGGATTTCGACTTCATCAATTCATATTAATCAAAACCAAGTAAATGTCCTTCAAGAGGGATCATGCATAGATCCACTACTTCATAAATTGCCCATAGAAATCTAAAGCAAATCAAGGATTTTAAATTCAAGATTTGCTTAAAAGCTCTGAATTACATGGAAGATGGGAGACTCATGAAAAATCACTTATGCTAGTGCAATCATCTCACTTTCACCCCTTCATCTTATTCATCTTATTGATATGAAATGTTAAATAGTCTTTTTAAAAAATTAGTTATGCTTGGTGTAGAGTTTTTTTTCAAATTCATCATGATGTTTCAAGACTTGTCACTTTGAAGAATTGTAGCTTCTTGCTCCAACCTAATCAAAAAACTTACAATAGTTTTGCAACATGCATAAAAATTTCTTATTGTTTACCTTTTTGCTTTGTAATGCACACTTGCATCAATATTGTCTCAAAATGTCACTAGGTAAAGTCTCAAAGCAAAATGTTTGCCAGTACTCAACTCATGAACTTGCACAATGCATCACATCTTTGTAAAACATTTGCAAAAATTTGTTGCCATCATTTCTTTAACAAATTGTTCAATGTTCATTAGTGTATGAATGGTGGTGTTCTTACATGAAACAAACTCATATGTTTTTAAAAAACAACAAATTCACACTCCTGGTTTGAAGGTTTTTGGTATGATGTTTGATGTGTCTTGGATGTTCATTGTGGGGAACAAAGGATGTACATGCACATTGCACACATGGAGTTCATGAGGTACAAACCCATTTGTACAAGTGAATGGTACGTTTGAAGTCCATAGAGCCTAATGTGTGGGAGGAAGAGATGGAGTAGGAAAATTGCATAGAATGTAGCAAGCAAACTACTAGCAGAATACCACATTGAGATCACTACTAGGAAACAGGGTCCTAGCCATTAGGCATTCCACTCATTTTCAAGTGGATTAGACTAATTCCACTATAATGCCATTATAGTGACATCTTGTCCAACTTAATGGAATTGGCCAATGAACGGGATCACGTGGCAATGACCAATGGAATCTTAGTGGATTAGTTTACTGTAATGGCATGTACTATACCCAAGACAATAGTGAGTGGAGTATCCCCAATGATCCTTAAGTGAAATACATATTGTTGTTTTGGTGATTACATAATGATTTTCTTGTCACTATTTGACCTATTGTTTTAGTGGGTGTATATTGATCTTTTAATGAGTGCAACAAATGATATTCTAGAATGGTTGTGCATTAATCTTCATGTCATGGGTCCATAATGATTTTCTAGTGACTAGCGATGTTAATGATTCTAGAAAGTTTCAATGTGTAGCATAACATATTACATGCATGATTAATCACAACTTTTATTAATGATTTTTCCAGTTTGCTAAATTAACATATTAATTTCACACTTTAATTTTAAATTTTAATTTGCATTAACATTCATCATTGTAGGGTGCAATATTAGTGGCTAGGCTCACTATAATTGGGTGGTGGGATTTATCATTGCATTCCATGTCATTACATCTATTAGTGATTTAAAGGTCATTTATATAAAAGTTCACCATAATCCAAATCTTCCCATTACCATTTTTCTTATGTCTAATCATAATCACAGATCACATTAGAATTCACAAAGCTTGAATGCCTAAGAGTTGTGTCATTTTGGCACACGTTGCTTTATTTTTCCCATGAATAGTTTTGGTCAATCACATAGCTAGGTGGTCCATGCATTATCTTTGGTAAAGGTGTGATAATCTAACCTAGTCATCAAACACTATAATGTCATTCATATCATGTTAAAGCTTATATGTCACTAAATCATAATGCCTATTCCTTAAGATTTCACCACCCCATACATGCACATGTCCACATTTGATCCACAAGCAAGATTGGTCATAATGGCACATGTCACTTTATTCTTTTTCACTCAAGCATGGTCATTCACATAACAAGGTGGTCCATACACCACTTTCACTAAATTGACAATTTGCCTTAGCTAGTCACCAAACATTATGTCATTGATTTCATATCACTACTTGGCCTATGTAGATCACTAAGTCATAATTAAGGCCTAATAACTTGAGTTAATTTGATATTATGTGTCACTTACATGCATTTTTGGAATAAGGTCAATGGTGTTAATTTTTCTTGGCCCCTTTGCTTTGAACCACCTCCTCCTCCCCCTCCCTCTTTTCATTCAATCATGGTTTATATACATTAGCCCTTGTAAAATACAACACATTTACCCAAAAACCTATGTCATTACATCTAATTCAATCATTAAGATATATGCCATTAGAGCTGGTTTTATTAACATTTATGTCATTGGTGGCCTATGTCACTCAACACATGTCACTTAATATCATTAGTGGCCTATGTCGTTCACTAGGACTTGGGTATGTCATTACAACCTATGTCACTAAATAGTCATATGTCATTAATCACTATGCCATGAAGGCTTATGTCATTGAGGTTTGTTTCAATTCGAACTTGGTGTTCTATGTCACTAGGACATATGCCACTAAAGCTTGTGTCACTTAGCCTATGTCATTCAAGTTTATAATATCACTAAGGTTATTCTCATTTTAGTTTGATGTAAATGTCATTAGGGCTTCTATATGTCACTAGGGCTTGCATCACTTGGACTCAGTGTTAATTTATGCCTAAATCATCTACCATAATGATTATATTTTAAAGTTTGCTAAAACCATAAAACATGCACATGAAAGTTTGAGAGATGGTACGTGTGTTGTTGGCTTTTGCACATCCTTGTCCTATTTTTCCACCTCATGTACAACTCCTTCGAGCTCCTATCAATCATTTGTATAATGATGTTTCATGATTGCCCATAACAAAACATGTCATATTCAATTACTTGGGATGAAGATTCACCTCTTGTCCTGACAACTTTGTATTATTTATGGGACTAAAACAATAAAAGAATAATTTGCAACATACAACACCCAAGTTGGATGATACTTGTAATTCTATGAAGTAGGTTAATGGTGTGCATCCCAAAGCTATCGATTCCTATAATTGGGCATGAACAGCTCGCATACATGTTCATTTTCTTTATTGGCATTTGGAGTCCTCCAATAGTGAACGTTCGCATATAGGTCAACCACGCTATTTGCGACAAAGACACATGAATCCTACCATAATTATCAATGGTTTACTCACAAGCATACCTGCCTTGATCTTGAACTAATGCATTTATGTGGAGACATGCATTCAATGCCATCCCCCATAACAACAATAATGTTGGATTACATACATTTGTACATCGTGAGAAATCAAACCTAAAAATTACATCAAAACTTAAAGGAACAAAACTTGGCACCTCAAGAAATGTGGGAAAACAACAATGTTTAATCATTTGTAATTAACTTGCAAAAGGTTGAAAACTTCACAAGATTTTTGTTTCATATTTCTTTGAAGCACATTCTTCTCATGTACACATAATGGAACTAAATAATCCATTTTGATTTCAAAATTAAAGTTGAAAACAATGACAACAATGTTGTATAACTTCATCCAAAGATAAAACTTTGAACCAAAAACAATGGGTAATCATTTTACCACGTTTTCTTACAACCATGTTTTGCATAGAAGTCAAACAAACTACATCTAACAAAGAATTTTGAATCCTGTCCATTTTCAATGGTTTGGAGAGTTTTTTAAACATACATGTCTTGATCATCAAATGCATTTAAATTGACACACGCATTCAACACCTCCATGATAGCAAGAAAGTTGGATTTCACACATTTATATGTGGTGAGAAATCAAACTTAAAAAATACATCACAACCCAAAACAACAAGCTTTGAATACTCAAAAACATCTACAACATTGAAAAGGTACAATATGAAAAGGCAAGTTCCATAACACTAAAACATGTAATATTATACCTTTGTCATTAGGACCTAGGTCTATATCATTAGGTCTTCTTTCACACATCCTTCATCATTAGGACATAGGTTTATATCATTGGGTCCTCTTTCATTCATTAAGACCTAGGTCTATATCATTAGGTATTCTTTCACTCATCCTTTGTCACTAGGACATAGGTCTATATCACTACAACATGTGTCATTCAACCTATGTCACTAAGGTGTAATACATCAATGGTGCCTATGCCACTAAGGCCTATGCCACATGGGTTTCCTACTACACTTGGGTTTAATGTAATATGTCATTAGGGTGTATACTAATAAAACCTCACATGTGTCACTCAACATATGTCATTCATGTCTATGTCATTAGGGCTTGTGCTACTCAAGCACATTTCACTAAGTTTATTTGAGGTCTATGTCACTTAAACCAAGTTTTTTTTTTTAAGGTTTGAGGGTTGTGCATCATTTGGGCTTGTATCATTAAGTTCAAATCATTTACACCTAGTCTTAATGCCATGGAGTCTAACTTGTCATATACACTAGCCTTGTATTATGAAAATTCCTAAAAACATGTTCAAACATGGACACGAACCTTTAAGATCAGATGGTACCTTTAACACTAGATATTGAATCTTGGGATGAAATTCCAAGTCTTATGAACTCAGAATTTTATAGTGTTATGTGTGCATGTGAGTGTGCATAATTTGTAATAAACTAACAATTCCCATTGAACAATTTGGTTGCATCATCTACAATTACAATTTCATGTTAATGGCATTCACTTTAAAGCTACAAGATCCTATACCTTTCCATGAATGACACACATGCTTGAACTTTCTCAATTGGCATTTGGAGTCCAGAGGTAATGAACATTTGCATCCCACATTTGTATGGGGTAATTCTCCATACGTGCACCTAGGATCATTTATTTGTCACTTGTGTCAAAACAATAAATTTTACATTCATTTCCATATGTTTAACAACACCTTGCAACACATATTACACTAGGTTGATGCATGGAATAATTTTATAAGAGTGGCCCCCAGAGTCATTAATAATGTCATATCTAAAATACAATCATCATTAATCCCACCATTCAATATTGAACATGGTGTTCACTGCACCCTACCATGACAAATGACAATGTAAATCAATCTATGGAATTAAAATGTGAAAGTAGTAATATGCCAAACATCAAACAAAAATATCAATAAAGGGCGAATGGGAATGCCAAATTGACCATTCATTCCATTCATTTAAACTTTAGAAATTGGTTCCTTGTAACTAGTGGTTTGGGCAGGCATGGTGGTTGTGCAATGATGTGTCCCTTGTCATAGGACCCCAAACATTAGGAACATCGAAAACCATTACCAAACCACTATGGTGGGATAGGTGCATTCCATTCAAAATGTGAGTGGAATGGTTAGTGACTAGGATCATTGCCATAATAGGGTGGGGACACACTGAAGTTCAAATCCTAATTTTTTGAAGTTTCATACCTTGTAAATGGCGTTGGCAACAATTGCCTCTTATTCTTTTCTATGCCACAAATGTCCCACTTCTTCTTGAGGTGTAACATTTTATATATAATCAAACAATAGGTGAAAAAATAAAATAAAAAATGATAGCAACATCAACATTTAATATTTTACCTTAAAAAACAAAGTAGTAACATTACATTAATAAGCATAACAATGGTTGCATTTCCTAGTTTGGTTGTTTAAGGCAAAGAAGAGTTTGATTAATGAACATTTGATTTAAGTTCATTTTCAGATTTTTTGAAACAACACATTGCAACACATACAAGCTAGGTTGGTGCATGGTATAAGAACATACTGAATTTCATCCCAATTGTTTTAAGTTGCATACCTTGTAAATGACCAAATGCCAAATTCATTTTTAATTCCGTTTAATGTGCCACAAATGTGCTACTTCCTCTTGAGGTGCAACATTATGAATAAAATCTACAAATAGGTCAAAACAACTTAATAACATGAATAACAACATCAATATCCAATGCTTTAGCTTACAAAATAAAGTAGTAACATTCCATCAACAAGTGTAACAATGGTTACCTTTGTTGATTTGGTTGTTTAGGGCAAAGAAGTGGTTTGACTAATGAACACTTGAATTTAAATTCATTTTCAAATGCTTCTAAACAACACATTACAACACATACAAGTTAGGTTGGTGCATGGAATAAGAACATACTAAAATTCATCCCAATGTTTTGAAGTTGCACACCTTGTAAATGACCAAATGTGAACATTTGCTTTTGATTCTTTGATGTGCCATAGATGTGCCACTTCTTCTTGAGGTGAAACATTATGAATAGAATCTACAAATAGGTCAAAACAATTTAGGAACAACAATAACAACATCAATATTCGATATATTAACTTACAAAATATAATAATAACATTACATCAACAAGTGTTACAATGGCTACCTTTGCTCATTTGGTTGTTTAGGGCATCACAAGTGTATGTGGTAAAATCTTGTCCAACAAAGTGGGCGGGAAAGTTTAATTTCAAAATTTAGATGAATGTGGCGTAAAATATTTTCATCCATTCCATCCCTAATAATTTGTTAAAGGCACAACCATGAGTACACCCATTCATTCACATGTACAACTTTATGTTTGTAAGGTTTTTGTGGATGGGGTTGTTGATGGTCAAGTGGTTGTTAGTTTCTTGGTTTCGCTAGGTTGTTTTGTTGTTGCACAATTGCATATTACACAAGAGGAAGTGGCAAATTTGTGGCACATCAATGAATAAAAAACAAGTGTTGGCATTTGGTCATTTTCAAGGTGTGCAACTTCAAAACATTTGGATGAATTTTAATATGTCCTTATACCATGCACCAACCTAATACATGTGTTGCAATGTGTTGTTCAAATATCTGAAAATGAATTTAAGTCAAGTGTTCACTAATCAAACCACCTCTTCTTTGCCCTAAACAACCAAATCAACAAAGGTAGCCATTGTTGCACTTGTTGATGGTATGTTACTACTTTATTTTGTAAGCTAAAGCATTGGATATTGATCTTGTTATTCATGTTATTAAGTTGTTTTGACCTATTTGTAGATTTTATTCATAATGTTTCATTTCAAGAAAAAGTGGCACATCTATGGCACATCAAATAATCAAAAGCAAATGTTCACATTTGGTCATTTACAAGGTGTGTAACTTCAAAACATTAGGATGAATTTTAGTATGTTCTTATACCATGCACCAACCTAGCTTGTATGTGTTGTAATGTGTTGTTTTAGAAACATTTGAAAATGAATATAAATCAAATGTTCGTTAGTTAAACCACCCCTTCTTTGCCCTAAACAACCAAATCAGCAAAAGTAGCCATTGTTACACTTGTTGATGGAATGTTACTACTTTATTTTATAAGCTAAAACATTGGGTATTGATGTTGTTATTCATGTTATTAAGTTGTTTTGACCTATTTGTAAATTTTATTCATAATGTTGCACCTCAAGAGGAAGTGGCACATTTGTGGCACATTGAAAGGAATCGAAAGCAAATGTTGGCATTTGGTCATTTACAAGGTATGCAACTTAAAACAATTGGGATGAAATTCGGTTTGTTCTTATACCATGCACCAACCTAGCTTGGATGTGTTGTAATGTGTTATTTCAAAAACATTTGAAAATGAACTTAAATCAAGTGTTCATTAATCAAACCACCTCTTCTTTGCCTTAAACAACCAAACTAGGAAATGCAACCATTGTTATGCTTGTTAATGTAATGTTACTATTTTTATAAAAAAATTCACCTATTGTTTGATTATATATAGAATGTTCCACCTCAAGAAGAAGTGGCACATCTATGGTATAAAAGGAATAGGAAGCAAATGTTGCGAATGCCATTTACAAGGTATGAAACTTCAAAAAATTAGGATTTGAACTTCAGTGTGCCCCCACCCTACTAGTGGAAGTGATCTTAGTCACCAACCATTTCACTCACAATTTGAGTGGAATGCACCTATCCCACTATAGTGGTTTGGTAATGGTTTTTGATGTCCCTAATGATTGGGGTTTTATGGCAAGGGACATGTCATTGCACAACTACCATGCATGCCCAAACCATTAGTTACAGGGAACCAATTTCTAGAGTTTAAATGAGTGGAATGGTCAATTTGGCATTTCCATTCACCCCTTATTGATATTTTTGTTTGATGTTTGGCATATTACTACTTTCACACTTCAATTCCATAGATTGATTTACATTGTCATTTATCATGGTAGGGTGTGGTAAGCACCATGTTCAATATTGAGTGGTGGGATTAATGATGATTGTATCTTAGATATGACATTATTAGTGACTTTGGAGGCCACTCCTATAAAATTATTCCATGCACCAACCTAGTGTAATATGTGTTGCAAGGTGTTGTTAAGCATATGGAAATGAATGCAAATTTTATTATTTTGATGCAAGTGACATACAAGTGATCCTAACTGCACATATGGAGAATTACCCCATATAGATGTGGGATGCAAATGTTTAGTACCTTTGGACTCCAAATGCCAATTAAGAAAGTTCAAGTATGTGTGTCATTCATGGAAAGGTATAGGATCTCGTAGCTTTAAGGTGAATGCCATTAACATGTTTCATGGAATCATAATTATAGATGATGCAACCAAATTGTTCAATGGGGATTGTCAGCTTATTACAAATTGTGCACACTCGCATGTACACATAACACTATAAAGTTCTGAGTTCCTATGACTTGGAATTTCATCCCAAGATTCAATATCTTGTGTCTTGTTGTGGAAAATTCTAAAACGTCAAGTTACATGTTGTGATTGATAAGGTTCAAAGGAGGAACACACAAGGCTAAAGAAGAAGTGAAATATGCAAGCATGAATATCAAAGGTACCATTTCATCTAAAAGGTCCATGTGCATGTTTAATACATGGTGTGAGGCAACTTTTGTCCCTCTACCTCCGGTTCTACAAGGTGACTATGCTTGAAAGCACAAATGCTACCGATGAAGGACAAATGCGAATGTATGTCTAGTTATTAGGTTGCGTTCCTAGATGAAGTTAATTATTTTGCCTTCCAAGCATCATTCACAATTCAACATTGATAGATTCGTTATTTAGATTCACACATTCCAAATCCTAGAACCTTATATCAAATTGTCATCCCTTTTAATG
>Ga0116229_10005362_pt1 | contig 20958 bp, 14 predicted proteins | sample S1TSphgellanicum_3_FD_87313 | JGI IMG/M metagenome (GOLD analysis project Ga0116229, IMG submission 87313) | Host-associated microbial communities from peat moss isolated from Minnesota, USA - S1T2_Fc - Sphagnum magellanicum MG | ecosystem: Host-associated > Plants > Peat moss > Unclassified...
CATTTGCAACTAATGGTAGGTAGAGGGGTCTTCTTGGATGGAAATTGTGTTGAAAGCTATCCAAATGAAAGGATGAAAAAATCCATTAGTTGCAAGTTAGTCATAGAGTAGTTGCAAGCAAGACCAAATGCAACGAGTAGTTGTAGATATAACCAACAATAGTTGCAAATGTCAAATAGTCGCAACTAGTCACAAATTAGTTGGTTACAAAAACCCAGTTTTCTTTTAGTGATCCTACATTCCAATTATAGGCTTTAGGTTCAAGTTTTAGGCTCATGTGGTAGCTTGCCTCCATGATTCATGTCATTGATTTGATGAATTAATTCATTTATTAACTAGTAAATTTTTTTTTGTCCTTTGTGATTAATAATGATTCAGTTTTCCATGTGATAATGACATGGCATGCCATTTAGTAACAAGGTGCCATAAATTTTCATGGTAATCCATGATTTTTTATGACATCATAAGTTTTTGTGTGTCTTGAATTTATGGCACCAATATTTGTCATGTCATGCCATATTTTTGTGTGCCATGAAGTTTTTGAAATCATGAATTCACTTGCATGTGTATGTGTACTAAATAATCTATTGTTAACTTATAATTATGACTACAATATTAATAGTCATTTTGAAAAAGGTGACACATAAATCCTTGATTTTTAACTACTTAACACACTAGCTTAAATTAACATACCTATTAAGGTAACCTATGTATGTAAGCTACTTAGTAAAAACCTATTTTGTAAAATAGGCTACTTTGTAAGATACTTAATTAAACATAAAAAAATTACTACATTTAATATTTTTAAATATACCTAGAATATGTTACCCTACTAATAAGTTAACCTAGGTAGGTTTTCCTAAGTTCCTAGCTTTATATATGTTTCTTATTAAGTGAACCTAAGTAGCCTCATTACAAGATATTTGATCAAGTTTGTAACCATCTCAAATTTGTAAGACCAGATGCAATTAAATGTAACATAATTATCCTAAGTTAATTTATTTGTAGCCTAATAATGCCTATGTTAACTTAGGTCAGGTTAATAAGTAATATAGGTTGACAAATTAGTTCATTTTAAATCAACCCATGGAGGTTTAGGTCTAGGCTAGGTTGTAGGTAGTAGGTAAGTTGACTTAGGTCAACCTAGGGTGGCCAAGGTTAATTCAACAGAAAACTTTTGAGTTTTCTAAATTTGTGTTAAATATAATTTAGTATAAAAATTATGGTAGTGCAATGGATGAAGACTTAAACCCCAAAATGAAGGTGAGGGGTTCAAGTCTTCATTCTTGCAACCTATGATACTTATACCATTTGGTTTAGGTTAGGTAGCCTAGTTTAAATTTTTTGGACTAGGAGTCCAATGTTTGTTTTTAATCTAAACCACCTAGCCTAAGTTGCTTAATAGAAATAATTAGCCAAACTAGGTTAAGCTAGGTTGATTTTTGACTAAGCAAACTAAGTTAGGTTGTTTAACCTAATTAGGTTAGGCTAGGTTGACTTTTGGCTATGTTAGCTACATGGGTTAATTAGGTTAACTTTTGATTATGTGCAATGACTCATAATGTGTTTATAAATTTTTTAATACATCATCCATCCATCAAGGCATTTTTTGCAACATTTAGTTGAATAAAATGATTAAGTTGAGATGGCATGCACTTTACACGTCATACCAATGTTAATGATGACATGGAATTTCATTATTATAATTTTCAAAAAAATTCTAATTGTTAAAACAATTGGGCTTTGCAAGTGAACGTCCCTTGTAACTGAATAGGTGAAACAACACAGGTTTAGCAACTCATTAGTTGCTAGTTGCATATGTCCTTCCTAATTAATATGTAGTTGTAAAGGCTAGTTGCAAAACCCAAAATGTGGTGTTGTGTAAAGGTTTATAATGGTTTGATCTACCATGTGTAGATTATAAGGTGTTGGTTTTGGTTTTGATAACCTTAATTGCACTTCATAAATTCTCACTAATATTATTTAGAACCATCATCTAGGAAAACATCCTCAATGAAATTTCTTCCTACTTGAACCTATGTAATTGCAATTTGATGATCAATTGCTACTAAAACAAATATAAGTTCATGTGATGGTACTAAGTTAAAGATGTAACATTTAATGTCAAATATTACCTATAACAATTGTCCCAAGTTGAGTACACTTGATCTCCAAGATTTTTGTCTTGATATCCTTCAATATTTTTTCTAAAGTCCTTTTTGATGTCACTATATGTGATGTCATTAGTTGTGAAAGCATTTCATTGATTTGATTATTTCCAACCAATTGATTAACATTGTAGTTTCAAACAATTCCACCCAATTGGATTGCAATGGCTCATTTGGGGTCTTAGTTTATTTGTCATGTTCATTACATTGTAGTTATCTTACAGTTTTTAATACAAGTTGTAGTGGATTTAACTATAACAATAGGTATTACAAGTTTCACTATTACATTAATTTCTAGTGTGGTTAGCAAAACATTGTAACACACTAAAATGTGCACTTTTTTCATAGACTACTACAATTTTTTTATGATTGATCAAGTATATCATTTCATACCTACTATTGTTAATCATAATAGGCAACAAACTTGCCTTGAAAACAATGGTAAGGAAAACATTTGTCGCCTTAACTTATAAACAATTTGTTAATTTGAATAACTATTCATAATAAATTTTCACATGTTCAACACTTTGTTGTTGAATGTTTTGTAGTTGCATATAGACCTCCTCATCAATTTTCACAATTTGGAACCATTTGCAAAAAAAAATGTTTTAGTTTTTCAAATGTGCAATTTGGATGATCTTGAAAATATTCTCATCCCATTCAAAAATATTATCTTTGAAAGTGAAACCAAACAAGTTGATGATATCAACTTCCATGGTTTCACCATTAGCTTAATGGCATTTTTGAATACTATAATGTGAACATCATGGTCAATATCTTTCACATAGGTTGGATATTGCACTTCATGTATGGCAACTTGGTTGTTTGTTCTAATATAGGTTGTGTAGCAATTGGTGGATATATACCATGGTGGCATAAATATGCCTCGATCAAGTGTTGGCCATCAAAATGATCCAACACGTGGATTAAATGGTGGTCCTTTAAGTGGATCTCTTACAAGTGAACTTCCTTTGGGTGAATTTCTAAGTTGTCTTCCATCTTATGGATGACGAACAAAACTTCTTCTTGTTACATGTGTTGGCAATTTGTCATTGATTTGATGCATTTTAGTATGAATTGGTGCAATGGTAGTGATATTTGAAATTTTCACATGTTATTGAATTAATGACTAGCTTAACCAATGTAATATACTAAGTTACCAACAATATGTGGTGTTTTTATTAGTGGTATGACATGTTGCTTTGGTATTGAGCACACATATCCCTAGGTACATAACCTCTATGATTCCTAGATATCAAAAGATCAAATCCTTTGATTCTAATAAATTATATTGGATACAAATTAAAATCTAAAGGTATATAAGGGGATACGACATTATACCACATTGGGTATGTAAATGTAGGAAAAATGTTAGTTCAACTTGGTACAAATGGTGTAATAGGTGGTTTCCAAGCTGATTAGTAGCTAATCTGTATTATCACATGACCAAAACTTGGATACATGACTTGAGTTCCTTGCATAGGTACATTGGGTAATCCAATTGTGGTAGTTGGAATAATAGGTTGATGAACAATCATCACTTAATATTTTGAGAGTTGTTTTAATCTATCATCAACAAAGTGGCAATGTTTGAATGATTTTCCACCTATTAATAATTTGAACAAGTTACAATTTCAACATCAGGATTTCCTCCTAAAACTAGTGTGTTTTGAAAAACTTGTAACCTTTCTCCCTGACCAATAATCAATTTGGTTGGCTAAGTGGCATGTTGGTATATTGGCATTTATTGAATAATAATTGGTATTGTTCTAGGTTTAATTAGTTCCAAACATGGTGTGAAAATTGCTTGATTAAAAGGTCTTTGATTGATGCGACGAAGTTGACCCAACCAGTTTGTAAGTTGGATTCATTCATCTGTGAATATGTTGTCACCAAATTGATGTTGGGATCTAGTTTAATATTTTGTAACCTAGCAAATATTGTTGTTTGTGTTGGTACACATGTTCTGGGTATGAAATAATCAGGGGTTGTAAATCACCATTGTTATTGTGTTGAGACAACTTCATCGTCATTGCCACCATTGTGAATACTTGTTGCTTGCTATTGGGATGAAATTTGTGTTGTCACTTGGTGCATGTTTGAGGGTATGGTTGTTTCCTTGTGCATAATTTGTTCGGTTGCAATTGGATGTTGAACATCGATTTCTACTCATTGTGTTGCCTCCATGATTGGTGAATTCAATAGCTCATTTCCTTAGCTATTCCTCCTATTGCACCAAAATCTAAAAATAATCAAATTCTAGTTTTTTTGTTAAGTTATATTTAGTTAGAATGGGGTTCATGTGCAAAGCAATGTTGACACAACAATTTGCCGGTGCATACCAACATGGATGTCACCCAATTATTTGTTCAAAGCCCTTGAACCATAAGGAACAAACGTGGTTTTCAATCAATAAAAAGAAAAGGATAATCACCAAGTTTAATTCCCACAATCATTTACATTGGGTGAAACTATTCCCAAATTTTCCCTAGTCACAATTTGGCCAAGTGTACAATCATTACCATCAAAAAGTGTGCCACACACAATAGTGGCACCAACTACCATAGGGATAATTTCAAAATAAGGTGTTCCCAATATGTTAATCATAACACTAGTAGAAAAATTGTCTTTTGCAACTTGTCTTATGCAACTAAAAAATGTCGCATGCAACTATTTTGCAATTGCACATGTTGCATGCAACTCCAAAATAGTTGCATAAGACAAGTTGCAAAAGACAATTTTTCTAGTAGGGTAAGATCATTTTTGTAATACTATAGAAATTAAAATGCTCCACCACATTATTTAATTCGTAATATTTTTAAAAGCATGTACTCATTTTTATGAAGTGAACTATTATTTCACAATATTTTCAATAGACATTCATTGAATCATAATAAAATTGTTTGTACAAACCAAATAAAATAGTTTTAAAGTTTCAAATTCCAAACATCGCAATCCATATAAAATTTATAAAAGATTTATAATTTTCATTTTGATCATTTGTTTGTTTAAATTTCTTTCTCAAAATTCATGTGGATCATTACCTAGCTAAAATTATGATTTAACTGTCGTTGGCAAAAAGCCAAATTGTGATGAACTTTTAAAGGCCCCAAAATTGTTTGATTTAAAAAGTCATTTTGAAAAATAAATCTTGACAAAATTTGCAGCTTTTTCATTTCATTAAGTTCTATATAATTTAAGGGAATTTTGACTATCTTCCTTTTCTTGAAAAAAGTACTTAGATTCTTCAAATGTAATGGTAAGAAGATGATGTCAATGGGATAAATTTTTTAGTGTTAAAATTTGGTCAAAATGGACTCCTAGTGTGTCCAAAAGCAATTTACTTTAACTTGCAATTTCCTCACAACCAACACTTTGTTGGGGGTGGCTACAACTATTTGCAATTTCAAGCTCACGTGCCTTCCACTATAAGCCAATAGGCTAATGCTTCAAAACTAAAATAGTCAACACCCCCTTGTTTTTATAAAAAATGGTTGCACAACTACAAGCCTATTGGTAAGTACTCCCACTTTTGTTTTCACTATTGCCACTTCACCTAGTATCAATCATCTTCTTTGGTTAATTGGTGTTCATGACCCAACTTATTAGGCCTTTTCCAGTTACATTGTTGACCTAAATTGGAATAACATTGTGACTTTACAATGGTCACCATTTAAATAGTAGAAGTTTCAACCTTAGAATAGCGGATCCTCGTATGGTCTTCATTTGTTAGGAACTTTATATGCCACAATATAAACTATGTGCAATAGTTCTTCATTTTCAATTATAATTAACATTGTTTTCATCTGGTCCCACATTTTGAGGAATGTTGATCACCAACCTCCAAGTAATATTAAGAAGTTGTGAATCGAGAGTTCATTAACACAACCACCATATTTCTTTTAAAGAAGGTTTGCAAGAGTATTTCAACCATTAAATTTTAGGCAACTTGGGGAAAATAACCTAATATTCGTACTGCATTTTCCCACATGCATTACTGACATTACATAATGTAAACATTGATGCAACCAATGGAATTGGATCACGAGCAAGGTTTTGCTTTTGTAAAACCCATTGAAAAAAAAAAGTCCATTTGGGGGGTGAAGGAATAATTGAGCATTGTGCCTTCCAATTACACAAAAAAAATTTAAAAGGTTTTTACATTTTAATGTCAACATATTGATTCAGAATTTGTGGCCCCCCCCCAATTCAACCTCTCACCTTGTAAGGCCTTTTCTCTATTAAATGTGTAGGGTTGGGCACTTTACAAAGCGGCTCCACCATATGGACACCTTGGGATTCCTTTCTATTGAATGAATGAATGTGTAGGGTAGGGCACCTTAGGGAGGGGTTAACACCATATTTGAGACTTTGGGTTTTTTCTCTATTGAATGATTGTTTAAGGTAAAGGGTATATTTAACAAGGGACTTCACTAATTTGAGCCCATGGGCTTCTTCTCTATCGAATGAATGCTTAGGGTATGACACTTTAACAAGGGGCTTTACCAATTTGAACCTTTGCTACAAAGTTTTTTTTAACAAATTTTTTCCATACTCACATTGTTGTTTTATCTGTTTATTGCAAGTGTGTGAAGGAGAAAACTTGGTGAAAATTGAGGTTTCTCCACCTAGGCTATTGTTGGCTTTTGTTTTTTACATGAAAATTTGCTTGCTATTATTTCTTCTTTTCCTTTCTATCTCACATCATACTTTATTTCTACTCAAATTGTGTTTGTGAGCATTCCCAAATGCTTTGTGTGTCTACCTTGTAAGGTTTTTCAGTACAATTTTGAGGTTAGGAGGATTGTGTTATTTTGATTTTGGAAATTTTTTGTAATTAAAAAAAAAGAAATATGAGTCATGTGAGAAGTTTTGATAATCTTGAACTTTGTGTCGGGTCAATTTCTCTTTTGTCACAAACACATTTCATGGGGTTGTTGGAGTTTTCAAGTGTTTTTTGTGTGAATAGTGCTTTAGTTGCTACAACCTTTGAATTTTGATTCCATCAAGAATTTTTTTTAATGTCTATTTCTCCTCCCTGGACATCACCATAGAAAAGTTGTCACAATTTAAGTATGAACAAAGGGGGAAAAAAATGTCATAAGTTGGTGTTTGCAAAACTATAAGGTAATTTATCACTAGGTGGGAACTCTTGTCTAAGTAGGTACTTAATGTTAGTGATAGTTTAATAAGTTATGTTAATGATTAGGTATTAATGGTGTTAAGAGCTAATGTATTTGTTGGCTTAAACACTAGGTGTGGATGGACAATTATTAATTAAAAAACTTTTCATATGCATGCAGTTCTTTGAAACATACCCATCCATCATATGCACACATACTATTTGAAATGTCATTCATACATGGGGTCAAGTTTGAGCCAAAATTTTATGCCAAAATTTTACACCAATGCAAAATTTCTTCCCTATGAGCAAAGCCAACAATATTGGGAGGGCATCAATGGCTATTCTTACATTTCCACTAGAAACATCTCTTGCAAAATTCATCTAACAAAGCCTTTAGCTTATTGCCATTTGTGGGATTACTTTGGCATTATTAACCTTTTGAATCCTTTTGCGTTTTAAAAATTATAGAGTTTTTAATCAACATCTTCGTTCTCAAATAAATAATTAATCTTGAATGCAAGCAATATTGTTGCAAGGCCATATATTAAGAATCACTTTAGATGATAGTCCATGGCCATACACTAAGGGCCACTTTAGATAGTGGTCCATGGTCCAAAATCTCAAGGACCAACTTAAGACAAATTGAATCCTTGAATTGGGCCATTTTTCACATTAAAAAAATATTTTAAAAAAATACAATGAGTGTGTTTAAAGGCATATTGTCTAATTTCAAGGTCCAATTAGTAAAAATGTGAGAATATTTAAGAAAATTAAGTTGACATTTTATTTTTATTTTTATTTTTTCCTCATGTCTTTTTTTTTGCTTCTTACTACACACAATGGATGGGCATAGGCATAGATATTGGTGATCTTAATTTATATTATGGCAATGCATAGAGTCAATGTTGTTTTATATTTTAAAACTTCCTCTCAAAAAATTTATCAAATTTGAATTTTTAAAAAAGTCAAGACAAGCACATTGAACTAAGGTTTTAAATAACCTAAATTTTATTTTGTTTCTTCACATTGTTCATGCAAGGAACATAATGAAGATCAAAAGATTTAAGAGATTATGGATTCCACAAATTCATTGAGACTAAAATGAAGGGTCCATGTACAGTAATTCAAAGAAATGGAACAAAAACTAATAAAATAAAATCAACCCATAAACATTTAACAAATTTATCATTGGTTCAAGAACACTATGGAGTTTGCACAACACAAAATTGGATTAAAAAATGGATTTGATACTTTAAAATGATGTCATGTTCCCAACCATGTAATTTAATGGCAACATAAGGGAATCTATCTATGAAACAAGGTAGTTTGTTTTGTTTTGTTTGTCACATTGAGATTTTCCAAACCATGATGTTTCATGCCATGCTCTTGGTATCTTTGGAAAGCTTTCAATGAGTAGAGGTGCATCAATTTGGTTTGAAAATGTTTGGAGCTACAGTGTGGAAGCTATTGACTATTGAACCATTTTATCAATGAAAATGTAATAAAATTCAAACTGAAAATTGTATTGGAATTCAAGGGTGTTCTTAGTGTTGTTGGAAAGCCTTTGGTGAGTCCAATTTAACAAAATTTATTTCACAATTTTCAGAGTTAAGGTGTGGAAATATTGATTTTCAATTGGATTTTGTTGCTAGAAATTCAGAAAAAATGCAAAAATTGGGTTTGGAAGGAAAAATCACTTGAGCTCTCAATGTGTTCACCTTATTGAATTTAGAAATTTCCAATTGTGAAAAATAAATAATCTGTTCACACTTGCACCAATGGCACATGCTACAATTGGATGTCCTCAATTCAATGTTTATAAAAATAGTTTTTTTTTTGCAATTTTGTGGTATCCATAATTTGGAAACTTTTTTTTACATCGCAAATTAATCAAATTTACACTATTTTAAAAATCCAAAAATTTCCAATTTTTGGTTGAAAAAATCATAATTGTAAAAAACAAAAATAAATCATTGTTCACAAATATGCACACACACACACACACACACACACACACACATATATGAAATGAAGAATACCAATGAAAAATTCACCAAGTGGCAAAAGAAAAGCCCACTATGGATTCAATTCCACACATTTTTGTAAATAGGAAATTTTAAAATTGAAATGTATTATCATATGTTGTTTTTTTTATGTGGCAAATTTGTGCACTACATGTGACAAAAAAAAGACAAAAATGAAAAATATCCCCTTATCTTAAAGGTTTTCAAATGCATTATTCCTTTTCAAATTTGGATTCAACTCTTTTAACTCCCTAAGGAACCCATTACAAACCAATTGTGCAAGTTTGGATGATGGGAATAAAAAATAAACATTATTGTTGCACATGATGTTTTAAGAGCACATGGTGATGGACTAAGTTATATTAGGCCATGTAGCGGCCATGGAGGATTCATCCACCTCAAACCATATTTCTAAATGAAATCTAGGAGCTTATAAGTTGATAAGGACATCATTGTACCAAATGGAAATGTTTGTCCACATTGTTATGTGCACATAAGAAAAGGTTGTGGGGTAGATGCAAGGTAAGTGGTTCACTTTTTGTGTCACAAGTTAAATTCTACAAGGGTGTTGTGATTGGAAGCTTCATTACTATGCACATATATTTCAATTTGATTTCAAGGACTTGGGTTTAAATTATCAACTTCATTATAAAAATGAAGATATAAATAGTTTTGCATAACTCAAGATAAAAATGTTATGGACCTTGGAAATCAAACTCTTAGACTTGCTGACTAGTAATAATTTTTACATATGAACTTTGAAACAATTGAAATATTCATAGTATGTTATATAAGGAATTGGAATATGATGAGTCTTTCTTTACATATTAAAATCTAACTCAACTTTGAAATTCTCTTATTGTCCTTGTGATTAATCTATTCCCAATTAATGTGCTTATCTATACTAGGCCATGGTTCAATTCAACATTCTTGCAATCTAAATTTTTGAAAATTTCAACAATAGGGCTACTTTTGGGGAAAATTTTGGCAAAATAAAAATAATTTAATTTATGCTGGAGTTGCCTCATGTGCTATGATGATAACAATATTACTTAATATAAAAAAAAATTCCGAATATTATAACTAAATTTGTAAGTGGAAAAATATAAATTTGAATGAAGATATAATATAATGTATGAGTAAGCATGAAGTCCCTATAGAGATATGTACAATTTATGTATGAAATTATGTAATCAATAATAATATAAATTATAAATATTTATTCCAAATATTTGATGAACCTTCATTTTCAATTATTTTATAAAATTTACCTTTGACAATAAAATAATAATAGTTATCCATATTTAGCTTTGTGATTTGATGATATGATTTCCCTTAGGGGTATGACTAATATGAATCTATGACTTGAAAACTTGGGTTTTATATATAAGTTTGTTTACATCATTTTGTTTTGACATTGTTTATTTGAACATGTAATTGAACAAGTCATGTGTTTGCCATTATCCTTTGGGAAAGCCCATCTAGTTATAAAACAACTTAAAACTTAAAATATGGGTCTAATTTTTATTTGGTCTTGAGGTGGTGTGGATGATTTCAATGTGATTATTGAAATGCCAAAATATTTAAGATTTAGTGAAAGATGACCTAAGTGGGGGGCATCAGCTAAAAATTGTTTCAAGTTTCAACATCTTGACTATTGAGTTCATGAACCTAGGTTAGTGTTGGGCACCAATATGTTGTTTTAAATATTGCGCAAGAAAAAACTATTAGTCCTATTTTTTAGGTCTAAAAATATTGAATTACCTAAAAATTAGAATACTTGGACCACAACAAATATACAATCTATTCGTAGAAGGAGATGTCAAAGAAGGATCATGGATATATTAAGTTAATATTTGCATTTCAATTTTCAATTCATGATAAAAATCATAATAGGGGTTAATAAGGGTGCTAGGATAATAGGACAATGAATTAATAAACATTTTGATGTGGAAGTCATTTTTTTTAATATCCCACAAAATTATGAATGGGTCTAGTTAGACACACACAAAAAATGTTATTTGAACTCTAAAATAAAACACTTTAGGCTAAAAATAACATAACCTTACAATGGGTGATAATTATCTCAAGGTAATGATGTTACAAATGATGTTATATATAAAACCCAATTCTGAAAAAGATGGTACTTCAAATAAACATGGGGAACATGATTTCAATCACACTATTTCATTTTCAACAAGGGACAAATGAACAAAGGTGAATCCCAAATTTAGTGATGGAATTGCTTAGGGTTGTCCCACACAAAAAGAACCATTATTTTGACTATAACCTTTAGTTCAATTCGTGATATTGTAACAAGAAGTAGGGATGCACAAAACACATCACTTCAATTTAACAATCAAGTAATAATTCTGACAAATGCCACAAAATAATGCAATGTTTTGCCTCAAGCAACTTACTAAATTTCTTTACTTATGATAGACTTATGGGCCTTCATGGATTGGGTCACTCAGATTTCACTGTCTTGAGCCCCATAGGTACTTCAATTGTAGAATCTAATGTGACAACACAAACCCCATGCATGGCAACAAAGAGAACAAAGACTGTTGAATACCACTTGGTACTAACAACATTCATAGTCCCAACCCAATAAACACAACTCAAAATATTTCCTTCATTAAATTCTCCTAAATTAGTAGGTTGAAGAATCCCAGAAGTTGCAAGCTTGGGAGTTTGACAAAGCAAAACATGCCGCCAATACCCACCAACACATCACCTTACAACAATAAACACTAATAACAATTCTTCACTTTGGAGGTTTTGCCCAAGTAGATACTTTTTCCTAGATATAATCCCTGAAATACTTTCAACCCAAAACATTAACTCCCACCCACATTACACTAGAATTTGCCATGGAGACCACTCCAAAACCTTTAGAGCTTTTCATCACATCCTTTATTATTACCCTTAAAGACAACCTTAAAACCTAATTCCATCATACTAAAGCTAAACACGCAGTGGAAGAATTTGTAAGCTTCAAAATGATGAAATCAAGTCCCTGAGAATGGGCATTCCTCCCATCACATAATAAATCAGAAATCAAATGTTTCCCTACTCAAAAATCACAAAAAAATAAAGTCCTTCCTTACTAAAGCAAAGGCCTTTTATCCCCAAAGCTCTTTTCACCCACCATTAACAAACTCCAAATCCCGTTCAATAAAGCCATTGCCTTTCCAACAATGAAGAACATCAAACAAAAAAACCAATGTCGAACATCGTCACAACAAAAACCATTGCTTTTCATAACCTACAAGAAACAAAACACAACAAAGAACACACAACACCACTAGTACCCCTCAACTATCGTATACATCTTTCGACAGTTGATGACCAAGTCTCATTGCCATTAGGTTTTCGTCCAACCCCATTTCTCATCACATTTTAGCTTGAAAATAACATAGCCTTGCAATGGGTGATAAATTATTTCACGATAACGATACCATAAATACTTATAAAACCCAATTGTGAAAAAGATGGTACTTCAAACAAACATGGGGAACAAGATTTCAATCACACTATTTCATTTTCAACAAGGGCCAAAAGAACAAAGGCAAATCCCAACTTTAGTGATGGAATTGCTTAGGGTTGTCCCACACAAAAAGAACCACTATTTTGACCATGAACATGACATGTTCTTTATGGAGATTGTGAGAAGACAATTCCATGATGCCTTTACACCCATCTATGTCGGAAGCAAGATAGTTTGTTTTGTTGGCCTTGCCTACCAATGCAATGATATTGTGTTTAGATTCATTAAAGAGTTTTGTAGCTTAATGGATTTTGGCCCCTAGGTAGTAGGTCTATTTTTATATGAGGATTTTTGAAAGATTCTATTTTGGCTCATGTTGAAACTTGAGATTAGTTATAGAGTTATGATATCTTCAAGGATTTTGAAAGGACTTTTTTGAAGATTATATTTTTGCATGGTGAAGTATTTGAATTTTCATAACTCTTCTTTTGCCTTAAGATACTTTGTAATGTAAATGGCAAGGCCATAGTGTGATACACCCTTGTTTTGTTTTGTCACGTTAAGATCTTCCAAGCCAAGGTGTTTCATGCCATGCTCTTGATATCTTTGAAAAGCTCTCAATGAGTAGAGGTGCACTGATTTGGTTTGAGATTGTTTGGAGTATGGTGTGGAAGCTATTGATTATTAAATCTTTTTTTCCATGAAAATAAAATAAAATCCAAACTGAAAACTGTATTGCAAGTTGGCGCTACTCTGGTGTTGTTGGAAAGCCCTCAACAAGTCAGAATTTATAGATTTTATTTCACAATTTTCAGAGCTATTGTGTGAAGGATATTGATTTTTGAGTGGATTTTGTTGATCGAAATTCAAACAAATTGCAAAAATTGGGTTCACAGTTGGGCCAATGGCATAGGCTACACTAGACCCAATGGAAAATAGGCGGTCCCCAATTTCAATTCAAAAGTGGATATAAATCAAAGGCTTGGTAAGTGGATTTAGAGAATCAGTGTGGTTGATTTGTTTGCTTTAGAGCCATTGAAAATAAATTCATCATTTACTACATTAAAAATTTACTACATTAATGATTGTTTAGTATGTTAAAAAAGAATTTTCACAACTTTAAATATTTTAGGCATTTATTTGAAACAGGGCCAGCAATTTGACATTTCATAATTTAGAAGTTTACAAGATGAATAGTGGTGTGCAACATGAATATTGTGCAGATGTATATTTTCAAACAAATTATATATATATATACATGAAATATGCATAAGGTAAGGGAAAGACAGCACCAAAACCCTGAGTTTGGTCATAAAGAGGGGTGATATTATAAAAAAAACTTGCAAAGAAAAAACATCAGCATTCAAAGGAGGGTGAAACTCAAAATATCATCAATTTTGGTGGTAATTGAGTTTCCGCATTTCATACCTAGATTTAATAAAATTTCCTTACTTTGCAGAAACCACTGAAAGAGGGGTTTGGGGGTGAAAGGAGGCCCAAAGATAGCGTTGTAGACTGTGTGACTTTCAGGATATCTCTGTTATGTATGTAACATGGACATCATATATAGTTAGGCACACTATAGAAAATTTGAAGTTTTGATTTTCTCTTATGAAAGTGGTCTATAGAAACTCTGACCTTGAAGTTTTCATTTCAAAATAACAGAAAACAAAAAACCATGCATCACAAATTTGCATGCAAATATGTTTCAAGTTAATTCATTTTAAAGGCAAAAATACAATTGTCAAAAATAAAAAAATAAAAAATCACAAAACTGTGGTTATGACTATAATGAGACAACAAGTGTTTTGTTTTCATCAAAAAAATTGGATTTTTGTTTCTTAGTATAATTTTTTGCTAAATTTTGGGGAAAAAGTTCCAAATTTTTGATATCACAAAGTTGAAAAAGAAAAACCCTAGAAATAGGTGTTTTTTCATGAAAGTTTCATTGGACAATTTCTCAGAAGACTGAAGAAGAAGGTAGCCAAGTTGTATTGCTTCACTTTCCTTAGCAATATATGCTCTTATGACAACCATGCCAACAACTTGTCATTGAGAAAAGCCAATTGACAAAAGATGCCATCGGGATTCCAACAACCTTTCATGCTCTCGTATCGTCAACAACACTCCACACATATTTATTTGTTTGTATGCAAACCAATTGGCCCACATATCATGTAATGGGGAAAGAATGAACCAACGGTGGTTGGGGGGATTGAGAAACCCTCATTCACCAAAAAAACAAGAGGCTAATGGCCTTCATCATGCCACATCCTCTACAATCTACAATCCCAATTCGTTACGCAACATAGAAAGAAAGAAGTCCATAGATTTGGCCGAGAATTGATCCGGAAAAAATGGTATTACACACCATTGTGACTACTACATCTTGGATAACAAGTTAAGACTTTAGCATCATCAAAAACAAGATTTAATTCATTTGATTAATTAATTAAAATTTTGCACACCTCTCAAATGAAAGGAGTTCTAGTTTTTCCCTCAATGAATGTTTTATTAAATTATCATTATTGTTGACATTATCACAACCTAAAGATCAAACCCTAAACCCCATTGTAAGAGTGGCCTAACCCCCAAAACCTCGGGTTTTTCACTTGCAATTTTGTGATATCAAAAAATTGGCAAAATTTTCCAATAAAATAGCAAAATTAGTCAACAATTAGTCCAACAATTATTCATTTTTAGATAAATAATTTTTAAATTACTATTGCAAATAACAATTGAACATCCAAACCATATTATATATAGAGAGAGACATAATATCCTACCATTCCCAATTTCCCATGTAATGTTTTTTTTCCTTCTCATACATGCTTTTTGGACAAAAACATTTGGATTTTTTTGGCTTTTTTTTCTTGTGTAAAATTCACTAATTTTACTTGTCTTTAGAAAAATTCACCAAGTTTTTTATATCACAAAATTTGGGGGGGGTGGGAAGGAAAAAAAAAAAACCCTTGTTCCCTTGATGTAAATGTGTTGAGAAAAGCTAGAAAAATTAAAATTCTTGATCATTTGTTGTATTCTCCCTCCTTTTTCCATAACACTCAAATTTCAATCTGTTAGCTCACACACAAAAAGAGTTTAATAGAAAATCATAATCTTGATTTCTTTAGCTGAAAAAAAAGTAATTTGGGAAAAAATACCAAAATACTAAAAATCAATGGCAACCAAATTCCCAAATTACTAATCAACCAAAGTTTTCAAAATATCTATTTTCAAAATTTACCAAATTACTAATTAGCCAAGTTTACCAAATTAGTTACTATGTATATATTTCCACATAGTTCTACATATTTCGTTTTGTGAATGTGGAAGCTGACCCTAGGCTACCGGTAATTAACCAAACAACTAATTAAGTTTACTAATTTGGTGTATTAGCGTAATACCAAAACCAAACTGCCCGAACTTCCTCTCTCCCCCACTCTCTCTCTTTGTCTCTCTCTCGTTTTGCATTTCTCGTTTGTTGCAATTTCGCGCGTGTGTTTGCTTGTTGGTCTGTTTTTCTCGGGCCTTGTTGCAATGGCGGTGCTGCTCTCTTGTTGCTCGTCGTCGACGCCTGCTTGCGCCTTGTTGATGCGTGTCACGTCCTCCTATTCTTCCAAGCTCTCTTGCTGTTTCGTCAGAAGTTTTTCTTCTTCTTCTTCTTCAGTGTTTGCTGGCCGTAGGCTCGTGGGGACTCCTGTCTTTTCTTCTTCATCTGCTGCGTCTTCTTCGTCGTCCGCCTTGAGTAGTAGGATAGCAGGCTCGCAGAAACGTAGGTCTACGGCTCCCGGATATTTGAGTTTCACTATGGATGCTACCAGTACCGGCGCCAGTGCCTCGGCTGCGGAAGTTGCCAAGAAGAGTATTTACGACTTCGTCGTCAAGGTTCGGTTGCGTCATTCCATCTGCTTGTCCACTTTGCCTTCCGTTTGCGATTTTGTTTCTTGTTTTCCTTTGCCCCTTCAGAAAAAGCTTCTGAGGATGAAGCAGGAGTTTTGAAGGTGAAGAAACAAGAAACGCTCTTGTGCGTCGCTTGTTGTTGCTAGCGACGTCGTCGTCTCTTTGTATCACAAATTTTTGACACGCAGTCACGCTTCACGGTAGACACGAGCTCTAGTGGCGTCGATGTGTTATTTCTCTGGTTTCTTTCTGCCATTGTGCTATTTTGTCCATGTCTCTCCTCCTCTTCTGACATCACTTCAAGGCAGCCAAGATAGTCCAATTGTAACCCCTCTGAGGAGCACAACATTGGTTATTCACGTGTCCATTCTCTTTGCCTCAAACTACAGATGTCTAAGTGGCGAGGGTTGTAGTCTCATGAACTACAGACCATGAACTCACACTCCTTCATGAACAGAACATGAACCAGACCAGGGTTCTAGTGTCATTCTATGCCATAGACAGGACCAATCTGTGAAAGGAAGCAATAACTAGTGAAACAATTGCCAGCCACTCTCACTTCTGCCACCACCCTCTTCTTCTTCTTCTTGTAAGCATTTGCCATTCCTGTACTGGCTATGTAAGTATTGACCACAGGAGTACTTGTGTGTGATGGCTGCAGGATATCGATGGCAATGATGTTGAATTGAGCACATTCAAGGGCAAGGTTCTTCTCATCGTGAATGTGGCCTCCCAATGGTATGTGTACACCTTTCACTCTCATGGGTAAACCTGGTTGTTTTGCTTGTAGTGTTCTAGGTTTTGTGGATAGACATTTCATTGTTTTAAGGGGGGCAGAAGAAACTGTAAAGTCTGATCCATGATGTTAGTTTTGTCAAGGGATGATAGTCCTAACTTTCACATTGGGTGGGTAAACAGTGGATTGACACAGCAAAACTACAAAGAACTTGCAGAGCTGTACAACAAACACAAAGAAAATGGTGAGTGGCTGTATGCCTCTTTTGAGTGTATGTGTGTTGACGTTCCCTGCCAAATTCTTTTTGCATTGATTTTTTTTTTTCCCACCTTAGGAAAATATCTTGGGCACTATATGGATGGACAGATTGGTTGGTCAACATCAAGAGAGCTTATAGTAAGATTGCTGGTGGTGGTTATTTCAGGTTTAGAGATTTTAGCATTTCCAACAAACCAGTTTGGTGGCCAAGAGCCTGGCTCAAATGAACAAATCAAGAACTTTGCATGCACAAAATTCAAAGCTGAATACCCGATTTTCTCCAAGGTGCAAACCAACTCACTTGTTCTCCATTGACAAATGAGTAACTCCAGAACTGTGTCTTAGCTCTCAAGTATCTGGAGAACTTTCTACATTCTCTACCAGGGTTTGAGGGGATGATGATGTACTGGAATGTCATTTTCTTGCAAAGAGTATGTGCTTGCAGGTCTTGTTTGTTCTGGAACCACCATTAGCATGATGTGATTATGCTTAGTGAGGTACTAAGGCATCATGCTTTGCTTGTAGGGCCTGGAATATTCATCCCTTGCCAATTGTTTGCTTTTCAAGAGACTCTTGCATTCAGAAATCCAAAAGCAATCTGGAACTTTTGGTTTTGCAGGTTAATGTGAATGGGCCAGAAGAGGCTCCTGTCTACAAATTCTTGAAGGCCAGCAAAGGAGGAGGAATCTTGGGTGATAGTATCAAGTGGAACTTTGGCAAGTTTCTGGTGGACAAAGAGGGGAATGTTGTTGACCGCTACGCACCTACCACCTCTCCCCTCAAGATTGAGGTGAAATCCTTGTCTCTCTGTCCTTTCTACTTCTTGTTTTTGGTGCATAGTAGTCTCCTGTTCATACACTCCTGGCGATGATCTGGAACCTTTTAATGTATTTCTGTTTTCCTTGTCTGTTAATATCAGAGCTGTGTTGGACAATGCCATCCTCTTGTCAATTATCTCTAGTACGCATCACAATCAGAAGAACCTTGCCCTTGGGTGTGCTCAATCCAGCATCCAATCCATGGATATTCTGTACCATCACACAAAGTGCATTAAACTCCAGTGGTCAATACATAAAGAATACAGGAATGTAGCTAATCACAATGAAAGATTCCTGGTTTTTTCTTTATTGTTGTCTATCAGTGCAAGTGTTGCTTCAAATAACATTCTTCCAGCTTCTTTTAGTATAGGCAAGATTAGATATTCACAAACTCACTTTGTTTCCTGCACTTCTGAATGGAATTGAATTTGCTGAGGTTCCTGGCTGCAACTTGCTTTTACTGTATCCTAGTGATTGTAACCCTCTATTGTGTTTTGCACTCACAGTCTAGTCATAGTCTCATGTATCTACATTTGTTGTCCTATTGGTTTGCTCGAAATTTGAGATATATAGTCCTAGTGCTTTCATCAACCATAAAAGCTCTTACAGTCATTCATTCATGTTTTCTCTTGGCTTGTGAGTGCAGAAGGACATCCAGAAGTTGTTGGCTGCATGAGGAGCGGGAGAATGCAATTTGTAAAATGGAGTTTTGTGACGTGGTTGGGAGGGTGATGCTTCTTGCTGCAAGAGCCCTTCAAACACCAAAATTCAAAGGCCGATCTGGGGTACATACTATATACTACACATTGTAATGGAATTTTGTAGGTAGGTTACAGGAAGATTATTGTACTTTCTGATAAACTTGGCAGGAACTTTCCAAAAACATGATCCAGCTCAAGGAGTTCTAGATATGTCTCATTATGATGTGCAAGCATCCATCTTTGGTCTTTGGCATGACGATCAATTTAGTCAATTTTTTTGCCAGAACTCTTGAAAGGTCAAATGTCATATTGCTGCAGGATCAAAAGGCTTTTGGGTCTGAGTGTTTACTCTGTTTAAGGTTCCCCCCATGTTACTAGTGCATCATCTCAATTATGATGATTAGTAGACACAAAATGTTGAACATCAGAACTGAGGAAGGAAGCCCAAGTGACATGTTGACAAGGCTCTGCAAAGTTTGCTCAACTGGAGTGACAGAATTTGTGGAAGCCAAATGACCATATTCACCAGGCCAACTTGCATGTTTGCAATTGGTTGATGCTCATGGATATCTAATTACCCATGCCTGTGCAAGTCAGTCCATTTGATGAGGTGCAATGTATGTCTCCCCTCATTTCAACTCCAGTACATAAACAACAGGACAACAATATCAGGTAGTGTGCAAGTACCTTCTCAGACTTGTGTTTTCCCATCTCCATTTTGAAAATGTATTCATTTTGCATAATCTCAAGTGTAAGAGCTGTGGATTTCTCCCATGCCATAACATAATCTCAAGTGTAAGCAATGGAATTCTTGCATGCTGCACTTCTTTCAAGCTTTGAAATGAGGAAATAAAATGGGGGAGAAAGTAAGCAAGCACAATAGCTTTCCTCTGTGACAATAGCTCATTTCTTCCTCTTGGTGCTAAAAGTAGCACACACACCTGATGCTTTGAATTCACCTGCATTGAAACATGAGGATTGATGATTCAACACTTCCGATTTACTATTGTGAAGTAAAACTGATCAACCCTGCAGGAGCTTTAGCCATGAAGATCACATCCAATAGACTCTGAACAGAAATATCCCAAATCATCTCCAAAGAAACTGAATGCCAATGCTCCCTTGCTCTCATATTATATATACTAGTTTGAACCCTGTGCCTAATGCACAGGTGTGTGTGTATTTGACGTTACATACTACAAAATTACAATTACAAACTACATTTCCAAAACCTCTTTATATACGACATTCCACATGTATCCATCGGACCCTGGCTGCTGAAAATCTTGATGTTTGCACTGCATGTGACCCTTGGATAGCAACATACAACTGACCATGGGAATAGACCGGAGACGGCAAATATACCCCAACATTGTTCAACTCGTAAGTAAGTAGTAAGTTACTTATTTAGTAGGTATCAATCTGTTGAAAATTATTTCTTTGTTTTTGCATGTTGATAAGTTCCAGTATCCAGACCCCCTCCCTGTTCATAATGGTTAGGGTTTCTGGTGCAGCCAATTTTCACATGCATCATAATAATACCTTTGGCATCCAGCATATTATTATTCTTGTCAAAATTGTTTTTCTGGGCAATCTGATCATTGCAATTACCAAAATATCTATTAAGTTTGTGTGCTAAAATGGCAACTGACATCCATTGCCATTATTATTATGGCAAATGCAAGCCTTGAAATTGCCAATATCTAATAAAAGTGTGCTTAACGGCTGCTCGCTCTGG